>Ga0207695_10000057_pt1 | contig 376090 bp, 251 predicted proteins | sample KBSC54metaG_FD_184354 | JGI IMG/M metagenome (GOLD analysis project Ga0207695, IMG submission 184354) | Corn rhizosphere microbial communities from Kellogg Biological Station, Michigan, USA - KBS C5-4 metaG (SPAdes) (version 2) | ecosystem: Host-associated > Plants > Roots > Rhizosphere >...
TAGCCGTGATCGGCGTGGCCTGAGTAATGGTGACGGTAGCCGTTGTCGTACAACCATTGCCATCTGTCACCGTAACCGTATAAGAACCTGCTGCAAGACCCGTGGCCGTAGCCGTCGTCTGAACAGGTGTCGTGTTCCAGGAATAAGTATAGGGAGCCGTTCCGCCGGCAGCCGTCACCGTTGCCGTTCCCGTAGCCCCGCCATTACAAGCTACATTGGTTGTAGTCGTCGTGGTCGTCAGCGCAGCAGGCTGTGTGATCGTCACCGGCACCGTGATCGTACACCCATTGGCATCGGTTACCGTAAAGTTGTAGCTACCGGCAGCCAGTCCTGTCTGAGCTGACGTGATTGTATATGGTCCAACTCCACCGGAGGGGGTTATAACTACTGAACCATTTGTTCCTCCATTGCAGGACACATTGGTAATCGCCGTCGTCGCCGTGATCGCAGTCGGCTGCGTGATCGTTACCGGCACTGTGATCGTACAGCCATTGGCATCGGTCACCGTGAAGCTGTAACTACCCGCAGCCAGACCAGTCTGAGCAGGGGTGATCGCATACGGTCCTACACCACCAGCAGGTGTAATGACTACCGATCCATTGGAGCCACCGTTACAGGATACATTCGTAATAGCAGTCGTCACCGTGATCGGCGTGGCCTGGGTGATGGTCACGGTAGCTGTTGTGGCACAACCATTGCCATCCGTGACCGTAACTGTATAAGATCCTGCTGCCAGACCCGTCGCCGTAGCCGTCGTCTGTACAGGTGTTGTGTTCCAGGAATAACTATAAGGAGCTGTTCCGCCAGCAGCCGTCACCGTCGCCGTTCCCGTAGCCCCGCCATTACAAGCCACATTGGTGGTAGAAGTCGTTGTCGTAAGCGCAGCCGGTTGCGTAATTGTCACCGGCACAGAGATCGAACACCCGTTGGCATCCGTCACCGTGAAGCTATAGCTCCCGGCTGCCAGGCCCGTTTGAGCAGGCGTGATCGTATATGGCCCAACTCCTCCGGAGGGAGTTATAATTACCGAACCATTTGCCCCTCCATTGCAGGACACATTAGAGATGGCCGTCGTAGCTGTGATCGGTGTGGCCTGAGTGATGGTCACTGTTGCTGTTGTCGAACAACCATTGCCATCGGTAACGGTAACCGTATAGCTTCCAGCCGCCAGGCCCGTAGCCGTAGCCGTCGTCTGTACAGGAGTCGTGTTCCAGGAATAACTATAGGGAGCCGTTCCACCAGCTACAGTCGCCGTCGCCGTGCCCGTAGCCCCGCCATTACAAGCTACATTGGTGGCAGAAGTCGTTGTCGTAAGCGCAGTCGGCTGCGTGATCGTTACCGGCACCGTGATCGAGCATCCGTTAGCATCTGTCACCGTAAAGCTGTAGCTACCAGCGGCCAACCCCGTCTGGGCCGGGGTGATCGTGTAGGGCCCAACACCACCAGCAGGCGTGATCACCACCGATCCATTGCTACCGCCGTTACAGGAGACGTTGGTGATGGCCGTCGTAGCCGTGATCGGCGTGGCCTGAGTAATGGTGACGGTAGCCGTTGTCGTACAACCATTGCCATCTGTCACCGTAACCGTATAAGAACCTGCTGCAAGACCCGTGGCCGTAGCCGTCGTCTGAACAGGCGAGGTGTTCCAGGAATAAGTATAGGGAGCCGTTCCGCCGGTAGCCGTCACCGTTGCCGTTCCTGTAGCGCCACCATTACAAGCTACATTGGTCGTAGCCGTCGTGGTCGTCAGCGCAGCCGGCTGCGTGATTGTCACCGGCACCGTGATCGAGCATCCGTTAGCATCGGTCACCGTAAAGCTGTAGCTACCGGCAGCCAGCCCCGTCTGAGCAGGCGTGATCGTGTAGGGCCCAACCCCACCAGCAGGCATAATGACTACCGACCCATTGGTTCCGCCATTACAAGACACGTTAGTGATGGCCGTCGTAGCCGTGATCGGTGTGGCCTGCGTAATGGTAACAGTAGTGGTTGCCGAACAACCATTGCCGTCCGTGACCGTAACCGTATATGATCCTGCTGCCAGCCCCGTGGCCGTAGCCGCCGTCTGCACCGGTGTCGTGTTCCAGGAATAAGTATAGGGAGCCGTTCCGCCGGCAACTGTCACCGTCGCCGTTCCCGTAGCTCCACCCTTACAAGCCACGTTTGTAGCAGAAGTCGTTGTCGCAAGTGCAGCTGGCTGGGTAATTGTCACCGGTACCGTGACCGTACAACCATTAGCATCCGTCACCGTAAAGCTATAGCTGCCAGCAGCCAGACCCGTCTGAGCAGGAGTGATCGTGTAGGGGCCGACACCACCGGAGGGGGTTATAATCACTGAACCATTGGTACCGCCATTACAAGAAACATTGGTGATGGCAGTCGTAGCCGTGATTGGCGTGGCCTGGGTAATGGTCACAGTGGCCGTTGTCGAGCAACCATTGCCATCTGTCACCGTAACCGTATAAGAACCTGCCACTAGGCCCGTCGCCGTAGCCGTCGTTTGTACCGGTGTCGTGTTCCAGGAATAACTATAAGGAGCCGTTCCGCCCCCGGCAGTCACCGTCGCCGTTCCCGTAGACCCACCATTACAAGCTACATTGGTCGTAGTCGTCGTGGTCGTCAGCGCAGCAGGCTGCGTGATCGTCACCGGTACCGTAATCGAACACCCGTTGGCATCCGTCACAGTAAAGCTGTAGCTACCGGCAGCCAGGCCCGTCTGCGCAGGCGTGATCGTATACGGGCCTACCCCACCCGAAGGCGCGATTACTACCGCTCCATTGTTCCCGCCATTACAGGAGACATTGGTGATAGCCGTCGTAACCGTGATCGGTGTGGCCTGGGTGATGGTCACCGTCGCTGTTGTCGTACAACCATTGCCATCCGTGACCGTCACCGTATAAGACCCTGCTGCCAGACCTGTGGCCGTAGCCGTCGTCTGGGCAGGTGTCGTGTTCCAGGAATAAGTATAAGGAGCCGTGCCTCCGGCTACCGTCACTGTTGCCGTTCCCGTAGCCCCTCCATTACAAGCCACGTTTGTAGTTGCCGCCGTGGTCGTCAGCGCAGCAGGCTGTGCGATCGTTACCGGAACCATGATCGAACACCCGTTGGCATCGGTCACCGTGAAGCTATAGCTACCAGCTGCCAGGCCTGTCTGGGCTGGTGTAATAGTGTAAGGCCCAACACCACCTGCAGGCGTGATCACTACTGACCCATTGGTCCCGCCATTGCAGGAGACATTGGTAATAGCTGCGGTAGCCGTGATAGCAGTAGGTTGTGTGATCGTTACAGGCACCGTGATCGTACACCCATTGGCATCGGTCACCGTAAAACTATAGCTACCGGCTGTCAGTCCTGTCTGAGCAGGGGTGATCGTATACGGTCCAACTCCGCCAGCAGGTGTGATCACCACCGATCCATTTGATCCGCCATTACAGGAGACGTTAGTGATGGCTGTTGTGGTCGTGATCGGTGTGGCCTGCGTAATGGTGATAGTAGCCGTTGTCATACAACCATTGCCATCTGTCACCGTAACTGTATAAGAACCTGCTGCCAGACCTGTGGCCGTAGCCGTCGCTTGGGCAGGTGTCGTGTTCCAGGAATAAGTATAGGGAGCCGTTCCGCCGGCAGCTGTCACCGTCGCTGTTCCCGTAGCCCCGCCATTACAAGCGACATTGGTCGTAGTCGTCGTTGTCGTCAGCGCAGTCGGCTGCGTGATCGTCACCGGTACCGCGATCGAGCATCCGTTAGCATCGGTCACCGTAAAACTATAGCTACCGGCTGTCAACCCCGTCTGAGCCGGGGTGATCGTGTAGGGCCCAACACCACCGGAGGGGGTTATAATTACCGATCCATTTGATCCGCCATTACAGGATACATTGGTGATCGCCGTCGTAACTGTGATCGGTGTGGCCTGGGTGATGGTCACCGTCGCTGTTGTCGTACAACCGTTGCCATCCGTCACCGTAACCGTATAAGAACCAGCTGCCAGACCCGTCGCCGTAGCCGTCGTCTGAACAGGTGTCGTGTTCCAGGAATAAGTATAAGGAGCAGTTCCGCCAGCAGCCGTTACCGTCGCCGTTCCCGTAGCACCACCATTACAGGGCACATTGGTGATAGAAGTCGTTATCGTCAGCGCCGCCGGCTGCGTGATCGTCACCGGCACCGCGATCGTACAGCCATTGGCATCCGTAACTGTAAACGTATAGCTACCGGCAGCCAGACCCGTCTGCGCCGGCGTAATAGTGTAAGGCCCTACCCCGCCAGCAGGTGTAATGACTACCGACCCATTCGATCCCCCGTTACAAGAAACATTAGTAATCGCCGTAGTGACCGTGATCGGTGTGGCCTGGGTAATGGTCACCGTAGCCGTTGAGGTACAACCATTGCCATCCGTCACCGTAACCGTATAAGAACCTGCCACCAGACCCGTCGCAGTAGCCGTCGTCTGTACAGGCGCCGTGTTCCAGGAATAACTATAAGGAGCCGTCCCGCCAGCCACAGTTACCGTCGCCGTTCCGGTAGCACCACCATTACAAGCTACATTTACAACAGAAGTCGTTGTCGTCAGCGCAGCCGGCTGCGTAATCGTCACCGGCACCGTGATCGAACAGCCATTGGCATCCGTCACTGTAAAGGAGTAAGCACCAGCTGCCAATCCCGTCTGAGCCGGCGTGATCGTATAAGGGCCAACCCCTCCCGATGGCGTGATCACTACCGACCCATTCGATCCCCCGTTACAAGAAACATTGGTGATAGCTTTCGTCGCCGTGATCGGCGTGGCCTGGGTAATCGTAACGGTAGCCGTGGTCGAACAACCATTGCCATCCGTCACCGTCACCGTATATGACCCTGCCGCCAGACCCGCGGCCGTAGCCGTCGTCTGCACCGGTGTCGTATTCCAGGAATAACTGTAAGGAGCCGTCCCGCCAGCAGCCGTCACCGTCGCACTTCCTGTAGTCCCACCATTACAAGCTACATTCGTAGTGGCTGTAATATTGGCAGAAAGTGCCGCCGCCGGTTGAGTGATCGTCACCGAAGCCGTCGTGACACATCCAACTGCATCAGTGACGGTAACAGTATAAACGCCAGCAGTTAAACCTGTAGCTGCAGCCCCTGTCTGAACAGGGGCAGTATTCCAACTATAAGTGTAGGGCGCCGTACCGCCAGCAGCCGTCACCGTAGCCGAACCAGTAGCGCCCCCAAAACAATTGACATTTGTCTTAGCCGTGATGCTGGCAGAAAGTGCCGCCGCCGGTTGAGTGATAGTCACCGCGACGGTGATCGAGCAGCCGCTGGCATCCGTAACAGTAAAGATATGGAGACCGGCAGTAAGCCCTGTCTGTGCCGGAGTAATTGTATAGCCCAGCGTTCCACCCGCCGGTGTAATAACTACCGATCCTGTCGCCGCTCCATAGCATAAAACATTATTCTGTGTAAAAGTGGCTGTAAGGGCCGGCAATTCTGTAACTACCACTGTCGAAACTGCTGGATTACATGGGCCAGCCCCATCCGGATCATTCGTTGTCAGTGTCAGTGTCACCGGCCCGCTCACACTACCAGGGGTATAGGTAGATGTTAAAGAATTTACATTGGAAAATGTTCCGCTTGGCGCACTCCATGTCGCACTTGTAGCACTGCCTCCTATAGTTCCCGCAAGGGTCACTGTTCCTCCGTAACATACTGATATCGGAGCGCCTGCATTTGCCGTAGCAGCGGCATTCACGGTAATAACTACTGTTGATGTTGCCGTCGCACAAGGACCGGTACCGTCCGGATCATTGGTAGTCAAGGTCAGTGTCACAGTTCCGCTGGCAATACTTGGAGTATAGGTTGACGTCAAAGAATTCACATTTGAAAACGACCCGCTTGGCGCACTCCACGTCGCGCTTGTCGCACCACCACCAATGGTTCCAGCTAAATTCACAGTTCCTCCGGCACACACTGTCTGAGGACTCCCGGCATTTACCGTAGCAACCGGATCTACTACTACATTTGTACATACTGGGCTGGTAGCGCAGCCAAAAGCTGTTGTCGCAACTACACAATATTGAAATGTTCCGCTAACCGTCGGAGTAGCAGTAACCGTCTGAGCCGTCCCGTTGGTTGGAGATAGATAGGTTGTAGGCGACCATTGATAGGTTACAGGCTGATAGGAGCCAGTAAGGCCAACATTGTCTATTGCCCAGTTACTTCCAGCCGTTCCTGAATAGTTGAAGCGGATCCGCACATTCGACTGCCCTATATAAGCACTTAAAGAGATCGCTTCCTGCGACCAATTGTTGTTTGGAGTCCCAACATTTGTCGGGCCGGTATATGTTTTTAACGTAGTGTAAGTAAGGCCACCGTCAATGGATATCTCAACCTTTCCTACGGTACCGGCATTAAAATTTAAAGCGGTATAATAATTAAAAACAGGATTAACAGTTCCCACCAAACTAAATGGAGGTGTTATTATGGTTGTCGGCGAACCACCTCCATTTCCCGTCGCAATGAAGAACTTATTCGATGGAACTGCGTTTGAATTATAGGTCACTCCATTAAACACCTTTCCATTATTTGACAAACCCCATTCGTTATTGTCATTCGAATTATTATTCCCAGCGCTACTTCCACTCCAACCTGATGGATTAGCATTTTGGAAAGTTTCTATAGGAAATGGCGGCGCTCCATAATCACTTGCCTTCAAAACCGATGACTGGCCTTGGCATATTGTTGAAGGGGTTGCAGTAACTGTTGGATTAAAAGGAGGATTTACCGGCACAATACCAGTACTCGAATATCCCGTACATCCATTTAAAGTAAGTACAACCCTGTAAATAGTCGTTTGCGTTAAGTTCGAGTACGAGTATGAAGTTGCAGTACTGGTGATTGTACTCCAGGTTGAGCCTCCATCTGTTGAAGACTCCCATCTTATGATCGTTCCTGTATAATTAGTTAATTGTAAAGTGCCACTGTTATTTCCATAACAAACAGCCGGGTCTGATGACAAGTCACCATCCGGCCCCTGAATTACCGTTACGACTACATTTGCCGTATTAGTACACCCCGTCGAGGTTGTTGTTCCGGTAACTGTATAAGTTGTGGTAGCAGTAGGTGTAGCAATAGTTGTAGCCCCCGTTGTGATCGACAATCCGGACGAAGGACTCCATACATATGTGTCAGCGCCGCTCGCAACTAAAGTAACACTACCTCCACTGCAAAAGGCCGAAGGATTAGCAGGTGAAACGGTGACGGTTGGAAGGGGATTTACCGTTATAGACTTTGTTACTGTTGTAGTACAACCATTTCCATTTGTTACAGAATAAGTGATGTTGGTGGTTCCTGCACTCACACCAGTAACAACCCCGCTAGAGCCGACAGTTGCTATTGATGTGTTACTGCTTGCCCAGGCACCGCCAGATGTCGCATCTGTATACGTTGTTGTCCCGCCAGCGCACACACTACTTGATCCGGATATGGCTGCTACTGCGGGGTTTGCGTTGATCGTTATGGAAGAGGTGGCTGTAACAGCCGCGCAGCCACCTGCAGCGGCGATCGTGTTGGTGACCGTGTAGGTACCGGGGGTGCTGGCCGCTAAATTGATCTGTCCCGTAGCCGTGCTTACAAATACCAGCCCTGCTGTGGAGGAGAATGTTCCCGCAACCCCACCCCCGCTGAAGGTAGGCGATGGGTTCGCGGCATTCTGGCAATAAGGCGTGCCGGTATAGCTAAAGGTGGCAATGGGAACGGCTGTGATCGTCACCGAAGTGGTAGCTGTTTGGGCAGAGCAGCCACCTGCTGCAGCCATGGCGTAGGTCACCGTATAAGTGCCGGCGGTGCTGGTGCTCGGCGTTATCGCTCCCGTACCGGAGTTGATCGTTAACCCGGCGGTAGAAGAATATGTTCCCCCTGCTGTTCCGGTCTGGGTCACGGATTGGGCGGTAGCCACTGATTTACAGAAAGGAGTACCTGCATAGCTGATGGTCGCAGTAGGCACTGCTGTTATCGTTACAGAAGTAGTAGCCGTTTGGGCAGGACATCCGCCTGCTGCTGCCATGGTATAGGTCACCGTGTAGGTGCCGGCCGTGCTGGTGCTCGGCGTTATCGCTCCGGTACCGGAGTTGATGCTTAACCCGGCTGTAGAAGAATATATCCCACCCACCGTTCCCGTCAGTGTTACAGCTTGGGCAGTAGCTACCGATTTACAGAAAGGAGTGCCTGCATAGCTGATGGTTGCAGAAGGCAGCGCCGTGATCGTTACAGAGGAGGTAGCTGTAACAGCCGCACAGCCACCTGCTGCAGCAATCGTATTGGTGACCGTATAGGTACCTGGAGTGCTGGCCGTTAAATTGATCTGTCCCGTAGCCGTGCTGATAAATACCAGCCCTGCTGTGGAGGAGAATGTTCCTGCAACGCCACCCCCACTAAAAGTAGGCGATGGGTTCGCGGCATTCTGGCAATAAGGTGTGCCCGTATAACTAAACGTAGCGACAGGCACAGCCGTGATCGTAACCGAAGTGGTAGCCGTTTGGGCAGGGCATCCGCCAGCTGCGGCCATGGTATAGGTCACCGTGTAGGTGCCGGCTGTGCTGGTGCTCGGAGTTATCGCTCCGGTACCGGAGTTGATGCTTAACCCGACGGTAGAAGAATATGTACCTCCTGCTGTTCCGGTCTGGGTCACGGATTGGGCGGTAGCTACCGATTTACAGAAAGGAGAACCGGCATAGCTGATGGTTGCGGAAGGCAGCGCCGTGATCGTCACCGAAGTAGTAGCCGTTTGCGCGGGGCAGCCACCTGCTGCAGCCATGGTATAGGTCACCGTGTAGGTGCCGGCCGTGCTGGTGCTCGGCGTTATCGCTCCGGAGACTCCGTCAATCGTTAAACCCGCTGTAGAAGAATAGGCCCCCCCTGCTGTTCCGGTCTGGGTCACTGATTGGGCGGTAGCCACCGATTTACAGAAAGGAGCACCGGCATAGCTGATGGTTGCAGAAGGCAGCGCTGTGATCGTTACAGAAGTGGTAGCCGTTTGGGCCGTACAACCGCCCGTTGCAGCCATGGTATAGGTCACCGTGTAAGTGCCGGCCGTGCTGGTGCTCGGCGTTATCGCTCCTGTACCGGAGTTGATGGTTAACCCGGCGGTAGAAGCATATGTCCCCCCTGCTGTTCCGGTCTGGGTCACAGATTGAGCGGTAGCCACCGATTTACAGAAAGGAGTACCGGCATAGCTGATGGTTGCAGAAGGCAGCGCCGTGATCGTTACAGAGGAGGTAGCTGTAACAGCCGCGCAGCCACCTGCTGCGGCGATCGTATTGGTCACCGTATAGGTACCGGGAGTGCTGGCCGCTAAATTGATCTGTCCCGTAGCCGCGCTGACAAATACCAGCCCTGCTGTGGAGGAGAATGTTCCCGCAACGCCACCCCCACTAAAAGTAGGCGATGGGTTCGCGGCATTCTGGCAATAAGGTGTGCCCGTATAACTAAACGTAGCGACAGGCACCGCCGTGATCGTAACAGATGCTGTAGCCGTTTGAGCGGGGCAGCCACCTGCTGCGGCCATGGTATAGGTCACCGTGTAAGTGCCGGCTGTGCTGGTGCTGGGAGTTATCGCTCCGGTACCGGAGTTGATGCTTAACCCGGCTGTAGAAGAATATGTACCTCCTGCTGTTCCGGTCTGCGTTACAGCTTGGGCGGTAGCTACCGATTTACAGAAAGGAGAACCGGCATAGCTGATGGTTGCGGAAGGCAGCGCCGTGATCGTCACAGATGCTGTAGCTGTAACAGCCGCGCAGCCACCGGCCGCGGCAATCGTATTGGTGACCGTATAGGTACCAGGAGTGCTGGCCGCTAAATTGATCTGTCCAGTAGCCGTGCTTACAAATACCAGCCCTGCTATGGAGGAGAATGTTCCTGCGACCCCACCTCCGCTAAAAGTAGGCGATGGGTTCGCTGCATTCTGGCAATAAGGCGTGCCCGTATAGCTAAACGTAGCAACAGGCACGGCTGTGATCGTCACCGAAGTGGTAGCCGTTTGTGCGGGGCAGCCACCTGCTGCCGCCATGGTATAAGTCACCGTGTAGGTGCCGGCTGTGCTGGTGCTCGGCGTTATCGCTCCGGTACCGGAGTTGATGGTTAACCCGGCGGTAGAAGAATATGTTCCCCCTGCTGTTCCGGTTTGGGTCACGGATTGGGCGGTGGCCACCGATTTACAGAACGGAGTACCGGCATAGCTGATGGTTGCAGAAGGCAGCGCTGTGATCGTTACCGACGTGGTCGCCGTTTGGGCAGGACATCCGCCCGTTGCAGCCATGGTATAGGTCACCGTATAGGTGCCGGCCGTGCTCGTGCTGGGAGTTATCGCTCCAGTGACTCCGTCAATCGTTAAGCCTACCGTAGAAGAATATGTCCCACCCACCGTTCCCGTCAGCGTTACAGCTTGGGCGGTAGCTACCGATTTACAGAAAGGAGTGCCGGCATAGCTGATGGTTGCAGAAGGCAGCGCCGTGATCGTTACAGAGGAGGTAGCTGTAACAGCCGCGCAGCCACCTGCTGCGGTGATCGTATTGGTCACCGTATAGGTACCGGGAGTGCTGGCCGCTAAATTGATCTGTCCCGTAGCCGCGCTGACAAATACCAGGCCTGCTGTAGAGGAGAATGTTCCCGCAACGCCACCCCCACTAAAGGTAGGCGATGGGTTCGCGGCATTCTGGCAATAAGGTGTGCCCGTATAACTAAACGTGGCGACAGGCACCGCCGTGATCGTAACAGATGCTGTAGCCGTAACAGCCGCGCAGCCACCTGCTGCAGCAATCGTATTGGTGACCGTATAGGTACCTGGAGTGCTGGCCGCTAAATTGATCTGTCCCGTAGCCGTGCTGACAAATACCAGACCTGCTGTGGAGGAGAATGTTCCCGCAACGCCACCCCCGCTGAAAGCAGGCGATGGGTTCGCGGCATTCTGGCAATAAGGCGTACCCGTATAACTAAACGTAGCGACAGGAACGGCTGTGATCGTCACCGAAGTGGTAGCCGTTTGGGCAGGGCATCCGCCAACTGCAGCCATCGTATAAGTCACCGTGTAGGTGCCGGCGGTGCTGGTGCTGGGCGTTATCGCTCCAGTGACTCCGTCAATCGTTAAGCCTACCGTAGAAGAATATGTCCCGCCTGCTGTTCCCGTTCGGGTTACAGCTTGCGGGGTCACCACCGATTTACAGAACGGAGAACCTGCATAACTGATGGTTGCAGAAGGCACCGCTGTGATCGTCACCGAAGAGGTGGCTGTAACGGCCGCGCAGCCACCAGCGGCAGCGATCGTGTTGGTCACCGTATAGGTACCGGGAGTGCTGGCCGCTAAATTGATCTGTCCCGTAGCTGTGCTGACAAATACAAGGCCCGCAGTGGAGGAGAACGTTCCTGCAACGCCACCTCCGCTAAAGGTCGGTGAGGGGTTTGCAGCATTCTGACAATAAGGACTGCCGGAATAGCTAAAGGTGGCGACAGGCACCGCTGTGATCGTCACTGAAGTAGTAGCCGTTTGGGCAGGGCATCCACTAGCTGCAGCCATCGTATAAGTCACCGTGTAGGTGCCGGCGATGCTGGTGCTAGGTGTTATTGCTCCGTTACCGGAGTTGATCGTTAATCCGGCGGTAGACGAAAAGGTCCCGCCCACCGTTCCTGTCAGCGTTACAGCTTGTGCGGTGGCCACCGATTGACAGAACGGAGTACCTGCATAGCTGATGGTTGCAGAAGGCAGCGCTGTGATCGTTACCGAAGAGGTAGCCGTAACAGCCGCACAGCCACCTGCTGCAGCGATCGTATTGGTGACCGTATAGGTACCAGGAGTGCTGGCCGCTAAATTGATCTGTCCCGTTGCCGGGTCGACAAAGACCAAACCTGCTGTAGAGGAGAATGTTCCAGCGATCCCACCTCCACTAAAGGTCGGTGAGGGGTTTGCAGCATTTTGACAATAAGGCGTACCGCCATAACTAAAGGTAGCGACAGGCACAGCCGTGATCGTCACTGAAGTGGTAGCCGTTTGGGCAGGGCATCCACTAGCTGCAGCCATCGTATAAGTCACCGTGTAGGTGCCGGCGGTGCTGGTGCTGGGAGTTATTGCTCCAGTGACTCCGTCAATCGTTAAGCCTACGGTAGAAGAATATGTCCCGCCTGCTGTTCCCGTTCGGGTTACAGCTTGCGCGGTCGCCACCGATTGACAGAACGGAGTACTTGCATAGCTGATGGTTGCAGAAGGCATCGCTGTGATCGTTACCGAAGTGGTACCTGTAACAGCCGCACAGCCACCAGCGGCAGCGATAGTATTGGTGACCGTATAAGTGCCAGGAGTGCTGGCTGCTAAATTGATCTGTCCCGTAGCCGCGCTGACAAATACCAGGCCTGCTGTGGAGGAGAATGTTCCCGCGACGCCGCCCCCGCTAAAGGTTGGCGATGGGTTCGCTGCATTCTGACAATAAGGCGTACCACCATAACTAAAGGAAGCGACAGGCAGCGCCGTGATCGTTACCGAAGCGGTAGATGTAACAGCCGCACAGCCACCAGCGGCAGCGATAGTATTGGTGACCGTATAAGTGCCAGGAGTGCTGGCTGCTAAATTGATCTGTCCAGTAGCCGCACTTACAAATACCAGACCTGCTGTAGAGGAGAATGTTCCTGCGACCCCACCTCCGCTGAAGGCTGGCGAAGGATTCGCGGCATTCTGACAATAAGGCGTACCACCATAACTAAAGGAAGCGACAGGCACGGCAGTTATCGTCACCGAAGTAGTAGCCGTCTGGGCAGGGCATCCGCCTGCCGCAGCCATGGTATAGGTCACCGTGTAGGTGCCGGCGGTGCTGGTGCTGGGCGTTATCGCTCCGGTGACTCCGTCAATCGTTAAGCCTGCTGTAGAACTATATGTCCCCCCCGACGTTCCTGTCAGCGTCACAGATTGGGCAGTGGCCACCGACATACAGAAAGGAGTACCTGCATAACTGATAGTCGCAGAAGGGAGTGCCGTGATCGTTACCGACGTGGTAGCCGTAACTGCCGCGCAGCCACCTGCTGCGGCGATAGTATTGGTGACCGTATAGGTACCTGGGGTGCTGGCTGCTAAATTGATCTGTCCCGTAGACGCGCTGACAAATACCAGCCCTGATGTGGAGGAAAATGTTCCTGCGACCCCACTCCCGCTAAAGGTCGGCGTGGGATTTGCGGCATTCTGACAATAAGGACTGCCGGAATAGCTAAAAGTAGCGACAGGCACCGCTGTGATCGTTACCGAAGAGGTAGCTGTAACAGACGCGCAGCCACCTGCTGCGGCAATCGTATTGGTGACCGTATAAGTGCCGGGAGTGCTGGCCACTAAATTGATTTGTCCCGTAGACGCGTTGACAAACACCAGACCTGCTGTAGAGGAAAATGTTCCCGCGACCCCGCCCCCGCTAAAGGTCGGTGAGGGGTTCGCGGCATCCTGACAATAAGGCGTACCGCCATAACTAAAGGTAGCGACAGGCAACGCCGTGATCGTTACCGAAGAGGTAGCTGTAACAGCCGCGCAGCCATCTGCTGCGGCAATCGTATTGGTGACCGTGTAGGTGCCAGGAGTGCTGGCCGCTAAATTGATCTGTCCAGTTGCCGGGTCGACAAAGACCAAACCTGCTGTAGAGGAGAATGTTCCCGCGACGCCACCCCCGCTAAAGGTCGGTGAGGGGTTCGCGGCATTCTGACAATAAGGCGTACCACCATAACTAAAGGTAGCGACAGGCAACGCCGTGATCGTTACCGAAGAGGTAGCTGTAACAGCCGCGCAGCCACCTGCTGCGGCAATCGTATTGGTGACCGTATAGGTACCAGGAGTGCTGGCCGCTAAATTGATCTGTCCGGTTGCCGGGTCGACGAAGACCAAACCTGCTGTAGAGGAGAATGTTCCCGCGACGCCGCCCCCGCTAAAGGCCGGTGAGGGGTTCGCGGCATTCTGACAATAAGGCGTACCACCATAACTAAAGGTAGCGGCAGGCAACGCCGTGATCGTTACCGAAGAGGTAGCCGTAACAGCCGCGCAGCCACCTGCTGCGGCCACCGTATAAGTCACCATGTAGGTGCCGGCTGTGCTGGTGCTGGGCGTTATCGCTCCGGTGGCTGCATCAATCGTTAAGCCCGCTGTAGAACTATATGTCCCACCCGACGTTCCTGTCAGCGTCACAGCTTGCGCGGTAGCAACCGATTGACAGAAAGGACTGCCATAGCTGATGGTTGCAGAAGGCACCGCTGTGATCGTCACAGATGCAGTAGCTGTAACAGCCGCACAGCCACCTGCAGCAGCGATCGTATTAGTGACCGTATAGGTACCGGGAGTGCTGGCCGATAAATCGATCTGTCCCGTAGACGCATTGACAAATACCAGACCTGCTGTGGAAGAGAATGTTCCTGCAACCCCGCCTCCACTGAAGCTAGGTGAGGGATTCGCAGCATTCTGGCAATAAGGACTGCCGGAATAGCTAAAGTCGGCGAAAGGCGCAGCATTCACCGTCACAGGTGAAGTAGTACTGCTACAGTTAGTAATCCCATCCGTAAAAGTAAACGTGACACTGCCCGCCGCCACACCCGTTATCACACCGGCATTCGTTACCGTTGCTATAGTATTATCGCTACTGACCCACGTTCCCCCCGCCGTTGGGGATAGTGATGCGGAACTTCCAACACAGATGGAAGAAGGAGAAGAGACAACCGGAGGAGAATTTATGTTGATCGTATAGTTACACGTCGCCGTGTTACCACAATCGTCAGTTGCCGTCCAGGTGATGACGTGACTTCCTACTCCAAGGACAGCACCATTTAATGAAGACCCCACAGCGGGGCTGACCCCGGCGTCTGTAGAATAGGTGAGAGAAGTGATCGAACAACCTACATCCGCCGTAGCGGTGGCGTCCCATGAAGTACCCGTATTGGTAAAGTTGACCCCGTTTGAGGCACAGACTGATTGATCACCAGGACATGTAATGGTTGGAGGATTGGCAATTCGGGTGCCGGCCGACGCCAGAAATGTTCGAGTTGAAGACAGATGATTCTTAGGGTTGACATATGCGGTATTTTGTGCGTTTACTCTTGAATTGAATGATACGATAAGCAAAAGAAAGACAACCCGACCCAGCCTTCTCGTGCCGAATAACCGCAAAGCAGTTACCAGGCCGCAAAAGAATACAGGCAAGACAATAAAGTAAAGACTCGGGTATAGATTTATCAACTGACTCTGGGTTTAGGGCTCTTTTCTTCATTTCTGATCAACACTAAAACGTCACGCGTCAGCCATGCAAATACCAGTTCGAAGAGGCGGCAATGATTCCACCATCTGTCGATCACTAATAATTACAACAAGAATGAGCAGGACTTAATCTCTCATCGCTGGTACGCTCAGTTAATAGCCGGATTAGGCGCAGGAAGGTCTGTGTGAGGATGCAGGTTAAAGTAAAGTAAGAGGCGTATGATACGTAATTCTGCGCTCTATACTTACGACAGGAATAAAATTAAAGGCTGCGAAACTTCCTAATGTTAATACCAATTAAAATACCATATCTATAACGAACTAAATAATAATTAATTATTTATTTTATAATATGTCTTTCACTCCCTTTTTGGGAATAAACCTACCATAACGAGACAACGCTTCGCATATATAACCTGTCTCTTGGATCATCACAGGGTTCAAATTTCGTCGTTGATACGTGCAGGGTATTTGTAACCGATTTCGCAGAATGTTGGAGTTCTCAATTCGAAAGAAAATAGCAGCGAAAAGAATATAGAATTTAAGTAGTATTTGGAGAAGGCATCGATCGATTGCCTATACTAAACTAAATAAAGATATTGATTATGCAAACATATTTTTTGAAGTACAACGCAATTACAGGTTCGGGATCTTCACCTAACCATTTATGACAGACAATAAAAACAATATTGCTTTTCCCATGATCAGCAGCTGTTTTTCATCCTCTGTAATCACGACGATTCAGCGCCGTTAGAATAAACATTTTACTTAGCGACGAAAAAAATATATTACAAAAAATTTTTCTTACAGAAATTTATTACTATTTTCAACTTCCAGAAATAGACCCTCCTCTCCTTATCTCCACATTTATCCGCCCAAAAAGTAGATTCAAGCCTTTATATTCTTTCGAACAACCACCTCCTAATTTCTACGAATTACCTACTATTTACTTCCTTGTCGTCCTCATTGTAACCTGCAGTAAAATCGTATCTGGAGTCAGCCCAGGGTGAGATAGCTTTCATCCCGCGTAAACTTCCTTATCCTTTTACGTTCTCACTCGATTTATTGACTTCCAAAAATTATTGAATTAGCCACTGTTGCACGCCAACTCTGGCCTGTGTAGCTTTTTGCCAAAACAGAAAGCATCACCAGCATTGCACGATCTACCAGGTCCGAAATAAATAAAAACCCCGATTATGAGCCCAAGGTTACGCCCCCTATTCCTGACACTGTTTTTCATTACAGTCAGCACCATGGCCGCAATGTCCCAAACGGCCACAATTACTACAGACCAATCCGACTATCCCCCCGGATCTACAGTTATTATCACGGGCACCGGCTGGCAACCAGGGGAAACAGTAACCTTGCAGGTCCTTCACACGGATACTACTCTCGACAACGATTCTGCTCCGCATCAACCTTGGACAGTCTCTGCCGACGCATCAGGCAATGTATCGTCCTCCTGGGTTGTTCCCGCTGACCTGGATGAGTTGGGAGCTACACTTATACTATCAGCCAGGGGTCAGAGCTCTCTGCTATACGCCCAGCAAATATTCACTGACGCTATTCCAACCATTACAGCGATATCACCTTCGGCTTCAGGAAGTACTAATGGCGGCTATACTATTACGATAACCTCGTCTTCGTCAAATGCCTTCCCCTCAGGAGGTGCCCCCTTTACAGTAACAATAGGAGGCCTTGCCGGGACCAGTGTGTCACGGATTGATGGGAGCCATATTTCATTTACGGCTCCAGCACACGCGGCAGGAGCGGTAAACATTGTCGTTAATGATAAAAATAACAATGCTGCCACACAGTCGCCAGTACAGTTCACATATGTATGTGCGACGATAACTTCGTCAATCACCAAAACTAGCTACAACGGCTCCGACCTGAGCTGCTCCAACTCTTCAGACGGCAAGATCACCATCACAGGCGGCGGCGGGACTGCTCCACTTCAATATTCCAAAGACAACGGCACCAACTTCCAGGCCGGCAATATCTTCAGCGGCCTTCCCGCCGGTAGCTACAACGTCGTCGTTAAAGACGCCAATGGCTGTACCAGCTCAGCTACCCCTGTAACCCTCACTGCTCCCGCTGCTGTCACCATCGGCAGCGCCATCAAAACCAGCTACAACGGCTCCGACCTCAGTTGCGCCACATCATCCGACGGCAAGATCACCGTCACCGCCAGCGGTGGCTCTGGCACATTGCAATATTCCAAAGACAACGGCTCAACTTTCCAATCCGGCAATATCTTTAGCAGTCTACCCGCCGGTAGCTACAACATCGTCGTCAAAGACGCCAACAGTTGTACCAGTGCAGCAACACCTGTAACCATCACCGCTCCTGCCGCCGTTTCTATCGGCAGCGCCATCAAAACCAGCTACAACGGTTCCGACCTCAGCTGCGCTACTGCAACCGACGGCAAGATCACCGTTACTGCCAGCGGTGGCTCAGGTACATTGCAATATTCCAAAGACAACGGCTCAACTTTCCAATCTGGCAATATCTTCAGCAGTCTTCCCGCCGGCAGCTACAACATCGTCGTCAAAGACGCCAATGGCTGTACCAGTTCAGCAACCCCTGTAACCCTCGCCGCCCCTCCTACAGTCACCATCGGAAGTGCCATCAAGACCAACTACAATGGCTCTGACCTCAGTTGCTCCACAGCATCCGACGGTAAGATCACCGTTACGGCTAGCGGCGGCACCGGCACTTTACAATATTCTGATAACAACGGCTCAACCTTCCAGGCCGGCAACATCTTCAGCAGTCTCCCCGCCGGCAGCTACAACATCGTCGTCAAAGACGCCAACGGTTGTACCAGTTCAGCAACCCCTGTAACCCTCGCCGCCCCTCCTACAGTCACCATCGGAAGTGCCATCAAGACCAACTACAATGGCTCTGACCTCAGTTGCTCCACAGCATCCGACGGTAAGATCACCGTTACGGCTAGCGGCGGCACCGGCACTTTACAATATTCTGATAACAACGGCTCAACCTTCCAGGCCGGCAACATCTTCAGCAGTCTCCCCGCCGGCAGCTACAACATCGTCGTCAAAGACGCCAACGGTTGTATGAGCCCCGCTACCTCCGTAACCATCACCGCCCCCTCCGCCGTTACCATCGGCAGCGCCATCAAAACCAGCTACAACGGCTCTGACCTCAGCTGTTCCACAGCGTCCGACGGAAAGGTCACCGTCACCGCCAGCGGTGGCTCTGGCACATTGCAATATTCCAAAGACAACGGCTCAACTTTCCAATCCGGCAATATCTTTAGCAGTCTACCCGCCGGTAGCTACAACATCGTCGTCAAAGACGCCAACGGCTGTACCAGTGTTGCAACCCCTGTAACCATCACCGCTCCTTCCGCCGTCACCATCGGCAGCGCCATCAAGACCAGCTACAACGGCTCTGACCTCAGCTGCGCTACCGCAACCGACGGTAAGATCACCATCACGGGCAGTGGCGGAACAGGTACTTTGCAATACTCCGACGACAACGGATCGACCTTCCAGGCCGGCAACATATTCAGCAGCCTCCCCGCCGGCAGCTACAACATCGTCGTCAAAGACGCCAATGGTTGCACCAGTGCAGCAACACCTGTAACCATCACCGCCCCGGCTGCTGTTACTATCGGCAGCGCCATCAAGATCAGCTACAATGGCTCCGACCTCAGCTGCTCCACAGCATCCGACGGTAAGATCACCGTTACGGCTAGCGGAGGCACCGGCACTTTACAATATTCTGATAACAACGGCTCAACCTTCCAGGCCGGCAACATCTTCAGCAGCCTCTCAGCAGGTAACTACAACATCATCGTCAAAGATGCCAACAGTTGTACCAGTGCAGCTACCCCTATAACCCTCACCGCTCCTCCCGCCGTCACCATCGGCGGCGCCATCAAAACCAGCTACAACGGCTCGGATCTCAGTTGCGCTACTTCAACCGACGGCAAGATCACGGTCACGGCGATCGGAGGAACAGGCACGTTAACCTACTCCGATGACAACGGCACTACCTTCCAGGCGGGCAATGTATTCAGCAGCCTCCCCGCGGGCAACTACAACATCGTCGTCAAAGACGCCAACGGTTGCGTCAGTCCAGCTACCCCTGTAACCATTACCGCTCCTGCCGCTGTCACTATCGGCAGCGCCATCAAAACCAGCTACAACGGTTCTGACCTCAGCTGCGCTACTTCAACCGACGGCAAGATCACCGTCACCGCCAGCGGAGGCTCAGGTACACTGCAATATTCCAAAGACAACGGATCTACCTTCCAGGCCGGTAGCATCTTCAGCAGCCTCCCCGCCGGCAGCTACAACATCGTCGTCAAAGACGCCAATGGCTGCACCAGCTCAGCCACTGCAATCACCCTCACCGCTCCTGCCGCGATCACTATCGGCAGCGCCATCAAGACCAGCTACAACGGTTCTGACCTCAGCTGCGCAACTGCAACTGACGGAAAGATTACCGTCACCGCCAGCGGCGGCACCGGCACGTTAACCTACTCCGACGACAACGGATCTACCTTCCAGGCCGGCAACATCTTCAGCAGCCTCCCCGCCGGCAGCTACAACATCGTCGTCAAAGATGCCAACGGTTGTAACAGTGCCGCTACCTCTGTAACCCTCACTGCTCCCTCCGCAGTCACCATCGGCAACGCCATCAAGACCAGCTACAACGGCTCCGACCTTAGCTGTGCCACAGCGTCCGACGGCAAGATCACCGTTACCGCCAGCGGAGGAACAGGCACATTAACCTACTCCGACGACAACGGTACCAGCTTCCAGGCCGGCAACATCTTCAGCAGTCTCCCCGCCGGCAGCTACAACATCATCGTCAAAGACGCCAACGGCTGTACCAGCTCAGCCACCCCTATCACCATAACCGCCCCGGCAGCCGTCACCATCGGCAGCGCCATCAAAACCAGCTACAACGGCTCTGACCTGAGCTGCGCAACCGCAACCGACGGCAAGATCACGGTCACTGCCAGCGGCGGCACCGGTACGCTGCAATATTCCAAAGACAACGGTACCAGTTTCCAGGCCGGTAACATCTTCAGCGGTCTGCCCGCAGGTAGCTATAACATCGTCGTCAAAGACGCCAACGGCTGTATGAGCCCCGCTACCCCTGTAACCATCACAGCCCCCTCTGCAGTCACCATCGGCAGCGCCATCAAGACTAGCTACAACGGCTCTGACCTCAGCTGTGCTACTTCAACCGACGGGAAAATCACCATCACGGCGAGCGGCGGCACCGGCACGTTAACCTACTCCGACGACAATGGCACCACCTTCCAAGCCGGCAATATCTTCAGCGACCTTCCCGCCGGCAGCTACAACATCGTCGTCAAAGACGCCAACGGCTGCACCAGTGCATCAACGGCAGTCACTATCACCGCTCCTGCCGCGATCACTATCGGCAGCGCCATCAAGACCAGCTACAACGGTTCTGACCTCAGCTGCGCAACTGCAACTGACGGAAAGATTACCGTCACCGCCAGCGGCGGCACCGGCACGTTAACCTACTCCGACGACAACGGATCTACCTTCCAAGCCGGCAACATCTTCAGCAGCCTCCCCGCCGGCAGCTACAACATCGTCGTCAAAGATGCCAACGGTTGTACCAGTGCCGCTACCTCTGTAACCCTCACTGCTCCCTCCGCAGTCACCATCGGCAGCGCCATCAAAACCAGCTACAATGGCTCGGACCTCAGTTGCGCTACTTCAACCGACGGTAAGATCACCGTCACGGCCAGTGGCGGAACTGGCACTCTCATGTACTCCGACGACAACGGCTCCACCTTCCAGGCCGGTAGCATCTTCAGCGGCCTGCCCGCCGGCAGCTACAACATCGTTGTCAAGGACGCTAACGGCTGTATGAGCCCCGCTACCCCTATAACCATCACAGCCCCCTCTGTAGTCACCATCGGCAGCGCCATCAAAACCAGCTACAACGGCTCCGACCTCAGCTGTGCCACAGCAACCGACGGCAAGATCACCATTACCGCCAGCGGAGGAACAGGCACATTATCATACTCCGACGACAACGGCACTACCTTCCAGGCCGGAAATGTCTTCAGCAGTCTCCCAGCGGGCAACTACAACATCGTCGTCAAAGACGCCAACAACTGCGTGAGCGCACCAACCGCAATTACCATCACCGCCCCAGCCGCAGTCACCATCGGCAGCGCCCTCAAAACCAGCTACAACGGTTCTGACCTCAGCTGCGCTGCCGCAACCGACGGTAAGATCACCGTCACCGCCAGTGGCGGAACTGGCACTCTCATGTACTCCGACGACAACGGCGCCACCTTCCAGGCCGGCAATATCTTCAGCAGCCTCCCAGCCGGTAGCTACAACGTCGTCGTCAAAGACGCCAACGGCTGTATGAGCCCCGCTACCACTGTAACCCTCACCGCTCCCGCTGCAGTCACCATCGGCAGCGCCATCAAAACCAGCTACAACGGTGCCGACCTCAGTTGCGCCACGGCAACCGACGGTAAGATCACCGTCACCGCAAGCGGTGGAACAGGTACACTCCAATACTCCGACGACAACGGCGCCACCTTCCAGGCCAGCAATATCTTCAGTAGCCTCCCCGCCGGCAGCTACAACATCGTCGTCAAGGACGCCAACAACTGTACGAGCGCACCAACCGCAATCACACTAACCGCCCCCTCTGCAGTCACCATCGGCAGCGCCATCAAAACCAGTTACAACGGCTCCGACCTCAGTTGCGCTACTGCAACCGACGGCAAGATCACCGTCACCGCCAGCGGTGGAACAGGCACGTTAACCTACTCCGACGACAACGGATCGACCTTCCAGGCCGGCAATACCTTCAGCAGTCTCCCCGCCGGCAGTTACAACATCGTCGTCAAAGACGCCAACGGCTGCACCAGTGCTGCCACCCCTGTAACCATAACAGCGCCAACCGCCATCACCATCGGCAGCGCCCTAAAAACCAGCTACAACGGTGCCGACCTTAGCTGCGCTACCACAACCGACGGCAAGATCACCGTCACCGCCAGCGGCGGAACAGGCACGTTAACATACTCCGACGACAACGGCGCCACCTTCCAGGCCGGCAACATCTTCAGCAGCCTCCCTGCCGGCAGCTACAACATCGTCGTCAAAGACGCCAACGGTTGTACCAGTGCCGCTACCCCTGTAACCCTCACTGCTCCCGCTGCCGTCACCATCGGCAGCGCCATCAAAACCAGCTACAATGGCTCCGACCTTAGCTGCGCAACCGCAACCGACGGCAAGATCACCGTCACTGCCAGCGGTGGAACAGGTACACTCCAATACTCCGACGACAACGGCTCCACCTTCCAGGCCGGCAACATCTTCAGCAGTCTTCCCGCCGGCAGCTACAACATCGTCGTCAAAGACGCCAACGGCTGTACCAGTGCAGCAACACCTGTAACCATCACTGCTCCCGCCGCCGTTTCAATCGGCAGCGCCATCAAGACCAGCTACAATGGCTCCGACCTCAGTTGCTCCACAGCATCCGACGGCAAGATCACCGTTACGGCCAGTGGCGGAACTGGCACTCTCATGTACTCCGACGACAACGGCGCCACCTTCCAGGCCGGCAACATCTTCAGCAGTCTCCCCGCCAGCAGCTACAACATCGTCGTCAAAGATGCCAACGGTTGTATGAGCCCCGCTACCTCCGTAACCATCACCGCGCCAAGCGCAGTCTCCATTGGCAGCGCCGTCAAAACCAGCTACAACGGTTCCGACCTCAGCTGCGCCACATCAACCGACGGCAAGATCACCGTCACTGCCAGCGGCGGAACAGGCACATTAACCTACTCCGACGACAACGGCACCACCTTCCAGGCCGGCAACATCTTCAGCAGCCTTCCCGCCGGCAGCTATAACATCGTCGTCAAGGACGCCAACGGCTGCACGAGCTCAGCCACAGCAATAACCCTCACCGCCCCGGCAGCCGTCACCATCGGCAGCGCCACCAAAACCAGCTACAACGGCTCCGACCTCAGCTGCGCCACAGCATCCGACGGTAAGATCACCGTCACCGCAAGCGGAGGCACCGGCACTTTACAATATTCTGACAACAACGGCTCAACCTTCCAGGCCGGCAACATCTTCAGCAGTCTCCCCGCCGGCAGCTACAACATCGTCGTCAAAGATGCCAACGGTTGTATGAGCCCCGCAACTCCAGTAACCCTCACCGCCCCCTCCGCCGTCACTATCGGCAGTGCCATCAAGACCAGCTACAACGGCTCCGACCTCAGCTGCGCCACAGCATCCGACGGCAAGATCACCGTCACTGCGACCGGCGGAACAGGTACCCTCCAATATTCCAAAGACAACGGCTCTACCTTCCAGGCCGGCAACATCTTCAGCAGCCTTCCCGCCGGCAGCTATAACATCGTCGTCAAAGACGCCAACGGCTGCACGAGCTCAGCCACAGCAATAACCCTCACCGCCCCGTCCGCAGTCACCATCGGCAGTGCCACCAAAACCAGCTATAACGGCGCCGACCTCAGCTGCGCTACATCATCCGACGGCAAGATCACCGTCACCGCCAGCGGAGGCTCTGGCACGTTAACCTACTCCAAAGACAACGGCTCTACCTTCCAGGCCGGCAATGTACTCAGCAGCCTCCCCGCCGGCAGCTACAACATCGTCGTCAAAGACGCTAACAATTGCACCAGCGCCCCCACAGCCATCACGCTAACGGCCCCGTCCGCAGTCACCATCGGCAGCGCCATCAAAACCAGCTACAACGGCTCCGACCTCAGCTGCCCCACAGCATCCGACGGTAAGATCACCGTCACCGCCAGCGGCGGCATAGGAACCCTCCAATACTCCGACAACAACGGCTCGACTTACCAAGCTGGCAACATCTTCAGCAGCCTCTCCGCCGGCAGCTACAACATCGTCGTCAAAGATGCCAACGGCTGCACAAGTGCCGCCACCACAGTCACCCTCACCGCTCCTGCCGCCGTCACCATCGGCAGCGCCATCAAGACCAGCTACAACGGTTCCGACCTCAGCTGTGCCACAGCATCCGACGGCAAGATCACCGTCACTGCGACCGGCGGAACTGGTGCCCTCCAATATTCCAAAGACAACGGCTCGACGTACCAGGCCGGTAACATCTTCAGCGGCCTGCCCGCCGGCAGCTACAAAATTGTCGCCAGGGACGCCAACGGTTGTACCAGTCCAGCCACAACAATAACGATCACCGCACCTGCCACACTGATCGCCAACTGCAGCAATAACAATGCGCAGCTATTCTATGGCTACACCGGCGACCAGACCTCAACGATCACCGTAACCCCGTCCGGCGGTGTAGGGCCCTATAAGGTTAGCATCTCAATGAACCGTCCAATATTGTGCAACCAGATCAATGACGCCGGCGACGAATCGTGGGTCGGCGGCAGCGGTGGAACTACCCTCAACAATTCATGCCCCGCTAATCCGGCTCTGGCCACACAGCTGCCATCTACCACCAAAACAATAAGCGCAGGTAGTTCCTACTCCGTAACCGTTACACTTATGGCAAACGCAGTATTCACCGCGACAATTACCGACGCCAACGGCTGCACAGCCACCTGCACAACCACCATCCTTGCCGAAGACGTCCGTTGCTTTGCCGGCAACAGCGGCGTCAGCAAGATCGCCATGTGTCACAAGACGGGCAGCGACAAGAACCCCTGTGTATCAATTTGCATAGATTCTTCCGCCATCCAGGAACACCTGAGCCACGGCGATTTCTTCGGAAAGTGCACACCCAACTGCCAGCCGCCATATACTTCCACAGTTATCAATCCCGCAGCAATAAACAGCCTGTCAAATACGCTGGGCGATATAACAACAAACATGCAAGGGCTGACAGCACAGGTGGTGCCAAATCCGACCGAAACATATTTCACCCTACATCTGCAAAGCAGCAGCATGGAAACCATCTTCGTAAAAATATTCGACATGTCAGGTCGCCAGGTCGAAACGTTAAGAGAAACCTCCAGCGGAACATTCCAGTTTGGAAGTAAGCTGACGCCTGGAATGTACATTGTTCAAATAACCCAGGGAGACCATGTCAAGGTCCTGAGAGTTATTAAGATCTGATCGAAACTTTGAACAACCACTATAGCATAAGACCCGTAAATTAAATTTTACGGGTCTTTTAGTATTGAAGCTTTACAGGGGCCTCACCCGGTCAATACCTCAGTCCCTCTGAAGCGGCCGACGCCCCGCAGGCGCCTCAATGGTCCAATCCCATTTTCGTCTCCAATCCGATCGCCTCAACATCAACCAGCTCCAGCGACTGCACCATATCCTTTGTGATACTCTTATACTTCTTGAAATGTGGCGTCTCCAGATGCGCCCGGTAAGCCTCCTCATCCTTATACACTTCAAGCACCGTAACATGTGAAGGGTGATCCTTCTCATACACGGCAAACAGCGTCAACACCCCCGGCTCTACACGAACCGCCGTCTCGATCCCCTCCTTCAGCGCAGCCCTGTAACTATCCAGCTGAGCCGGATCGACAACGATCCTCGCCATCCGCACCATCGGCTTCTTTTCCTGGGCGCTCACCGGCCCAAAACCAGCTAACATAATCATACAAACCAGGCCCCCTTTCCGGAAAAATGAAATAATATTCATAACATATCAGTTGTATCATCAACCTTATTCTTATTTACGGTATTGCTCATCCGACACCTTCTCCATCCAGTCCACCAGCTTTCCATCCTGCCCCTCCTGGATAGCGATATGCGTCATAGCCGTCGTCGGCGTGGCGCCATGCCAGTGCCGCTCACCCGGCGAAAACCATACCACGTCCCCCGGATGTATCTCCTCCACCGGACCACCCTCCCGCTGCACCCAGCCACAACCGGCCGTGACGATCAGGGTCTGACCCAGCGGATGCGTATGCCAGGCCGTCCTCGCTCCCGGCTCGAACGTAACGCTCGCACCCGCCCCACGCGCTGGCGCCACAGTCGTAAACAAAGGGTCTATCCGCACAACGCCGGTAAACCAATCTTCGGGCCCCTTGCCCGAAGGCCGGCTACCCACTTTGAAAATTTCCATAATTTATTCTTTAAGCATAAAGTTAATACTCCTGACGCGTCGGCCTGTACAGGATTTCATTGATATCCACATCCTCCGGCTGGCTGATGAGTCGCCAGCCCAACGGCCTTGCCACCTCCGGCATTCAGTTCATTGGCCAATGCCTTGATCCGATCGACCCGCCGGGCGCCCAGCACAACTATCGCGCCCTCTGCCGAAAGCCCGCGAGCCGCCGCCTCACCAAGCCCACTGCTGGCGCCGGTGATGACGATAACTTTCCCTTTAATGTTGCTATTAAGACAACACAAAAATACCCCACACGGGGCCCGGGGGTTAACGATAATCAATCCAAAAACTAAGAAAATCAAACAGTCGTCAGCCTCAAAGAAGAAGGCGTCGTGCCCGTCAGCCGCTTAAAGTAATTATTAAAGTAGGTAGGATACTCAAAACCAAGGGCATAGGCCACCTCCGCGATCGTCCAGTCCGTATGCTGCAACAAAGCCCTGGCCTCACTGATGATACGCTCCGCAATATGCGCCGTAGTTGGCTTGCCCGTAACATCCTTCACCGCCCGGTTCAGATGATTGACATGCACAGACAGCCGGCTGGCAAAATCCTGCGCCGTTCTCAGCTGCAAAGGATGCTCGGTACTCTCCACGGGGAACTGCCGCTCCAAAAGGTCCAGGAACAACGAGCTGATTCGGGAGTTGGCGTTCTTATGCTTGAAAAAATTCTCCGAAGGCTGCATCTTCAGCGCCTCGTGTATAAGGAGGTTGATATAATTACGGATCAGGTCGTCCTTAAATACATACGAGCTATCCTGCTCTCCGATCATCTTCCGGAAGATGCCCGCTATTTCTTCACGCTGCTGTTTGCTCAGATGAAAGATAGGCGTCCCCCCGATTCGGAACAATGGCGACTCCTGCAGACTGTCCGAGCGCTCGTGCCCTTTCAGAAAATCCTCCTTGAACAGACAGGTGTAACCCTGCTGATCTTCAGAAACGATCTCCCAGGAATATGGTATATGCGGGTTCCCGAAGAACAGCGTAGTCCCCTCGATCTCGATCCCCCGGTCGGCATAATGGATAATGCTCTTCCCGCTCACCATACAGATCTTATAAAAATCCTTCCGGCTATAGGTTCTCACGATACTATCCTTGCCCCCGATCTCATACGATTTGAAACCCTTCTCCATCCTACAAAGTTAAGAAAATAAAACCACCCCCAACCCGGCCTCAAAATCCAACCCAACCCATCCACGGCGCCGCCCCCAACCCTACCCCAAATTCCACCCCCAGCCCTACCCCAATCCCCCCAAATAAAAAAAGCCGGACCCAAAAGTCCGGCCTCTTATCAAACCTTGCTTTTATTGAACCAACCACATAACTCCATTTACATCATCCACCCCACCATACTGACTCTGCACCGCCGCCGCTACATTAACCCCGTTGTTCGTATACTCATCCGAAGGATACATCCACCGCTTGGGGATCTTCCCTCCATTCAACACCCCTGCCCCCGCGACCTCCAACGTCGGAAAGCCCGTTCGACGCTGCTCGTAAAAAGGCTCCCATCCGGTATTCATGAACATGCTGATATACTTCTGCGTAACGATCTGGCTCACCTCCGTCCCCGGCTGCAAAGCAATACCCGGCTGGGCAAGATAATTCACGATATCCGCAGCAGAATACGTATTCTGATAATTCGAAAAATTGAGCGATGCCTCGATCCCCTTCTTGTAAAAAGCATTCGCATCCCCCGTGATCCAGCCGCGGAATGCAGCCTCCGCCAGAAGGAACTGCACCTCGGCATACCCCATCAGCACGCTGGGCTCATTGGTCGCATCATAAGCATAGCGCTTGTCGATCTGCGAAGCCTTACCCTGCCCGCGCTTACCGGTGTTATAGGCCAGCGGCGCACTCCCTACCAGTCCGTCATAACCCGCAAAATCGTTCCCCGACAGACCACTGGCCGTCGTCGGCTCGCCGAACACAAACAGCCGCGGGTCCTTCAACCCCTGCAACAGGTCAACGAACGAGCTATCCAGGTAGTAATCCGTCTTCATCGAATTGCTATTGAAATAGACATACTGGTTACCCGTAACATTGTAATAGGGCAGCTGGCCATTCTCAGCATTCGACGCAAACAACGGGTACCTGGCCGGATTCGAGACAATATCGCTAAAACGTTGTTTAATACCCAGATCAGCAACAGACTCCTTCTTCGACAGACTCATCAGGACCCTCAGCGTGAACGAATTGATCAGCTTCCTCCAAAGATCGATCTTCCCGTTGTAGATGATATCACCCCCAATAGGCACGGCCGTCGAAGACAACGAATCACTGGCTATCTTCAGGTCATTCAGCACGCCCAGGTAAACATCATGCTGCTTATCATACGCCGGCCTCACCGCAGAAGAATCGGTAAAATCATTCGCCGCGATCGACTGCATCATCTTCGAATACGGTATATCTCCAAACCGCTGCGTCATATCAACAACATAAAAAGCCCTCAAAAACTTCGCGATATAACGGTAATTGGTCTTACCGACCCGCGCCGCCTCCTGCTCCATCTTCACCGTCTGGCTGATGCTGGAATAGCTAAAACCACCCCGCTGCCAGCCATAATACTGCGAATTGTCGGACGATTCCGTATACACCAGCTGACGGCTCGCAAGACTCGCCTCAACATCGATGACAGAAAAAGCATTCTGCTCGATACTGGTCAGCAGCAGCGACGGGTCCGCCACCGTAGGATTATTCGGATTCACCTGGAAATCCTGAAATTTCTTACACGAGCCCAACGCCGCAACCAACACCACAACAAAAGATATCTTCAAAAATTTCATCGGAAAAAGAATTTAAAATTTAAGATTGACATTAACACCCATGCTTCTCATCGAAGGAGTCTGCAGATTGTCCCCCTCCGCATCCGGGTCCACATTCGGCAGCTTGGCGAGAATAAAGAGATTGTTCGCGATCGCCGAGATCGAAGCCGAGCTGAACACCCCCTTCAGCCACCTGGACGGCACAGTATAGGTCAGTACCACCTCACGCATCTTCAGATAGCTGCCGCTATAGTAGAAGTAATGGTTGAGCATGTCGCCGCTGGTAGTCTGCATAAAGCTGATGTAATTCACCGCCGTCGTATTGGGAGCATACTTCCGGGTATCCGAAGTGATATTCCCGTGATTGTCATAAGTGGCGCTACCGGATGCCACCACAACGCCAGGCCCTACATACGTAGCCTTCCCTGCATTCGCGTCATCCCGGTACGGGTTGACCGTTCCCGGTGAGGTTCCACCCCACCACATCTTCTGATTGGTAGTGGAATAGATCAGCCCACCCAGACGTCCGTCGACACTAACGCTAAGCGAAATATTCTTGTAGGAGAAAGTATTCTGCCAGCCATAGATCCAGTCGGGTGCCCCATTGCCATAGGCCTGGGCATACGGGAGCGTAGCCTCCATACCATTGCTGTTGTAGATCGCCCGGCCGTCCGGCGTACGGGCATTGCTGATATAGATCTTGTCCGTCCGCTGCCCTTCCCTGACCGGGTGCGAACCACTATACTTGTCGGAGTAGGTGATATACCCATCCGTCGTCTGCGTAGACTTCTGCAGCCAGAGATGATTGTTGCTGAAATTGATCCCGGTCTCCCACTTGAAATAACGCTCCTTGACAGGGGTGCCACTGATGACGAACTCCCAACCCTTCCTCACAAACACATTGGCGTTGGTCAGCACGCTGGTATAGCCACTGGCCTGGGACTGTGGCACATTCACAAAATTATTCGACTCCCTGTTCCGGAACCAGGTAGCGTCGATATTGATCCGGTTCTTCAACAGACCGATCGCCAACCCATATTCGCCCGAAAGCACCGTCTGCGGGATAAGACCCGGAGAGATATAGGTCGAAGGCCAGGTCAGCGAAGGCACATTGTTCCATTTCGTGCCGAGACCATAGACGGTCAGCTGCGCATAAGGATTGTTAGCATCGATAAAGCCGGTATTTACCTTCGCCCATGACGCGCGAAGCTTCAGGAAAGAGACTGCTTCCGGCAGATGAAGCACATCCGAAAGCACCGCCGAGACACCACCGGAAGGATAGAAATAGCCATTGTTCTTCACCGGAAGCGTACTGGTCTTGTCATAACGGCCGGTGAACGAGAAGTACAGGAAACGCAACGCTTCCAGGTCGACCATGCCATAGCCGCTGGCCGTCCTGCGCTCCTGCAGGGTACTGGTCCCCTTCAGCGGATTGATCGAATTGGTCAGGCTGTAGAACCCGGGTATGGTCAGCCCATCCGTGGTCGTATACGCCGACTTGTAGTTCCGGTAATTATTTGCGCCGCCCGCGGTCACACTAAGTGTCAGATCGTCGCTGAACCGATGCCGGTAATTCAGGATCAGATCGCTGTTGATATCGAAATAGTTCGTATTCGTCACGCTGTAATTCCCCTTGGAGATATAGGAATAGGCGATATAGCTATAGGGCTCCTTATAGTCCTGACCAACGGAATACTGGTTGAATCCATTCCGGAACTTCAGTGAAAGGTCCTTGGTCAGCTGGTAGTCAAAGGTCGCCTGACCGAACATATTGTTCTTCCGGTAGCCGTTCAGCAGCTCGTTGACGATAAAATACGGGTTATTATACCACGACAGGTTGTAGTTCCGCTGCTGCAGGCCTTCCTGCCCCTTTACCCAATAGTTCTTCAGGTCGCGGATATCGATATCCGGTCCGATCCATAGGATCAGGTTGTACAAAAGATTGGGAGGACCGTACCCTACCGTAGGATAGTTGTTCGAGTATTCCTTGTTGAAGGTCAGCTTGGTCTCCACCCGCAGCTTCGGCGACAGGGCATAATTGCCTCCCACGGAGAAGGAAGAGTTGTTCAGCCCCGTATTGGGCACTACTCCTTTCTGATAGATATGGGCGGCCGCGACCCGGAAAGATCCCTTGTCTCCACCGATGGTCGCCGCTACGCTATTGGTCGAGAGCAGACCCGTCTGGAAAAAATTCTTGATATTGTCCTTCCCGCGCGATATCCAGGGTAACGGCACCAGCTTCCCCGTAGCCGGATCGACCGGGCTGTTGTATTGGGTCGTCTCATAGTAGCCGCTTGGCGTCCCGGCGACCTTCTGATCCAGTTTAGGCCCCCAGATCCAGCCACCGCCTTCTGTCCCGTTGCCGGAACCATCGATATACGCATATTTCCCCTGGTCGCCATCCCCGTACTGGCTCTGCACCTTCGGTACAACGGTATAGCCCGTCTGCAGCATCGTAGAGGAATTGACCTCCACATTGACAACTGCATTCCGCCTTCCCTTCTTCGTCGTATAAAGGATAGCCCCGTTCACACCCAGCGCTCCATACAACGCGCCGGCAGCCGTACCCTTCAGGACGCTGACGCTCTCGATGTCATCCGCATTCAGCTTGTAGGGATCAGCATCCGGATCAGGGATCCCGTCGATCACGATAAGAGGCGTCTTGCCCCGTAATGAAATGCTGGGGTTCTGGAACAGATCGGTGGTGTTCGAAATATTCAGACCAGCCACCTTCCCCGTCAGGGAGCCCGTAGCCGTAGGAGTCCTGGTCTTGTTCAGAGCATCCCCGCTGACCTCCTGTACGGCATAACCCAGCGTCTTCTGCTGCTTCTTTATGCCCAGCGCCGTGGTCACCACAACCTCGCTCAGCTGCGACTTCTCGCTCTGACGCAGATATAGCGTGATCTTGCTCCCGTCATGAGCCGATACTTCCTGCGGAGCATAGCCGGCCGCAGAGAACACAAGGACCGCATTCTCCGCGACGGTCAGCGCGAACTGCCCCTGCATATCGGTAACTGTCCCGCCCCTGGCGCCCTTGATTTCAATGGAAACACCAGCCAGCCCGCTGCTGTCGGTGGCCGAACGGACAACGCCCGTCAGCCTGCTTTTTTGAGAGAATCCGGCATAATGAAATGCCACCAATGTAATTATAGCGAACGCTATCTTTTTCATTGCAGATAGATTTTGGGATAAATTATGTGCTCAATTTTGAATTGCTGCGCGCAAATTTGCGATAAGAAAGATAATAAAAATTGAATGAACGTTCAATTAATATATTCGTAACATGAAAATCACCAAAACTTAACGTTGGGCTTATTTCAACCACGATCATATATTTGCGAAATAATATAACTAACCTACTATATGGGAAGAAAAAGCCTGAAAGAGCCACGGCAAAAAGAGATCATCAGAGCATTCTACAAAGTCGCAAAGAAAGAAGGACTCGAGAACGCATCCATTGCCAAGACAGCCGAACTGATCGGCATAAATCCCAGCCTCATCGTACACTACTTCAAGAGCAAAGACCACCTGGTCTATGGCCTCATCGAATATATACTGGACAAATACCTGCTCATCTACAAAGTAGCCCCCGAAGACGCCCCCAACCCCAAAACAAATCTGCTCAGCGTCATCGACAACATCTTCTCCAGCAAATGGAATACGCTGTTCGACGACAGCGTCTCCTATAGCTGCTATTCACTGGCATTTCGCGACAAGATCATAAAAGGGAAATACAAGGTCCTGCTGGACGCTTTACGGGAGAGACTGCAGCAGCTGATCGTCGACTGCAATGCAATGGGCATCCTGTCGGTAAAGGATCCCGCACATACCGCCGACCTTATATTTGTATTGGTCGACGGAGCATACTATTATCTGAGCCTGGTCACCGACAAAGAGGAATACCAGGACAAGCTGATGCAATACAAACGCCAGGCGATCGCCCTTCTCAACTTTTCCTCGCCTGTATCATAAAGATGGCCCAGCCCGCGATCAGCGCCCAGGCAATATTTACAATGATGTTCGGATAATCGTTGAGTCGAAGGGCATTATAGGTCAACCCCAACGCACCGACGATATTCAGTACATGGTACAGCGGGCGCCCCGCCTTCAGCTTGTTTATGCTGAGCAGAAAATAAGCGGTAAGATAGGAAAGGGTGCCACCCCAGCCAACCAGGGATGACACCGTAACGTTGACAGTTAACATGGGGCTAAAGATAGACTATTTCACCAGCCCCGGCCGCCGATACCCCCATTTCTCAATTATACCCCGGATTCTGCGTTAATGTATTCTTCCCATTCTTCTGCGTCAGGTCGATCTGCTGCTGCGGGATGGGATAGTGCTCATTCTTCCCCGCTGTAAAATGCCCACCCGTCACGTCGGTAACGAGCTTTGCCTCAGTCCCGAAATAGCCGTTCAACGCCGTAGGCGCAAGCCCCCAGCGCACAAGGTCGAAGAACCGATACCCCTCCATCGCCAGCTCCAGCTTCCGCTCGAAATAGATCGCCTTCAACGCGTAATCCTTGCTCCCAAAAGCTCCGTTAGGATACGGGCTTATCTTGTAATTGGCCGCCAGATCAGTGCTGAAACCCTGCGAAGGATCATTGTCGTTTACATATTTGTAAACCCATCCCTCCGGATGCAATGCCATCCGATTCCGCACCTGGTTGACATACGTTTCCGCCTGATCCAGGTTGTTCAGCTGCGCCTCGACTTCCGCCGCCATCAGCAGCACATCCGAAAACCGGATGACAAAGACATTGATCGATGTCCCCGGCGCCCATTGGCTTTGATCCGCATCTGAGCCTTGGGTCGCGCTCCAATAAACATTCTTCTTCGGCGCATAAGGCCCCCCGTACCGCTGGTCGCGCACCCAGTCCTGACCCGGATAGACGGCCCAGTCCAGGTAGGGAATTCCGCGGCGGCCAACCGTCCAGTCGAGACGCGGATCGACATTGTCGGCATCAGGCGTGAAAGGATCTTTAGAAAGCACCCCCTCATCGCTCTTTATCGGATGAGAATTGTAGTCGTCCAGGTAAGGCAGGCCGTTAGCATCCGTTCTGAAAGAATTCACCAGGTCAAAGCTGGGTTGGAAGAACCCGCAGCAAGGAAAAGGAGTGCCCGACCCATATGGAAAATTCAGCGCATCCCCTTGGTTGCCATTCGCGATCGTCCCATCTCCTATATTTGCAGCCATCTCGATGACAAAAACGGCCTCCGGATTATTCATCTCATACGCCGGCATATAATTATGCTCGAACTGGTCATTCAGAGCATAGGCGATCCCATTGGGCGTCTTTCCCGAATTGATGACCGCCGTGAACACCGGCTCAGCGTCGCTGTATTTCTTTTCATACAGGTAGATCTTGCCAAGATAAGCTCCCGCCGCCCACTTATTCGCCCTGCCGATATCGTTCTGACCCTCCGGCAGACTGTCATAGGCATACTTCATATCTGCCTCGATCTTCGGCCAGATATCCACCGTATTGGTTGGCGTATAGTCCGTAGTGCTCTCGTCGATCCAGGGCACCTTGTCAAAGACCCTTTTTAGATCGAAATAATAATGTGCGCGGAGGAACTTGGCCTGCGCCTTCATATTCACCGCATCCTCGTGCAGAATATCCTTGGCCAGCGGCAAATACTTGAGCACATTGTTGCACCGGTTGATACCTTCATACACCGCAACCCACTTGTCATTGAGAATGCTGTTGCTCGCATCCACCGAAAAAGTGACCAGCGGCATAAAGATGATCTGGTCCGTACCGTCGCTGCCCTTATGGGCATCCCCGCCTGCCACGCTTCCCATAAGCCAGTTGCTGGGCGACACACCCCAGGCATTGCCACCGCCCAGAGAGACCATATCACCCTGATTGACCGTGTCCTGGCCGTCCAGCGCAGCATAAGCGCCGATCAGCAAATTCGTCACGCCAGCCTTGGTAGATATATCGATGGGTTGCAGAGCCCCCTGCGGACTCCGTTCGAAAAAGCTCTTCTTGCACGCGAATAACATACCAGCCAGCACTACACAGATATATAATTGAATTTTCATGATTCGTCGTTTTAAAATTTAAGGCTTACACCAACCAGATATTGCCTGCTATTGGGATAGGCGCCCTCATCGATACCGAACTCAGTGACCCCGTTCCCGGTGATCTCCGGATCAGGACCCGTATATTTCGTCACGGTAAAGATATTCGTCACCTGTACATAGAACCGCATACTCTGTATGCCGGCCTTCTTCAACAGGTCCCGCGGCAGCGTGTAGCCAAGCATCGCATTCTTTGCACGGAAATACGACCCGCTTTCGATATAATAGTTGCTGGGAGAACCATTGGTGCTGGCAAAACCGGCATTTTCCTGTATCGGCGCCTTGGCATTCATATGTCCCGGCGTCCAGCTGTCGTATAGTGCAGTATGGCTCTTGCCGCCTCCGAAAGAAGGATAGAAATCCGTCCACCACCGCACCATATTCCAGATCTGGTTGCCATGGACGCCATAGAAAAAGATTGAGAAGTCAAAATCCTTATAGGAGGCGCCCAGGTTAATTCCATAGTTAAAGTCCGGGTTGGGGTTGCCGATAAAGGTCCGGTCCGCGTCGGTGATCTGACCATCCCCATCAACATCGGCATACCGGAAACGTCCTACGCCCTCATCAGCCTGATACACAGCGGCGGGGTCGTTCTTCGACTGCTGAGCAGCAGCGTCAGCCTTCGTAATATCGTCCGCAGTATTCCAGAAGCCGGCGATCTTATACCCGTAGAAAGAGCCTACCGGATGCCCTACCTGGTTGCGGATGAACTTCTGGCCGAAATTCCTGCCATCACCCGACAGGAAATAGTTGGTCGCCTGTGTAACTTTCGTGATCTTGTTGTTGGAAGAAGTAAAGGTCAGCGTAGTGCTTAGCTTCAGGTCCTTGCTGACATTCTTCCTGGCGCTGACCGAGAAATCCACGCCATGATTCTGCATCGCCGCCACATTCTGGTACGGAGGCTTACCCGATCCATAGGTGCCCGGCAACGTAGGATTGTACAGGAGGTCTTTGATCGACTTGATGTAATAATCTGCGGTGACGTCGATCGCCCCCTTGAAAAGACTCGCGTCAAAACCAATATTGGTATTGCCATCACGCTCCCACTTCGCATCCGGGTTCCCGATCTGGTAGACAGAAAATCCTTCGACTACCGAATTGTTGGTACCCGATATATCGTAATAATTATTCGCTTTCAAACCTTTGAACGTATAATAGGCATTGTCGGCGCCAAGGTTGATCTGGTTTCCCATGACACCCCAGCCCCCGCGTATCTTCAGGTCGGTCAGCCAGGGAATATTCTCCATGAACTTCTCCTGCGAGATCCTCCAGGCTATAGAAAAAGCAGGGAAGACACCATAGGGATGGTTCTTGAACTTGGACGAACGATCCCTTCTCAGCGTTGCGCTGAACAGATACTTATCCTTAAAAGCATAATCCGCCCGGCCGAATTGCGACCACAGCCCATAGCCACCCCGGCTGCTGTTGGCCGTTATGCTGCCCGAGGCGCTCGAAAGCGTAACATAGTCGGGGTTGAAAGAGAAATAGCCATAGCCGGTAGCCCCAAGCGCCTGTGACTCCTCGTCATAGCTTTCTACACCCCCCAGCAACTTCAGATCATGATCGCCAAAAGTGTTATGATAGGTGACCGTATTGCTCCAGGTCCAGTCATTGCCCGAATAGGAAGACTCGGAATAAGAGTTGGTCAGCGTATTTTCTTTATTCTCATAGGTAGGATAAGTAAACGAATGGGCGTATCCGCTATAGTCCTGACCTCCGAACGAAGTACGCACGGTAAAATGTTTCAGAAGATCCACCTCCGCGTATACGTTTCCGAACAGACGCCGGTCAAGACTCTTGTCCTGAGAAGAACGCTCCTGCGTTGCCACCGGATTGGGCGAGTCTCCGAGGTCTGCGCTCGAACTCGTGCCGCCATAGTTACCCATAATATCATGCACCGGTATTATAGGCTGGTCCCTGAACGAGTAGGCAATAGCCCCATACGCCTGCAATGGCGTCACTTTGGGGTTCCGCCCGATGCTGTAGGACATATTCTCGCCGATCCGGATGTCCTTCGTTATATTAAAGCTCGTATTGGCCCGGATAACGTATTTCCTGAGATAGGTATTGATGATGACTCCCTGCTGATTGAAATAGTTCAGCGAGAAAAGATAGCGGGCATTGTCCGTAGCCCCGCTTACGCTGATATTCTGATTGGTCATCGGCGCAGACCGCGCTATCTCCCTGAACCAGTCCGTACCCGCCTTGTTGGCCTTCGTGATCTGGTAGAAACTATTGGGGTCGTTCGGGTCTGTATAGTCGGTGTTGACAAAGTACAGCGAAGGGTCTACCGACGCATCCCCTTCATGCGCGCCTGCAGGATTGATATAGTCAGGGAGCACCGGATCAGCGCCACCGCCATACAGCACATCTGCAGTACCAGGCGTCACCGGCGTACCGGAATTAGCCAGCGCCTCGAATTTCAGCCTGGCCATATCCAGCGGACTCAGCGTATGCCAGATATTGTTCTTCTTCACAGTCTGAAAACCGGTATAAGAATCATACGAGACCACCGGCTTGCCATTCTTTCCCCTCTTTGTCGTCAGAATGATAACGCCATTCGCCGCCCGCGATCCGTAAATAGAGGCAGCACCGGCGTCCTTCAATATCTGCACAGAGGCGATGTCATTGGGATTGAGGTCGGAAATATTCAGGGTCGGCACCCCGTCCACCACATACAGCGGCGTATTATCTCCGAAAGTATTGATACCCCGTATCCGCACCTGCGGCTGCTCACCCGGCTGACCGCTCCCGATAACGGTAACACCGGGCGCCTGCCCCTGCAGTTGGCTCGTTATCTGGTTGGTCGGCTGCTTGTTCATATCCTCCACGTTCACGACAGACACCGCCCCCGTCAGGTCCTTCTTCTTCGTCGATCCATACCCGACCGCGACTACCTCCACATCACTCAGCTGCCTGTTCGCCAGCATCAGCGAAAATGCATAATTGGTCTTGCCTCTCAGTATCGTGACCTTCTCGGTATTATAGCCAACATAGGAGATAAGCAGAACATCACCCGGCGATGCATTAATACTGAATTTCCCGTCTGCATCTGTCTCAGTCCCTCCACTCTTGCCCTCGATACGGACGCTAGCCTTGTTCACGGGCTGCCCGGTCTCGTCCACAACCCGGCCGGTTATCGTTTCAAATGCAGGACTCTCCACCACGTCCGTCGCCTCCTTCCTCACCACGATGCTCTTATCTACAATGGAAAAACGCAACGAGCGTCCCCTGAAGCAGATATCCAACACCTCCTGCAGCGGCACGTCCTTCACAAAAAGGCTCACCTTGTCCCCCGGCGAAACCCATTCACTGCGATAAAAGAAATTGAATCCTGTCTGGTAGTGAATCTCCCGGAAAACCTTCTCCAGCGGGATATTTTTGCCGGAAAGAGTCACCGTCTGCGCAACACCCGAAGCGCTCGCCTGGGTCATGAAAGCCAATAGCAGGAAAGAGGTAATTCGCATGTAAAGGAAGATCTTTTTCAGTGCAAAGCTCCGCCGGAGCGAAACTTTGCAATCAGCAGTTAATTGCATAGTTTTGTTCACTTTGGGTCCGCCCGGATGGCCCCGGTCAGACGGGTTCTGAAATAAAAACAGTCTTTCCCAGACTTTTATTCAACAAGACCCATATTCGCCGGAAGTGCTTCGAACCACTTCCGGTTTTTAATTGGGCATGATGACAATCTTCTGGCCGGCGATCCTGAAATGCACGCCGCCATATTCCAGCAGCTTCAGCACCGTGGCAACCGAAGTATTCCGGCTGATCATACCGCTGAAATGTCCCCCCGGCCTGGCTCCTTCATAAACGACATCCACGTCATACCAACGGCTGATCTGCCGCATGATGGTCTCGATATCCAGCCGGTTGAAATTGAACGTCCCGTTCTTCCACGCCAGCACCTCTTCGATATTGGCATCCGGTTCTATCCGAAGCGAATTCCCCCCCTCCGACACTACCTGCTGCCCCGGTTTCAGCACCAGCTGACTGCCCCCCGCCGCTACCCGCACCGCTCCTTCGACAAGCGTAGTCTTTAAAGAAGGCTCATCGTCATATCCATTGATGTCGAACGTCGTCCCCAGAACCTCTACCGTCACACCATTGATCTTTACAAAAAAAGGCGCCCCGGCTTTCCTGGCGATTTGAAAATACCCCTCTCCGGTCAGCTCCACAGTCCGGTCGGCACCCACAAAAGTCGTAGGATAACGCAGCGAAGAAGAGGCATTCAGCCATACCTTGCTGCCATCGGCAAGATTCACCTGGTATTGTCCCCCCCGGGGCGTCGAGATAGTATTGAACGCAGACCCTTCCTTCCCTTCCTTCCCCAGCGCATGATAGCTAAGCACTCCGCCATTCCCGGTCTTCACGATTTGCGCATCGCCGTCATCTGCTATATTCCCATTTTTGGCATCATCCAGCGTGATCGCCTTCCCGCTCGCCAGCGTCAGCACCGCCTTATTCCTACCGGGGAGAATATCCGGGGCCGTATCCTTCCGGGGCTGGACACCGGCCACAACAGGCGCGCTTTCCCTGGTCCTGAAAAGAAGACCTGTCCCCCAAACCACACACAATAGTACCGCCACAGCCAATCCCCATCTCAGCATCCCGATACGATGGCGCCGGCGGTCGCCCAGCCGGTATATCGACGATAACACCCCTGCGGCGCTCTCTTCATCCATATCCATCCCATTCGCAAACCCGGTCTGATCACCCCCAACAAGATCCCCCTCAACACGCGCTGCAGTATCCTCCAGCGCGATCCCTATAACCCTTTGGGCCTCTTCCTCATTCTCAGATAATTGCAGCAGTTCAAGCAGTTCCTTCCTTTCCTCCTCCGTCGCCTCATCCCGCATGCACCGCTCCATCAGTTGCTCAATACGGCTCGTCATGATTCAATTTTAGTATTTATACCATAATAGACGCCGGAAATTCGAATTCGGGGGTACGACATTCAAAAATTTTTTTTAATTTCATAACATACCGAAACCAGAACTACTTGCAGGAAAAGATCGCTCACGAAAAAGAGCTGCTTTGTAAAATAGCGGTAGGCGACCAACACGCTTTCGGGCTGCTGTTCAGGTCCCATCGTACAACCATTTACCTTACCGCCCTCCGGCTCACCCAATCCCCCGCCATTTCCGAAGAGATCGTACAGGACGTCTTCCTGAAGGTCTGGCTCAAACGGACATCTCTACCCCGTATAGAGCATTTCAACGCCTGGCTCTACACCATCGCGCAAAACACCATCTACAGCGCCATGAGAAAAAGATACAGGGAAATATCGATCCAGCGCAGTATCAACGCAGCCGCCCCCCTCCCCCAGCCCGCCGATGACCCGAACCCCGGATACGAACAGCTGCTGGAAGAGGCGGTCAACCACCTCCCCTCCAAACAAAAAAATACCTATATCCTGATAAAAAAAGAAGGCCTCAAAAGACAGGAAGCCGCCTCCATTCTCAACGTCTCCGCCGAGACCGTCAAATCCAACCTCGAACAGGCCATCCGCAATATAAAAGCGTATTGTATCTCAAAAAAAGAAGCTACCTGATCACTTCCCCTCCCCCCTCAATCGCTCATTCTCCTTATCCACCAGATAATCCACCACCTCCTGGTTGGTCTTAAAATAGTCCTTCGGCAGCGCCACACCATATCGTTTATTCACAAAATTTACCACGAGCTTCCGAATGTGCCGCTGGTGTTTGTAAAACTGCCCATAGTCATAAATTTTAACAGGTTTCCCATCTGTGACTAATATCAGGGGTGCACCCAATCGATCGGCCGCTGTCAGATCTGCATTATCATAAAGTAAAACGCTGCCTTTTTCTGCCATCAATCTCAGCGGCTTCTCCCAATATTGATTCGTTAGCTCAATATGATCTTTTCCAAAAGAAGCGATATCAGCCCAGATAAATCGGATTTGATCATAGGGTATTTCCTTATATTCAAATTTCCCCACCGGTAAGATTCTGCAAACTTTATCCCTTCGTTCCATATACCCCCGGGTTGTATCACCGCTCTTCATGACCATATAGCCCTTAAAATTGCGGGTTACCCATGTCGTTGCCCGACCTGAAAACCTCCTGAGGGACGTATCCTTCCACTCTGCAGGTGGCCACTCCTTTTGCTGAGCCATCGCAGAAGCGCTAAACATTAGACCGATTAATACAATCAACCATTTCATATTCTTAGCTTCAATCAATTGAAGGATGCGCATCTTGATAGACGTCCGAAGACCATCCACCCAGTCCATTTACATAGGCCGTCCACCAGGCGGTACCTACCGTATATTGTAATCCATAATTGCTGTCCGAAACTCCCCAGCTATGTCCGATCTGACTCTCCAAGTTACCAATAAACTGCTGTGTCCATCCGCTGGCGATATTCGTTAACAAATTCTTTTCATAACTATGCGTCGCTTTTAACAAGTTATCTGGTTTTGATTCCGGCCACAATTTATCAACCGAATTATGCGCGATCTGCCCGGCCGCACTGGACAGCCCCCCAGCGCCGGCAGCAAAAAGTGTATTCCTGTCGATCATTCCATGATTGGTGATCAGCTCATTACCCGCACTGGAGAGCGCTCCCCCAAGAAATTGAGAAGCAACTCCTTTAAAAATTCCATCCAGCGTATGGTGATAGAGCGCCTTGTCAATCCAATCCTGAGTACCATTCGACGCAAATCCCGCAGATATCGCCGCCGTTGCCCCAAACCCTGCCAGCATACCCACTCTGCCCGACAAGCTCGCATCATTTATATTTTTCAGATTCTGCCCTACCGTCGCCAGATCGCCAAACAAAAAGCTTTGAGAATAGGGTATTGCCAATTTTGCCAGCGCCCCCGGCTGTGCCCCTGCCGCCGATAAACCTCCACCCAGCGTCAGATAGCCCACCTCTGCTTCAGCAGCATCCGCAAGCCCCGTCTCCAGCGCCTTTCCTATATGGACAAAATGATCTGTGAAACCATACTCCAAAAAGCCCGTTACAAACCCAACGGCCAATACCACTATGTCATCCAAACCAAAAAAGCCCTTCCCATTCGGATCGACCCCATTCGGCCAGTTATGCGCCATCGCCTTATACGGGCTCGAATGCTGGCTCGCAGGATCCTGATTATGCCACACCCCCAATTGCTGATCATACATCCTCGCATCAAAATCATACTCCTCCAACCCTGTCATATCCGCAAATTCCTGGTTCTGCATCTCATTGGACTGATAGTGATAGCTATTCGCCATCTTATTCCACGCCCTGTCACTGATACCCGCCATCATCAGACCCGTCGGATAATAATGCGCCTCCTCTAAAATAGGCCCACGCGTATTGATCACCTGCAGATTGTCAAAATATACATCCAGATCACTCTCATTGCTGCAATACACATACAGATAACCGTTCTTCGCCATCGGAATATTCATCTCCGAATGCGGCTTCACAACATCTGGGGTACTGCTCACCAGGTCAGTCCCGACAGACACAGGGTTGAACTGATCGTCAAACAATATCCAGTTGATCGCCGCCTTTGGCTCCGTATTGGGCGCAGGCTGCGACGGCGTATTGGTCAGCATCGAGAACAGCGGCCCCGTCGGCGAGGTCAGACCGCTCAGCGTACCCCCATGGATAGACCCCGCTACCGCCGGACTCCCGCCAAACACGTTCACCAGACCACCGATCACAGAAGTTATCGGCGCAGACCCCGTCGTCCCCCCCGTGTTATGCCAGAAACTCTTCCCGAATATCGACACCTGATCCCCTGCCATCACCTTGATCGTAATACCCAATCCATACCTGTCCCCGGTCTGCCCGTTAAGCTTATAAACTTCCGCGCTCGTCCCCGTCGGATTCGGATTCCCCGGATTGCTGACAGACCCATTGCTGTTATTGTAGCCGGACCCCGACACAGAGTTGTACCAGGTCAATCCCGACACCGCAACCACATCACCACTGTTTATATTATAATAGCTCTGCTCCGTGGCAACCGCCGCAGTCTCCAGGGTGGCCGCCGGATAAATATCCCGCTGCTGCTCGTCCGTCAACACCATCCGTACATTGTTCAGATGATCCCGGATAAAATAGTCGAACACATAGCTGCCCGCAACACCATTCGCCGGTGGCAGGAACCTCACCCGCCCTTCCTCATGTGTAATAAACTGTAGCACATCCGTAAAGTCCGGATTATTCGGATCTGCCGGCACTGTCGTCCTGCTGCGATAGACAAAGCCTCCGATATAGGTCGTGGTCGTAGTCACCGTCTTCCCCTGAACCGAATTATCGGTCGTTATTTTCTGCAGCTTCGTTCCCGCCGCATCATATACATACTGAATAGTGCCCTTCCCGGGTATCGTAAACAACGTCGGCTTGTTCAGATAGCTGTAAGTGATCGCTGTCACCTGGCGATTCGCGTCACTGACGGCATTCCCGTTGGGGTCATAGCCATAGTCGACACTGGACCCCGTCTTCGTTCCGGAATAGTGGAAATCGCCGAGCGTCGACTGCGGGTTGCTCCCATTATACCCGCTATTGTCAGCCACATTCAGAAGCCGGTAGCTGCTCCCCCCGTTCATATAATTATAGGTCAGATTGTCGATATTCTGCGAGCCCCCCGGTATCCAGCCATTTTGGCTGAGCTGGTGGATATTGCCGTTGACATCGTAGTTGATCGTATTCACGCTGAAATCCAGACCCGCCGTCTTATTGAACCCGCCCGACTGCTGATTGAAATCCGCCGCCGTCAGCCTGTCCGCGGCATCATAGGTGAAATCATACTTCCTCATCTGGTTGTCCCCTTTGCTCTTCCATACGATCCCGGAAATATATCCATTATAGGCAGGATTCGCATAGCTCCCGATCGAACTTCCACCCGCATCGGCTATCGCCCCATTGTCATACCCAAGATCAAACCCGAAATAGTTGCTGGTCGAAGACGTCGACTTGGCGAACGCCCGGTTCACTCCCAGCAGGCTTCCCCGGACATTGTAATCATATGTCAGCGTCTCCATGCTGGTTCCGAGCGTCTTCTGTTTCAGCTTCCCCATCTCGTCATAGGTATTGGAGACGATGGTCTGCGCAGGCGTCGAATAATTATTGGTCCCCACCGTGCTGTTGACCGTCTTGGTGATCGTCAGCAGCCTGCCCGATCCGTCATAATTCCTCTTCGTCAGAACAGCATGTGTCTGGCCGTTAGTCCCGGCCTTTTGGTGCTGTACATAGTCGACCAGCAGATGATTGGTAAAATCAAACTGCCGCGTGGCGATATCGGTTCCTCCCGAATAGTTCGTGCTCTGTACCTGTATCTTCCGGCCATATTCGTCATAATAATTGACGGTATAAAGGTTTTGAGAAGTACCCTGCACCGCCACATACATGCCTGTCACCTGTCCGAGCACCATATTGCTCTGGGTCACCGGCTGCGCATACGGAGCGCTGGTATTGCTCGCCGGCAACAGCTGACCATCCCCCGAGGTGCTCCGCTGGGAAGAGAACGGCGTAGTATAGTTGCTAAGCCAGTTATAATTATCGTAAAAGGTCGCGGTCAGCGTCGTCAATGCCGCCCCCTGCGGCAAAGGATCAAGATTCACCGTCACATTTCCCACAGTCGACGACCCACCACCTGTCACACTGGTCCCAAACGTCGTAGCGCTAAACGTCCCCTGGTCAACCGTAGCAAACCCGGGATCAAGCGTAATAGAGACCGTAGCCTCATAATCCCCCGACGTCGTGCTGGTAAAATCAAGGGTCGCGGGAAGCCCCTGAGGCGCAGGAACCGTCACAGTGGTCTGTTGATTGACTACCGTCTGCAAGCTGGTGACATTCCCGCTGTAGGTGATCATCCCCGTAGTCACCTGCCTGTCCAGCACATCATATAGTGTACAAAGCCACTGAGAGCTCCCCCGCAAATTCCCATCCTGTGTCATCACAGGCCTGTTCCGGCTGTCATACACGGTCCATACCTCACCCTGACTTCCGGAAGGAGTGCCTGGCCATTTCTTAATGATCGGCCGGCCCTGTATATCGTATTCGATCCGGTAACAAAGCTCATCAGCAGTGGTTTGACCGATGCTCCAGGTTCCGTCTATCTGCTGCACCACCGCAGGAGGAATGACAAACCGGAGATTGCCATAGTCATCATATACATAATACGTGCACTCCCACCCGCTATGCGCAGAGCCCGAACCGTTGTCCGAAACCGCCCCTTCCTGCACTTTCTTAAGGACCATTTGCCCATACATATCCTTGAATTCAATGGCCTGGTGCCCCTGTTCGTCCGTCTCTACGGTCTTGTATAATGTACCTGCCAGATAGGCGCCGCCGCTCGTCGGAATGCTCCCCTGCGCCCCTCCGATATTCCACATCTGCACATTATCCGTACCCACATTGACAAAATATTGCTGCCCCATGCCGTGCGGCCGGCCACTGCTCTGACTCCCTACAAGATTGACACCCGGCAAATAGGAAGTATTGACCCTGTTCAGCGGAGAGTTCTCGAAGATCTTCTGCGAATAGGCCCAGTTGGCCCCCGACCCGGAACTCGTTTCCCCCGGCTGACCATTTAGATAAGTATTGTAGAAAGCAGCCTGCTGCTGAAAAGGATCAAGCTTGAAATTCCCGTCATTCGCCATATCTCCGCCGGTAGCGACATTCGAGACAAAAGGGAGATAGACGAATTGCTCCCGCCCATAAGGATCATAGGCCGCAGCAGATACCAGGTCATTCCCCAACGGACTTACCTGCTTTGTCACGGTTTCCAATGGCCGGCCAAACCCATCCTGGTATTCCGTAGCCTGAATCACCTCCTGTGCGGTCCGGCTGCTGGAAATGACATCCGACTCGTTCTGCAATGGCTTCCTCGCCATCCACGTACGCACCGAATTGGTCTGAACGCCGCTGCTATACGGCGCCGGCAACGGCTGCTGCGCCTTCAGAACAACACCCGACAAGAGCATTACTGTCATAAACCAGCTCCTAATAATAGATATCCTGGACATATACTGACTTTTGTTGCTTTTAACATTAATTTCCGTAATAAGAATAGCTCATTCCCTGAGTCGACGCGGAGCCCCCTCCGACACTGATGGTCAGCGTATACGTTCCGGGACTGGCATTGGTCACCGTCGCAGACTGCGGGTAGCTGCAGGTCACGGAAGACCGGCTCGCACACAGCGTTCCCGACTGCGGCGATGGCCCCGACAACGTATAGTTCAGACTATAGGTGCTTCCCGGCCACGCATCGAGGGTCAGCGTTATATTTCCCGTGACGGTCGTAGTGAAGCTCACCGTCCTGGTGCTCAAAGACAGGTCCCCATTCCTCAGCGTCGCCGTAGTAGTACAGGTGCCATTGGTATTGGCATAATTCTGCCCGTTGGCGTTGACGTCATTGACCGCCTTGCCATCGGCATCCGCCTGGCTTATGATCGAAGTATACGTATTGGCCGCAACGGTATACGTAACACTGCTGCCTGTCCATCCGGACGGACAACCCTGCTTCGTATATGTTCCGCTTTTTACGACATTATAGTAGATCTGGCTGCAGCTTCCGTTCGCATTTGCATAAGCCTGCGCATTCTCGCTGATATCATTATATGCCTGCTGATCGGCATCTGACTGGCTCACGGTCGAACTATAAGTACCACCTGCAACAGTATACGTAACACTCCCTCCCTGAAAATTGGTCCCGCAATTATTACGCTGCAGGGTGACACTGTGCGGCGAATTGGTGAAGTAATTCTCCGCGGCACAGCTCATCGGCTGACCCGCATAGGTATAGCATTTCTTGGCAACGATATTCCTGTTCTGATCCCGGGTAATGGTCTGTCGACTCATATCGTCATATTCATATGTCGCAGTCGTCCCACCCGCATTGGTCTCTCCGGTCTTACCCTGGTAGGGACTGTATGTATAGGTCGAAAGCATGGCGTCCGAAGGAAATACCCGGACATCATCGATAATACCCGGTATCGACATCGGGCCGGTATAGGCCTGCTGGTTCATCGTCCATTTTCCTCCCGCCCAGCTCCACCACTGAATGATATAGCTGCGGCTATCGGGCAGGGTAAACACTACCTGGTACGGTGTATTGACTCCACTATAGTAGGCATTCCCCGTGTGGGCAGTTCCTATCGTAGCCAGCGCGTACTCCTCAAACCCCTCATAAAAGAACCCGCGTGTAATACCCGTCGTCCCCTGAAGGACATTATAGGCGTACATAATGCCCATCGTGGAAGCGTTGCCACTGAGATAGCTTACAGTCAGTGTATAATTACCCGCCGGCATATTGGTCAAAGTCACAAACTCAGGATACGAACAGGAGCCTCCGCTCGACCGCGCTGCACACAACGAACCACTGCTCTGACCCGAGGGCCCCGACAAAGTATAGTTCACGCTATACGTATAGGTTGGCTGCACGGCAATGGTCAGCGTTATGTTTCCCGCTACCACATTATTGAAACTCGCCGAATTGCTGGACATCCCGCAATCCACTTCGCCGCTGGCAGTGCTGGTCACCGTACTGGGCGTATAGGTATTCGCCACATTGGTACCGACAGCGATCGGTAATGCACTATTGTATCCATATAGATACGAAGTCACCTGTCCCCCCGACGTCTGCGTGGATATCACATTCCCCGTCGAAGCGTCATAGGCATAGAACTTCTGCGACGCCAGCGAATTCCCGGTATACTGATCTGTATGTATAAGGTTGACCTGTGTACCCATTCCATATTGCAGCGCCTGGTAGGTCTGGTGCTGCTGTTTTATCGACCCATTCCGGTTATCAGTCTCGTGTACCCGGACATTGACCCGATTGGCTGCCACCAGTGCATTCAACGCCGTTTGCTGCAGACCGTCAACCATCGGAACATTGGTATCGTCCGCATAATAATAGGTCTTCGTGGTGGTCGCCCCCTTCGAATCGGTAAAGGACAGTGACCGCAAAAGCCGTTTGTTCTGGGAATAGGTATAATTGGAGGTCGTGGTCACAGAATTGGAAGAATTGCTCTGATCATAGTCCTTCTTGAAACTCTGCGTCAGACGCCAGTTCTCTACATTGGAATTATAAATATTGACGCCCTCTATATAATTATTCTGATCCAGGTACCAGGTCATGTCCTGCATACCGATACCCGCCGCAACCGGCTGCTGGTCCAGAGAAGAATAAGTATTCGTAGTCTGCGAGATCAGCGCTCCGCCCGCGGTGTATACCGCGCTCGACTTCAACAACCCCCTCTTATAAGAGAAAGAAGACACTATGGATCCTACATTGCCTCCACCATACTGCGAATTACCATAGTTAGCCGCAAAAGAAGAAGGCATCGAAATGGCATCCGGATAATCGCTGAAATTCGAGAATTGATTGACAATATATCCTCCGTTGGGAGCAACCACCTTTACAGATGAATATCCGACCATCACTCCTTTATCATCCGCAGTCCCATAGGGAGACCAGGAAAAAGAAAGTGTACTCAGATTACAGCAGCTGGACCCGAAATAGACACTTACCATCCGGTAGAGGTTGCTCCAGAACTGGCCGGTCGAATGACCGCTGGCATCGGTATACACATAGCTTGTCGTAAGACTGCCACCGGTACCCGGCTGACGAACAATGCTATGCACCCTGGCCCCGGCAACAGGCTGGTCAAAACTGCCATTATAGACGGTATTGGACTCGTAATTGATGGCGACAGCCGATCCTCCCAATCCATCCACCTCCTGCAAAGCCATTATCTGGGCCGTCGGCACTTCCGTCGTCTGAGTGGGGCTGTAGACAGTAGACGCCCTCGCCTGGTCGGGATTGGTATAATAATAAGCATCGGCAGTCGATCCGTCAGGCTCGAAAAGAGTCGAATTGACATATCCCCAGTAATCACACTGCTGTGGTATCCCCTTATCGGGGTAAGGCAAAACCTGGTTGTACTTCAGCGTGTACAGAGGCAACGCCTGCGATGACTGAGCATTGCCAGTAACCGTTATTCCGGTCAGCAGACGCCGGTAATAATCGCTCCAGACATCCGTATAGGCATAGGGCTGCGTCCACCCCGTAAGACCCGTTTCAATATCCGTGTAGGAAAGGTTGAATGTCTGTACCGTAGTGCTCGGGTTCAAAGGATTTATCTGCTTGATAACAATGCTCGTGAGCGCCGGTGGATTATTGGCAGTGATGTACTGATTGCTGTTATAGGTATACGTAAAATCAGCCTCGCCTAACTTAGTCGTTATTGATGAGATATAGCGCGGACTGTTGTAGGTCGTCGTACTGATAAAGGCCGGCCGAACAGTTACATTCGAGGTTCCGGTCGGAGAACCCGTAGGTGGAAAACCTGAGGAAGGAAAGGTCGTCGTAAAATTCTTGCTCAGCCCATATCCGTATACCGTATAGTCCGTTCCCGTCTGATAAGTGAAATTGACCACATCCTTGTTGTTATAGAGTATGATCTTCTCGAGATACCAGGTGCTCACGAAGGTGAAGGACGTTCCGAACAATTTGGTGGTCGTGGACTCTCTTGCCGAAGTACCAAAAATATACTGTGTTCCCTGGTCGTCCGTGACCGTAATGCCCGTAGTCGACGCACTACCCGAATTCTTATACAATTGGTGGGAAACTTTTAACCCGGTGCTATTCTGAAAGACGGCATTGCCATTCTGGTCGAAACTGAACTGTGCCGTGAAGGCAGGCGTCGTGATAACAAAAATATCCGGCTCTCCATCTATCGGATCGGCGCTGCTATTGAGCCGCTTTGTCCTGGTATTATTGAAATTTATGACGGCGCTTGATTTGGCATTGAAATCGTTCACGACCGTTACCCCTTCGTTATTGGTGCCGATATAGCCGTTTGTTGCCTCATCGGGTAATCCCCTGACCTGCCGGGAAATGCTTCCTCCGGCCACCAGGCTCCAGTTCATCCCCACTTCCGTGTTTGGATCCGAAGGTCTCACCCCGTTGTTAGCCGTGTAGTTTAGAAAAATGGGGATTTGCAGGTCCGAGCTCTTCAACGTATACAACGGCAGGGAGGCCTGCAATCCACCGGTGTAGAGATCCGTTGATATGGACGCACTGTTGGCGCTAAGAAAATTTGTGCCTCCCGAAGGCGAGGAAGACCGGTTATACTGCATCGAGTTGTCACCGGAATTTGGGTCCTGACATTTGGCTGCGACAACGATCGACAGCAGGCCCATCGATAAGGTCAAGGGTCTGAGATACGTGAACATGGCGATTTTTTGCGGTCGGTTAACGTTTATATTAGTTCCAGATATAGCTTATCCTGAATAAAATAGGCTGCGTTCTCGGCACCTGTTGATAGCTGAGAAAATCCCACAGCAGCTGCACCTTCGTCTTCTTGAACACTTTGCTCTTGACAGCCACGATCTTGCTGATCCCGATAAGACCACTGTTCGTCCAGCCACTGTAGTGACTGATGGACTGCAGATTGGCAAACGGTGTCTGATGATTGTATTCATACCCACCGGTAGCCGAAAAACTACCCTTTATCTTCGTCTCCAGGCTCGACCGGAGCCCAAGCCCCTGACAGGATAAGGCAATATGCTGAAAGCCCGTTCCCCAGCCTATCTTCCCCGAAACCCCGATTCCGATCTGGCTGGCATCGGACAGCTTATACCCGAGCGAGAGCCCCAGATCCGTGGTCGTCGGAAAATATTGACTCGACTGCACGGTCTGAATATTGGTGCCATATTCCAGGCGCTTCCAAAAAGTCTTCGTAGCCTGGTTATTGGGGTGGAAATTCTCCTGATCCTGGTCAGCCGCACTTTCTCCGTTCTTCATGATGCGCTCCTTTAAATTATCCAGCTGGGACTGAGCAGAGCTGATCTGCTGCCCTAGCATGGACTGAGCCCCTGCACCTCCGGAAGATATCTGGGACTGCAATGCCTGCGTGATCTGGTCCCTGGTCTGCAGACCCGCCAAAGCCTGGCTGCCGGACGCATTGGCCGGTGCGGGGAATAGCCTGCTTAAAAGGGAATTACTTTGAACATAGGACGTAAAAGCTGGTATCTTATTCAGCACCACCAACGCCGTCTTCAACATCTTGTCGGGGTCATTCAGGATATCCTTGTAAGAGCTTAGCTGTTGATTATAGTAATACAGTTTGTAATTATAGTCCTTATAGGCATTCGTCAATGCAGAAGGCAGCTGTGTGTGCTGGGTTATATATTGCTGCAGCTGTGCCTTGCGATCCTGGATAAATTGCCTGGCCTCATCTGCCGTCTGCAGCTTTGACTGTACCTGCTGCAGCTTTGAAAGGGTTTGTCCAACCGGCAAAGACGACGCCGTCAGCAGCTGCGGGTTCTTGTTCATAAATTTGAGCATCGTCTCCAGGGAGTCGGTATACGGATAATATTTCCCCGAGACAGCACGCAAGGCAGCAGAGGAATCACTTCTCAGCCGCTGCGCCAGCGCTGCATATTTTCCCGCAGGGTCGTCTGCGAACAAAGCCTTGGCTGCAGCCGAATCGCGGCGCTGCAATCTTTTCCTCAATTTCTGCTCCTGCCTTGCCAGCTTATCCAGGTAGGAAGGCATCTGGTTGCTGAGACCTTTATTAAGATCATTCATCTTACCCTGGAGCTTCCCCAGCAGGCCGGAAGGCAGATCGGCCACCTTCCCGGACACCGAATCAATTGATTGAGCGCATACTGGACACCGGTAGATTAACACGCCCAAAAAAACGAAGGCCATAATATACTTTGCCATAAACTATAAGACAGTTTAGGAGACGTCTGGGACGTTCGAAGAAGAAAGGTGGTGGTTATCTGCTGGAAGAATAGACTGGTGAGACAGCTTTCCGGCTAAAGACACGTGTAGATAATAGTGTAGATGATAAGGTCATGAATTTTCAGTTTAATGGTTTTGGAAGTTGTGCTGGGAGGGAAACGGATAGGTAACTAAAGATAACTCAAAAAAAATCACTATTCCAAATCTAAATCAATACTCACTTCCTTTTTTCTGGTTAATGATTTGTTATTGTCCATCGGGCAAAGACCTCCTCTTCCTCCTCTTGAACAATACCACAAAATACCCCGCCGACACCCCCGCCGCAAAATGCTTCAGCGTATGTCCGCTAACTGCAGTCATCCTGCATATCTCCCAGTCCTTCCACTCCAAAACCTTCGCTACCCCATACCAAACAACCACCCAAACCAACGGACCAACCATCCCACCCTTTCTCCCCCACAGCCAAATAATAATGGGGATCATCATCATCGGATAGAACTGAACCCAATAGTATAGCCGAAGATCACCAAACCCCCACTCCTCAGTAAAATGCCATAACAATACACTCCCCACGCCAACCACAACCAGCGGAACCAGCAACGCCACCCCCAGTCTCAGATTCACAAACTCCGCCACGACAATCGACAGCAACGACATAAATACGATCGTCATCGGCATCCGATCCCAAACTCCACACCATCACCAGCCCCACCCCGCCAAAGCCCAACAACAAAATATTGCTGAGCACATTCGCCCCATTCGCCACCCCCAAAAACACCCTGCCGTCTGCAAAACGATGAAAGACCTCCGGCTGCGCTATCGGATGCAGCGAAAAGACCACGAGCACCGACACAACGGTCAGCCCCGCCAACAAACAATGCTTATAATTCATTGGATTCTCTTATTTGGTAAACGCTAAATAAGAGATAAGTCCCCGGACAAAATTTGACCTAAGTCAGATTCTCCTCGACCACCGGCTCAACGCCTCCTCGACAACCGGCTCAGCGTCTCCAGGTTGATCCCCAGATACGAAGCGATATCCTTCCGCGGTATCCTCACCGTATTCGCCCCGAACAGTTCCTGAAAATGCCTGAACTTCTCCCTCGCAGACAGCCTGCGCAATATATAATTTCGCTCCTCGCTGCGGATATAGTATTCCGTGATCAGTTTTCGCCCCACGATATTGAATTCGGCAAAATCCCTGTACAACGCCTCCAGCTCCTCGAACGAAATATAATAGACCGTTGTCTCCTCGACCGCCTGTATGAACTCATAGCTCTTCTGTTTCCGGAAAAAACTCTCCACTGATATCATAAACCCTCCCTCCAGCAACAACCCTGAACACATCTCCACCCCGTCTTTTAAATAGTAGAGCCGAACCAGACCCTTCTCGACAAAATAGATCTTATCACAAACCTGCCCTTCCCTCAACAGGAACTCCTTCTTCCCAAAGACCCTCATCTTCAGGATCGAGTCCAGCCGCCCCCTCAGCTCGTCAGACAACGGGATAATACTCGCTATAAAATCATGAACCTTCATAGAATAAAATTTATTTTTGTCCAATGACCTCCTTCTTCTCCTATATAAAAACCTTTACACATCTCTCCGAAACCAGCGAAGCCGCCCTGGCGGCCGCCCTCGAACGGCTGGACCTGGGCAAGGGACATACTCTCCTGCGTCCCGGCTCTGTATGTCACTATCTCTGGTTCATCGAAAAAGGGCTCACCAGGACTTTCTATATCAAGGAGGGAAAAGATGTCACGGACTGGATCAGCACCGAGAACAGCATCGCCGTCTCCATCATCAGCTTCCTTACCCGTAAGCCGGATAGACGAGGCATCCAGCTCCTCGAGGACTCTACCCTATGGGCGATCTCCCACACTAACCTCGAAGGGCTATACCAGGAATACCCCGATATCGACCGCCTCGGACGGCTATTCCTCAGCCAGGGCATCATCCAGCTGCAACAACGCTTTGACGACCTGCATTTTGCCACCGCCCACGACCGCTATCAGCAGCTCATTACCACCAATCCCTCGCTGATCAACAGGGTCCCCCTCGGGATGATCGCCTCCTGGCTCGGCATCACCCAGGAAACGCTCAGCCGCATCCGCTCCCAATCCTAGTCTTCTCCCAATCCTTTAATAATCTCCCCCATTCCCCCTTTTTGATATATATCAAAGGAATTCCCCCCATCCCATCAGAGCTTTGTGGTAATAAAACTCACCGTTATGAATGCCATACTTTGGATAGCTCAAATAATCCTCGCCGCCGCCTTCTTCTATTCTGGCGTCTGTAAATCCATTCTCTCGGAACAACAGCTCATCGCCCGCGGACAAACAGGGGTCGTCGGTCTCCAACCTGCAAAAATTCACTTCATCGGGGTCAGCGAAATAGCAGGCGCCATTGGGATCATCTTACCCTGGGCATTAAACATCCTTCCATTCCTCACAATCGCAAGCGCCGCCTGTTTTGCAGTCCTTATGCTGCTGGCCGCGCCCATCCACTATCGCCTGAAAGAGCCCAGGAACGTAGCTACAAACATGACGCTACTCCTGCTGTCCCTGTTCGTCATCCTCGGACGCAGCGGCATCCTATAGGCATTTCTTCAATATCCGTACAGCCTCATCCATTTCTTCCTCATTCAGCGACGCAAACCCGAACCTGATCGCATTGTAGTCCCTGTTATGCGTATTATATACCTGGCCGTCGCTCATATAGAGTCCCATCTTCAATGCCTTGCCCGCGAGCTCCTTCACCGGAGCCCGCTTGTTAAAACGAGCCCATATCGCCATCCCGCCCGAAGGCTTACGATAGTCGATGACGTCCCCAAGATACGAATCGAGCAGCTGACACAAATGATCCCTCCGCCCCTCATAGACCCTGTTCACCTTCTTCAGATGCCGCCCCACATCCCCATTCCGGATCAGCTCAGCCAGCGCATCCTCCATATGATTATCGCCGCGAAGTTCGATCAGCCGTCGCAGATAGGTAGCCTCGACAATGAACTCCTCCGGACCAACCATGAACCCGACCCGGATCGAGCTCGATAATGATTTGGAAAAAGAACCGATATAGATCACCCGGTTGTTGTGACCGCTGGCCGCCAGCGGCAGATAAGGAGAGGACGAATAATGGAAGTCATAGTCATAATCGTCTTCCACAATGGAGAAATTCTGTTTCTCCGCGATCTCCAGCAACCGCATTCTCCGCTCAGGACTCAGTGTCACGGTAGTCGGATGATGGTGATGCGGGATAAGATACAGCATCCGCACGACCTTGCCTTTGGACAACCGCTCGACAGCATCCACGGCGATCCCCTGCTCATCCACCGGCACACGCAGCAGACTGGCGCCAAGGTTCTCGAATACCTGACCCGCAACATGATAACCCGGTTCCCCCACGATGACGATATCTCCCGGCCGCAACAGCAGCTGCGCCGCTATATAGATGCTCATCTGCGCCCCATGCGTGATCAGGATATTGGGCACGGATGCCTGCATCCCCCTCGTGTCGGCAAGGTAGCCGACCATCGCCTCCCGCATCCGCGGCGAACCCGCCGTCATGGTAGCATACACCTGCTGCCGCCCGCCCCTGTTGCTAAGCCTCGCCCGGTACTCCCGCCCCAACAGCTCCAAAGGAGCAAGCCGGCTGTCCGGATGCCCATCGTCGATGATCAGACGCGAAGGCGGGACCGACACCACCGGCAGGCGAAAACGTCCCTTGCCAACAGCATAGAACGGCGCCGCCATCTCCTTCGAAAAAGCATGCTCCCGATCCTCCTTACCCGATTGTCCATTCTTACCCACCCCACCGGTCATACCTACCCCCCCGGTCTTACCCAACCCACCGCTCTTGCCCCATCTCCCCGGCTTGACCTCAGGAAGATCCCGCTTCACATGAAAACCCTTCCGCGCAACAGCCTCGATCCAACCCTGCGCAGACAGCTCGTCGTATGCCGCCACCACGGTCTTGCGATGGACCCCCAGGATACCCGCAAGCTCCCGCGTCCCCGGCAACAAAAAACCAGGCTTTATTACACCACTTCGGATATGCTGGATCATCGAATTGGCCACTTGCAGATAGACAGCCGGCGCCGCTGTCCTGTCGATAGGCAGAAGTTTGTCGAATGGTAGCATGCTGGACTACTTGATATATTAGATCTGGGCCATAAAGGTAGTCCTATCCCGCCGTATTTTTGAAATATAAAAATTCCCGATTATGAATATCCAGTACAAAACAGATCAGCTCCCGGACACTCCGTCGATCATCGACCTCTACGCCAGCTCAGGCCTCACCCGTCCCATCGACGACGCAGGAAGAATAGAATCCATGTATTACCACTCCAACCTCGTCATCACCGCATGGGACGGTCCGCTCCTGGTCGGAGTCTCCCGCGCCCTGACGGACTTCCACTTCTGCTGCTATCTCTCAGACCTCGCCGTCAGAAAAGAATACCAGAAAGCAGGCATAGGCAAACAGCTGGTCCGCCTGACAAAAGAGGCCATTGGCGACCGCTGCATGCTCCTACTCCTCGCGGCCCCCTCTGCAATGGAATACTACCCGAGAATAGGAATGGACACCGTAGATAACGGATTTATCATCAAACGGGCAATATAGCTGTCGCAAATCACCCTCTAAAAGTTGCATTCACCACTTTCCGCCTCCAAAAGAATACGGTAGTTTTACTCCAACAAAAAACACCACTATGGCAGCGTTTAACATCTATCTGAATTTCCCCGGCAACACCGAAGAGGCCTTCAACTTCTACAAGTCAGTACTGGGCGGCGAGTTCGCAACGATCATGCGTTTCAAAGACAGCCCCGGATGCGAAGGGATGCCCCCCGAGACCCAGAACATGGTGATGCACATCGCACTTCCTATCGGCAACGGCAACATGCTCATGGGTACAGACTCGATCGACGGAATGGGTGGCCCCCGGCTGCTGATCGGAAACAACGTCTCCATCACCGTCAACCCAACCAGCGAGGAGGAGACCAAAAGGCTATTCAACGGCCTCAGCGCAGGCGGCAACGTCCTTGTCCCCCTCAACAAAGCCTTCTGGGGCGGAATATTTGGGATGTTTGTAGACAAATTTGGTATCCAGTGGATGTTCAACTACGACGAAAAGCGGCCTCAATAGGCAACCTGCAAAACATCCAGGCGGCAGATCCGGTCCCCACCACCACGGCGGCCGGATTTCCCTGCTTCACCCATACCAACAACCTCCCTGCTCTCACCCGTGCCACCCTCACCACAGTCGGTGACACCACCACCCGCGAGATAAAATCGAAAACTAACCAGGAAGTCCCCCCACTGTTCCGTATGATAGCTGCCAACGACGGACAGCCCCGTATCACCCACGCGGTCGATACGGGTAAAGTATTCCCGGCCAGCTGACTTTTCAATGAACTCCCCGGCGGTCATCACATTGCCGTGATCATACACCACCGCGTTCTTTACAAATAAGGAAAGCCAGACCCTTAGTTCTCCTCGTTGCAAGGCGTCGATGGCTTTCATTACCGTCGGGTTAGTAATCAGCTTGTCCGATATCGAGACGGGTGATCCGGGCTTCTCCATCTAAATGAAATCTGAAATACGTTTTAAAATTTCCCCACCGGTCACTATGGAACCTCCCATAGACGTCCAGACCATTGTTCTCTACCTTATCGATATGCGTAAAATATTCATGACCCAGCGCCTCCTCAAAAAAAGACCGGAAATTCTTCTTGTTGCCATCGTCATATAAGGCGGCGTCTGCAGTGAACAGCGCAAACCACTTCGCAGCATCCCCTTTTTGCAGGGCATCGATAGCCTTCTTCACAGTAGGATTGCTGAGCGTATCTGTATTTACTGTCATGGGATCTGTGTTTGAAGGAAATTTACAATAAAAAGAAAAAAGGACGGGCAGTACCAATACAGGCAAGGCCCGTCCAAAAAATTGAATGCTCATGTCCAGGTTTAGTTGGTTGCTCCGCCGTTGACCAGCAGGTGCTGACCGCTGACAAAGGATGACAAGCCGCTGGCAAAGAACTCTGCCGCATTCGCTACGTCTTCCACTTCCGCCAGTCGTCCCATGGGACAGCTGTCCAGCAGCTGCTTCCGCAGTCTCGGATAGGCCGTGGGGTCAACAAAGATACCCGCATGGTCAACTGCAAAAGGAATGATGGAATTGACCGTAACACCCCGATGGCCTATTTCCTTGGACAATACGTCTACCATATACCGGGGCGTAGTCTTGCTGCCGCCATATACAGCCATACCTGGTACAGGGAAAGAGGTCGTGCTGCTGGCGATGTAGATGATCCGGCCATTGTCAGCCACATGCTTCGCCGCCTCCTGCATGGTGAAATAAGAACCCTTCGCATTGATGGTGAATACCCTGTCGAACTGCTCTTCCGTAAAATCCACCACCGGCGTTTCGACCATCTCGACCCCTGCGTTGGCAACAACGATGTCGACCTTGCCGAAAGCCTTCAACGCTTCTTTGAACAGGTTTTGAATATCCGATACCTTGCTCACATCTCCCTGGATAGCCACTACCTTGACGCCCAACTTACCGATATTGCTGGCCGTTTCTTCCGCTGCTGCCTTGTCCCTCGAATAGTTCAGTACGATGTCAGCGCCCATCGAAGCATAACGTTCTGCGATTGCCTTGCCAAGTCCCCTTGCGGAACCTGTGATTAGAGCTACTTTACCTTTCAGACTGTTCATGATTTGTTTTATTAGCTTTTTACTACCCATTAAGCGAATGCGCCATTGATACCGATATTCTGGCCGCTGATCCACTTCGCTTCATCTGATGCGAGGAATACTACCACCGGTGCAATATCTTCCGGCTCACCGATCCGGTTAAAAGCCGACATCGCTGCAAGTCGGTCGATCACCTCCTGGGGCTTTCCGTGAGTGAACAATGGGGTATTGACAGGGCCGGGGCTGACGGAGTTGACCCTGATCCCGCGTCCGATCTCCTTTGCAGCGATCTTCGACATCGTCTCTACCGCAGATTTGGTTGCAGCATAAGCCGCATAGGTGGGAATCATCAGCCGGTTGTTGCTCGTGGAGAAATTGATGACGCTTCCGTTATTGGCCAGTTTGGTGGTAGCTTCCCGGAGAATATAGTAGGTGCCGTTGATATTGGACTCGAACTGTGCTTCGACATCCTCATCCGTCGTATCCTTGATCAGCTTGGTGATCATGATACCGGCAGTATTTACGACTACGTCGATCTTACCAAACTTCGCGATGCCGTCATCGAACAATTTCTTTACATCGGAAGATTTGCGGACATCGGCCTGCAATATGATAGCCTCGCCGCCACCCTTGACGATCTCGTCGGCCAGTTGTTGGGCAGGTTCTTTCCGACCCGCATAGTGAACGATGATCTGTGCCCCGGCCTTTGCAAATTCGCGGGTTAATTCAGAACCGATACCACCGGAAGCTCCGGTTATTAATACTGTCTTTCCTTTTAACGTGCTCATTGTGTTATATTTTAAATTGATAACACAAAGCTACGCTGGCGATACCCCGACTTAATTACAAGGATTATAGGAAGAGATGTAAAATTTAAAGATCGCCGTTCCCGATCCTCTCAACCCGTCCCCCAGCCCCGCAACATACCTGTTCCCGCCGCGCCCGTCACCAGGCGCCCCTCCCCGCCCCACTACACCTTAACCGTCTGCTTCCGGTAGTCGGCCGGCGAGCGGTCGGTATACTTCTTAAAATAGTTGCTGAAATGCGTCGATTCGGCAAATCCCAATAGATAGGCGATCTCTTTTATGGATAGCGTCGACTGCTGTAACAATGATTTGGCCTCCGCGATCGTCTTCTCCGAGATCCAGGTGGTGATCGACTTCCCCGTCTTGCTCTTGATGACATTATTCAAGTAGCTGGGATGGAGACTCTGCAAAGCAGCATAGTCATGCGCCCTGAAGACCTTGTCGACTTTTCCGTTCACCAGGTCCCGATAATGTCCCTCCAGGTCCTTTTTAAAGGACTTGACGATCTGTGAGCTCCTGTTGCCCTCTGAAATCGGATTATAGTCCAGCCAGAAGTATTCTTTTATCTTGAGCAGCAGGACGACAAAAAGACCGGCAATAACCTTCTTCTTAAGAACGGAATCCTGTTTATATTCTTTATAGATTTGCAGATACAGCTGCTCGAATTCCGCAAACCGCGCCGGCTCCAGCACCTTCGGGTGCACCGTCTCCGCCAGCAGAAAAGGGAATTCTGCAAAGATGTCCTGGTGAACGTTCTCCTTGAGATATTGTTCGGTAAAAGTGATCAGGTATACTTCCTCCATCCTCGTCCACTCAAAGGATTTCTGATGACCTGGGTTGGTAAAATAGATGGTCCCCGGCTCTGATTCAAAACTCAAATCATCTGTGGTATACCGTCCGTTGGCGTCCTTGACGAACAAAAAAGAAAAATAATTGGGCCGGTAACTATGGGATTTAAAAGGAAGGTCCGGATGAAGGTCCTTTAGATTATTGATGGTAAAATCCGAAGCAGGATCAATGCCCTCTACAGGCAAACCCAGCTTATAGTAAGTATCATACAGGTTCTTGTAAAATACGATAGGCTTGCCCATACCCAACTGTTTTTTAGCCGGCTGTAAGATACGCTTTTCCCTCTTCCAGCACAAACAGCAGCCGCAGCAGCACCAGCTTTTCCAGCTCGGCCACTACTCCCCCCTCGCCTCCCACTACCTCCGGCACTTTCACCTCGACCACCTTTTTCATCTTCCCCAGTTCCCTCAACTCCGACAACAACCCCTCAACCCGAAGCGCCAGTTCCCCCGTCACTTTAAACTCCCCATTCCCCACTATCAAAAAATTAAATCGCTCCCGATAAGGTGGATCCCACGAGAAAGATTCAAAAAACTCCTCGGAAAAACAAACGCACTGACGTTCCCCATCCTCCCATATATACACGAGGCAAAATACCATGCTACAAAACTACCCTCACATCCTCCGGCAATACGGCACACGTCGTTCGTTTTATGGCACTGTTTACTTACCACCCCACCCATCTTTCCCACCAATATCACCCAACCAGGCGAGCGATCTAAATTCCCCCCCCTTACCCATCAATTTCATCCAATCCAGCGACCGATCTCACACCCTCGAAACCATATTTAATACCAGAGAAAAGATAAATGATACCATCCCCACCACCCGGATCGCTCTACCTTCACACCACAAATCAACAACCATGCAAAATACAGAACAAAAACCCCCGTTTCCCCCATTCACACGCGAGACAGCCCTCCAAAAAGTACAAATGGCCGAGGACGCCTGGAACACAAAGGATCCAGAAAAAGTCTCCAAAGCCTACACCACCGATACAGAATGGCGCAACCGTTCGGAGTTCCTCAACGGCCGCCAGCAGGTAGTGGAATTCCTTACACGCAAATGGCAGAAAGAGCTGGACTATCGGCTAAAAAAAGAATTGTGGGCCTTCACTGACAACCGCATCGCAGTCCGCTTTGAATATGAATACCACGACGCCGGCGGCCAATGGTTCCGCGCCTACGGCAACGAGAACTGGGAATTCGACCCCAACGGCCTCATGAAAAAAAGATTCGCCAGCATCAACGACCTCCCGATCAAAGAATCCGAACGCCGGCTCTGACGCAGTCAATCCTATATCCCCTCAACCCAAAATTTCGGCGTAACTTGTGAGGGTAATACGCATCACTTGAAAGTCTACTTTATCCCCGGCATTGGCGCCGACTATCGACTCTTTACACATATCCAGCTACCCGAAGGGTATACCGCGTCTTATGTGCACTGGATCGACCCGATCGAAAACGAAAAGCTGGGCGACTACGCCTTCCGTCTTACCGGACAGATCGACACCTCCGAGCCCTTCATCCTCGTCGGACTATCCCTCGGCGGAATGATGGCCGTCGAAATTGCCAAACGGTTACGCCCCATCTGCACCATTATCATTAGCAGCATCCCCGTCACCGATCACCTCCCCGGATACTTCAGGGTCGCAGGCCGGCTCGGAATGGGCCGACTGATCTCGCCTTCCTTCCTGAAAGCCGCCAGCTCCGCCAAACACGCCCTCACCATGAACTCCGCATCGAACAGACGACTCATGTTCGATATCATCCGCGCCGGTGACAACCGCTTCATACGCTGGGCAATAAACGCCGTACTCGAATGGGATAACAAAGAGATACCACAACCCTTTTATCATATCCACGGCACCCGGGACGAGATATTCCCGATCGGCCTCACCTCCCCCACCCATATTGTCGAAAAAGGCGGCCACATGTTCGTCGTAAGCCACCCCGAAAAAGCCAACCACTTCCTAAAAGAGATCATCCTCCAGTCCACCCGCTAGCCATCGATCCACCCCCGCCAGCGCGCCATTCCCCCATCCACCCCCGCCAGCGCACCATTCCCTCATCCACCCGCCCCCGCCGCTACCCTTCATTTCCGGACACTCCACTTTCAAAACCGTACGGTCCCAACCTTCTCCAAAAACATAACATATTGATTGTCACAACAAACATTTTGTGGCACCCCGCTGGCATCCCCCTCTACAACCGAAGGAGCCAACAAAACCCTCCCCCCGGCCAACAAAATGACACACACAGATACAGCTCATCCGGCAAATATTACCGCTCAACCCGCTAATATGCCATTCAAGGTAATATGCATTGCATAGTACCTTCCTAAAGCTCTATCTTTGTTATGCAAACAATCACCAAACAACCAATAAAATTAGAGTATATGAAACGCTCAGCTTACAAAATCGCCCTTTCAATAGCCCTGCTCCTCACCATAGGTGTCATGAGCAGCTTCGCTACCCCCAATGACAAATCCGATCTGATCAAGGCCTCCTTCCAGAAGGACTTCCAAAAAGCAGAGATCATCGGCCTTGAAACGACCAACAGCTACAACAAGCTGACCTTTAAAATGAACGACATGGTTCTCTACGCCTTTTATTCCGACAACGGCGACCTCCTCGCCGTAACCCGTAACATCAGATCCACCCAGCTGCCCATCCAGCTGCTCCTCGATCTGAAAAGGGACTACCCCAACTACTGGATCAGCGACCTGTTCGAATTTAACGGCGATGGAATTAATAGTTATTATGTAACATTGGAAAATGCCGACACAGCCGTAACGCTTCGCGCAAATGGCTCCGAAAACTGGCAGTTCTATAGCAAAAGAAGCAAGTAACCTAACCAGAAAACCACCTATGCACGATTCCCCCAATGGGGGAATCGGCGTTTTAATACAGCCTCTTATTCCCCTTCTCCTTCCACAACTGGAATACCTCCCCGCTCTCATCCATTAGACCGTGCAGGAACGGTATCCGCCTATCCCCATCCGGCAACCCGATCTCCGCATAAATGAACGCATCGTCAAACCCCGCCTCCGCCGCCTCGAACCGCGAAGCCGCATAAACCACCCGGTCCGGCCGCGCCCAATACAATGCCCCCAGGCACATCGGGCAGGGCTCACAGGAAGTATAAACGTCGCAACCCGTTAGCTGATAATTGCCGAGTCGTCTACAGGCATCCCGGATCGCCATCACCTCCGCATGCGCAGTCGGATCATTCGTTGAGGTCACTCCATTACATCCCTTTCCTACCACCTCCCCATCCTTAACAATTACACAACCAAACGGGCCACCCTGTCCCTCTTCCACACCCCGCTTGGCCAGCTCTATGGCCATGCGCAGATAGACCTTATCTTTTTCAGTTATCATACTGTAAAAATACGCTTTTGAGAAATTAACACCCCTACTGAGGATTATCCTCCACAACAATACCCAGAGACCATCGCGTTTTCCGCTTTAGGAATTGTGGAATCTAATTTGATATACTCATAATGGCTTTTAATAGGATATTGGATTTTAGCAACGGCCTGGATTTCTATCTGGGCTTCTTTTTTACCCCTACCTCGTCACTCCCGCACACCACTATTCTTAACCACCCATTAACCACTCCTATACATCCACGATTCAACCGATTTCAACCTCCCCCTTCCCCACACCACTCCTTACCAGTCTCCCCGCACTATTACTGCAGAATTTCTTCTCCACATCCAGCAAAAAAATGTCTATTTTGTCCATCCATTGCCAATGATTATGAGACAGATCCTGACCGGGCTTTTACTCCTTGTCCTATCCCCCGCCTGGTGCCAAAACATCCGGAACAGCCACTCAGCCATAGATAGTCTCCTGCACCAGCTCAACCTGGCCATCGAAGCCGCCCCCCGATACGACGAAACGAAAAAAGCAGCCATCCAACCCGGTAACACCGACTCATTCGACGCAGCCCTCCGCCTCTATGAGGAATACAAAGTATTCAACTACGACTCCGCCGTGGACTACGCCCGCGCGCTCATCAGAATAGCCGACCCCCTCGGCGAACCCTACATCACCTCCGCCCGCCTGAAACTCGGCTTCTGCCTCCTCTCCTCCGGCATGTTCAAAGAAACACTCGACTGCCTCAGCAAGATCAGCATCCGCAACGCGCCCGACAGCCTGCAAGCCGAATACTATGCCCTGATGGGTCGTTATTACTATGATCTCGGCGACTTCGACAACGACCGCTACAACACCCCCGCCTATACGAAAACAGGGAACGCCTATATGGACTCCGCCCTGCACCGCTACCCGCAGGGCTCCTTCTCCTACAGCTATTACAAAGGACTAAAAGAGATCAAATCCGGCCAGCCCACCCAGGCGCTCGCCGATTTCGGACAACTGCTCAAAAGGCCGGACCTCACCCTCCACGAGCTGGCCGTTACCACATCAACGCTCAGCGACATATACATCACCGATGGAAAGATAGATTCCGCCATCATCCTGCTCATCCGCGCCTCCATCGCCGACATCCAGTCTTCCACAAAAGAAACAGCCGCCATCTTCAACCTGGCCCAGCTGCTCTATAAAAGAGGGGACGTCCGCAACGCCTCCTCCTATATCGAAAAAGCTATCCGCGACGCTACCTTCTACGGCGCCCGCCAGCGGAAAGTACAGGTCAGCGCCATCCTCCCGCTCATCGAAGGAGAAAAACTCAACCGCGTAGAAGAACAAAAAAGCGTCCTCCTCACCTGGTCCATCATCGCCACCTTCCTCCTGCTGCTGGTCATCACCCTCGTCATTACCGTCCTGCGCCAGGTCAATCGCCTCAAAGCCGCACAACGCATCATCACCGAAGCGCACATAAAAGAACAGGCCATCAACCAACAGCTCGTAGAGACAAACAACAAGCTCTCAGAAGCCAATAAGATCAAAGAGGAATACATCGGCTTTTTCTTCAACGCCGACTCCGAATCCTTCGCCAGGATCGAAAAGTTCAAAAAATCCCTCGAACAGAAGATCGCCTACCGGAAATGGGACGACGTCATCACCCTGGTCAACAATACCAATCTCAAAAAAGAAAAGGAAGACCTCCTTCAAAATTTTGACAAGGTCTTCCTCCGATTATTTCCGGACTTCATCCAGCGCTTCAACGACCTCTTCCGCGAAGAAGACCGTATCCAGCTCAAAGACAATGAATATCTCAATACCGACCTCCGCATCTTCGCCCTCATCCGAATGGGCATCCACGAGAACGAAAAAATAGCCCGTATCCTCGAATACTCCGTCAACACGATCAACACCTACAAAACCCGTATCAAGAACAGATCCATCGTCCCCAACGAAGAGTTTGAACAACGGATCATGGAGATCAAAACCATCTGACCCCATCGCTGCAGCCACCCTCGCCCGCCATCACACCCTTCCCGAAGGCCCCCCAGCCACCATCACAACGGCGTAATACTCACCGCCGCTCCACCACCGGGCGCCAGCCTAACCTTTAGAAAACTCTTACTATCCACGGTCAGGGTCTCTATCGCATACCCCTCCGGGTTATCCTTCCAGTCCGCATTCGCAGCATCCTTATATACTACCGCCTTATACTTCTTCCCCGGCTCCAGGAAGCCCAACGCCACGTTGACCATTCGCGCATGCTCATCCGTGATCGCGCCCAAATACCAGTTCGCCGCCCCCTTCTCCTTCCTCGCTATCGTCACATAATCCCCCGGCTCCGCCTCCAGTATCTTTGTATCATCCCAGTCCACCGGCACATCCCGAATAAACTGAAAAGCATCCATATGCGCCGCATAGTTCTCCGGCAGATCAGCCGCCATCTGTAGCGGACTGTACAGTGTCACATACAAAGCGAGCTGCTTGGCCAGCGTCGAGTGCATCTGCCTCCCGGGGACATTGGTATAGTTCCGAAGCTTAAAAATACCCGGCGTATAATCCATCGGACCACCCATCAGCCTCGTGAAAGGCAATATGGTCTCGTGTTCCGGCGGACTCCCGATGCTGAACGCATTGTACTCATTCCCCCTCGCCGCCTCACAGGCCATCCAGTTGGGATAGGTACGCTGCATACCAGTAGGCCGCACCGGCTCATGCGCATCCAGCATCACCCCGTACTGAGCAGCCTTCTTCGCCACCCGGATATAATGATCGACCATCCACTGCCCGTCATGATGCTCACCCCTCGGAATGATCTTCCCCACATAACCCGTCTTGACAGAATGATAGCCATAATTCGTCATATATCGGAACGCCGTATCCATCTGCCGCTCGTAGTTGGTCGCCGAACCCGAGGTCTCGTTGTGCATGATCATCTGCACTCCCTTCGAAGCAGCATAAGCAGAGATCTCCCTGATATTAAAATCCGGATAGGGCGTCACAAAATCAAATACATTTTCCTTCCAGTTGCCAAACCAATCCTCCCATCCCACATTCCATCCCTCCACCAACACCCCGCCGATATGATTCGCTGCCGCAAAATCGATATATCGCTTCACATTCGCCGTATTCGCCCCATGCCGGCCATTAGCCACCAGCGGCAGACTATCTGCATCATCAGAATACGACCAGGTGCTCTTCCCAGTCTGCATCTCCCACCACACCCCCACAAACTTCATCGGATGTATCCAGTCAGCATTACTCACCACAGAAGGTTCATTCAGATTCAATATCATTTTGGAAGCAAGAATATCAGTAGCCCTATCACTCACGATCACCGTCCTCCAGGGCGTCGCAAAAGGCGCATGCAGATAAGCCTTATTCCCCACCGCATCCGGTACCAGCTCCGACTCCAGCACAAACGATTTCCTGTCCACATGCAGCTGCATCGCCGGATAACCCGCCAACGCCGCCTCGTGAATGTTCAGGTACAACCCGTCAGCCGTCTTCATCATCAATGGGGTCTGTACCGACTGCGGATCGGGCGCCACACGCACTGCTATGTCCGTCGAAGTAGCCACTATCGCAGAATTGTCGATCTGGCTAAGCGCCGACGTCGTATAGAGATATTCGTTGGTATCATAATCGCCCGGGATCCAGAAGGTCTTGTGGTCACCCGCCAGAGCCAGCTGCGTCCGCTCATCCTCCACAATAAAATATTTCAGCCCCGGCTGCCTGGGAAAAGAATACCGGAACCCAACCCCGTCTTCAAATACGCGAAACACGATATCCAGCAAACGCGCCGGCCCACCGGCATCCCCCGCCTTAGACAAATGCACCGTCAGCTCCTCATAATGATTCCGGATATTCTTCACCTCCCCCCATACCGGCTGCCAGCTGTCATCCACCGACCGCCGGTCAACCCCCTTCCAGCTAAACCCCTTGTAAAAAAGGGGATCCACCTTCAACACAAATCCCATCCGCGAAGACAGCACCACCGGCTTGTCCCCAAAATTAACCGAATATACAGGCGTCCCGTCTCCATCCAACCCAACCGTCAATCTCACCTTCCCCATCTGAACCACCTCCTCCGGCGACGCCTCCACCACATAAAAACCAAGCAATAAGCAAAAGCAAGCAACAACCTTGTAGGGTAACATAATGTAGGGTTTTCTTCCACTAAAGATATGTGTATTAAATACACAAACCTAATTCCCCCGGGATACGTAACCCTCAACATTTCGGGCTACACACCAACACCCCGGGGGAATCATTAACTTAATATCCGGGATTCTGCTGACCTCCGATCTTAGAATTCGCATTCACCTCCACCAACGGTATCGGCCACGCATACGACTTATCCGGAAAACTCAACGAAGTGGTCGCCATATCTCCCACGTAGAACGCAGCCTCCGACTTCCCAAGATGCCAACGGCAAACATCCACCCACCAATGCCCTTCATTGAAGAGCTCCGCCCAACGCTCATAATACAACGGATTATTCCCAAGTACCGGATCACCAGCGGCAGCCGCCGGAGTCGCACTCGTCAGCGACGCATAGTCCACAGAAGAAGGACCCGCAACCGGCTGATCATAAGCCCTCCGATGCACCATATTGATGTACTTCAAGCCTTCGGCCGTCCCCCCACTATTGATACACGCCTCCGCATACAACAAATACACATCGGCTAGCCGCAGCAGATAGATATTCGCCCCGTCAGCCTGACCGCCGGGAACATTGTTCACATTACAATAGATAGGCGCATACTTCCTGAAGCTCCATTTGTAAACAGTCGGATCGGGCGCTCCAGCCGGACGCGACACGGGCACAAATCCTGCCACAGGTATCGTCCCCGGCGCATACCCCGCCGCAGGACTGCTGATGGCAGAGTCTACCCAGGGCTGCAGCGCATTCACAAAAAGACGCGGATCACAAGTCTTATTGGTTCTCACCGCCAGCGAATTCGCTTTATAGACCGGGTCCATCACCTTTGCCGGATTCGACGGCGATGCCTTCTGCGACGGATCATAGACCGGATTGGTCACGAGGGTGTACGGCGGCAAAGGAAAACCGAACCGCAATATATTCTTGTCATGTACTACTTCATTGCCATAACCGAGCGCAATCGCATCATCCTCCTTGCCATCGGTCCCCAATATCCAGGGTGACCAGATCAGCCCGTTGATGCTCGTCGAGTTCGGCGCACCACCATAAACCCCATAGTTGCCATTAGCAGAATAGTCGATATTCAGCTCGAACAACGACTCTTCATTGTACTCATTGGCGCTGATCCCGGTAAACGCATCCTTGTATTTGGAAAAAGACATCAGTGACTTACCACTGTTGTTGATCACGTCCGACAGGACGGTCTTCGCATTCGCATAGTCCTTGGTAAATACATACGCCTTGCCCAGCAAACCCTTCGCCGCCCACTCGCTCGCTCGTCCCCGTTCGTTCCCCGCCCACACCTGGCCATGCAACAATCCCGCCGCCTGAGTCAGATCACTCTCGATCAGCGTCCATACATCCTTTATTGGAGCCCGCGCTACCTGCGAAGCAGCCAGAGAAGTGCTAAGCACGGTGTCAATAGGCACGCCCAGACCACTTCCCCCCGAAGGCACATTGTCCTGCCCGAACAAGGTCTCCAGCTGCAAATAGTAATAGCCCCGCAACACATAGGCCTGACCGCGGATCAGGTTCACGGTCTTGTCATCCCCCGGATGCGCATACTTCAACATATATGTGCTGCAAGCCTGCAGGGTCATATTCGCATTCTTGATCCCCGCGTAGCAAACCTGCCATACCCCCTGCGCATAGGAATTCGAGACGGAAAAGTCCGTCTTGCACATCTCCACCCATCCTCCGTCATATCCGCCGTCATCAGCCGCATGGGTACAATTGGCCATCGCCTTCGGCAATAAATTAAACCCGAACATGTTGGCGTCCCGCATCGCGGAATAGGCCGTAGCCAGCACGCTGTTCAATCCGTCGATACTGTTCGGATAATTATCCGTAGAATAAAGATTGGGAGGCACCACCAGGTTGGGGTCCTTCGAACACGCCCCTAACAACCCCGAAAGAACAACTATATAACAAATTATTTTCTTCATGACAAACAGTTTATATGCCGCCATAGGCGGTCAATCTTGTTTTAAAAATTCAAATCAATACCAGCCGAGTAAATACGATTCTGCGGATACTGCGACACCGCATCCAACCCCCTCGTCGTCACACCCACAGAGTTTCCGACATACCCGCTCAGATTCGCATGAGAGAAAGCGCTGCCTACCTCCGGATCCAGCCCCGAGTACTTCGTTATCGCAAACAGATTGTTGGCCATCACAAAAATGCGTGCCCCCTTTATTTTCATCCGATCCGCAAATCCCGCCGGCAGACTGTAACCGATCTGGAGATTCTTCAGCTTGATATAGCTGCCGCTCTCGACAAAATAGCTGTTCACCTTGGTGTAATTCCCATTAGGGTCAGAAACGAACGTCCCATCCGGCTTCACAAAACCCATCCGCGGCTGCACCGTCAGTCCGTTGCTGGAAAAGTAGGAGTCGTTCAACGCCCTGGTCGTGACGTTTGCATCATTCACGAAGGGAAACTGCTCATACGCCTTTACCCCGTTGAAAAGATCCACACCCGCTACGCCATTGAAGAGCAGCGCCGCATCAAATCCCTTGTAGTTGAGCCGGATATTGATGCCATAGACCAGCTTCGGATTGGGATTGCCGATCACCTGCTGATCGGATGAGCTCAGCGTACTGCCATTCTTAGGATCATGCGCAAAAACAAGGTCTCCCGCATGCGCATTCGGCTGAGCGCTGGCCGCAGCCTCGGCATCGGTCTTGAACATCCCCACTACCTTATAGCCATAGAAAGACCCGAAGGGTAACCCGTTCTTGGTGATCGTTATCGGCTGATTGGCCATCACGCCATATCCTTCATTCCCGTTATTATAGTAGTTGTAGCCATCAACCAACGCATCGGTAGCGATACCGTCCAGGCTGGTAACCTTATTGGTATTGAATCCCGCAGTAGCGCTGATGTCATAGCCCAGCTCCCCCGCCTTGTCCTTATAACCTAGCAGTACATCTACACCCTTGCTGCTGACGCTGCCGATATTGGTGAAGAACGGCGCCGAGAAGCCGGAGTTGGGCGGCAGCGTCAACGCATAGAGCATGTCCTTCGTCGTCTTCTTGTACCACTCGACGCTGAAATAGACCTTGCCTTTCAACAATTCACCGTCAAGACCGATATTGGTCTCTTTAACGGTCTCCCAGTGCAGGTTCGGGTTGGGGATGGTATTGATGGACGAACCGATATAGAGCGGCGCGCCGGGTGCAAAATTGGCGGCATTCACCGAAGTATTGTTAAACCCGGCCACCCCGGAATAGGGGCCATAAAACGCAGCGAAAGTATAAGGCGGAACGTTGCTGTTCCCCAGCGTCCCATAGCTGCCACGCAGCTTCAGCTGATTCACTACCGGCAACAGTGACCCGAAAAAGGCCTCATTGCTGATATTCCAGCCCGCCGACGCCGCCGTAAAGGTCCCCCGCTGTTTGTTCGGCCCAAACACCGTAAAATTCGCATCCTGCCTTATCGATCCCGACAGATAATAACGGCTGTCATAGCTATAGTTGATGCGGCCAAACTCCGACTTGATCAGGCTGTTCGGATCATAGGCCCCATTGGCAGTGGTCGACGACTGCGAGGTCGTAACGATCGAATAGTCCGGCAATCCGTTAGCAGAGACGGTCGCTGCCAGGTTATTGTATTTCGTCGATATCTCCTCATAGCCCGCCACCGCATTGATATGATGCTTCCCGAACTCCTGGTCATAGGTCAGCACAAAATTGCTCAGGAGCTGCCCGTTCTGATTATACATCTTGTTCAGCGCATTCGTGGAGTTGACAACGGCCCCGAAATTGAACGGTGCCTGGTAATAATCCTGCGTCTCCTGGAAATAGGAATAGCCCAGCGTCGTCCGGAAATTAAGGTGCAGGGGTAGTTTTATCTCGCCATAAACATTTCCCTGGAAATTATTCTGAACATCCAGCGCATCGGCAGAATAAGCAGCACCTACCGGGTTCGGTGCGCCGAATTGAATGCCATAACCCGGCGGAACAGTCCCCCAGGTTCCGTCCTCGTTCTTGATCGGGATCACCGGCGAGGTACGGAAGGGCGCATTGTGCAGCTGGGCCTCATCCCCTACCAACGGCGCCGTATGGCGCTGCGAAAACGCGATCTGTTCGCCTATCTTGAAGATATTCCCCAACTTGTAATCGGTATTAAGACGGGCCCCGCCAATATTGGAATGATTGCGGATAAAAATGCCCTTCTGCGCATTGTAAAAACCGGACAACAGGTAGTTCACCACCGGAGACGCCCCCGAGACCGAAAGGTTGTAGTTCTGCTCATAGGCATTGCCGTAAAGAGCATGGACCCAGTCGGTATTCGCCAGCGTGTCCGTCTGCGTCGCATTCTTGAAATAGGCAGGGTTGATCACATTCTCCAGCTTGATATAGTCGGCCTTACCCAAAAGATCGGTGACCAGCTTGGGCTTGGTGATGCCATAACGCACGTTGAAGTTCACCGTAGGCCTGGCGCCGGCGCCCTTCCTGGTCGTGATAAGAATGACTCCCCCCGCAGCCGCCGAACCATAGATGGCCGACGCGCTGGCATCCTTCAGGATATCCACCGTCGCGATGTCCTGGATATTGATATTGTCGCCCGGAACACGCACCCCGTCGACAATGTACAACGGCGCCGGCTGGTGCAACGACGAAAGCCCGCGGATGATGATCGTAGGCGTCGAAGCCCCAGGCTGCCCCGAATTATTGATGACTTCCACACCCGCCGCCCTTCCCTGCAGCGCCGCAGTCAGGCTCGTCACGGGCTGATCCTTGATCGCAGAGCCCTTCACCGAAGAGACTGCCCCCGTCACATCCTTTCTCTTCTGCGTTCCATACCCCACAACCACCACTTCGTCCATGGCAGAATGGCCGGGCAGGAGACCGATCCGGAGATCAGAAGCTCCCCGCAATGACACCTCCTGCGTTTCATAACCAACATAGGAGACCACAAGCGCAGTGGCATTGCCCGGAACAGAAAGACTAAATCTGCCCGCAGCATCCGAGCTGACCCCGGAGCCACCGCTCCCTTTAACTTTAATGGTCGCCCCCGACAACGGTGCACCCTTGTCATCGGATACCGTTCCCGTCACGGTCTTATTCTGAGCTCTTGCAAACGGATAAAGAAAAAGAAGGAAAATGCATAGCAGCATTCCGCGCAGTATCGCGCCCGGCAATCGTTGCTTAGTCATAAACAGTTTTTGCACCAAAGAAATAAGGCCGGGCAGCCAGGCGCAATTTATATTCGCGAAGTATAAGAAATATTGTCAAAAACGACCGGGATCAACAACACAACCATTTGTTAATCAACTTTCACCAATTACATTAATCATTTATACATATAATGATTTTGTAGCAATTTCACCCCCTTCAAAAACATGTACAATAGACACAATAACGGCAATCCACCACCCAGAACAACAGCGGCCACTCCCGTAACCACCCCCCCAAAACAGCGCCGGTCCCCCCCTATCCACCACCCCGGCGCCAGCGGCAATCATGTCCCAAAAAACCGATGTCACCCCCTAAAACAACTTGTCGAAAAGTAAATTCAGCACCTCGACCGCAATGAGGATAATGACGATCCATTCCAAAAAAGTGCTGTTGCGATATTGCAGAAGATCCTTGAACAATTCCAAATTCTCTTTCACGATCTCCAAACCCTCCCGGATATCCCTGTACCTTTCCTGCAGGTCGAAGGTTCGTTTCAACCCCAGATCGATCCGGTTCAAATTCTCATCCTCCCAGGTCTCCGGGGGACTGTCGAATATATATAGATTCTCCGCAATCCGGTTCTTCAGGTTCAGCGTCTTCCCGATATACATCTTCAGGTCCTGCCGGGACATGCTCAGCCGCCCCTTCTGCTCCAGCCGCATTGTGTACTCGTTGGTCTCCTCCTGTATCAGATTCGTCTGTTCCTGAAAATAATCCAGCGCCACCGACTGGCTGACATTCAGCATGATCAACCGGATCACTTCCACGTCCGGCTTGGTCACCTCTATTTTATTATATCCGAATTTGTTCTCCCTCGCATCCGTCTCCACCTCAAACTCCTCGCTCAGCTTCAGCTCAAACACATTCTTGCCATACGGCGCTATCCGTTGCAGGAACTCCTCCATGCTCGCCTCGCTGCAATTGGTAAAACAAACCACGCCATATTTAAAGATGTAGATATAGGAATCATCCCCCACTTTGTAGAACAGCTCATCAGCATCATAATGATAGATCCCCTCTTTAAAAGCAGTCCGGAATGCCTTGACATCGATACTGTCTGCCATCTGATAGGAAACTACGTGCAGCATACACCCAAATTACTCGATTTTCGGCAAACCCCCTAACCTCTACCTGTCCTTCAATCGATACACCAGCTTCAATCCCGACCAGTCTTCATCGACCGCACACACCTTTACATCCACAAGCCCTACTGCCAAAGCGGTATCCCGCACCACATGCTCAGTCACCCCCGTCGGCTTGCCGCTGCTTTTCTTGTACCAGCTCACCCAGATCGTCCCGTCCTTCTTAATTTCCTTCCTGATCACCGGTAACACCTTTTCCAATTCCTCCGCCGAATTCGTAAAGAAATGAATGAGATCCAATTCACCCCCCTTGGACCGATACACCAGCTTCACATCGCCGATCAGTTCTTTATAATTGCCTGGCGCGTTGATAAGCCTGACCGTAAAACCATCTTTAAGCCCCAGCTTCTTGTGCAAGGGCGTCCCGGAATAACCTGCCGCCATAAACAAATAAATTTTGAAATACTAAATTTTTTAGTATTTTAGTCCCCACAAAAATTACGACAATGGATTCACTTTCACCAAACATCTTTGTAAAGGATATCAACGCCACCATCGCATTCTATGAGCAGCTCGGCTTCAGCATGATCATGTCGGTACCGCAAAAGGGAGAAGGCGACCTCGTCTGGGCCATGCTGACCAACGGCAACGTCACCATCATGTTCCAGACCTTCGAAAGCATCGGCGACACCCTTCCCGCCATCAGCCGCCAGGACGGAGGTTCACTCCTGCTCTATATCAGGCTGCCACGAATCCACGATTTCTTCAGCCGGATAAAAGACAAGGTCAACGTCGTCCAGGGCCTCGGGAAAACGTTCTACGGCGCCACGGAATTCTCGATCACCGACAACAACAACTACGTCCTGACCTTTGCCGAACACGAAGCCTAGGCCATATTAGTTTCGTACCCTACCTATTTTACCACCTCTACCTGAACCTCCTTTTGGATGACCTCTCTAAAATTCTTATTCCAGGGCTGGTACTCATAGAAAGTGATCAGGGCCCTTCCTTTTCCAACACCCGTCACCCGGTAGGTCACCGGCAGGCTGTCCCCTGGCTGAACAGCCCTGTCGGCATCGGGGCCCTGACGGTTGACATCCACAACCCCATCATTATTGATTCGAAAAGCCAGCTGCAGCCCCAACCCGCCCCGGCTCTGTAACAACAGCTCAAAACTCTCCTTTATTTTGATCGTCCTTGTCTCAATATTGCCCATGACAGACCTGTTTTTCGCCGCAATAATACAGGATAGCCCCGCACAAAGCAGAGCTATCCCGATTACAAAAATGGTTTTCCACATAAATTTATTGAAACCATTTATGATACATGGCAGAATCCGTTCCCTGAACAAAGCAATCCAGGCGACCCGAAGCCCAGCTCGACACACCTGCATCGGAAGAAAGCATCCCACTCAGGTCCTCATCAGCGCTCCAATGCGCACCATCCCACCATTTGTGTCCCATCGCATAGTGCTGGTTCGGGAAGAAGACGTCGATGCGGTTGGCCCCCCAGGAGACCGCCGCCGGACTGCCATAAATTTCCGATCCCAGGTCTTCCCAATTGCTCCAGCCACCGCTAAACCATTTGTGCCACAAATGATTATTCTGACCACGGGCAAAGCAGTCGAGCCGGCCGGAAGCCCACGAGGATACCGCCGGAGCCGTATTGATGATGCCGCCCAGGCTTTCCCATCCATGCCATGCGCCATCCCACCAGTAATGCCACATAGCCGAATCCATCCCTTTGGCAAAGACATCGATCCGGTTGGGACCCCAGCTGACACAGGCCGGTTCAGAGGACAAAATTCCTCCCAGGTCCTCCCAGTTGCTCCACCCACCCTGGTACCATTTATGAAGGAGATGATGATTCAAACCAATGGCGAATATATCCAGCCTTCCGCTCGCCCACGAACAGATCGCCGGCGCCCCCTGTATCTGCCCGCCCAGAGATTCCCATCCATTCCAGTGAGCACCATCCCACCACTTGTGATAGACGGCGGAATCCGTTCCCCTGACGACCACATCGATCCTGTTGTCACCCCAGCTCACCGCATTCGGCCTGGAAGTAAGTATCCCACTCAGGTTCTCATACCCCTTCCATGTATGCTGAGGCGCCACTATGATCACACCTGAGACGCCGATCTTCTCATACGAATCGATACCACACTGGCCATAGGCGATCTGAAAATACCCGGACATTCCCCAACTGTCTCCCCAGGAGTTCTTGCATACCCAGCACTGGGATGCCTCATTGTACCCTATCACCTCCACGCAGTGATAACCGGCCAGTGCTCCTGTAACATGATGATAGACCCCGCTGCTATAGGAAAAAAAATCATCGTATACGGCAAACGAACAGGACACAGGTCCCGTATTAGCCAGGTAATTCTTAATGGCCACCTGATCGGCGCCCATATTATGTATGTCTGATATCTTCACCAGATGGTCATTGCGGTTGGCGCACACCTTACAGGTCGGATTGGGAGGCGCACTGTGATTGTAATAGTAATTGGGGTCGTTATTGGGAAAGGCCGTTGCATAGGGAAAACAGGCTTCGCTGCAAACACCCCTCAGCTTTATCTGTTCAAAAGCAGAAGCATCATCCCATCCTCCGCAATTGGCGCCGTGCGACGAACAAAAATGTTGGTCCGCTTCAGAAAGGTCAAGCAGCTGCCCCCTTTCGATCGACGCCATCGATTCCGTTACACCGACAGTACAAAAGGACACGCAAGAGCCGCAGGACGCCTGATTTTTTACCGGCGTTACATGATTTCCATTGCGATTACGCCAGTCTACGGCAGGGACTAACCCTGCAACCACAGCGGTCGCGGCAGCGGCCGCAGCGACCTTCCTTGGTTCATTTTGATTGAGCATTGCTCTTTTCTTGTCGTCCTCAAGGAGGCTAAGCGACGTCTCCTTAGCTACCCATTTTGCCTGCGACGACTGCAATAGAGTCATTAGGTCCGCAATTCTAAGTTGGGGCATAAGATAAAATTATTGCCTACTCTAAATCCCGTTTTCGGCTAACCGGTGGAATTCACGCTGATATAGGATCTCAGCGACAGGAAATAGTCAGGGCAAAAAAATACCAGGTGCGGGTCTGACGCTGTACGGGCGCCGAAATGAATAGTCAACAGATTGCGGGTAAGCTATGAAATAAATCGACAAATGCCGTTTTCAGGTGCAAACACGATATGCTGCCGGACAGACATCGCTTATACGACGACCAGTCAAAATCACCTAACTTAGAGTATGCTTCGTCAAAGACAACAAATTTCCATCCCCTATCTCCACCGTCACCAGCCGCCGCCCCCGCCATTCCAAATGATCACACCCCGTCCCCGCCCTCCTCACTTCATCGCTTTGACCTTCTCCAGTTCAGCCGGGCTCATCTTCTCCTTCTCCATCAGGTCGATGTCGCGGTTGATCATCACCATATCTCCGGAGTCCAGCACTTCGGGCTCATTATCTGTATCGGAATGATAGGATTTCTTGACCCTTAGCTTCCCCTCCAGCAGATCTACCTGCTCACCGGCGTTCTTCTGGAAGGCATCCACATGAAACAAGGTGCCCAGCACGGTTATCTCCAGGTTCCGGGTACGAAGCACCATGGGGCGCCCTGCGCTACCCACCACATTAAAGATGGCTTCCCCGTCCAACTCCAGGTCCCGGTTGTCCTTCCCAAATCCTTTGGCGACCGACAGCTGCGTGCCAGGCCTCAATACGACCCGGCTCCCGTCCGGCAGCTTTACCTCGTGCGAATCCCCCGAATTATTCATGTACTGGCTCCCCTCACCCAAAGCGATATTCCCCTTCCTCCCCCCATTGCAGGCGGCGACCACCAGGGCCAGCCCAATTAAATAAGAAAGCTTCATAAATGTGAATCTAATAAATTTCCGGTAACTTCTATCTTTGCACCATGATCCAGATAGGCGAATACAATACGCTCACCGTAAAAAAAGAATTGAACTTTGGTCTGATCCTCGACGACGGTAAGGAAGGCATCCTCCTGCCAACACGTTTCGTGCCCAAAGGAGCCAGACCCGGTGACACCCTGAAGGTCTTCCTTTATCACGACAGCGAAGACCGGATCATCGCCACTACCCAGCACCCCCTGGGCGTTCTCGGCGACATCGTAAGACTCCGCGTCGTCACCGTCACCCCACAGGGCGCCTTCCTCGACTGGGGCCTGATGAAGGACCTCTTCGTCCCAAAATCAAAACAGCTCAGCGGCATGCGCCTCGGCGGCGACTACCTCGTAAAGATATACCTCGACGAACAGACAGGCCGCCTGGCCGCCACCGAGAAAATAGAGCCCTTCCTCAGCAACGAAGACCTCACCGTAAAAGAAAAAGACACAGTAGACCTCACCGTCTTCCGCCGCACCGACATCGGCTACGTCGTCATCATCAACAACCGCCACACCGGCGTCCTGCATTTCAATGAGATATTCCGGGACATCCGGGTCGGTGACCACTTCAAGGGCTTTATCAAAAACATCGTCCCCGCCGCCGAGTCCCCCTCAGGCGAGACCCAGATCGACGTAGTAGCAGGCGCCCCCGGCTACGAACGCACCGAAGACGCATCCGAAAAGATCCTCCGCCTCCTCAAGGAGCACAAAGGCTTTCTGCCCTACCACGACAAGTCGGAACCCGACGCTATCTACTCCTTCTTCGGCATGAGCAAAAAAACCTTCAAGATGACCACTGGCCGCCTATACAAAGAAAAAAAGATTACCATCACCGACACGGGCATCCGGCTCACCTGACCCTCGTCCACCCAACCCGGGCCACACCCACCCCGGCGGCGTCCGCCTAACTAAACAGATACGCCACATCCTCCTGCGTCAGCTGCTTCACAAATCCCCCCTCATCCGCCACCAGGTCCGCCGCCAGCGCTTTCTTCCTTTCCTGCAGCTGAAGTATCTTCTCCTCTACCGAGTCCTTACAGATCATCCGGTACGCAAACACCTTCTTCTGCTGCCCGATACGATGACTCCGGTCGATAGCCTGCTGCTCGGCAGCCGGATTCCACCAGGGATCGACAAGATATACATAGTCCGCCGCTGTCAGCGTCAACCCTACACCCCCGGCCTTCAGGCTGATCAGGAACACCCGCATATCCGACGACTCCTGGAATCGCTCCACACTCTCGCGCCGCGCCTCCGCCGACACACCCCCATCCAGGTACAGATACCCGATGCCCCGCGAATCCATCGCCTCCCTGATCAACCCCAACATAGACGTAAACTGTGAGAAGACAAGCACCTTGTGCTCCCCCGTATTCTCCTCTATCTCCCGCACCAGCTCTTCCAGCTTGGCCGATACATTCGGATACTCCCCATCCTTCAGCATCGCCGGACTATCGCAGATCTGCCGCAGCTTCGTCAAGCCCTCTAATATATAGATGCTGCTCTTCCCTACACCCTCCTCCGCGATCCTGTCCAGCAGACTCTCCCGGTAATGCTCTTTATGACTGTTATAGATCTTCCGCTGCTCATCCCCCATCTCACACCAGAGGATCATCTCGGTCCTGTCCGGCAGATCACGCGCCACCTGCTCCTTCGTCCGTCGCAGGATAAAAGGATATACCAGCCGGCGCAGCCGCTGAGCCGCCTCCTTATCCCCATTCCTGTCGATCGGCGTTGCAAACTCCGTCCGGAAGAACTCCGAACTCCCCAGCATCCCCGGATTGAGAAAATCCATCTGCGCATAAAGGTCGAATGTATTATTCTGCACAGGCGTCCCGCTCAGCGCCAGCCGGTTGCGCGCCTGCAGCTGTTGTATTGCCTTGCGCACCTGCGAAGCAGGATTCTTTATCGCCTGGCTCTCGTCAAGGATGACGTATCCAAATTTCCACCGCGAAAAATGCTCGATATCATTCCGCACCATCCCATAGCTGGTGATGATCACATGCGCCTGCCGGAATCGCTCCTCATCCAGCTCACGATCCGCACCATAATGTATGTACCAGTCCAGACCCGGTACAAACTTCTTCAGCTCTCCCTCCCAGTTATACAGCAACGAGGTCGGACATACGACAAGATGCGTCTCATCGGGATAGGTCTCCACCAGGTGCTGCAAAAAGCTGAGGGTTTGAAGGGTCTTCCCCAGACCCATATCATCCGCAAGACATCCTCCCCAGCCCATATCATCCAGCAGACACATCCACTGAAAACCGCCCAGCTGATAATCCCGGAGTTGCGCCTTTACCGCGGCAGGCAGCGGCCAGCGGCGATCCCGGTCAACCTCCAGCAACCGCCTCTTCTTTTCGGCAAGCTCCAGCTTCAGCTCTTCATCACCACCACCCGATTCCTGCAGTATCGCCCAGTGTACTGCCGGCAACCGCATTCCCCCTTCCTTCATATGACCCATCCGCAACAACAGGGAATACTTGTCCAGCCACTCCTTTGGCAATAGCCCCAGACTTCCGTCCGATAGCAGGATATAGTCCTGCCGGCCCAGAATAGCCTTCCGGAGTTCGTTCAGGGGCACCACCAGATCGCCATAACTAACCCTGATGGTCAGGTCGAACCAGTCGATGCTGCGACCCGTAATGATCTCGAACTGGGGTACGTTCGTGTTGTATTTGAATTTCCGCAGCTTGTTCATCCCCAATACCGGGATATCCATCTGCTGCATCTGCTGATAGAACCGGAGGAACCAGCTCTTCTCCAGCGCTTCCTTGAAATTCAGGTAGAAATAGCCGTTAGTCTGGCCTTCGAACTTCATGTGCAAACCCCTCAGCACACCCATCAGCTCCTGCTCGACCTCCTTCTTACGTGATACGATCGTTATCTTATCGTCTTCTTCGATCCTGGTCTCCACCTCTTCAGCCTCCTCCAGTTCGTGCTCCGCATACAGCCACTTGGGCTTGATCAACAGGAAATTCTCGTTCAATTCGCTTACATATACCCGACCCGAAGGCGCCACATCGATGGCCTCCTTCCGGATTACCGCATCCATATCCACCGGATACCGCTCCGCCAGCGGCTTGACAACCGTCGTCAAAAATCGCGGCAACCCTTCTTCGCGAACCTCCATCTCCCCCGCCGCCAGTTCATCCAATACAGCGTTATCTTCCCGCTTCAACAAAAAGAACTCATTCCCACTCTTCAAAAAGAAAGCCACCCGCTGAAATTCCTCCAGCGGGAAAATACCATTATTGATCTCGACCGAACAACGCAGGCTCAGATACCCACCCCGCCTTTCCAGCACCCACCGCAGTGAGGGAGTCGCGCTGCTGATAGACGCCGGTCGGATATTCACGCTCATGAAAGGCTGCCCGGCCGGTAGATAGAACAACAGCGGAATCGCCGGCGTCAATGGTTTTAGCTCCTGCAGCGCATCACTCATCCATCGCCGCAACACCGCAAAATGCCGCTCGTCAAGGGTCTCGAAAGGCTTGTCAGCATCCCTGATCCATACAAAACCTCCCTTCACCAGGCATTCGATAAGAGCTTCATCCGACAGTTTGCGGATCACCAGGGCAACCGCAGGAGGCAGACTTGGCAGATAAGTTTTATATATGGCGCCAGTCAGAGGGATACGTTGATAGCTGCGCCCCTCCTTCTTCTCCATGACCAGTAAAAGCTCAACTGATAATCCCCCTTTCTTCTCCTGACCAAAATTCAACAATAGTCCGATCTTAACCGGCGTACTCGATGAACTCACTATGATCGTTTTCTTAGGCGTATTACTCATATGTTAAATTTGGAACTTCGGTTCCCTCGGGAACAGTCCACTTTGAGGGGGCGCAAATTAAAGATAAAGATTCATTTCTTCGCACTATCTTTGTACACTCCATTACTGACTTCACGATTGCCTGCCAACCCCTCCAGAACCCCATTAAAATTTTGATTATGAGCACGCTTACAACTAAGAAGTCCAGTATTTCGGCCAGGGTGACAACGATCATCCACGAAAAGCTCGGTGTAGAGGAGTCAGCAATTGTCGACACCGCATCTTTCTCCACCGACCTGGGACTCGACTCCCTCGATGTCCTCGAAGCATTTATGGAAATGGAAAAATCTTTTAATATAAAGATAAGTGACGAAGACGCCGAAAAACTGACCACCGTCGGCGCGGTCATCGACTATATCACTGCCAACACCAGATGAGTGCCGCAAAAACCATAGGGAACATCTTCATCCGCATCTTCAAAGCGATCTTCATCCGCAAGAAAGATTGCTGCCGGTAACCTATGCGGATATAACCTTATATTTTACCCAACCACCCTTATCAAACCCCTCCACTCATCTTGCTAAAATTCCGCTAGTCAATATTTTAGCCAAAAAGCAACATTCCCGTTAATATTTGTACTATACTAGTGCATGATTAACAGGAAAACCTTGTTCATATTACCTCTATTTGTCCTGGCGATAGTCGCGTACAATACCGGCCAATCACCAACTCCTGATATATTGGTCCAAAATCTCGATACAACGGTCAACCCCGCAACCGATTTCTTCGCCTACGCCAACGGTGGATGGATCAAAAATACCCCGATCCCCCCCGAAGAGAGCAGCTGGGGCATCGGCCAGCTCGTAAGAGAAGACATCTACCAACGGCTTCGCAACATCAGCGAACGTGCCGCCGCACACCCCTCAGAGACCATCGTCTCTCAGCAGATCGGCGCCCTCTGGTACTCCGGCATGGACTCCATAGCTACAGACAAACAAGGCCTCAATCCACTCAAACAGGACCTCGACTCTATCCGGGCCATCCATACCACAAAAGACCTGCTCCGGATAACCGCAATGCTTCACAACAAGAACATCGGCGTCCTCTTTAATGACGGCGTGGGACAGGACGCCAAAAACAGCGACCTCATGGCCTTCCAGCTCGGACAAGGCGGCCTCGGCCTCCCCAACCGGGAATACTATTTCAATACCGATCCCAAATCCGTCCGCGTCCGCGATGCATATAAAAGATACATCACCCTAACTATCCACCAGCTGGACAGCCTCTATCATACCAACAACACTAACACCACGGCCACCACCACCGCCGTCTTCAACCTCGAGACCCGCCTCGCCAAAGCCTCCCGCAAGCTCGCCGAGCTGCGCGACCCAATAAAAAATTACAACAAATACAGCTGGACAAAATTCCAGCAAATGACACCCGCCATCTCCTGGGCCGACTGGTTCCGCAACACCGGCATCAAAAAGGTCGACTCCATCATCGTCGGCCAGCCCGAGTTCTATACGGCCCTCAACACCCAGCTCAGCCAGACCAGCCTCAGCGACTGGAAGAACTATCTCCAGGTACACCTCATCCTTTCAGCGGCGCCATATCTTGATAAGAACACCTTCAACAACTATTTCGAATACCGCCGCACACTTACCGGCGCCGCCATCCCCCGCCCCCGCTGGAAAAGGGTCCTGGACGCTGAAGAACGCGCCATGGGCGAAGCCCTCGGCCAGCTGTTCGTCAAAGAATATTTCCCCCCTGCAGCCAAACAACGCTACACCGACCTCGTCGAAGCCATCCGCGACGCCTACAAAGAGCGGATACAAAAGCTGACCTGGATGAGCGACCAGACCAAACAACGTGCGCTCAACAAGCTCGCCCATATTACCAAAAAAGTAGGCTACCCCGATAAATGGAAAGACTTCAGTGCACTCCACATCGATCGGGGTCCCTTCGTCCTTAACATGCAACGCTCAGCTGCCTGGTGGCACAACTATGAATTCAGCCGCCTCGGCAAACCCGTCGACCGGACCGAATGGGACATGACGCCCCAGACATACAACGCCTACTATAACCCCAGCAACAACGAGATCGTCCTTCCCGCCGGCATCTTCGCAGTCCCCGGCAAAAGAGACAGCGAGCTCGACGACGCATTCGTCTACGGCTATGCTGCCGCATCGACCATCGGCCACGAGATCACCCACGGCTTCGACGACGAAGGCCGCCAGTTCGACGAACACGGCGACCTCAAAGACTGGTGGCAGCCCGAAGACGAAAAACAATTTCGCCAGCGCGCCGCAAATATCATAAAAGAGTTCTCCGAATTCAACCCCGTGGACACCCTCCACGTCAACGGCGAAGCCACCCAGGGCGAGAACATCGCCGACCTCGGCGGCCTCCTCCTGGGACTCGACGCCTTCAAAAAGACCGCAGCATACAAGAGCGGTGAAAAACTCGGGGGCCTGACTCCCCTCCAGCGCTATTTCCTGGGATATGCATACAGCTGGATGTACCAGGAAAGAAAGGAAGCCCTGGCCTCCCAGCTGATGACGGACGTACATGCACCGTCGAAGGAACGGGTCAACGGCCCCGTCGTCAACATTCCGGAATTTTATCAAGCCTTTAATGTCAAATACGGCGATAGGATGTACCGCGCCGACAGTCTTCGTGTTAACATTTGGTAGTCACACAAGGTCACACACACGGAATAGGTAGCCTTCACCGGCTGCCTATTCTATTTCTACCAGTCCAACAACCACCCTCACCCTAACCGGGCGGAAAAAATTATTTCTGACCAGAATTTTTGTCCCACATTTGTTTATCCAAATTCCGAAAACAATGGAAAAAACACCTGTCTCATCCTATATCATCCGGTTCAACGACTGCGATCCGCTCGGCCACCTCAACAACAGTAAGTATATCGACTACTTCCTGAACGCCCGGGAAGACCACTTGCGAACTTACTATGACATCGACCTCAAGGAATGGGCGCAACGCGGTGACATGTTCGTCGTCAGCCAGCACGAGATCCGCTACCTCCGGCCCGTAGTCTACAACGACCGCGTCGATATCCAATCCGCGCTCATAGCCTGGGGCGACACCTGGCTGGTCGTAGAGATGCTCATGATGGACGAGGCGCAGCAACCAAAAGCGATCCTTTGGACAAGGTTCACACGGATCAACGGCCGCACAGGAAAAAGTCAAAATCACCCCGCCGACTTCATGGACTGGATACACGCAACCCTCGTAGAAGGAATAGATGTCGAAGCCGGCCTGAAAGCAAGACTCGAACAGCTAAAACAAAAAGACCGCCCCATTTCCTGAGACGGTCTTCAATATTATTCAACGGCCACTGCTACCAGTATACCGTATACAAGGTGATCAGCAGCGCGCAGATCACCAGCGCGCCCACCGCAAAACCCTTCGATACCCGGAACATGCTCTTGTCCACTATCATCCCCTTGTTCTGAATACCCCGCTTGTTCTCTACAAAATTGATGACCGCCATCCCCGCGATACAGAACAGGAACACAAATCCCATACGGTCGAGAAAGGGTATTTCGAAAGCGCCATGATTATCCGGATTTACCTGGTAAAATCCATACGGCGTCAACCAGCTCAGGTCCGTCCACAACGGCAGGAACTTCAGCACAATGGACAGCGCCAGCCCGCCAATCATCGCAAACAAGGCGGCATTCGCAGTCGTCCGCTTCCAAAAGAACCCGAGTATGAACATCGCAAAAATACCCGGAGACACAAAACCGGTGTACTCCTGGATATAGTTGAAGCCCTGCTTACCTTCGCCCATCAGCTTCTCCCCGATGACCAGCGACATCAGCACCGCCAGCAACATCGATACGATCACCGTAATTTTACCCGTGACAACCAGCTTCTTTTCATCCGCATTTTTATTGATCGCCTTCTTATAGATATCCAGCGTAAATATCGTTGCGATACTATTGGCCTTGCCCGCCAGCGATGCGACGATCGCCGCAGTTAGCGCTGCAAAAGCGATCCCTTTGAACCCCGCAGGTAATAGGGTCATAAGGCTCGGGTATGCCTTGTTTACATCCACTGCGCCCGAATGGCTCAGCATCTCTGCATGGAACATCCCCTTTTGATACAACACATAAGCCCCGATACCCGGCAGCACCACGATCACCGGCATCAGCAGCTTCAGAAAAGCAGCATACAGGATACCACTCCGCGCCGTTTTCAGATCGGCCCCCAGCGCCCGCTGCGTAATATACTGGTTACAGCCCCAATAGTTAAGGTTTACGATCCACATCCCCCCAATCAACACCGTTAAGCCCGGAAGACTTACATAATTGGGATTGTCTTTTTTGAAGATCATATGAAAATGATCGTTGGCCGTCGTAGTCAATATTTTAAACCCATTCAGCAAACCCGTCTGCCCTGACTTCTCTGCCACCAGATGCAGCGCAATATACGTCGCCACCAGGCCGCCCAATATCAGGAAAAAGACCTGGATAACGTCTGTATAACCAATAACCTTCATACCCCCCAACGTAATCACTATCGAAAATAAAGCCAGCAAAAAAATACAGGCATAAATATTTACTCCCGAAATGCTACTCACCGCCAACGCCCCCAGATACAGTATCGACATCAGGTTTACAACAATATATAAAGCCAGCCAGAAGATAGCCATTATCATCGCTACCGTGCCGTTGTATCGCTGACTAAGAAACTGGGGCATCGTATATATCTTATTCTTCAGATACACGGGAATAAAAAAGATCGCCACAATGACCAGCGTCGCCGCCGCCATCCATTCATAAGTGGAGATGGCCAGGCCTAGCCGAAATCCTGACCCGCTCATCCCGATCATTTGTTCTGCAGAGATATTGGACGCGATCAACGACGCGCCAATCGCCCACCAGGTAAGCGAACCCTCTGCCAAAAAATAGTCTTTGGAACTGGTCTGGGCGGCCTTTTTCCGATTGTAGACCCACCATCCATAAAATGCGACAATTAAAAAATAAATGAAGAAGACAACGTAATCCAGCGATTGTAACATTTGCATATGGTAGCGATGAAGTTGAGTTAAGTCCTAAAAATAAGTGAAATAGCCGACAAAAGCCGGCTATTTACACATATACTAAAAATTTATATAAACCGGTTGATAATATTCTCCAGGTACTCCTGCCTTCCGCTGATCGCCTTCGGCTCGCCGTTAGAGATCGCAATATCCCTCAGCTCTTCCAGGCTCACCTGCCCCTTTTCGAAGGCAGCGCCCTTCCCTCCATCAAAGGAAGCATAGCGCTCGGCCCGCACCTTCCAGTAGTCCGATTTCGTAAGCACCGCATCCGCAATCACCAGCGCCCGGGCGAACGTATCCACGCCACCGATATGCGCATAGAACAGGTCCGCGTCGTCCGTAGAATTCCTCCGGCGCTTGGCGTCGAAATTGATGCCGCCGCCCTGAAAACCTCCGCCTTCAAGAATGATCAGCATGGTTTCCACCAGCTCATTGATATTGGTCGGGAACTGGTCGGTATCCCAGCCGTTCTGATAGTCCCCGCGGTTCGCGTCCATCGACCCCAGCAGCCCCGCATCCACCGCTACCTGCAGCTCATGCGTAAAAGTATGCCCCGCCAGCGTCGCGTGATTGACCTCCAGGTTCAGTTTGAAATCCTTCAGCAGATCATACTGCCGCAGGAACCCGATGACCGTAGCCGCGTCGTAGTCGTACTGGTGCTTGGTCGGCTCGCAGGGCTTCGGCTCGATAAAGAAAGTCCCCTTGAAACCCTGTTTGCGGGCGTAGTCCTTTGCCGTATGGAGGAACCGGGCAAGATGCTCCTGCTCCCTTTTCATATTGGTATTCAGCAGGCTCATGTATCCTTCCCTGCCTCCCCAGAATACATAGTTCTCGCCGCCAAGGGCGATCGTCGCATCCAGCGCAGCCTTCACCTGTGCACCCGCGTGCGCCAGTACATGAAAGTCCGGGTTGGTCGCGGCGCCGTTCATATACCTCTTGTTGGAGAACAGATTGGCCGTACCCCACAATAATTTTACTCCGCTGGCGGCCTGCTTCTCCTTGGCATAGTTGACCAGCGCTTGCAGCCGCTTCTCGTTATCCACCACATCGTTCGTATAGTCTACAACGTCAACGTCGTGAAAACAATAATAGGGCAGACCCAGCTTGGTGATAAACTCAAAAGCCGCATCCATCTTGTCCTTCGCCCTTGCTACGGGATCAGACTTCTCGTTCCAGGGATATAGATGAGTAGGCTCTCCGAATGGGTCGGCGCCATTACCAACAAAAGAATGCCAATAGGCGACCGCAAACCGCAAATGATCCTTCATCGTCTTCCCCGCCACAACTTTCTTCTCATCATACCAACGATAAGCAAGCGGATTGTCAGACCCTGGGCCTTCATATTTTATCTGTCCGATTCCTTTAAAGAATTCCTTCTCTCCACTGATAACTGACATAGCTGATTATTTATTATTTAAAAAAAGTTCCAACTTCTGCCTCCATCGCCCGTACAACCCTTCATATTCGGACACACGACGCGGCTCCACCAGGGCCACCGGCCGAAGCCCCGCGAACGCTTCCCGGGGCGTCTTGAATATTCCCACGCCCATACCGGCCCCAAGAGACGCACCCACGCTGCCATCGCTGTTATACAATTCTACCGGCACGCCCGTGGCATTCACAAAGGCCTCCGTAAACACAGGGCTCAGGAACATATTCGCATGCCCCGCCCGGATGATCGAAGGATTCATCCCGTTCTCGCGCATGATATCCAGTCCATAGCGGAAGGAAAATGCGATCCCTTCCTGCCCGGCCCTGTACAGATGAGCAGCCCCGTGGATATTCAGGTCGGCATCCAACACCTGCGCCCCGATAATTTTATTATGAAAGATCCGCTCCGCGCCATTCCCGAAAGGTAGTACGCTCAACCCTTCACTACCCGGCCGGATAGCCGCCGCTTCCTCATTCAACCGGCGATAATCACGCCCGCCGGTCATATCCTTGATCCACCTGTTCAATATACCCGTACCATTGATGCACAGCAATACGCCCACACGCTTGGCATCAGGCCGGTAATTGACATGCGCAAATGAGTTGACCCTCGAACCCGGATCATAGGTCAGCCGGTCGCTGACACCATATATCACGCCGGAGGTCCCGGCCGTCGCCGCCACTTCCCCCGGCTCCAGCACATTCAGCGAAAGGGCATTATTGGGTTGGTCCCCCGCCTTATAAGTCACAGGTATCCCCGCCCTGAGCCCCAGCGCAGCCGCCACATCGGACTTTACCTCGCCGTGAGACGAGAACAAGGGCCGCACCTCGGGGATCATCCGCTCGTCGTAACCAAACACGCCAAACACATCCGAAGAAAGTCGATCCTCCTTAAAATCCCAGAATATTCCCTCCGAAAGGGCAGAGATATGCGTCGTCGCCTCACCCGTCAACCGCAGGGAAATAAAATCCCCCGGCAACAGCACCTTGTCGATCCTGTTATATAGCTCCGGCTCATGCTCCTTCACCCAGGCCAGCTTTGCAGCCGTAAAATTCCCCGGGGAGTTCAGCAGGTGGTCCAGACTCCGGGCTTCCCCGATGGTTGCAAAGGCCTTATCCCCATAAGGCACAGCCCTGCTGTCACACCAGATGATGCTGTCCCTCAATACCCGCTGCTCTTTGTCCACCAGCACCAACCCATGCATCTGGTAAGCGATCCCAATGGCGCCGATCTCCGAAGGATCATAGACCCCGCTGGCATGTACTCTCTTTATAGCTTGTTGCACGTAGTCCCACCAGGTCTCGGGAGACTGTTCCGCCCAGCCAGGTTGCCGGGCGATAATGACCGCCTCACTGTCCGGATACTGCGCCGTAGCCAGCACTTTATGACTATCCGCGTCGGTCACCGCTACCTTTATCGAAGAAGTCCCCAGATCAATACCTAATAACAACATCTAGCAAACAATTTTTTCATAAGCAAATCGACCAATCCCGCGCAGCGCCCCACCTCACCTCATGCTGGCGGTAAATATAGCAAACATTAATCAAAATGCAACCGATTGCAGCAAATTATATAATTTTTCCCACATTTACCCTCAATTGGATAACTTGCCATCATAATGACAGGAAAAAAGGAAATTACCATTTACGACATCGCTAAAGTGCTCAGTCTCTCCCCAGCTACCGTCAGCCGCGGTCTCAAAGACCATCCTGCCATTAATATTAAGACCCGCAAACGCATCATGGACGCCGCCAAAGAAATGGGCTACCGCTCCAATTCCTTCGCCAGCAACCTCCGGATGCAAAAGACCCATACCATCGGCATCATCGTACACGAGCTCAAAAGCCAGTTCATCAGCTCCGTACTCGCAGGCATCGAAAAAGTCACCACCGAGGCCGGCTACGACCTCATCATCGGCCACTCCTCCGAAACCTATACCAAAGAAGTAGCCAACGTCCACAACCTCTTCCACAAACGCGTGGACGGACTCATCGCCTCCCTCGCCTTCGACACCGCCGACCTCGACCATTTCGATCCCTTCGTCCAGAAAAATATCCCCGTCGTCTTCTTCGACCGGGTAGAAGAATTTCCATACGGGACCCGCGTAGTCATCGACAACATCAAGGCCGGCTATGAAGCCACAGCCCACCTCGCCGCCCAGGGCTGCCGCCGCATCGCCCATATCACCGCCGACCTGCACCGCAACGTCTACGCCGGCCGCCTCAAAGGCTATAAACAAGCCCTCGCCGACTACGGCCTCCACTACGACCCATCCCTGCTGATGGTCAACGACCTCAGCGAAATATCCGCCGTCCGCACCGCCCGCGAGCTGATCGGCATGAGCGCGAAGACACGCCCCGACGGCGTCTTCATCACCAATGATTTCTTTGCTGCCGTATTTCTTCAGACACTAAAAGAAGGCGGTATAAGCATACCCGAAGACATCGCTATCGTAGGATTTAATAATGACGCGATATCGAGGATCACCCAGCCAAAACTATCCACGATCAACTACCCCGGCGAGGAAATGGGTGAACAGGTCGCCCGCAGCCTCCTCGAACAGCTCAGCGGCTCCCCCAGCGCCCGCACCACCGACACGATCATTATCCGGAGCGAACTCATCATCCGCGATTCCTCCATGCACAGGAAAATCTAAGCCCTCTGCTTCGCCCACTTCTCCAACAATCTCATTAATTCCCCCAACCTCACCGGCTTGCTGATATAATCATCCATTCCCGCCTGCAAACACTCCTCCCGGTCCCCCTGCATCGCATTAGCCGTCAACGCCACAATGATCGGCTGCTTCACCAGCTCACTCCTTATCTTCCTCGTCGCATCCAACCCATCCATCTCCGGCATCTGCACATCCATCAGAATAAGATCATAATCACGCTCTGCCGCCGCCTCCACAGCCAACACCCCATTCTCCGCCGTTTCCGGCTTGTATCCTAAATTCCCCAGTATCTGCTTCATCAGCTCCTGGTTGATCAGATTATCTTCCGCTATCAGTATCCGCAACGGGAATTCCTCGGCAAACCCCGTCTTCATCACCTCCCGCGCCACTATCTCCTCCGTCGCCGGCTCCTTCGGCATCTCTCCCACCCGCGCCTGCATCGTGAACAGGAACTGCGTCCCCTTCCCTAACTCGCTCTTCACGCTGATCTTTCCACCCATCAGCGCCACCAGCTTCTCGCTGATCGCCAGCCCCAGACCCGTACCTCCATACTTCCGCGTGGTCGAAGAGTCTACCTGCGAAAAAGGCTTGAACAAGGTCTCGATCTTCTCCGCCGGTATCCCAATACCCGTATCCCTCACCTCAAAAACGAGTTCTAGCCCGCCGGCCGCCACCCCTTCATGTCCCGACAAATTCTTCAGCACCCTCACCACAACCGTAACCTCCCCCTCATGCGTGAACTTCACCGCATTGCTCACCAGGTTCATCAGTATCTGCCGCAGACGCAACGCATCCCCGACAATATAAGTCGGCACTTTCAGATCGATATGATATCCCAGGCGCAAACCGGATTTGATCGCCCGCTCATAAAAAAGCCCCAGCACTTCCTCGATACACTGGCGCAGATCGAAATTCCGCTGCTCGATCTCCATCTTTCCGCTATCGATCTTCGAATAATCCAGGATATCATTGATCACGCTGAGCAGACTCTCCCCGCAATTGATGATCGTAGCATTGTATTCCTTCTGCTGTGACGTCAGCGGGGTCTGCGCCAGCAACGAAGCCATACCGATGACGCCGTTCATAGGGGTCCGTATCTCATGGCTCATGGTCGCGAGAAACACGCTCTTTGCCTTGCTCGCCTGCTCCGCCTCTTCCCTGGCCCGCTCTGCCTCCTCCCTCGCATTCCGTTCCTCCTGGCTCAGGGTCGTCAATAATTCGGTTCGCTCTTTGACCTGCCTTTCCAGCTCGCGGTTCAGCTGATTCATGGTCCGCAGCCGGAGACGGTAAAAGACAAAAACACAGGCGAGGATCACCAGGATCAGCGAAGACCTGAACCACCAGGTCATCCACCAGGCCGGCGTGATCACGATCTTCAACGTAAGTATCCTGTTGGACCATTCCCCGTCATTGGTCAGTCCCCTTGCCTTGAACGTATAAGTTCCCGGATCGAGATTCGTATAGGTCACAGAACGCTTCAGGTTCACATAATTCCACGCCTTGTCAAACCCCTCCAGCATGAACGCATATTTCTTCTTCTCCCGGTCGGTGAAGTTCAACGTCGCGAAGATAAAAGTGATAACAGAGTTCTTATAAGGCAGCACGATCGACCTGGTCTCCCCGATCGCGATGCTCAACGGCGAAGGCAGATCCCCATCCCTGCCGATCGGCACCTCCCGGTTGAATATCTGGAAGCTCGTCATCACCAGCGGCGGATCAAAAGGCTCCGACCGCATATGCTCCGGCGAAATGACGTTGAACCCATTTCCGCCACCAAAATACATCAGCCCATTTCGGCTCTTGCACCAGGCATTCTCCTTGAACTCATTGGCCTGCAGACCATCATAAACACCATAGTTCTTTATCTTCCCGCGCACGGCGTCCCATCTGCAAAGCCCCTTATTGGTGCTGATCCATCTCACACCTGCCGAATCTTCCAGGAATCCAAAAATGACATCGTCGGGCAACCCGTCCCGCGTCGTATACGTGACAAAACGACCTGTCGCGGAGTCCATCCTGGATATACCCTGCGTTGTGGTAAACCATAGATCACCAGCCTTATCCTCGAATGCACCGTTAATATAGTTGCTGCAGATACTGTTGTCTCCTTCTTTGTGGCGATAGTGCCTGAACTTACCCTGCTCCGGATCCAAGAGATCCAGGCCGCCTCCATCCGTCCCCACCCAGATACGCCCCCTGCTGTCCTCAAAAACAACATGGATCTTGTCATTGGTCAATGAGGTCGGATCGTCATCGTTATGCTGATAATGAATAAAACCCCCGTTGGCAGGATCATACAGCTCCAGCCCGCCTCCATAAGTGCCTAACCACATGCGGTGACGATGGTCCTCACACAGTGCCCAGACGTTATTGCTGCGAAGACTGTGCTTGTCCTCCGGATTATTCTTAAAATGGATATAGGTATTCCGCTCCGGATTATAGATCGTCAATCCATCCGCCCAGGTCCCGACCCACAAATTGTGCTTGTTGTCCTCCAGCACCCGCAGCACATAGTCCCCGCAGATGCTAGCACCATTGCCGGGAATATGGCGGAAATGCGTAAACCGCTCTGTCTTCCGGTCCAGCAGATTCAGACCACCGCCATCCGTCCCGATCCAAAGATTATCCCGGTGATCTTCATAGATACAAAGAACATGATTATCGCTAAGGCTGTAGGGTAGAGAGTTGTGTTTGTAGTGGGCAAACTTGCGCGCATCCCTGTTGACAAAGTCAACACCGCCATTGAAGGACCCGACCCACATATTCTTCTTGCTGTCCCTGCAAATGCCATATAGCGAATTCGTCCCGATGCTCGACGCATCTACTTCATCATGCAAATAATGCTTCCACACGCCGGTCTGAGGATCGAGGATAACCAACCCGTCATTCTCCGTCCCGATCCAGATATTGCCTTCCCCATCCTCCGTCAGGGAATTGATGGTGTTGTTGGTGATACCTGTAGCAGAGTGATTCCCCTTCTGATAGTGCCGGAACCCGCCCGTCCCCCGCTCATAACCATCGAGCCCGCTATAAGTCCCGATCCAAAGACGATACCGACTGTCGACAAACAGCGAAGTAATAGAGTTGTTATTGATCGAAGAGGCGATATTCCCGTCGTGTACCCATCGGTAAAAGGCCCCGGTCTGCCGGTCGAGCCTGCAAAGCCCGGCAGAAGTACCCGCCCATACCTGGTGATCAGCATCTTCGCAAAGCGCCTTCACATAATTGGATGCCAGGCTATGTTCATCCTTCGGATCATGAAGATAATGGACACAGCGACCGCTGGGATCCATCCGGTCCAGACCGCCATCCTCCGTCCCTATCCAGATATATCCGCGGCTATCCCTCAATAACGACAACACCAGGTTGCTGGAAAGACTGCCCGGATCAGCAGGATTATGCCGGAAATGCACGAACTGATCCGTCTTCCTGTCATAACGGTCCAGCCCGCCCCCCCAGGTGCCGATCCACAAATATCCCTTGTCATCCTCGACAATGGCATTGATCAGGTTATTAGCCAGACTCCTGTCATCCCCAATCTTGTTCTTGTAAACTGTAAAAAGATACCCGTCATACTTATTCAGCCCCTCCCTTGTCCCAAACCACATGAAGCCCCTGCTGTCTTGCAGAGTACATATGACATTGCTATGAGACAAACCCTGAGCCGTCCCCAGATGCTCAAAAGATAGATGCTCCGATTGAGGATAGGCCAGGATTGAGTGGAACAGCAGTAGTAAAGCACATAAGTATCGGTCAGTGACCATAGTACGTTCAATCCGGTTTCATTAGGGAGAACGTATTTACGTGTGGTTTATTACAATATTTAGTAATTTCCCCTACAGGCCTGCTTACCTGCAACTAAGCCGATCTCTGACGGGCAGGAATATATCCCGCACGACAACTCTATCCACCCACTCAAACTAATACTGAAATCCCAGCTTGAACTGGAACACTCCTCCATCCGTCCCCTGACCATAGCTCGCCGATAGCACCAGTTGCTTCAACGGGCTGATCCAAAGACCACCCCCATACCCATCATGCCACTGATGGCTGCCCTCTCCGTTAACCCACACCCTGCCTATATCATTAAAGAACAACAAACCCAGGGACCCCGGAAATAAATAGGTCGAGAAATCCGCCACCTTCACCCGCAGATCGAGATTGTGGTAAAATGCTTCATCCCCCAAAAATCTGTCCTTGCGATACCCGCGCAGATTCTCCGTAGCTCCGATGAACTGCCCCTGATAGAACTCATAGTTGCCAAAACTCTTGCCCCAGCCCACCCGGTTGGCAATGACGAGATTCGCCCGGGAATTAAAGCTGGCATAGAACGCCAGATCCGTATTAAGCCGGGAATAGGCGTGACTCGCATCATTTAGTCCGCCATAGCTTTCAAAACGCGTCTGCCAGAAGATGCCACGGGAAGGATTGATAAGATCATTCCGGTTGTCGATCACCATGGCAGCACGCCCGCCCGCATAGGTCTTGGCGCGATACAGATTCCCCTTATCCAGCCCATTGATCGCCGTCTGGTTGATGAACCTGTCGAAATTTTGCGCGCTGTCAACCGTAAAATACTCGAACGCCGGACCCGCCGCAATGGAGAAGACCTTGCCAAAACGTTTCCTCAGCAACAGGTCCGCCTCATAGCTGTTATAACGCGCCCGGTAATACCGGATCCCATCCTTCGCCTGCTTATTGAACAACGTCTCATTCCCAAATGAGAAAAAATTGATCGTATTGTTCGGCGCCTTAACATCACCGTTCAGCAACAGATCGAGCTTGCCGATCGCTTCCACCGCCACCAGATTATACTTGAAATCATAAGCCTTCGTCGACAGCGAATGCGATACCGACAATACCTGCAGGGTCTTGTACGGATCTTTATGAAAACCCTGGGTCGTATACCGGAAACCGGCGCCGATAAACACTCCGTCATCAGGGTTGTACGAGACACTGAGCAAAGGAGCCAGAACATTGTATTTGTAACCCAGAGTTGAATTACCGACATAACCATGCCTTACCGCCTCATTCACCGAAGGATCGCCGGAAAGGAATTTCCGCTCGGCCCCGCCGCCCTCAAAACGATTGTTCTCCGTACTCAGATCATAGATACGTGTCTTCCCCGCAGGAGCCTTCACCTCATTGCGATAGTCGTCGTTACCCGTCCCGCCGATGATCCTGACGATCGTCCGTCCCCCACCTTCGCCGTGAATATAAAACTTGTCGTCCCCCCCCTGACCATAGATCCGGAGCTCTCCCGTCGTCTCCGCGTCAAAGACCCTTCCATAGAGCTTCTTTCCTGCTTCCCCATCCTTATTCAGTTTGTACACGTTCACAACCACAGTATCAGTGCCGCGCCGTTCTATATCGAAAATCTCCCTCTTATCACTGCCGTAGATACCCACGGTCTTGCTGATGAACGTATAGTATCGCATCACATCGTCAACAAAATAATTCCGGCGCTCTTTCAATTTTTCGATAATAGATTTCATCGAACGCCCCTGTATCTCCGGCGGCTGGCGCCGCAGGGCCGTCCCGATCAACGTATCGGTCATCGTCGCTACCACCGCCTCAGCTGCATCATGCCAGTCTTTCCATGTCAGCTCGTTCAGATAATTCCGGTCGAAATTCCGCGCCGCATAGTTGAAGCCCCTGATATTTCTTGCCTTCGGCCGAAGCCCCTGTAATTGCGGCACCGCCCAGGCCGAGGCGACCACATAGCTGAGCGCCCCATTATTGATAAAGAACGGCTGATCCCGGTCACGGGGGACAGGCGACAGCGTCTTCCCCTTCCCGTTATCTTCGGCCATCCACCGCCACTGATCCTCATGTCGGTCAAAATCCATCACGAACATATCCAGCAGCCGCGCCCGCAAAGCCGCATGCTGATCCACCATATTGTCATTGTCCTTTTTCAGCAGATCTTCGACATCCCACATGTTATAGGTCTTCTTCCCATTGCCGGGCTCCCGCTCCTCCAGGAAAGCAAAGAGATTTCCAAAATCCGACCGGAAACGCCCCAGCCTCGGATCATCGGGAACATACACAAGACACGGAGTTGCATGGGGAACATGCAACGCCTCAGCCAATGGCGGTATAGACAATGCAGCATATGGATAAGACGCCGATACGCCGTCGGTCACAATATCTCTCACGAACTGGTCACCGTGCAATGCCGCCGGCAACGCCAGATCGGTTACATTCTTCTTTACGCCCCGCAGCACATACTGCTCACCGTTGGAATTACGTATCCGCAATGACTTCGTCTCCGTCCCGCCTCCACGCTCCAATGGCGTCCATCCCGTCATATCGAATACTTTCACCCGGACAGAGTCCGCCCACTCCCTGCGGTAAGTGCTGCCAAGCAGCCACCGCTTGAATCCTCCGACCAGGAACTCCGGATCACCAGCTGCTGTCACCGAATCTGGCCAGGTCTTCGCCAGCTCTTCCAGGACCGGCTTGGGCCTCAGCGGAGGCAAGCTGGCTGTATAGAAAGACTCGCCCCCGGGAACAGAATAGAATTTTATATCCACCTTCCCACTCTCTGCCACTTCGATTACCGAAAAACCCTGCCCCTCCCTGGCCATCAGGGAATACTTCCCCATCTTCACCCGCGTATTCTTGGAGCCCGAACCGCTGACGACATAGTACACACTGTCATGCTCCAACAGCTGCAAGGTATGTTCATGGCCTGCCACATGAATGATATTCGGATGCCCTGCGATCACCGACTCCACGGCCTCGCGCATATCCTTATAATGGGGATTCTTTACGTCCTGGACATTCCCGAATACACCCCGGGCAATTGGATAGATGGACCCGATCAATGGCAGGGGTATCCAAAGCCCCGCCTTCAGGTCCGTCAATGGGAAGATATGCTGCTTGATCGTATAGTATCCGCCATGCTCGCCATGGGTATACAGAGGATGGTGCATAGCCACCAGGATGAGCTTATCAGGATAGGTACTCACGATATCCCCCAGCGCATTGGTTATGGCCTTCGGGTCCTTGCACTCACAGGCCGACTCCATCCCCGGACGCTCGCCCTCGTTCTGTAGCCACCACTCGCTGTCCATCGCCACCAGCACGACCTTGTCCCCGACTTCCACCGCTACCGGTCCCGGACAGCCGCCCTTCGGCAGAAAATCCACATTCGGCAGCCCGACTGAATCGATATAATTCTCTTCGTTCTTCACCTGCTGCCAGCCACCGGGCTTGCCCTGCTTCCAGTCGTGGTTGCCCGGCACGAAAAAGGCCCTCGCCTTCTTCCCCGCCACCACAGACAGCTGATAGTCGATTATTTTTCTGGCTTCATCCACACCTGCCGCGCCTTCCGACGGCATCCCATGCGGATAAATGTTGTCTCCCAGGTAAACCAGCACATTGCCGGTATCATTCCAGTCCACATGGTCTTTCAGCCAGTCACATACCGGATGATGTCCATCCTTCAATTCCCCCGCGTCCCCCACAAGATAGATCCGCTGTACGACCCGGTCGCTCTGCGCGTCAACTACTCCGCAGTTCGCGCATACCATTAAAACCAGACTAACGATTCTTAAAATTCGGCTCATAATTATGGCTTATAGTTGAATAACAGAACATTCGCGTTACCCCCATGCCCCTCATTGCTGATATACATATTTCCCTTGCTGTCGAAGGCCAGTCCCTCCGGCTGCTTGAACAGGATAGGATCCAGCTGATAGGTCTTCTTCAGTTTCCACTGTCCGTCCAGCACCAGCAAGGCCTTGTTGACCGAAGAAAGGATATACCATTCCTTTGTCAGCGGATGCCGCGCCAGCGCAGAAGGATGAAATTTTACCTTCTTATGCTCCTCGCTGTGCAGCTTCGAAGCCTTCACCTCCACCGTGAAATGATCCGTGATCGCCAGCTCAAGCCGCGCGTTGTATTGCAGCACATAGGCAGAGACGGCTGACCGCTGGTCGTCGTCCGGACAATTCTTGCACAGGGCGATCAGCTTACCCCCATCATCTGCAAACAGCCCCTCGTATTCCCCCGTCGGCAGAATATGCTCATAGACCTTCGTCGCCGCCTCACCTTTATCCACCTGGTCCTTTGGTATGACAAAAAGGCTCCCGTCGCTTCGTAGCACCACAAAATCCTTGTCGTCCAGTATTGCGACATCCTCATAATCGCCGTGTTTCCCAAATTTCCAGTAAGGAAAGCTGCGATCCCCCAAATGGAAATGGAACAGCTTGCCCGCCTCGTCCTCGATCGCATACATCGTATCGGGGTTGCCCTTCAGGAACACAATACCCGATATCTCATGGAGCACTTCGCCCATCACAAACTTCGTCGGCGCCGACAGATCATACCCCGGCGGTGAGGACACAGGCATCGGCTCCCTGCAACCGGAAAACGACATCAACAGTACTATAAAAATGAAATGATACATCGTGGTCGCCAGCCCTTCCTAGCCTTTCACCCGCTCCATCTCCACCCGGAACGCCGCCTTCCCCTCTTCGCTCTCCACCTTCACCCCTACACGCAGCGCACGCAATCCGCTGACGCCCTGCAATTCCTCCAGCTCCAGGTTCTCTACTTCGGACGTAAGGATGCCCTTCTCCTGCATATACCGGATATATCCCCGGTACTCGTCCGCCTCCCGTTCATTAAGGTAGATAATGGCTATCTTGCCAGGCTGCGTAAGCCTTTCGTTAGTGTCCCGCACGTGCACCTTGTCGATCCTCTTTTTCACCACCTGATAGCGGATATTGTATCCCCCCTCCACGTCAAAACGCCGTTCGTCCTTGCGAAAACTGATGTCGATCGACGACGAATGCACAAAGATCAGCTGCGTCGTCTCCAGCTGCTCGGGCATCTGTGGCAGCAACGCATGGGTCAGCCGCACGATCGTAGCCATCGAATTCAGCTGCCAGAGCCGTAGATTGCGCAGATACAGCAGGTCGAACGGATGGTCGGGAGCGATAGACTGCCCGATATAAATATCGTATTCGATGCCATCCGTCCTGAACTTCTCGAAATAGGACGGATAGGACTTCTGCAGCTCCTCCGCCGCCACCTCGAGATGACGGTTGATCGTCTTATTGACCAGCTGGATAGAGATCTCCAGGTCCCGGCGGTTGGCAAAAGCAACTCCCTTCTCCTCGTCGATGGCCTCCAGATAAGGCCGCACAATTTCTTTTACATCCGGCCGGCTCTCCGAGAAATGCTCCAGGAAACCGCCTATCTTATCCTTCAGGAATGCGTTCAGGCTTAGCTCATCAGCCGTGGTCAACGCACCGGTCAGCGCCTTCTGCCAGCTCTTCGACTGGAACAGTAATTCCTCTATCAGCTGCAGGTTCACCGCCTCGTGCAACCGGCCCAGCGTCGTCGTCAGAATGTCGAACTGCACTTCCAGGTCCCTCCGCAGGGCGCCATTGCGCCCTATCGTCGAATTGCGGATATCAATAGCCCCATACAGGGGATAGACATCCTTGAAATAGATCGTCTCGATCACCGGCGGATACTCTCCCAGCTCCCGCATCTCCTCAAAATGCCAGGCGGCCTCATTGAATTTCCATTCCACGGCCGGCTGTATCGAAGTAAAATTTTCCTTGACGGTTGTCTTGATACGGGAGTCGAACTCATCCACGCTGCGCTGCAGCAGCTGGGCCAGCAACGGGAGGACAGCATCCAGCCGGGCCAGCAGCTCGTGGTCCACCCTGCCCTCGAACCTCGAAGAAACCTCCATCACCCCCGCCAGCCGGTTATTATAGAACACCGGCACCAGCGCATAACACTTTATTCCCGTCTTCCGCAACGGCTCAAGGACAAATGGTTCCCCGGGCTGCGCATCGCCTATCGACGTATACACCAGCAGCTGAGGATGCAGGAAATAGTCCTCCACCATATGCAGATAGGTCTTCGCCATGGTCTCATCCCCCAGCGCCTCGGCCAGCACGCTATGACGGCATAGCTCCTGTGAAAAGACAGGCTTGCCGTTCACCTTAAAAAAGGGCACCATGCCGATCTCCAGGTCTGTCCTGCGGGCCAGCACCTTGAGGAGATGGATCACTTTCTTCAGCCGCGCCTCTTTCTCGACAAGATGAACATCAAGAATGATATTCTTAAGACTGTCTACCACATACTCGGTGGTGACATCCGTCAGCGTTAGCGCATTGATGCCCTCAAACCGCACCAGGCTCAGCGGTACATGCTCCTTCAGCCATGCCATGACCTCCGAATGCGGTAAATGATCTTCGAAAAGACGCGGATCGAGCTGCGGCATCGGCCCCTTCGGCACGACCTCTGTAAATCGGGTGTCGATATTCATCCGGTAAAAAGTGCTCAGACCCGTCTCTTCGTTTAGCCAGGATCTGACCATGCTATTCCCGGCCGGAAAATCGATATTGTATATCTTCCGCAGGATAAGCGAATAGACCAGCTCGAGTTTCAGCTCGTGCCGCTCCTTACCCTTCTCCATCATACAGGCCCTGATCTCCTTCGTATGGGGATCACGCAACAGATCGTAAAAAGGTTCCGTGCCATAAATGACCGTCGGCCGCACAGGCACGGCCAAAGCCCACACCAGCTCGCTCTCATCGGAGATCGCCGGCGAGATACAGGTATATATCAGCTCCAGCAGGTCGCCATACTGGCCCAGCTCCTCGATCTCGATCAGGTCCTTGCCCTGAAGACGCTGCTCGAAGTGCTGGATAACATAGTCCAGGAACTTGATCCGCATAGTCCCCTCTTCCCGCCGCCTCTCCTTCAGGAAATTGATAAACCCCCGAAAGGACAGACGGGAGTCAAGCTGCTCGGCCCCTTCTATCGCCTTGATAATATGGACAACGGTATTCAACATATATAAACCTCACTTTTTTGTCCTTCCTCCCGCTACTTCGACGGGAAGAAAAGCGCTGCGACCAAAAACGCCAGCACAGATGCGATCAATCCATACATGAACACATTATACGACCACCTCAGCCACAAATACTTTTTACCCAGAGCGATCCCCTGGTAGTACACATCCCGGATAAGGCTTCCATAAAGAAAATCCTTGTCATCCATCATCACCAGCATCCCGCCGGCATATTCTTCCAGGGTCATCCGGTAAAAATTGCCAAAGAACAAAAGGTTGACCTTTTTATCGTCAAGGTCTGCCTTCGTGAACGTACCCGGCGGAATATGCGGCCGCGTCGCCAATATGGAGAATATGATCGTGACCAGGTTTACGAACAACAGCATGGTCGCGGGTATGGCCAGATTAGTATGATCCTCTATCTTTCTCAGCAGCAGACTCAGCAATACCGAGATGATGATCGCATTCACCTGTATCAGGATATGCGCCTTGCTATCCGCCTGCGAGCTCAGCCGCTGGTTATTATTCGACGTGATCCGGAACACCGTATCGATCCCCCGCCCCGGATCCTTTTTCTTATTCTTCTTTTCCTTCGCTGCCTGCTTTTCCCCATTCCCGTCACCGGGCTCATCCGACACACCCGCCTTACGCAACAACCCTTCCAGCGGATTCCCGTTGCCTCCGACAGACTCCAGCAGACCGTGCTGTCGCAGCAACCCGTTCAGCACGTGCTCTTCGTCCTCAGGCTGCTTCGCCTTCAGCTTATCCAGGTTTTCCTGCTGCTTTTCATTCAGCAGCAACCGGCAGTAATCCGTATAGTAGTGATGACTTTCCAGGAAAGGGATCGTGCTCCTCCGCCATTCCTCCTTGCTTATCTTCCGGTGATGTACCGCCTCCGCCTCCTTACGCATCAGCTTGTTCCTGTCGGAGAATTCGTCCGTTCCCAGATGATACAGATCCGCATCACAAACGATCTGCTCCACAAGGGTGACAGCCCGCTGCGGCAGCTGGGTAGCAAGGACACACTTCCGGATAGAATCGATGATCCCCCGATCTACCCCCGTCCCTTCCAGAAAAGCTTCTGCCATACGCGCCCCCCTTTCTTCATGCCCGGGACCATCCCCGGTAAGATAGCCGATGTCGTGGAACCAGGCCGCGGTCTTGACAATAAAGAACTCAGCATCATTTAGTTGATAATGCTGCGCAATCTGTACGGCCGCCTCTACGACCCGCTCCGTATGCTTCCTGTTGTGATAGATCAGCTTGTCATTGACGTGCGTGTCAAAAAAGGATCGGACATAATGCTGCGCCTGTTCTAGAATACTGCTATAGTCGATACTGGTTTGGTCCATGGCCGGTGTTTTGCAGGAAAATTCCTCCGGCCCCAAATTAACAAATTATCTCCCTTTCTGGTTGAATTCTAGAGAAAATGACATCAATATAGTAGGTATGTACAACTTATTCACTCTGTCGCCATCACTCCCCGCCGTTTTTCCGGTCTTGCCCCCGATGCAGAACGGTATTTTGACAGGTTGATCAGCAGAACACTCGCCAATATGACCGCCAGCCCCGTCAGCTGAAGCCAGCTCATCCGCTCTCCGGCAAACAACGATCCCAATATCACCGCGACGACCGGGTTGACATAAGCATGCGTACTTACCTGAGTCGCCGGCCGCACCTGCAGCAGCCACACAAAAGCGCTGTAGCCCACCAGCGAGCCCATCGTCACCAGGTAAACGATCCCCATCCAGGAGCTTAGCGGCACTTCCGCCGGATGGAATTTCCCCCACTCGCCGCTGATCAGGCTGGCCGGGACAAAGGCGACACCCGCCGCCATCATCTGCCAACCCGTATTCACCGCATTGCTGCTGCCCTCCACCGTCCTGTACTTGGAATAAAGAGAGCCCGTTGCCCAGGATATTGAACCCAGCACCAGCACGACCAGCGCAACGGTCTCCATGTTTCCCCCGGATAACCCGCTGCCCAGCTGCCGGACAAACAACAGCAATACCCCGACAAATCCGACAATGAGTCCAAAAATGGTCGACCGGCTCCGGAAATTCTCCTGCCACTTTCTCTTATCCAGCAGCACGAACCACACCGGCCCCGCCGCCAGCAGAATAGCCGCGAGACTGCTGGGAATATACTGCTCCGACCAGATCAGCGCGCCATTGCCCGTCCCGAGCAGCAACAGCCCGCTCACGATCGCCGGCCGCATGACCTTCCACGAGAACAGCTCTTTCTTCGTGAACAGACACCACAATAACATCAGGGTACCCGCCAGCAGGAATCGGAACGCACCCACCATCATCGGCGGAATATGCAGCACCGAAAGCCGGATAAAGAAATAGGTCGAACCCCAGACAATATATACGATGGCGAAGGCAACCACCACCATCAGCGTGGAGGCAGGCCTGTTAGAAGAAGAAGACATAACAACTATTTTTGGGAATCTGGAATATTTAATCGCTGTTCCTCTTTCACGGTCTCGAGCACGATCGTCGTCTTCGTGGAGTGGATCGTAGGGATCTGAGCGAACTCATTTCGCATCAGCGACATCAATGCCGCCGAATCAGCCGTCCTGACCTTGACGAGATAACAGTCATCCCCGGCGATATTGTGCACTTCCTGCACTTCCGGGATCTTGGCAAGCGCCGGACCGGTCACGGGCGATCCAAAACCGTCCGTGGTCTTTATAAAAATGAAAGCCAATAGCCGCTGACCGATGATAGTCGGATTGACCTGGGCATTGTACCGGATGATCACTTTCTTCTGTTCCAGCTTCTTCACCCGCTCAAGCATAGCCGAAGGAGCCATCTCCATCTCTCTCGCCAGCTCAACATTCGAGATACGGGCGTTCTCCTGCATCAGCCGGAGTATCCGCAAATCGATATTATCCAAAACGACTTCCATATTTTATTATGTAAAGATACTAAATTTTAGAATAAAATTCATTTTACGATGCCTCAATCTGCACTTCCTTCTCCCGAACCAACCTTTTCCGATGACTCAGGTAGTGTATCACCTTGTGTTCCAGCCAGTGATGCAGCGGCACCAGGACGGCCGCCAGCCCGATCTTGATCACAAGCACCTTCCAGGGCTCCTCGTGCGTCCACCCCTGTATCGACTTGTCCGCCAGCAATATGATGAACTCAAATAGAAAGATAAAGGAGACAAAGCCCAGCGCCCGGATAAAACCCGCCGGCACGGCAAACCATCCCGCCATCACGAGCAGTATGAAAAGCACGACCAGTCCGATGGTAAAACCCAGGTACTGCAGATTATGCCGGTGTTCCATCTTTTCTTCTTCCTCCCTCGCCAGCCGCTCACGACGCTGGTTGTCATTCTCCACTTCCATTTTTAGCAGGTCCGCATCCCTGCTCATATCCCGCAGACTGTCCTTCACGGCATGATATCTTATATTATAGAAATGCGCCGCCTTATAATCACCAGCCAGGAAATACACTGAATCCAGCACACGCGCGCGCTCCTCCTCCTCTTCAAGGTCCTTTACCTTTTCCGCGACGGCATACGCCTTCTCGTAATAAGCGATCGCCTGCGGATAGTTTTTCCTTGCAACATTGTAATCGCCGACAGAAGTATAGAAATAATAATGCGCATCCGGACTGCCCCTTTTTTCCATATCCGGCTCGGCCCTCCGGAAATAATAACCCGCGCTGTCAAATTTCCCCCGCTCGACCAGGCTCATGGCATACTGCTGGTCAAGGAAGAACTGAAACCCGATATTCTGCAGGAAGATAATGATCGACTGATGTTGCATCAGGTACGCATATCCCTTCGCATATTGCTCGCTGTAGAGATACATATTGAAGATGCGAAAGTAGGGATCGATCTTCAGCAGGTCGTAGTGGATCGAGTCGGCGAATGTAATGGCCTTCTCATACATCTTCAGAGCAAGGTCCTGCTGCTTGCTCCGCGAAAAAAGGTCTCCCATGCTGTAATCGTCCCTGATAATATCGAGGGGGCGCCAGGCCTTCCGGTCCTGTTCGTACATCTTCATCCGGTAGTCGATCGCCTTTCCATACTCCTGTATGCTCGCATAGAACCTCGAAAGATGCTCATATACATCGTTCAGCAGGATCTCGTTGTCGCTCTTCTCCGCGACCTGCAGGGCCTCCAGGAAATTCCGGAAGGCAAGCAGCTTCTCCGACGTTGACAGATAGTAGTCTCCCATCGACGCATATGCCATTTCCTTCACCGTATCGTTCTGGCTGTTTCCCGCGATAGACAAAGCCTGATCACAATATTCGAGCGCCTTCTGTTTGTCTCCCTTAAAGATCCAGGCCCACGAAAGATCACTAAAGGCCTTCACCTGCAAAAGCTCAAGGTCGTTCGCCTTCGCAATAGCCGCAACCCGGTCGAAATTTCCAATCGCATGCTGCAGGTTGTCAGTCAGACCCGGATTATTCATATACCTCCGCCCAACATTCAGATAGGTCGTGCCCATCAGCCTCCGGTCGCGGCTCAGCTCGGCCGTCTCCACCGCCTTGCTGATATAATGTTCGCCGATCAACGGGTCCATATAGGACGCCAGCGCCAGCTCCAGCAGGTACTTCACCTTGTCCTGCGCAGTCTGCGCCTTCGACAAACCCAGCTTGAGGCTGTCGACAAATCGGTCTCCCGATTGCCCCTCCGCCTGGACATACCCCACGCCATCACCGGTTTGGGCATATTGGTGATCACCCCCACCCTTCTGAGCACTCCCACCCCCGGGCTGGGCATTACCCCCACCCTTCTGAGCACTCCCACCCCCGGGCTGGGCATTACCCCCACCCTTCTGGGCGCTCCCACCCCCGGGCTGGGCACTACTTCCACCCTTCTGGGCGCACAATAAAAAAGAGGAAAAAATAAGATAAAGGAAAAAGGACAGAGAATAAAGTCTAAACATAGGCCAATGCTTGAATATTCAGCGGCCTAAAGATACCCAATTCCAACATCCGCAGCGGGACTCCCACCACGAACTTCTTCCGTCAGTAAATACCTGGCAAATCGGGGTGATCCCCCATATAAGACGGTCCTTAGAAGGTCCGGGTCGGGATCAGCAATTCCCGGATGTCGACATCGAGCGCGAGAGCGATCTCACGCAGCAGTTTCAAAGTAGGCTGAAATTCGTTGTTGCAGATTCGCGTAACGCTGTTGGGCGCAATGCCCACTCTGGTAGCCAGCTCCTTATGCGATATATCTTTTTCTGCTAGGACAGCCTTGATCCTGTTGATTTTTAATTTTTTTTCCATTTTTTCTTCGGCGGTTTGAGGGGCAAGACAATTTAGGTTATTTTGATCTAACATAACTGGTAATTTTGAGGTTAAGTTTCTAAAAATCAATACTTTCCGAGTTTTTTGTATACGAAATTGGTATTCTATGATCCGTAAAAAGTATCATAGAATAATCTTTACGTATCGTAATTCATTTTCCTCTTAAACAAGACCGCATTTCCTCCACATAGTCCTAGTCCCCCCAAAAAAAATCTCTCCACCCCCTCAACTACCCGCCAACCCCTTCCCCCGGCGACCAATCCCTGCCCCCAAAGACACCCCCAAAACCCCCGGTATCCAATTCTCCCACACTTCTCAAAATTTAACTCCCCCACCCCAAAAATTCAGCTTCCGCTCCCCGGCCACTCCCTCTTTTCCTTCCGGGACCTCATCCCCGTACACCCCGAAAATTCATTCCTTCCCCCAATAGTCCGCCCCACCCGCCGTCCCAAAACGCATTCCCTTCCCCGACGATTCATCACCAGCGCACCGTCCCAAAACTCATTCCCTTCCCCGATGGTTAACCCCGGCACGGGTCCCCCCAAAATTTATTTTTTAAAAACCCGGGAAATAAATGTTATTTTGACAGGAATTATCTCGTAAAAAGGGATATCCTGGATAAAAGCCATATGGGACAAGATAACTTTGTAATTGGAGTGGACTACGGAACAGACTCTGTTCGCTCTCTTCTCGTCAATACTGCCAACGGCAGCGAAATAGCATCGGCTGTATATTATTACCCCCGCTGGAAGGACGGCCTCTACTGCACTCCGGCCGACAACCAGTTCAGACAACACCCGCTCGACTACATCGAAGGACTCGAGAATACGATCCGGGCCTGTCTGGCACAGGCCGGACCCGCAGCCGCCGCAGCAGTAAGGGCCATCTCCATCGACACCACCGGCTCGACGCCGGTCGCCGTAGACGAAACAGGGACCCCGCTGGGCCTGCTGCCCGCCTTCGAAAAGAATCCGAACGCACTCTTCGTCCTGTGGAAAGACCACACCTCGGTAAAAGAGGCGGCTGAGATCAACGCACATGCGACCAAATTTCCTGTCAATTACCTGCAGTTTGTCGGCGGCATATATTCTTCCGAATGGTTCTGGGCCAAGCTGCTTCATATTCTTCGTGTTGACGCGGACGTTAGAAAAGCCTGCTACTCCTGGGTGGAACACTGCGACTGGATACCATTCCTTCTCACCGGCGGCAAACACGTCAAAGAGATGCGGCGCAGCGTATGCGCAGCGGGCCACAAAGGCCTCTGGGCAACAGCCTTCAACGGCTATCCGCCCGACGAGTTCTTTACCTCGCTCGACCCGCTCTTAAAAGGATTTACCGCCCGTCTCGGAGACAAGACCTATGCATCTGACCAGGCCGCTGGAAGGCTGTCACCCGAATGGGCTACCCGCCTCGGGCTGTCTGCCGATGTAGTAGTCGGCGTAGGCGCATTCGACGCCCATATGGGCGCAGTCGGCGGCCAGATAGAACCCTACCACCTCAGCAAGGTCATGGGAACTTCTACCTGCGACATGCTCGTCGCCCCACTGGACGAAGTAAAAGACAAGCTCGTCAAAGGCATCTGCGGCCAGGTCCCCGGCTCGGTCATCCCCGGCATGATGGGCATGGAAGCCGGCCAGTCCGCCTTCGGCGACGCCTACGCCTGGTTCCGCAACCTTCTCGCCTGGCCCCTGCAGCAGCTGTGGCCGGACGCAGCACAGGTCAACTCACTCATCGATAAGATCATCCCCGAGCTCAGCCAGAAGGCCGCAGCCCTGCCGCTCGACTCCCATGCCGAGCTCGCCCTCGACTGGTTCAACGGTCGGCGCACTCCCGACGCCAACCAGCTGCTGAAAGGCGCCATCACCGGCATTGGCCTCGGCAGCGACGCCCCACGACTCTTCAGAGCCATCGTCGAATCCACCTGCTTCGGAGCAAGGACGATCGTCGACCGGTTCATTCACGAAGGCGTTCCCGTTCGCGGCCTCATCGGCCTGGGCGGCGTGGCAAAAAAATCACCCTTCATCATGCAGATGATGGCCGACGTAATGAACAGACCCATCCGCATCCACGGCAGCGAACAGACATGCGCCCTCGGAGCAGCCATGTTCGCCGCTACCGCCGCCGGCCTCTATCCCAAAGTGGAAGACGCCATGGCAGCCATCGGACAGGGCTTCGACGCCACTTATATACCCGACCCATCAAAAGTTAAAATATACGCCGACCGCTTTAACGCCTACTCACGGCTCGGCGCCTTCATCGAAAAAGAAACAGCATCTAATGAGTAAATACACCCACCTCCGCGAAGCAGCCTACGAGGCCAATATCCGACTGCCCCGACTGGGACTGGTCCTGTTTACCTTCGGCAACGTCAGCGCCGCAGACAGGGACCTCGGCGTCTTCGCCATCAAGCCCAGCGGAGTCCCCTACGAAGAGCTCACACCCGACAGCATGGTGATCGTAGACTTCGATGGAAAGACCGTAAAAGGCAAGCTCCGCCCCTCCTCCGACACCCTCACCCACGCCGTGCTCTACAAGCACTGGGAAAAGATCGGCGGCATCGTCCATACCCACTCGACCTACGCCACCGCCTGGGCCCAGGCCCAACGGGACATCCCCATCTTCGGCACCACACACGCCGATCACAACACCGTCGATGTCCCCTGCGCGCCACCCATGAACGACGAAATGATACAAGGCGACTACGAATACCAGACCGGCTTCCAGATCATGAACGCCTTCAAGGAACGCGGCCTCAGCTACGAAGAAGTGGAAATGGTCCTCGTCGGCAACCACGCCCCCTTCACCTGGGGCAAGACACCCGACAAAGCCGTCTATAACAGCGCAGTCCTCGAAAGCATCGCACAGATGGCCTACCTGACCGAACAGATCAGCGCCGTCGCACCCAGACTGAAAGACTCACTGATAAAAAAACACTACGAACGCAAACACGGTCCGAACTCCTATTACGGACAATAAAATAACAGCCCCACCTACCCGGGGTCAAAAAAAACTTATAACAAATGGATCTAAAAAAACTCGAAGTCTGGTTCCTTACCGGCAGCCAGCACCTCTACGGTGAAGAAACGCTCAAACAAGTAGCCGAACACTCGAAAACCATCGCCAAAAGCCTCAACGACTCCCCGCAGATTCCCGTTAAGGTCGTCTTCCGGCCTACCGTAAAGTCTCCGGAAGAAATATACGCCGCCTGCCAGGAGGCCAACACCGCCCCCAATTGCATCGGCATCATCGCCTGGATGCACACCTTTTCTCCTGCCAAGATGTGGATCGGCGGCCTGCGCATCCTGCAAAAACCAATCGTCCATCTTCACACCCAGTTCAACAGGGATATCCCCTGGGATACGATCGATATGGACTTCATGAACCTCAACCAGAGCGCTCACGGCGACCGGGAATTCGGGTTCATGATGACCCGCATGCGCCTCGACCGTAAAGTGGTCACCGGCCACTGGCAGGACCCCGAAACGCTCGGACAGCTCAACGCCTGGGCCCGTGCCGCCGCCGGCTGGAACGACTGGCAGGGCGCACGCTTCGTCCGTTTTGGCGATAACATGCGCTACGTCGCCGTCACGGAAGGCGACAAGGTTGAAGCCGAACTGAAATTTGGCTACTCGGTCAATACCCATGGCGTCGGCGACCTCGTAAAGGTCATCAATACCGTCACCGACAAGTCCATCGATACGCTCGTAGAAGAGTACGCAGACCGCTATACGCTCGCCGACTCCCTGCACAAAGGCAAAGACCGCCACAAGGACCTTCGCGAAGCCGCCCGTATCGAGCTCGGCATGCGCAGCTTCCTCGAAGACGGCAACTACAAAGGCTATACCGATACCTTTGAAGACCTCCACGGCATGGCCCAGCTGCCCGGCATCGCATCCCAACGCCTCATGGGCAGCGGCTACGGCTTCGGTGGCGAAGGCGACTGGAAGACAGCAGCACTGGTCCGCGCCATGAAAGTCATGGGCAGCGGCCTCCCCGGCGGCAACTCCTTCATGGAAGACTATACCTACCACTTCGAACCGGGCAATAATCTCGTTCTCGGCGCACACATGCTAGAGATCTGCGAATCCATCGCCGACGGCCGGCCGTCCTGCGAGATACACCCGCTCGGCATCGGCGGCAAGGCAGACCCCGTCCGCCTCGTCTTCAACTCGGCCGCAGGACCAGCCCTCAACGCATCCATCGTGGACATGGGCAACCGCTTCCGCCTCCTCGTCAACGAAGTGGAAGCCATCGCGCCTGGTCACGCCCTGCCCAGGCTGCCCGTAGCACGTGTCCTCTGGAAACCCTACCCGGACATGAAGACCGGCTGCTCTGCCTGGATCCAGGCAGGCGGCGCGCACCACACCGGCTACAGCCAAAATCTGACGGCCGAACACATGCGCGACTTCGCCGACATGGCGGGCATCGAATTCGCCCTCATCGGTAAAAAAACAGACCTATACCAGTTCCGCAACGAACTCCGCTGGAACGAAGCCTATTATAAATAACCCCAAAAAACATCGCCCCTGCGGATAGCCCGCGGGGGCTTATCAAAATTGCTTGCTCATGGACAGGAAACTCGCATTCGCTGACTACGTCGTCTTCATCATCTATTTCGTGCTCGTCGCCTCCTACGGCATCTGGATCTACCGCCGCAAACGCAAGGCCGTCACCGATACCAAAGACTTCTTCCTCGCAGAAGGCTCCCTCACCTGGTGGGCCATCGGCGCCTCCCTCATCGCTTCCAACATCTCGGCCGAACAGTTCGTCGGAATGAGCGGTGAAGGCTTCTTCGCCGGCATCGCCGTCGCAGCCTACGAATGGATCGCCGCCCTCGCCCTCATCATCATCGCAGTATGGTTCCTTCCGGTCTACCTGAAGAACAAGATATACACGATGCCCCAATTCCTGAAGACACGCTACAACGAAACAGTTGCCCTGATCATGGCCATCTTCTGGCTCCTGCTCTACGTATTCGTCAACCTCACTTCCATCCTCTACCTCGGCGCCGTGGCCATCAACGGCCTGATACCCGGCGAACACCTCCACACCATCATGATCGCCCTGGCCGTCTTCTCCCTCCTGATCACCCTCGGCGGGATGAAGGTCATCGGCTTCACCGACGTCATCCAGGTCGGCGTCCTCATCGTCGGCGGCCTCGCTACCACCTACCTCGCGCTCACCGTCGTCTCGGAAAGTTTTGGCTTCGGGAAGGATGCCCTCGCCGGCTTCAACACGCTCCTGAAGGAAGCCCCTGAACACTTCCACATGATCTTCAGCAAGCCAACCCCCGCCTCCTCTCAGCTGGAAGTCGACAAATACCTCGTCCTGCCCGGCATCGCCATGTATTTCGCCGGCCAGTGGATCGTCAACCTCAACTACTGGGGCTGTAACCAGTACATCACACAACGGGCCCTCGGCGCCAACATCACCACCGCCCGCACCGGCATCCTCTTCGCTGGCCTGCTCAAACTGATGATGCCCATCATCGTCATGCTCCCCGGCATCGCCGCTTTCGTACTCTATAAGAGCGGCCACCTGAACCTCACCGACGGAAGAAAAGACTACGCCTACTCTGCCATCCTCGGCTTCCTGCCCAGCGGCCTCAAAGGGCTGTCCATAGCCGCACTCACAGCAGCCATCGTTTCCTCTCTCGCCGGCAAGGTCAACAGCATCTCGACGATCTTCACGCTCGACGTCTACAAAAAATATTTCAACAAGGAAGCCAGCGAACAGAAAATGGTCTGGACCGGTCGCATGGCCGTGGTCGTAGCCATGTTCATCGGCATCCTGTTCACCTGGAAAGATGTCCTCGGCATCGGCGGCAAAGGCGGCTTTACCTTCATCCAGCAGTATACCGGCTTTATCAGCCCCGGCGTGCTGGCCATGTTCCTGCTCGGCATGTTCTGGAAAAGGACCACGGCAACCGCCGCAGTCGCCGGTCTCGTCACCGGCTTCGGCCTCTCGGTCTTCTTCAATGAATACGCACCCCGGATAACAGGCCACGAAACACTCCTCTATACGGCATACCCCACCCAGATCGTCGAGAATGGTGTCGCAACGACAATTTACCAGATACCCTTCCTCATCTGTATGGGCCTGGCCTTCCTGTTCACGGTCATCGTCATGGTAGGCCTCAGCCTCGCCGGACCCAGGGTCAACGCCAAAGCCTTCCAGCTCGACCGGGAGATGTTTAAGATAAAACCTTCGACTCTTATCCTCATCGTCGTTACAATCCTGATACTGATGGCACTTTATGTAAAGTTTTGGTAGTATATTCGAATCTATATATAAACCTATTGTATTCATGAATCGTTATCCGGGGGAAACCCGTATGCTTGTGGCCGTAGATTGTATCATCTTCGGATTTGACGGGAATGACATAAAATTGCTGCTCGTTCAACGCGGACTTAAACCCGAAAAAGGGAAATGGAGCCTCATGGGAGGCTTCCTCCAACCCGGCGAAAGCCTCGAACAGGCCGCTAACCGCATCCTCAAACAGCTGACCGGGCTCGAAGGGGTCTATATGGAACAAATGCGCGCATTCGGAGAACCCGATCGCGACCCCGTGGAAAGAACGCTCAGTATCGCGTACTTCGCCCTCATCGACATCCACCAGTACGAAAAACAGCTCAGCAACGAATACCATCCCGAATGGTTCCATGTCAAAAAAATGCCCGACCTGATCTTCGACCACAAGAGAATGGTGGATATCGCCAAACGCCAGCTGCGCTACAAAGCAGCCCTGCACCCCATTCTGTTCGAGCTGCTGCCGGCCAAGTTCACCATCCCCCAGCTGCAGATACTCTACGAAGGCATCTACGACACCGCCTTCGATAACCGCAACTTCAGCCGCAAGGTCCTGTCCACCGAACTGCTGATCAAACAAAAAGAAAAAGACAAGGCCAACTCCAAAAAAGGCGCCTTCTATTACAAGCTCGACAAAAGGAAATACAAAGCCAATTTCCAGGCCTTTCTTAACTTTATCCCGAATCCGGACAAACTTTTACTCTGATACAACCAATACGACTCTCCCAGCTCACGGCCAACATCGCGGAGACGCTGAACAACGCCTTCCAGCGCCTTACATTCTGGGTTGTCGCAGACGTTACCAGTCATACCTTCCGCCAGGAAAAGAACTACCACAGCTTCGACCTGGTCGAAAAAGACGCCACTTCCAACGCTCTCATCGCCAAGATACAGGCAAAAGCCTGGGGCAGGGGCTCGACCAGTATTGCCAGCTTTGAACGCTCCACCGGCCAGCGTTTTACGAATAATATCAACGTTCTTGTCAACGTCGCCGTCGAATACCACCCCGTCTTCGGCCTCCAGCTCAGCCTGATCGAGATCGACAGCAATTTTACCCTCGGCCAGCTCGAACAGCAGCGCCAGGCCACCCTCGCCCGGCTCGTCCGCGAGAACCCCGAATTTATATGGGCAACAGCCGGCGGCGGCTATGGCACCAGGAACCGACAGCTGCCTCTTCCCGGCGTCATACAGCACATCGCCGTCATCGCCTCCCGTACCTCGGCCGGCTGGCAGGACTTCCACCATACCCTTGACAATAACCCCTTCGGCTATGCGTTCAGGATCGACGAATATTTTACCGTCGTACAAGGCGAGAACAACACCCAGCAATTCCTCTCCCGCCTGATCGACGTCTTCAACAGCGGCAACAGCTACGACGCAGTGGTCATCATCCGCGGCGGCGGTGCACAAACCGACTTCCTCATCTTCGACGACTATATGATCGGAAAGGCCATCGCCAAATTCCCCATCCCCGTCATCACCGGCATCGGCCACCAGAAGAACGAGACGATCGCCGACCTCATGGCCCACACACCCACCAAAACCCCAACAAAAGCCGCCGAATTTATCATCAACCAGAACCGCTCTTTCGAAGACTCGGTCAACCGACTCCGCCAGAACATCGTCATCAGGGCCCAGCAGCAATTTGCCGACAACAACAGAGCCCTCAACAGAGTGAACAATACGATCATTAATCAATCCCGGACCATCCTCGCCCGGCGACAGGAAGAGTTGACCTCCGCAAGAACGTCCCTGCTCATCCATAGCAACAACTACTGCAGGAACCAGAAAAAATACCTTGAGCATTTTGTATCCATTATCAAAATAGCTTCGCCGGAGAACACGCTCAAGCGCGGCTTCGCGATCATCAGGAGCAATAACAAAATTACAAGCAACCCCGACGACCTGACCATCGGAAAAGAATTTGGAATAATCTTCGCCAACAAAGAGATCACCGCCACAGTAACCGCAAAAAATGACTACGATGGAACCGACTTTAACCTATGAAGAAGCATACAGAGAGCTCGCCACTATCGCAAAAGAGATCGAGTCGGAATCGGTCCCTGTAGATGTCCTGGCCCAAAAGGTCCGTAGGGCCTCCGAACTCATTACATGGTGCCAGGCCAAACTCCGCACCACGGAAACAGAAGTAAATAAGATCATCTCTCAAATGGACAAACAACCCTGAACTATCATAGCGTTCTTTTGACACATTAACTCCTCCGGGACGGCTGTCCTGCCCCTATTCAATTTACGCAAACGTTTTCGGAACCCTTCCCTGCACTACTTTCTACGCTACGGCTACGCAAACCGGCAATTTTTAACATTAAGCTGGTAATTAGTGGTTGGAATGATTTGATTTATCCGATCAGAACAGTAATTTTGACAATTATGCGCCAGACCGTGCTACTACGCCGGGTTTAGCGTCGAATTTAAACATTTAAGTTTTTCTATATTTTTAGTTTTGAATGGTCACAAAGTCGTGACGCGAGGGCAATTTCTATTGCCCTCTCCCTTTTTAAAATACTAGCCCCCGCCGACAGGCGGGGGCACCCTCGTACTCCCCATCAATAAATTGCACCTACTCTATTCTACTGTTTCAATACTCTTATCGTTTGATTCGTCCAGTCTCCACGGACCTGCAGCAAATACACTCCCGCCGCCAGTCCCTGCGGATACAGATTGACGAGATTCTCTCCCTTCTGCGTCGTGTAATTTTGACGCAGACAAAGCCTACCCGTTTGGTCGAATAAAGACAATACCAGCCGCTCACTCGCCATAGAAGACACCCTCACCCCCAGCTGATCGCGGAAAGGATTGCCATATACCCCGATCGCCTCCGTCACACCCCCCATCGCCACCTGTAATATCTTACTATACTTGAAAGATCCGTCTATATCTACCATCCTTAACCGATAATAATTCTTCCCGGCCGGCGGCGTCTTATCCGTAAACGTATAGTCCAGCAGCGTCGAACTATTTCCCGCCGCAGCTACCTGCCCGATCGCCGTAAAAACCTTCCCATCTCCGCTGCGCTGTATCTCGGTAAACTTGCTGTTCTGCTCCTGAGCTGTCTCCCAGTTCAACGCCACGCTGCCATCCCCTTCTCTCAACGCATGGAAGTCCACCAGCGTCACCGGCAGGGTCGCCGGAGTAGCGACCAGGCTCAGGTCATCATAATAAGCCTGTATCGTGCTCGTACCATTATCATTGCGGGCATCCAGCACGATCCGCACATTGTCGATCTGGTCAGTCGCAGCGAAGGTCTTCGCATTCATAAGATTATTCCACCCGACGTCTGTGCTGCTGGCAGCCTTCCACTGTGGATTGTAAGAGTCGACAACAGTCGTACCATGCCGGTATTCGACGATAATATTGACCATGTCCCCGTCACAGCAGAGCGTAAGTCCATCTGTCGCAACCCATCCGCTAAAAGTAAAGTTGATATCAAGATTATTCAGAGCTAAAGGCACCAGGTTGATCACCTGCTCCAGCTGCGCCGTCTGACCTGCGCCGGGATTTGAGCTTATCCCTGCATTAAAAAAGAAATTTCCGCTATGCGCCTGGTGCGCCCCGTGTGAAGGATTCGGATAAGTAGCATTGTCAGGCAGGAACCACACGCCACCCGTAGCACCGGTGGCGTCGCTCGGAAAACCAAGATCGGAAAGGTCGGTCCAATTTCCCGACAACGTAGCAGGCGCCGTTCCCGTCACGATCGTCTCCGCACCCGGATTCGCTATAATATTCGTGTTATAGGTCTGCGCCCTCGCCGCCATCCCCATTACACACAAAAGGGTCATCAATAAAAAAATACTTCTGACCTTACTATACCAATAGTAAAATTTGACCATAACAACAGTACTTGTGGATTAACGATGGCGGGCAGGATTATACGTCAACACAGGTCCGGGTGCGACTGGGCGGGTCATACCATAATGTTAAGGAACATAAATCTAAAAAAGTTAAATTAGATATACACAGGACGTGTATAACGTTCACTTCCACCCCGTAAGGGCTTCATCGGCGATCTTCGTTCCCACATCCGTCCCTACGGCCTTATATGATAAGCCTTGGGCTGTACAAAAGCCCTCACTCCCTGGTAAGACAAAGTCATCCCCAGCCCCGAGTTCTTCCTCCCCGACCACGGCAGCCCCGCACTCACCCGGTCACAACAATTCCAGTAGACCGTACCCGTATTCAGCTGGCGCATGACACCCTCCGCCCGCTCGTAGCTTTTCGAATAGACAGCAGCCGTCAGTCCATATTCGGTATCCCCCATCAGCTGCACCGCCTCCGCATCATCCTTTACTTTCTGAATTCCCACTACCGGACCAAAAGACTCCTCCATCATCAGCTTCATCCTATGATTCACATCCACCAGCACCGCCGGCTCGATAAAATAGCCCTTGCTCCCTACCCGGCCGCCCCCATATAAAAGCCTCGCACCCTTCCCTACCGCATCGGCAATCTGATCCTGCAGGAACTCCAGCTGACCCGGACGGCTCAGCGGACCTATATCCGTAGCGGCATTCGTCGGATCGCCAACCACCATCCGGCGCACCTGCTCACTATACGCCTTCACAAAATTATCGTACACACCTTCCTGTACATATATCCGCTCGACCGCACAGCAGCTCTGCCCGTTATTATAAACCACTCCTTCCAGGGCGGCCGCAGCCACCTTGGAGATATCTTCCACGTCGTCCATCACATACAAAGGATCCTTGCCACCCAGCTCCAGCTGACAGGGCACCAGCTTAGACGCCACCTTCTCGGCGATCAGCCGGCCTGTTCGATAGCTCCCGGTAAAAAAATAGCCATCCAGCGGCAGCGCCAGCAACAATCCACCCACCACACCGGTACCTGCCACCAGCTGAAAAACGTCCGATGGCACACCCGCCTTATGCAACAACCTTTGTATATGCAGCCCCGTCAGCGTAGCATATTCCGACGGCTTGTACAGAACTCCGTTGCCACCGATCAGCGCCGGGATGAAGACGTTCACCCCCACGAGATAGGGATAGTTCCATGCAGATATATTCGCGATGACACCCAGCGGCTCATAGCTGATCTTTTCCCGCGTAGTCCCTTCCGTCACTACCCATTCCTCCTTCAGCCATTGCCCGGAATGATCCAGCATCCACCGGGTGCGCGCCCTCGCGCCATTCAGCTCATTATACGACTGCTGCAGCGGCTTGCCGGTCTCTGCCGTCAGCGTAGCGGCCAGCACATCCTTCTCCGTGTCCAGCAATTCGAACCAACGCTCGATAACCCCCAGCCGCGCATCCACAGACTGAGCCCCCCAGCGACGCTGTCCTTCCCGGACAAGCGCATACTTCTCTTTTACCGTCGTCTCAGTATCTTCCACTATCTCATCAATGATCTGTTCAGTAGCCGGATTAATGACCTGCATATTTAGATTTTATCGCGTTAATAAATTGATCCCTGATCGGCCGGTACAGAAACTCATCCCCCACTCCATTCACATACATCCTCTCCGGATGCCACTGCACCGCCATCATCCACGGCTTGCCTGCAGGCGTCTCCCACTCGACCCCCTCTATCGTCCCATCCTCCGCCCGGCAGTTGACCCGCAGCCCTTCACCCAATAGATCGATAGCCTGATGATGCGCGCTATTCACGAGCCCACCGGCACTCCCCACTATCCCCGCCAGCTGGCTTCCTTCCACCAATCCCACCGGGTGCTGCTTGTCCACACCCTGCACATTCTCGTGTACATCGTCTCCCGTCGCCCCCAGGTCCTGCACCAAAGTCCCGCCACAGCTGACATTGATCAGCTGCAGACCCCGGCAGACACCCAGCACCGGCAGCCCCATCTCCCAGGACAGCTGCAACGCCGCCTGTTCGAACAGGTCCCGCTCGGTCTGAAAGCCATCCGCAGGAGCCTTGAAATAGTCCATCGACCCGTCATACAGCTCGGGGTCAATATCCACACCGCCCGATAGCACCAGCCCATCACACTCCGACACATCGGCAAGATTGCCGAGCGAAGCATCCAGCCGGATCACCTCAATATCTTCCTGCCCCCCCTGCAACCACCGGACATAGTTCTCATGCTTCCACAAAGTCCCCGTATATGTCAACCCAATTTTCATAACGCCTCCTTATACAATCGTAAAAAATCTTCCCTGTTCACCGGCTTCGGGTTATTGGGATGACAAAAGTCCGCAAACGCCAGGTCGGCCAGCGTCTCCAGGTGCTCCTCGGAAACCCCTGCATCGCGCAGATGAACAGGCAGTCCCAACTCCGAATTCAATTCGAACAGCCGCGCGACCACACCATCACCATCCTCCTGCTTCAGCTCCATCGTCCTCGCGATCTTCCGGAACTTTGGCTCACATCCCGCAATATTGAACCGCATCCCATAAGGCAGATTCACCGCATTGGCCAGCCCATGATGCGTATCCAGCAGCGAAGACATCGGGTGCGCCAGCGAATGCACAACCCCCAGCCCCTTTTGAAAAGCGACCGCCCCCATCAGCGAAGCGATCATCATTTTGCTACGGGATTCCAGATCGGGCTTTTGAACCGCCCGGACAATAACGTCATTGATCAGTTCGATCCCCTGCAGTGCGATCCCCTCGCACATGGGATGCCACATCCTGGCGATATAGGCCTCTAAATTATGTGTCAGCGCATCCATACCCGTCGCAGCGGTCACAAACGGCGGCAGGTCCATCGTCAGTAAAGGGTCGGCAAAGACGATCTTCGCCAGCAGCTTTGGCGAGAACAATATCCGTTTGCGATGCGTATCATCCTCGGAAATGATGGCGCTGCGCCCCACCTCGCTGCCAGTCCCGCTCGTAGTCGGAACGGTAATAAAATAAGGCACTTCGCCGGTCACATATTGATCACCTCCGATAAGGTCGTCATAATCGAACAGGTCCCTGCGATGATGGATACGCAGAACAATAGCTCTCGCCACGTCCATCGCGGCACCCCCGCCAATTCCAATTATACAGTCCCGGCTCGTGGCGTCATACAAATCTCCGCCCTTAAGCACGTCCGACTTCACCGGGTTCTTGTGGATGTTCGAAAAAATCTCGACCGAACACCCCCTGTCTGCCAGCCTCTTCTTTATCGCCCTGAAAAATTCCAGATCCGCCACCACCGGGTCGGTTACCAGCAAAGGCCGGCTAAGCCCCACGGAAGCCAGATGCTCCGAAAGCTCGTTCACTACTCCTGCCCCGAACCGGATGGTCGTCGGAAAATTGTACTGTCTGATTACACTGAAGTCTATCATATGATCTCTAAATATCTTTTAAGTTCCCAATTGGTCACCACCTGCGCAAACTGCCTCCATTCCCACTCCCGGGTCCGTACAAAATGGTCTACGAAACCTTCCCCGAATAGTTCCTTGGCCACCACCGACTGCTTCATCGCCCAGGTCGCTTCCCAAAGGTTCCGGGGCAATATACCCCGGCTCTTGTCGGCATACCCGCTGCCCTTCGTAGCCGGCACAGACAGCTTCATACCGTTGCGGACCCCGTACAGCCCCGTAGCCAGACAGGCCGCCATCGCCAGGTAAGGATTGGCATCGGAACCTACCACCCTCGTCTCCAGCCGCGTGGAAGTAGCCCCACCCGGAAGAGCCCGCAAGGCCGTCGTCCGGTTATCGATCGCCCAGGTCGGCGTCGTCGGTGCCCAGGCGCCCTCCACCAGCCTTTTATAGCTGTTGACGGTCGGGGCATACATCGGCAGCACATGCGGAAGACAATATAGCTGCCCGGCAATATAGCTCTCCATCAACGCGCTCATCCCGGTTCCGGAAGCGCCGTCATAGAACAGATTCGTCGTCCCGTCCGCCGACCACAGACTCTGATGCACATGCCCGCTGCACCCCGGCAGGGTCTCGCTGATCTTGGCCATAAAGGTCGGAAGAATACCCCGATGCGAGGCGATCTCCTTGACACCGGACTTAAAGAGGACCGCCCTGTCAGCCGCCTCCAGCACATCCGCGTAAACAATTGCCGCCTCATATACCCCCGGCCCCGTCTCGGTATGCAAACCCTCCAGGGGCACATCGAACCGTTTAAGCCCGTCGAACAGGGCATGAAAATAGTCGCTGTTCTGCGAAGCCCTTAATATAGAATAGCCGAACATCCCCTGCGACAACGGCTCCAGATCTTCAAATACCTCCACCTCGCGCCCCGCCCGGAAATTGAACCACTCGAACTCCTGTGAAAAAACAGCCGAATACCCCAGCTCCGCCGCAGACCCGATCACCTTCTTCAGCAGGCTGCGGGGACAAACGCCCGAGCCACCGAGATCAGCGAGAAAGAAGGGCAGATCATCTTCCCAGGGCACCCGCCGCAGCGTGTTGATGTCCACCACCGCGACCGCATCCGGATAGCCCGTATGCCAGCCGGTAAAAGCGCCGTTGTCATAAGCCTGGTCCTGCGCGTCCCAGCCAAACACGACGTCACAAAAGCCAAAGCCCTTCTCGGCAATAGACCTGAATTTATCAAAGCTGATTATCTTCCCCCGCAGCACGCCATCTATATCCGTTATCGCCAGCTTGACCTTGTCAGTTTTCGCGGCTGCCAGCCCTTCCAGCAGCTCAGGTAGTGATTGTTTGTTTGGCATCGATGGTGGGTTTTACAAAAAAATGAAACCAAATATAGCTCAGCGCCAGTAGCAAAAAATAGATACCCGATAATTTAATATTCAGCGAGATCATCGCCACAAAACACACCGAACCGATAACCAGCGCCACGATGGGGAACACGGGATACATCGGCACCCGGAACGGCCGCTCAAGCTCAGGCTCCTTCCTGCGCAGCACCAGCACCGATACCATCGATAATACATACAACGTCAGCGCCCCCATCACCGATATGGTGATAATATCTTCCGTCGGAGCCGCGAACAAAGTTACAACCCCAACTATCATATTAACCAGAAGCGCCGCAATCGGCGTATGCCGGCGGGCATGTACCCTCCCCATAACAGCCGGAAGATACCGCGCCCTGCCAAACTCCAGCGTCGCCCGGCCCGCCGCAAGAATGAGCCCGTGAAAAGAGGCGACCAGCCCCATCAGACCGATCGTAATCAATAAATGATAGGTCCACCCATCCGTACCCGTTATCTTTGACAAAGCCAGCGGCAACGGACTATCGGAAGAAGGCGCTCCCGGCGCGGGGTAGACGATAGCCGACCATCCCGCCACGCCGATCGAAGAGAGAAAGACCAGCACGCAGAGCACGATCAGCGTCACCAGCGCCGACCCGAACCCGATCAGCACATTCCGCTGCGGCCGCACCGCCTCTTCCGCCACATTCGCCACCCCTTCGATCCCCAAAAAGAACCACACCGCAAAAGGCACCGCCGCCCACACACCTTCCCATCCATGAGGCAGCGCATCCTGCCGGATATTCTTCCACTGAAAATGCGGAAAACAAATGCCCGCGAACAACAACAGCTCGAACACAGCAAACAGCGTAATGATCAGCTCAAACCCCGCAGCCGCCTTCACCCCATAAATATTCAATGCCGTAAAAACGATAAATGCCCCCACGGCGATCACCTTCACCGGCACCCCCGGAAAAAAAATATGAAAATAAGCCCCGATAGCCGCCGCGATCGCCGGCGGAGCAAACAAGAACTCCAGCAGCTGCGCCACCCCCGCCACAAACCCCAGGTCCCGGCCTATCGCCCGCGTAGCATAGTCAAATACACCACCCGCCCTGGGGATGGCGCAGGCCAGCTCCGTATAAGAGAAGGTGAACGTGATGTACAGGATGATGACCACCCCCGTGGCCAGCGCCAGACCCGCAGTTCCGCCTTTCTCCAGCCCCAGATTCCAGCCAAAATACATTCCCGATATGACGTAACCGACACCCAGCCCCCACAACATCCAGGGACCTAAAGTCCGCGAGAGACCACCAGTAGCATTCGACATAAACTAGAATTTGGTTTTGCCTGAAGATAAAAAATATTCAGGCGCCGCCAACACATCCCCGGACGTATAATTTCACGGTTCGGTCACAAACCCCACTGGCCCTTGCATGATCTTTCTTAACTTCTTTGTCTGACTTTGTAACCATTCACCAAACTTCCGTTTATGAGAAAGCAGTTCACGCTGCTCCTACTGCTATTGCTTTGCGCAGTATGGGCCGGCGCACAAGGCAGAGAAGTCAATGGAAAAGTAACAGACTCTGTCGGCAACGCCGTCTCCGCAGCCACCATCCGCATTAAAGGTTTCAAAAAAGGCGTCAGCGCCACATCCGACGGTTCATTTAAGATTAACGTTCCCCCCAACTCAGTCCTCATCGTTAGCGCCGTCGGGTTTGACCCCGAAGAGATCGACGTATCAAACCGCTCCACAGTCGACGTCCACCTCCGCGCCGCAGGATCGCGGATGCTCAACGAAGTGGTCGTTACCGCGCTGGGCATAAGGCGGGAAAAACGCGACCTCACCTATAGCGCACAGGAAGTAAAAGGAGAGACGCTCGTAGCCGCCAAACAGGATAATATCGTCAACGCATTGGCCGGGAAGGTCAGCGGTGTGCAGGTCACCAACTCCACCGGCATGCCCGGCAGCTCATCCCGCATCGTGATCCGCGGCGCAACTTCTCTCGTCGGCGAGAACCAGCCACTCTTCATCGTCGACGGCATCCCCATCGATAACTCGGAAGCCGGCGCCATCGACGCCTTCGGCCAGGGCCAGGACAACGTATCCCTCAACCAGGGCAGCACGTCCAACCGGGGCATCGACATCGATCCGAATATCATCGAGACAATGACTGTGCTGAAAGGCGCAGCCGCAACCGCTCTCTATGGCTCGGCAGCAGCAAGAGGCGCGATCATCATCACCACCAGGACCGGGTCAAGAGCCGCCAAACCACAGCTGAGTATCAGCAGCAGCCTGAGCCTGAACAAACCGATCTATCTTCCGACTCAGGACAAATACGCCCAGGGCTTCAACGGACAATACATCGACGGCAACAACGGCCAGTTCATCTCCTCCTCCTGGGGCCCCCTCATCGACACCCTCAAGGTCAACGGCGCGCCGGTAGCCAAACACAATCCGCAAAAGGAATTTTTCCGGACTGGACATACCTACGACAACAACATCAACGTCAGCGGCGCTACAGACAAGTCCCGCTATGTGTTCTCCTACTCCTATCTGAAGACCGACGGAATCATGCCGCATACCGATTTTACCCGTCACAGTGTCTTCGGCAAATTTTCAAATCAAATCACTTCCAAACTGACGGCTACTTTCCAGCTGAACTATGTGAATTCAGTGAATAACCGTATCGAAGAAGGCAACGGCCTGTCGAGTCCCCTGTGGACGGTATTCGCCGCGCCCATCTCCTGGAACCCCTTCCCCACCACTAATCCCGACGGAACACAACGGCTCTACAGGACCGGAAGGAACAACCCTTATTTTATTCTCGACAACACGGGGTTCGTCTCGACCGTCAATCGGTTCCTGCCCGTGACAACCCTGGTCTATACACCCCTGCCCTGGCTCTCCGTGACGGAAAGACTGGGCGCGGATATCTATGCGGAAGAGGACAGCTACCACGAGTCCAATCAGATCGTCAACGGCTTTTTCTTCAATAACGGAGGCGTGTCCAACCGGACACAGAACTTCCGTCAATACAACAACGACTTCATCGTCGAAGCGCACAAGAACCTCACGGACGACCTTTTCGGCAGCCTCACAGTAGGGATGAACATATTTTCCCAGACCTCCCGCATCTATACACAGACAGGCCTTGGACAGACGATCGGGAATTTCTACAATGTCGCTACCATGAGCGTACAGAACGCCACCGACAACCTTTCCCGCTACCGCAAGGTCGGCTACTATGCCCAGGCCAACCTGGAGTATAAAAAAATGCTGATCCTCGGCCTCACGGGCCGTTACGACGGCAGCTCGGTGCTGTCCATGTCAAAGAATTACTATCCCTACGGCTCCGCGGCCCTTGGCTTTATCTTCAGCGAGCTGATGTCCCCCAACACCCCGCTGAGCTTCGGCAAGATCAAGGTTTCCTATTCGGCCGTGGGCAACGACAACCTGCTTCCCTATTCACTGACGACTCCCTTCACCCCGGCGACAGGAACAGCCAATAATATCAACTACCCATTCAACGGACAGGCAGCCTTCGTGCTCACCAATATTTTGGGTAATCCCACGCTGACAAATGAGAAGCTCCGGGAATTTGAGATCGGCCTCGAGCTGAAGTTCCTGAAGAACCGCCTTTCCTTCGACGGCGCCTATTTTGACCGGAAGACCTCAGACCTGCTCACCCCGACGCCGATCAATCCTTCGTCCGGCTTCTATAAATACAATCTCAACGCAGGCAGCATGCGCGACCGCGGCTTTGAGCTCCTCGTCAGCGGCACCGCCATCCGCACAAAGGACTTTTCCTGGGAGATCGACGCCAATTTCACCCGCATCCGCAACAAAGTGCTCAAGCTCGCTGAAGGAGTAGACAAGCTCCAGTTCGGCGGCTTCGGCGGAGGCGGCGGTGTCTATGCCTTCCCGGGACTGCCCTATGGCGTCCTGTATGGCTCCCGCTACCTGCGGGATGCTTCCGGCAACCAGGAAGTGGACGACAACGGCCTCCCCCTCGTAGGCCCCAACGGTATCCTTGGCAATAACAGCCCCGACTTCCAGGCCGGCCTGGTCAACAACTTTACCTGGAAAGGATTCTCCCTCGGCTTCGTCTTCGACTGGAAACAGGGTGGAGACATCTATAACCTCGACGACCACTACAACTGGTTCTACGGCACCCCGAAGGCAACAGGAGACCGCGACAAGCCCATCGTCGTGAAAGGCGTCTACCAAAGCACCGGCAAGCCCAACACAACCCCCATCACCGCACAGGCCTGGTTCCAGCAGGTCAGCAGCATCGACGAGGCCGTGATCGAAGGATCCACCTTTATCAAGCTGCGGTCGGTCACCATCGGCTATACACTGAACAAGTCGGTGCTGAAGAACGCGCCCTTCCATTCCGTCAGTATCAACCTCTCCGGTAATAACCTCTGGATCTATAAACCCCATTTCTCTGGCTCCGACCCCGAGGTAAGCCTTCAGGGCAGCGGCAATGGACAAGGCGTGATCAACTTCCTGACACCGACCTCCCGCAGTTACATCCTGGGACTCCGGGCGACATTTTAACCATCAAATTAAAAGTCATGAAAAAGATCATCCTATACATACTGGCGCTTGCGGTCACGGCCTCCGGCTGTAAAAAATACCTCAACGTCAACACCGACCCCAACAATCCGGCGGACGTCCAGGAGAACCTGCTCCTCGTCCCGACCGAAACCGCCATCTCCACGGACCTCGCGGGCGGAGCCCTCACCATCGGCAACTATGTCGCCGTGGCCGTGGTCACCAACTACTGGACCCAGCAGCTGGCCCTCAACCAGCTCTTCCCCCAGAACGACACCTACCGCGTGCGCCCAGACGACATGGACCAGCAGTTCCTGTCCATCTACAGCACCATCCTGCAGAATCTGCGCATCATGGACAGCAAGGCCGAGACCCTCAGGCACCACTCCTATGGCGTCATCGCCAAGGTACTGACGGCCTATACGGTAGGCTATGTCACGGATATGTGGGGAGACATCCCCTGGTCGCAGGCCCTCAACGGAGCACTGCATCCCATCTACGACAAACAGGAGGACGTCTATAAGGCGATGCAGTCCATGCTGGACAGTGCCATCGCAGAGAATGCACTGGATCCCGGCGCTTTCACACCGGGATCCGACGACCTGCTATACGGCGGTGACATGGACAAATGGGTAAAATTCGCGTACACGCTGAAAGCACGGTATTATATGCACCTGACCAAGGCCCCCGGCCACGACGCCGCTACCCAGTCCGGCCTGGCCCTCACCGCCCTCCAGAACGGATTTGCCAGCGCCGATGATCAGGCCCTCTTCGCCGCCTATTCCAATAACTCCGGCAGTGAGAACCCCTGGTTCGAGAACATCGACCCGACCGCAGGCCCTACCGTGCTCGCCTCGACCTTTGTGAACTTCCTCGCCGGCAACAACGACCCCCGCCTCCCCACCATGGCAAAAAAAGGATCAGGTGGCAACTACCTCGGCCGGGTCATCGGCACCAACCCGGCGCCTAATTATAAGGTCTACTCCAACGTCAATAGCTTCTATGCCGGCGCCTCCGCGCCACAGGCTCTGCTGAACTATTCCGAAGCCCTGTTCCTGAAAGCGGAAGCCATCTTCCGGACTTCGGGCGCAGCAGCCGCCACCCCCGTCTATATTAATGCTATCAACAGTCATATGTCCGCATTGGGACTCGATACGGGCTCGGCCCCTGTCCTTGCCTATCTCGCGGCCCGCGGCTCCCTTACTGCCGCTAACGGCATCCAGCGCATCATGGAAGAAAAGGATATCGCCAATTTCCTGTCGATCGAAAACTTCACCGACTGGCGCCGAACCGGCTTCCCCGCACTGACCATCGTCCAGAATCCCTACGTCCCCGCCATACCACGCCGATTCCCTTACCCGCTGGCCGAGCTGACCTCCAACCCTCAACCCCAGCAAAACGCAAATATTACGGATCGCGTCTGGTGGGACGCGCAATAAGTCTATAAGTCCTCCAATAAAAAAACCGCCCAATAAGAAAGGCCGCCCCAACCGGGCGGCCTTTCACTATATTAATTCCATATATCTAGCTCTCAAATTACCCACTCACCCCAACACCCACACTAACTTGCAAAAAATTCGTACAAAAAAAAAGCAGGTGGTAGAAACCACCTGCGGGTCACATGAGAAAACTTCTAAGGACAACTTTGAACGAAGTCCGAGGAAGTTGTCCATTAGAAAAATATCTTTTACCTCGGAATAATTTGCTGGGCGGAAAGGTAAACATAAAACACCTGAGCCCTGAGATAAACTGACTTAAGCGGGAAATATCGATGCTCAATGGCGTAATAGACTGTATGAACGCAATCACTTTGTTCTATGGTTCACGCCACAACACCGGAAGCTTCCATCCCAAAACCACTCATAAAAAACGCTGCATCGTTAGTCCCTCGATTCCTCCCTTTTACAATAAATTAACTTTTCTATCACAGCACAAATGAATTACTTGCCGTTATTCCAGTCTACTACACACCAACGAACTGTACTTTTCCCAAACGCTAAAAAATGAATGCGCGCAGACCTCCACCCGGTCTGGCCCTCAACTGCTATGAATAGTCAACAAGTATTGGATGACAGAATGGTTAAGCTAATAGGCATCCCTGCCCTGGGCCTGCTTATACCAAATCTCACAGGTCTTATCAGCAATCGTCTCTATTCCGCCACAGAACTCTTCGCCTGCTACCTCTTCTTTCTCACTGTCGCTTTCCTCGTATGGGAAGGCAACGTCCGGCTCATGTATTTTATCCGCGTCCGCTACCCCTGGTCAAAAAAAACCTATTACAAGATCATCGTCTCCCTGTTCTTCGCGAACATCGTCTACTCCGGCCTTATCTCATCCGTCCTCCTCAACCTCTGGCGCTATTGCTCACACGAAATTCGGCCCGGCAACGAGTCAGTGCTCAAGACCGTCCTCATCATCATCATCGCAGCCTGCTTTATCACCAATATCTATGAGATCCTGTTCCTCAACCGGGAAAAAGAAGATACCGAGACCCGCGTGGAACAATTGAATGTCGCCAAAGCACAGGCCGAGCTCGAAGCGCTCAAGAACCAGATCGACCCCCACTTCATTTTCAATTCCCTCAACACCCTTTCCTTCCTTATCACCCGCGACCCAAAAAGCGCACGGCTATACAACGACACGCTCGCCCGCGTCTACCGGTATATCCTCAGCAACAAAGAGAGAGACCTCGTCCTGCTGCGCGAAGAGACAGAGTTCATCAGCAATTATTTCTATCTCCTCAAGATCCGCTTTGCCGAAGCCATCAGCATGACCATCGAGATCAACGACCTCTCCGCCGAGAACTTCCTGATCCCTCCGATCTCCCTGCAGGCCCTGGTAGAAAACGCCATCAAGCACAACGAATTCAGCGAGAAAAAACCACTCGCCATCAACGTCTCCATCCACTCCGACTACGTCATCGTAAAGAACGACCTCAACCGGAGAAATGGAGCACAGCCGGGTTCCAAAATTGGCCTTAGCAATTTGGACAACCGTTACAAATTGCTGACGAAAAGAAACATCATCGTGGAGAATAATTTTGAATCATTCACGGTAAAACTGCCGATAATAAGATTCTAAACACCGATGGTTGAAAATTCCTGCCCTGTCGTTGAAAATTATGCAACATTTGACGCTCGCTTTCGTCATTAATAAAACTATACGAACGGTAATTAAAAATTCGACAATGGTCTCTATTTTTGAATCATAAATTTCGCCACATGAAAGTCCTAATTGTAGAAGATGAACGCCCTGCTTCCGAGAACCTGGTAGAAGAGCTGCAGGCCATCGACGACAACATCAACGTAGTGGCAGGCTGCAATAGCGTAGACGAGACAGTTCGCTGGCTCTCCAAAAATCCCCAGCCTGATCTCATCCTAATGGATATCCAATTGTCAGACGGACTTTCCTTCAACATATTCAAGGCTTGCAAGATTACCTGCCCCGTGATCTTTACAACCGCATACGACAAATACCTGTCCCAGGCATTCGAATACAGCAGCATCGACTATCTGCTGAAACCGATCAGCCAGGACAAGCTGAGGAACGCCATCCGCAAATACAAGAACCTCCAGAGCCATTTCACCGGCGCCAATAACCACGGCTATCCCCTGCCAGACTATCTCGGGGGCAACCACCACGATCGTAAAAGGTCCCGCATCCTCGTCCGCAAAGGCGTAGAGTTCCAGACCGTCCGCATCGAAGACGCCGGCTATTTCTTCACCGAACATAAGTTGATCTTTTTGGTAGACAAAGAGAACAGGAAGTATATGGCGGAGACCACCAACCTCAGCGAGCTCGAAGACCAGCTCGACAGAAATGTCTTCTACCGCGCCAATCGTAAGTACATCATCAACGCCAACTACGTCAAACGCTTCAAACCCCTCGAACGCTCCAAGATCAGCGTCGAACTCACCCTACCCGTAAACGAAGAGATAATCATCAGCCAGGAGAACTCCGCCTCCTTCAAAAAATGGATCGGGGAATCATAATCCCCCCCCCGCGGCGCCCACCGCACGGCAAGCCGCCGTCGAACTAAAAATGTAGCAGGAACGAGCTCCCTACTCCTTCGATCGACTGTACCTGTACATTCCCTTTATGCAGCAGCATGATCTGCTTACACAAACTCAACCCAATCCCACTACCCGTCTTCTTCGTACTAAAGAACGGGATAAAAATATTATCCATTACCTCGGGTGACATCCCCATCCCATTATCCCCCACCTTGATGATCGGCCGGCTATTCCCTCCCGTATAAGCCGACAGTGTGATCATCGGCTCCGCACTCCCCTTCACCGCATCAATGGCGTTCACCACCAGGTTGATCAGCACCTGCTCGATAAGATTGGTATCCACGTCCAGCATCAGCTCGGTATCTGTCAAAAGGATGTCCATCTCGATCTTCTTCTGCTCCAGCGTCGGCTCCATCAGAATATGCAACGTCTCGAACAGATCGCGGGCATAGACCCGCTTAAGGTTCAGCGTGGTGATCTTATTCAGGCTCCGGTAGGTCTCCGCAAATTTCAGCAACCCCTCGCTCCGCCGCCGGATAGTCCCGATCCCCAGCTCAAGATCCTCCAGCGCCCCCGGCTGACCCTCCAGCAGACGCGCGGACTCCTGCAGCCGGTGCAGCATGGTCTCCGCAAGCGAAGATATCGGCGCCACGGAGTTCATGATCTCATGGGTCATGACGCTCAACAGCTTCTGCCAGGCCTTCGCCTCAGTCTCATCCAACGCCTCATTCACGTCCTGAAACGCGATCAGCTTATACACCCGCCCGTCCGTCTGAAAGGCCGTAGCAGCCATCAAAGTCTTAAAAACTGTCTTGTCCTTTGTCAGCGACACGATCTTGTTCTCCCCCGGCCGCAGATTCAGTATCTCCTGGTACAAGGCGGCATCCCGGCGTTCCAGCGAGGCAATGGTCTTCAGATAGGGTACCCCCAGCATATTCTTGAACGACTCGTTCATCCAGCCGATGTCCCCGCTCTTGTGCTCATAGCTGAGTATCCCCGTATTCACCAGCTCCAATATCTTCTGCAGGTACTGGAACTGCGTCTCCCTTTCGCGGCTGATGAGCTTGAAGGTGCTGTTGATCTCGTTGAAGCCCTGCCGCAACGACTGCAGCTCCAGAGGCGCCTCCTTCACGTCGAAATAACGGGAGAAATCCCGGTAATGGATCGACTCCACGAACTGCTCTACCTCCTGCTGCGCCTTGCGGTGGAAATTGTAAAAATCCACCAGCTGAAAGATGATCAGAAGGATCAGGACGATCAGTTCGATCCCATACCTTCCCTTCACCAGCAGAAATGAGGCGCAGGAAAGCGTGAGGAACATGAATAACACCCGTATCAGGATACGCTCCTGGTAACGTTTGAAGACCATAATGTCAAATTAAAATGTGGGCTCCGCCCGAATTCCACCTCAAATATCGTATTTACTTAGCCTCCGGTAAAGCGCCGTGCGGGTAAGCCCCAGCTCCTTGGCCGCCTTGGAGATATTTCCGTTGTGTTTCTCGATGACCTTGAGGATGGCGTTCTTCTCGATCGTGCTCAGCTTCAGCTCCTGCGGCTCGTCCATCTGGGGCGCCACAGTCTCTATCGGAGAGAAGATCAGGTCCTTCGCCTGCAACACATCCCCCTCCGCCATAATGACCGCCCGCTCGATCGTATACTGAAGCTCCCGGACATTCCCGGGATAATGATAGGACTTGAGCTTCTCGATGGCCTTCGAATCAAAATCGTGCTGCGGCTTCATGTACTTATTCGTGTAGATCCGGTCAAAATGCCGCGCCAGCAGGATTATATCGTCTTCCCGTTTGCGCAGCGGCGGGACCATGATCTCGACGGTGTTGATCCGGTAGATCAGGTCTTTCCGGAATTTACTCTCATTGGCCAGCTCGGTCAGGGGCACATTCGTGGCGCAGATCAGCCGGATATCGATCGGCACCGGCTGATTCGATCCCAGCCGGGTCACCTGCCTGTTCTGCAATACAGACAGCAGCTTGGCCTGCTGGTGCAGGGAGATATTCCCGATCTCATCCAGGAACAGAGTGCCTCCGCTGCCCGACTCGAACCGGCCCATCCTGTCCTCCCGCGCATCCGTAAATGCCCCTTTCTTGTGCCCGAAAAGCTCGCTCTCGAACAGGGTCTCTGTCAACGCCCCAACGTCCACTTTTATATAGGGCTTTTCGGCCCTCAGGGAATGCTGATGGATCGCCTTCGCGATAAGGTCCTTCCCGGTCCCGTTCTCTCCCAGGATCAGGATATTGGCGTCCGTCGGCGCGATCTTTTCCACCTTGAAGAAGATGTCCCGCATGACCTCGGACTCTCCCAACAGCTCGGACCCGATGACCGAATCGGAAGGCTCGTCCTTCCCGGCCCCGTTGCGCTTGGGATCGTTCTTCTTCAACGCCTCCTTGATGGTCGTGATAAGCCGCTCGTTATGCCAGGGCTTCACCACAAAATCGGCCGCCCCTTCCTTCAGAGACCGCACCGCCAGGTCGATATCCCCATACGCGGTGATCATGATGACCGCCGCAGTCGAGCCAAATTCCTTGATCTTTCGGAGCCAGAACAACCCCTCGTTTCCCGTATTGATGCTGCTGTTGAAATTCATGTCCAGCAGGATAAGGTCAAAACTCCTTTTCGAAAGGATCGAACGCAGGTTTTCCGGATTCTTCTCCGTCACCACATCCGCCGCCTCTGTCTTCAGCAACAGTCTCACCGCAGTCAGCACATCCGGATCATCATCAACAGCTAGTATGGAAGCATTTTTCAGATTCATAATTTTTCTTTCGTTTTATGAACGGCAAATTTTTTTACCATCCGTGCAACATCGGGTATCTACAAGTATACCTTAAATGTAAATGTATGGCAATTAATTTTTTATATAAAACTGCCCGAAAGGGTCACTGTATCAAAACCGGACAGTTTTTGTATCAAAAATGAACTATAACGAGGCCGGACAGCTCCTAACCAACTGTAAATCACTAGGGTTGCTTTCTGGCATGTGTTTGATAGACTACCGATTGGAATTTTCTCATGTGTATACCTCCTGGTATCTTTATACTGGGTGGTTTTTTTAAAAAAAGTCGGACCCGTCCGGCCTATCGGTAAGTAAATCAAATTTTTGCATCTATTATGGTAGACATTATACGAAAAAAGAAAACCTGGACCACCAAGAGGATCATGACCATCGGCGGTATCGCGGCACTGGTAGTGCTGATTGCCGGAAGTTTTTATTTCACTTCAGGAAAATCGAAATTGAACGTTGATCTGGAACGCATCACTATAAGCGAAGTCACAAAAGGCCCCTTCCAGGAATCTATCCCCCAGAACGGAACCGTACTGCCCCTGACCACCATCTACCTCGTTACTCCCGACGGCGGAAGAGTAGAGGAGAAATATGTAGAGGACGGAGCCACCCTCAAAAAAGGAGACCCGATCCTGAAACTGACGAATACCGAACTGGAGATGACCCTGGCCAACAATACCACCACCGTGTCGACCATGCTGGCCCAGATGCAGCTGTCCAAAGTGACCGCCCAACAGAATACCGTCAGCAAACTCAACAACATGGCCGACGTACTGAGCCAGTTCAACGAGGCCGAACGGGTGTACAACCTCGACAAAAAGCTCTTTGCCCAGAAAGTCATCGGCTCCCAGGAATGGCAGACCGCCCAGAACAACTACAACTACCTGCTGCAAAAGAAAAACCTGACCCAGGAGATACTCAAACAGGACACCATCTCCCGCCAGCAGCAGGAAGAACAGGACAAGCAATCCCTGGCCGGCGCCCAAAACACCCTGACCCTTCTGAAAAAAAGGGTCAACGACCTCGTCCTGAGAGCCCCCGTCGACGGACAGCTGACAGCGCTGGACGCCGAAATAGGCCAACAGAAAACCCCGGGCTATAACCTCGGCCAGCTCGACGTCCTCGACGGCTTCAAGGTGCGGCTCTCCGACGTCGACGAACACTATATCAACCGCGTCTTCACCGGCCAGACCGGGACCTTCGCCTTCAACGACACGACCTACAAGCTCAAGATCGTCAAGGTCTACACACAGGTCACCAACGGCCGCTTCATGGTGGACATGAACTTCGTCGGAAAGGTCCCCAAGGGTATCCGTAAAGGTCAGACGCTGCAGATCACCCTGGCCCTCAGCGATGAGACTACCGCCGTCCTCGTACCCAAGGGCGGATTCTTCCAGCAGACCGGCGGCAACTGGATCTTCAAGGTCAGCGAAGACGGTAAGATGGCCTATCGCGTTGATATCCAGCTGAACCGTCAGAACCCGGACTTTTATGAAGTTACCTCTGGCTTGAAACCCGGTGATAAGGTCATAACTTCCAGCTATGAAACCTATGGCAATATTCAGGAATTGGTTTTGAAAAAGTAACCCTGGAACTGTAACATCCGGCCTCCGGCCGTCGTCCATAAAAAAAACTAACAATCATGCGACTGAAATTCTTCTACACACTGCTCTTTCTGGTCTGCCTGAGCACCGTCGCCTCCTCCAACGAGCGCGCCAGGAACTGCCGCCCGGGCTACACCTGCCCCACGGCAGCAGGTGACTCCGTAAAAAAGGTAAAAGTGCGGGTTTCAGTTGCTCCGATTGCAACATCTCTCCCAATTCTTAGACTTTTATCTATATAACAACCAGCGTTAATCACACCTAAACAGATTTTAATATGATCAAGATCAGTGAACTCCAAAAGGTCTACCGTACCGAAGAAGTGGAGACTATCGCGCTCAACAAGCTGAGCTTCGAGGTAAAAGAAGGCGAGTTCGTGTCCGTCATGGGCCCTTCCGGATGCGGCAAATCCACCCTGCTCAATATCCTCGGCCTGCTGGACGATCCCGATGGCGGCAGCTTCCTGTTCAACGGCACGGAAGTAGCCCACTTCAACGAACGCAAACGGGCCGACCTGCGGAAAAGGAATATCGGTTTCGTTTTCCAGAGCTTCAACCTGATCGATGAGCTGACCGTATTCGAGAACGTAGAGCTCCCCCTTATCTACCTCGGCGTAAAAGGTCCGGAAAGGAAACAGCGGGTCGAGGTCGTCCTGGACAAGATGCAGATCATGCACCGCCGCAACCACTACCCCCAGCAGCTATCCGGCGGTCAGCAACAGCGTGTCGCCGTCGCCCGCGCCGTAGTGAATAACCCAAAGCTCATCCTTGCGGACGAACCGACAGGTAACCTCGACTCCTCCAACGGTAATGAGGTGATGCAGCTATTGACCGATCTCAACGAACAGGGCACTACCATCATCATGGTAACCCACTCCGAACACGACTCCCGCTATAGCCACCGCATCATCAGGATGCTGGACGGTCAGACCGTGACGGAGAACATTTTGATCTAAGCAAGCCGGTTCCGGAAGGAGACATAAGGATATATTTCTTAACTGGTCAGTCATGACCTAACAAATCTGTCATGTTTAAAAACTATCTCAAGATCACTTTCCGTAACCTTGCTAAATACAAGTTCATCTCGTTCATCAACATCTTCGGACTCACCGTCGGGCTCACCTGCTGTCTGCTGATCCTGACCTATGTCCTGCATGAGACCAGTTACGATAGATACAACAGACAGGCCAACCGGATCTGGCGCGTCACCCGAAGCTGGAACAACAAGGAAGGCATCATCTCCCTCCACCTCGGAGCCATCGCACCAGCCTTCGGCCCGCTGCTGCTGAACGACTTTCCCGATATTCAGAAGATGACCCGGTTGCTGCAGAACCCGGCCATGCCCATGCGCTACGAGGACAAGGTCTTCAACGAAAAGGACCTCTATTTCGCAGACAACAACCTCTTCAGCGTCTTTGACATCAACCTCATCGAAGGCGACCGTAACAACGCACTGGCAGACCCCTTCTCGATCGTCATGACCCGCACCGCCGCCCGCAAATACTTCGGCGACGCAGACCCGATCAACAAAGTTATCCGGCTCAACAACCAGGCTAACTTCAAGGTCACCGGTGTCTTCGACCCCCTGCCCTCCAATTCCCATTTCCACCCGGAAGTGCTGCTCTCCTTCCCGACGCTCAAAGACTCGACCATCTACGGGGAAAAGAACCTGGCGACGAGCTTCAGCAATAATGCCTTCTTTACCTATCTGCTGCTGCCTGAGAACTACCCGACCCGTAACATCGAAGCCCGGTTCCCCGCCTTCCTCGACCGCCACATGCCGCCCAACAAGACGAACCCTTCGATCAAAGCCTCTGCCGGCACCCGCCTCTATCTGCAAAAACTCACCGACATCCACCTCCGCTCGCACCTCGACGAAGAGATGGAAGAGAACGGGGATATCACAAGGGTCTATATCTTCGGCGCCATCGCGCTATTTATTTTATTGATCGCCTGCATCAACTATATGAACCTCTCTACGGCGAGGTCAACGCTCCGCGCAAAAGAGATCGGCATTCGCAAAGTGTCCGGTGCACAACGCCAGGAGATCATCCTGCAGTTCCTCAGTGAGTCCGTATTGGTTTCCTACATCTCCGTCCTGCTGGCGGCTGCCCTCACCTGGCTCTCCCTGCCCTGGATCAACGATATTACGGGCCTTCAGCTCTCGGTACACAGCCTTCTGCAACCCGCCGTACTGATCACCGTGACCTTGACACCCCTCGTCGTAGGTCTTCTCTCGGGATTGTATCCTGCCCTCTTCCTGTCTTCCTTCCAGCCCCAGCAGGTACTGAAAGGACTGTTCAAGGCCGGCGGCCGCAGCATCAGCTTCAGAAAAGCGCTGGTTGTGGTACAGTTCGCTGTTTCGATCATATTGTTGATCAGCACCGCCATCGTCTTCCAGCAGCTGCACTATATGCAAACCGCCTCCCTTGGCTTTAGCAAGGACCACGTCCTGGTCATGCGCTACGACAACAACCTCGACAAGGCCTACGAGTCTTTCCGCACAAGGCTGACGCACGATCCCAGGATACTGGAGGTCTCCCGCTCTTCCCGTATACCCAGCGGCCGGCTGCTGGATGAGAGCGGTGCGTCTACCGAAAGCGGCGACTCCCTGCGACCCGTCAGCGCCGACATCAAATTCGTGTCCGTCGACCATGATTTTGTCGGAACCTATCATATCCCCATCGTGGCTGGTAGAGATTACTCCCGCGACTATGCGACCGACAGCACCAACTTCCTGCTCAATGTCGCAGCCGCCAAAGCGCTCGGAATAAATGACCCCGGCAAGCTGGTGGGAAGGAACTTTGGCTACGGCGGCGCGAAAGGAAAGGTCATCGGCATCATGGGCGACTTCAATTTCGAGTCCATGCACCAGCAGATAGTCCCCCTCATCCTGACCATGCCGAACTCACACGACGCCGGCAACTCCTTCAACAATATTTCCGTCCGGCTATCCGGCAATGACGTCCCCGGTGCGCTGGCAGCCCTCGAAAAGACCTGGAAGTCCTATCTGCCCGAAGTACCCTTCGAATACAGCTTCCTCGATGACAAGTTCGACCAGCTGTATCGCTCCGAACAAAAACAGGGCAGCCTCTTCACCTGCTTTGCCGGCATCGCCATCTTTATCGCCTGCCTCGGCCTTCTCGGCCTTTCCGCCTTCTCCATCTCTCAGCGCGTGAAAGAGATCGGCGTGCGAAAAGTGCTCGGCGCCAGCACCGGCAGCATCGTAGGCCTGCTCTCCCGGGATTTCCTCAAGCTCGTGGCCATCGCCGCCCTCATCGCCTTCCCCGTCGCCTGGTATACGATGCACAACTGGCTCCGGGATTTCGCTTATCGTATCTCTATCCAGTGGTGGGTATTCCTGGTAGCGGGCATCCTGGCAGCAGTGGTCGCGCTGATCACCATCAGCTTCCAGGCTATCCGCGCAGCGCTTGCCAACCCGGTCCAAAGTCTTAGGTCAGAATAACAACTATGATAAAAAATTATCTGAAAATAGCCTGGCGCACCCTCCTCCGCTACAAGGGCTATACGACGATCAATGTGGTCGGACTTACCCTCGGCATCGCCGCCGCCATCCTTATCTTTACCATCCTCTCCTATCAGACGAGCTTCGATAATTTTCATCGCGACAAGGATAGGATATACCGCATCGTAACGGAATTTCATGATGTGGGCATCAGCTACAGCCCATCCGTTCCACAGCCGCTGGGAAAAGCCTTCCGCAATGACTATACCTTTGCACAGACGACGGCCAGGGTAGTCACTTATCGCAATACGCTGATCTCACTGCCGGAAGAGAAAGAAGTGAAAAAATTCGTCGAAGACAAGGGTGTCGCCTTCGCAGAACCGGCCTACTTCGATATATTCAACTTTCCCCTGATCGAAGGCGACAAACAGTCGATCCTCCTCCGCCCCCATTCCGCTATCATCACCCAATCCATCGCACTGAAATATTTCGGCAATGCATCCGCTATCGGCAAAAGGATCCGGATGGACAACCGCATCGACTTCACGGTCACCGGTATCCTGAAAGACATCCCCGGCAACACCGACCGCCAGCAGGAAATATACCTCTCTTACGACAATCTTAAGGACTACAACAACTGGTTCGCAAGCGACAGCAGCTGGAGTAACGTGTACACGGGCAGCATGTGCTTTGTCCGGCTCAGGCCCGGCGTCTCTGCCGCACAGGTCGATAAAGCCTTCCCGGGCCTCGTGGCAAAATATTTCAAGGATCCCGAAGACATTAAGGTCTGGCACTTCCTCCTCCAGCCGCTGGCCGACATCCATTATAACGCCCGCTACGACGGCTATTTCGATAAAAAATACATCGCGTCTCTCCTGTTCATCGGCATATTCCTTGTCATCATCGCCTGCGTCAATTTCGTAAATATGGCGACAGCTCAGGCGCTCAACCGCAGCCGCGAGATCGGCGTCCGAAAGGTGCTGGGGGGCCTCCGCAACCAGCTGTTCTGGCAGTTCATCGCCGAGACCGCGCTGATCACTGTTTTCGCCGGCGCCCTGGCCTACGGCCTGTCGCTTCTGGCGCTGCCGGGCCTCAACCAGCTGACATTTGCACAGATGCATATCCGTCTCTTTTCCGACTGGCAGGTCCCGCTGTTCCTGGTTTCCATTATCGTCGTCATCGTCTTCCTTTCGGGATCCTATCCCGGCCTCGTGCTCGCCCGTTTCCAGCCGGTCGAGGCGCTCAAAAGCAAGCTCTCGCAAGCCCATGTCGGCGGCTTCTCCCTGCGTCGTATCCTCGTCATCGTCCAGTTCACGATCGCGCAGCTCCTCATAACGTCCATGATCATCATCGCATACCAGATGCACTATTCGATGACCGCGGACATGGGATTTCAAAAAGATTCCATCGTTACGCTTTCCCTGCCCACGAGCGACCTTAAAAAAATGCGCTCGCTCCGCGACCGCCTGGCCAGCCTTCCCGGCGTCGAAAAGATGTCGCTCAACTTTCAGCCTCCCGCCTCCCGCCGCAACAACAGTACCGACGTCCGCTATGACAACCGCACCCTGTCCGAACACTGGAGCGTCAACGTAAAATCCGCAGACGATCAATACCTCTCCGCCTTCGGGCTCCGCCTGGTCGCAGGGCGAAACCTCTTTCCCTCGGACACCATCCGCGAATACCTCGTCAATGAGACCTTCGCCAAAAAGCTCGGCGTAGCCCCGCAGGACCTCCTCGGCAAAATGATTAATGTCGACGACCACAACCTCCCCATCGTCGGAGTCGTCAGCGACTTCCACGACTATTCCCTGCACAGCGATATTGACCCGGTCTGCATCGTATCCAACTACCACCGCTACCAGGGGCTCAGCGTACGCCTCGACCCGCGCCACGTCCGCGAGTTCCTCGCCACCGCTGAAAAGACATGGAATAGCATCTATCCCGACTATATTTATTCCTATACCTTCCTCGACGAACGCATCGCCGACTTCTATTTCCTGGACAATATCCTCCTCACACTCGTCGAGATATTCGCCGGCATCGCGATCTTCATCAGCTGCCTCGGCCTGTATGGACTGGTCTCCTTTATGGCCGTACGAAAAACAAAAGAGATTGGCGTACGAAAAGTCCTGGGCGCCGGCATCGGCCAGATCCTCTGGCTCTTTGGCAACGAATTCAGCCGGCTCATACTAATCGCTTTCACCATCGCGGCGCCCGTCGCCTGGTGGGCCATGCACAGTTATCTGGAGAGCTTCAAATACAGCATCCCTCTGGGACCAGCCGTATTTCTTGCCTCCCTCGGCTTCACCGTAGTTATCGCCGCACTGACGGTCGGGTATCGTTCGATGCGCGCAGCACTGGCCAACCCGGTAAAAAGTCTGCGAACAGAATAATATTATCATATGATATTCAATTATTTCACCGTCGCGCTGAGAAACCTCTTCAAACACAAGGTCTTCTCCTTCATCAATATCTTCGGCCTCGCCCTCGGCATCGCCGCCAGCCTGCTGATCGTCCAGTATGCCCGCTATCAGCTGAGCTACGACCGTTTTGAACCCAACTCCGGCCGCATCTACCGCCTGCAGCTCGACCGCTATGACAACGGCAAGCTCAGCACGCAATGGGCCGCCGGCTGCACCGGCATCGGACCGCTCGTGAAAGACGGCCTGCCCGAGGTCGAATCCTTTGCCCGGCTGGCAGGAAATGGCGCCACCATGTCCTATAAGGATCACGAGTTCCGGGAGCAAAGAATGTATTTCTGCAACGACGCGTTCCTTCCCATGTTCTCCTACAGGGCCTCGGCCGGCACAAGCACAGGCGCTCTCAAAGACGTCTTCACAGCCGTCATAACGGAATCGACAGCCCGCAAATATTTTGGCAGCGAAGACCCGATCGGCAAAATGATCAGCATGAACAAGCGGGACAATTTCAAGGTCACCGCAGTCGTTAAGGATCCTCCCCCAAATACCCATCTCAAATTCGACATCCTCATCTCCTGGGCCACCCTGGTCAAATGGCGGGGACCGAATGTTGAAACACAAAAGAACTGGGACGCATTCCTCACCTATATACTCGTCCGGCCGGGTACCGATCCTGCCGCATTCGAAAAGAAGCTCAACGGCCTGGTGGAAACCAAATGGGGACCGGACATGCGGAAGGACCACGCCGACATGATCTTTCACCTCCAGCCGCTGCCCAGCATCCACCTGAACTCACATTATATGTTCGAGACCGAGGTCAACGGAGACGGAAAGACGGTCTATTTCCTCCTGATCATCGCCGTCTTCATCATCGTGATCGCCTGGATCAATTATGTCAATCTCGCAACGGCCCGCTCCGTCGACCGCGCGAAAGAAGTAGGCGTCCGAAAGGTCCTGGGTTCGCTGCGCCGCCAGCTGATCAGCCAGTTCCTCTTCGAATCCCTGCTCATCAATGGCCTGGCGATTCTCCTGGCCTTCGCCCTGATCCTTGCCGGTCTGCCATTGTTCAATACGCTCACAGGAGAGAACCTGCACCTGTCCCTGTTCAAAGACCCCGTCTTCTGGCTGGCGCTCTCCGGCTTGTTCATAACCGGCACCCTGCTGTCCGGCATCTACCCGGCCTTCGTGCTGTCTTCCTTCTCCCCCATTTCCGTTCTGAAAGGCCGGCTGTCCAGGACAGGCCATGGCGCCCTGCTGCGACAGTCCCTCGTCATCATCCAGTTCATGGCTTCCGTCATCCTGATGGTAGGCACCTTTGCCGTATACAGGCAGCTGCGCTACATGCAACACCAGGACCTCGGCGTCCGGATCAGCCAGACACTGGTCCTCTCAGGTCCCCGCGTTACCGACTCGACCTACGACAATAAATTCACAGGGTTCAAGACAGAAGCGCTGCGCCTGCCGGGTGTACAGCAGCTGACCGCTTCCACCGAAGTACCGGGCCAGAAAGTCAACTGGAACGCCGGCGGCATCAAGCTGGTCGGCAGCGATAAAGGCGAGCAATACCGGGTCATCGGCATCGACCAGGACTTTCTCAAAGCCTATGGCCTTCGCCTGTTGAAGGGTCGCAATTTCTATCCCGGCCTCGTCGACTCACAGTCCGTCCTCTTCAACGAAGCCGCCCTGAAAAAAATAGGTTTCAGTAAGGCCGAAGATGCGCTTAACAAAAGGATCGAGTTCTGGGGCGGCACCTATACCATCGTCGGCGTAGTGAGCAATCACCACCAGGAGTCCCTGCACCAGGACTACGACGCCCATATCTACCGCTTCTTCCCCAATGCCGGCGGCTATTATTCTCTGACGCTGACGGGCGACCGCAACAGCTGGCCCGCCCTGATTGCCACCATCCAGCGCGAATGGAAGAACTATTTCCCGGGCAATCCCTTCGATTATTTCTTCCTGGATGATCACTTCGCACAGCAGTACAAGGCCGACCAGCAGTTCGGGCAGACCTTTGGTCTCTTTGCAGGCCTGGCGATCTTCGTCTCCTGCCTAGGGCTCCTCGGCCTCGCCGCATTTGTCGTCAATCAGCGCACAAAAGAAATAGGCATCCGTAAGATCGTCGGCGCAAGCCTCCCCAGCCTCCTCGTGCTGCTGACAAAAGATTTTATCCGTCCCGTGCTGATCTCCTTCCTGGCGGCCATACCCCTGACATACTTCCTGCTGCAGAAATGGCTGGAGAATTATGCGTTCAGGATGTCCATCAGCCCCTGGATGTTCGCCGTTCCCATCCTGCTGATCCTCGCAGTTGCCCTGTTGACGATCAGTACCCAAACCCTTAGGGCTGCATCCGCCAACCCGGCCCGCAGCCTCCGTACAGAATAAATTGGTACCTTCAACCCGCCGCCTTATCAAAATTCCGACGCATGACCACCGAGCTCAAAAATACTCTGCGCAGTTTCCGCAAATACCCGGCCTTCTCGCTGATCAACTTAGGTGGTCTCGCCATCGGCATCGCCGCATCCTTCATACTGCTTATCTATTCCCGGCGCGAGCTGGGCTGCGACCGCCACTTCAGGGACGCTGACCGGATAGCCAGGATCGGCACGGACTTTTTCAACATGGGCCCCTTCGCCGTAAGCCAGCCACAGCTGCCCGCCCTCTTACAGGCTTCCTGCAAAGACGTAGAATATACTACCTCGATCACCGACGACAACGAATCACTGGTCCGCACCAACCAACAAGAGCGGGCCTTCACTGGCATCCGCCCCTACTATATCGATTCTTCTTTCTTTAAGGTCTTTTCCTACAAGGCGGCCGCAGGCTTCCTGCCATCAGCCGGCCTCACGCCCGGGGAGACGGTTATCTCCGCCACCAACGCCCATAAATTCTTTGGAAAAGAAGACCCCATCGGCAAAACCCTGCTCGTCGGAAAGGAAATGAAGCCCTATAAAGTCGTCGCCGTCCTGGAAGAAGAGTTCAACAGGTCGCACCTCGACCCCCAGCTGCTGCTGCCACAGCCGCCGGCAACCAACGCCAACCTCACCAACTGGATGTCCGCCGCCCAATACAATTACGTAAAGCTGCGACCACAGGGCTCCCTCCAGGGACTGTACACCTGGCTCGAAACCCTCCGGGAAAAGCTGATCTACCCGGCTAGCGGCGCCACCACCTCCTATGCAAAATGGGCCGCAAGCAATATGGCCGTCAGCTTTATCGTCCAGCCCCTGACAGATATCCATTTTGCCGCCGACATGAAATTCGATATCACGCCCAGAGGCAATATCACCCAGGTCAGACTGCTTAGCGCCATCAGCATCCTGCTCATCGCGCTCGCCATCATCAACTATATCAACCTCGTAACCGCCCGCGCATCCACACGCGCAAAAGAGATGGGTCTGAAGAAGACCTTCGGCGCCTCGCGAAGCCGGCTTGTGCGCCAGCTACTGCAGGAATCCATCCTCTTCAGCGGACTCGCCATGCTGATTTCCTGCGGACTCATCCAGATCATTCTGTACCTCTACCAGTATTCCACCGGCGTCACCCTCACCGGACCCATACCCTTCCTGTCTGCCAATTACATCGGCCTGTTCCTGTTCTCCCTCGTCGTTGGGATACTCGCCGGTCTCTACCCCGCATTCTATCTCACCGGGCTAAGACCGCTGAATGCCCTCCGCACCACAGCAGCCAGCGGCTCGGGCAAGGGCAATGCCGGCATCCGCAACGGCCTGGTCACCCTCCAGTTCGTGATCGCTACCGGTCTCGTATTCCTTTCCTTTGTCGTCTATAGCCAGCTGTTATACATGAAGAATAAGGACAAGGGCTTCCAGACCGAGGGGATCGTGCTGGTAGAGAACGTCGGCGACATGAAAGGCCGTGAGGTCGCATTCCGGCAGCTGGTCGAGCAGCAAGCCCAGGTCGCCAGCACCAGTTTCTGCCAGCGGACTCCCGCCGGCAACAGCATCGTAATGCGCAGCTATCGCTCGCTCTCCATGACAAAAGATATGAATATCCAGACCTTCCCGGTAGACGACCGCTATATCGGCACCATGGAGATGCGCCTCACCGACGGAAGGAATTTTAACAGACAGCTGCTGTCCGATACCAACTCGCTTATCCTGAATGAGTCGGCCGTAGCAGCCCTCGGACTGTTCAGACCCGTCGGCAGCATCATCAATGGCAGCGAAAAGGTCATCGGAGTAGTAAAGGATTTCAACTACGCCTCCCTGCACGAAAAGATCGGCCCCGCCATCCTGCGCTTTACCCCCGAAGGCAGTACCCTCGCGATTCGCCTGCGCGCCGGCAACACTTCAGCCTTCCTCGACTGGCTCAACAGGACAGGGAAGGAGTTCCAGCCCGAGACAGCCCTCACTATCCGTTTCCTCGACGATAATTTTGCCAGGCTTGCCGAGAAAGAACGGCTCCTGGGCCAGGCCATTACCTTCTTTACCATACTGGCCATCTTGCTCGCTACCCTCGGCCTCATCGGTCTCACCCTTTTCACCATCGAACGCCGGCTAAAGGAAATAGGCATCCGAAAAGTCCTCGGCGCCCAAAATATCGACATCCTTCAGATATTGTCCAGCCAGATCATCCGCCTCGCGTCTATCGCCGCCGCCATATCCCTGCCCGTCAGCTGGTGGCTGGCCAACCGCTGGCTCGACAATTTCGCCTACAGGATAACGATCACCCCGCTGACCTTCCTTCTAACCCTCCTCCCCATCCTGTTATTGATCCTCTCCGTCATCACTCTTCTGGCCCTCCGCTCGCTCGCCGGCAACCCGGTCAAAAACCTCCGGACAGAATAAACCTCCCCGATCCACCAGCACCTCCATCCACACTTCACTCACTCACAGGTCTACCCATGTATCAAAAACGAACACTTCTTGTATCAAAACCGGACTAAAAAACCCTCCATACCCTTATAATGTTTTAAAAATCAAATAATTACATTCCGGCATGTCTTTAACAATAAGACCGTGACCCCAAAGGATCGAATCAAAACAATTCGTAATCTTGGAACTCAAAAACAAAAAACAACAACAATGATCGAACTAAAGCGCATCTCCAAATGGGTCAACGTCGGCGGCAAACCGAACTTTATACTGAAGGACATCAACCTTGAAATAAAAGAAGGGGAATTTATATCCATCATGGGGCCTTCCGGCTCGGGTAAGTCCAGCCTGCTCAACATCATCGGCATGCTCGACGACTCCTCGGAAGGAGAATATTTTTTCCTGGGCCAGGGCGTCCACTCCCTGAAAGAAAAACAACGTTCGCAGCTGTACAAACAATATATCGGATTCGTATTCCAGGCCTACCACCTCATCGACGAGCTGACCGTGTACGAGAACATCGAGACCCCGCTGATCTATCAGAACATTAAATCCTCAGAACGCCAGGCGATGGTTGCAGATATCCTCGACCGTTTTCAGATAGTGGGCAAAAAAGATCTCTTTCCCACCCAGCTATCCGGTGGTCAGCAACAGCTGGTAGGCATCGCACGCGCCCTTATCGGCAAGCCCAAGCTGCTGCTCGCCGACGAACCGACCGGCAACCTGAATTCCCGCCAGGGCGAGGAGATCATGGAACTTTTCAAACAGCTGAACAACGAAGGGGTGACGATCATCCAGGTGACCCACTCCGAGAAGAACGCAGCCTACGGCACACACATCATCAACCTGCTCGACGGAAGGGTCGATATTTCCAACTGATCGACCCGAACCGTACCCGGGTAAATCTTAATAAAGTCACTATGCGATATTTGAATTGCTTTCTTTTTCTCTCGGTCTTATTTCTATCCGCACCAACAGCCGACGCTCAGTACGCCCAGGGAAAGACCCCGGGCAGCGACTCCGTCGTCGGCAATATCATGACCCTCAAACAGGCTGTAGACATCGCCCTGAAGAATAACCTGGTCGTCAACCAATCCGACCTGCAGTCGCAGACCAATAAGGTGCAGTACGACCAGGCCTGGGGTAATATGCTGCCCAATATCAGCGGCTCCGCCTCTCAGCAGATCGGCTTTGGACGTACCCTTAACTCCTACGACTATACGTACGTTAACCAGGTGAATAGCGGTAACTATGGCATCAGCGGCAGCATCGTCCTGTTCAACGGTCTGCAATTGCTGCACAACCTGCAGGCTAACAACTATGCTTATGGAGCCAGCAAATACGACCTTCAGCAACAGAAAGACAATATCACCCTCAACGTCATACTGGCTTATTTACTCGTCCTGAGCAACCAGGATCAGCTGGTTGTCCTGAAGGAACAGGCCGACGTCGACAAGCGGCAGGTCGACCGCCTCGAGGCGCTGAATAAGGAAGGAGCCCTGGTGCTCCTGTCTAATCTCTCCGACCTGCAGGGCCAGTACGCCGGCGACGAGATCAACATCGCTGCCGCCATCAATGCGCTGGAGACCGCAAAGGTGAGTCTTTTCCAGCTGATGAACGTCTCCTATAAAAGGGACCTGCAATACGAGAACAATATCCCGACGACGCTTTCCGTCTCCGAATACCAGCAGACTCCGGACAGCGTATACAGGACGGCGTTGGATATCATTCCGTCGATAAAGTCTGCCGACCTCCGGACAAAAGCCTATCAGAAATTCCTGCAGGCGGTCAAAGGGCAGTACTATCCCAGCCTTTCATTCGGCGGCGGCATCTCTACCAGCTATTCAAGCCTGGCATTCAAGACCATTCCCCTCGGCATAGACCCCGCTCATAATACCGGATCATATATCGTCGGCAACGGCGGTCAGAAAGTACCCGTGCTGGACACCGCTAACCTTTCACGCAACGAGAAGCTCAGCTGGGGCGACCAGTTCACCCAGAACAAGAACTCCTATGTCGGTCTCCAGCTGAACATCCCTATTCTCAACAACCTTCGCGCAAGGAATAACGTCCGCATCGCAAAGATCAACCTCAGGACCGCTCAGCTCAATGCCACCAACACAAGGCTCGCCCTGCAGCAGAACGTAGAGCTGGCCTACCAGAGCATGCAGGCCGCTTACAAACAATATAAGTTCTATATGGACCAGGTGGCAGCCTACGCCGAATCCTTCCGGACCACGGAGATCCGCTTCAACGAGGGCGTGATCAATTCAGACGTGTACGTGATCGCAAAGAATAATGTCGACAGGGCCAATACCAACCTTGCCGCAGCAAAATACACCTATATATTCCGCACAAAAGTGATGGATTACTACCAGGGTAAGTTGACCTGGTAAGCTATAGTCATAGCCACTCACGCAGGTGGGTGGCTATCGTCCCTCCCTCCACCATAAAGCCGTCATGTCCATATACAGAGTCTATCTCTACCAGCCGGACATTGGGCAGATGATCGGCCATATGACGCTGCTCCTCCATAGGACAGAGGATATCGCTGGTAATGCCTATCAGAAGGGTCCTTTGCTCAATGCCTTTCAAAACTTCTTCTACAGTCTTTCCCCTGCCCCTTGCGAGCTGGTGGCTGTCCATAGCCTTTGTCAGCAACCAGTAACAATACGCGTTAAAACGGCTGACCAGCTTATCTCCCTGGTAGTTGATATAAGAAGAGGCTTTGAAATTGTCCAGCTTCTCGGTATCCGGGTCGGTCTGCTTCTGGACCATGATGCCGTAATTCCGGTAGGTCAGGATGCCAATGGCCCTCGCAGCCTTCAATCCCCGGGCGCCCGCGTCCTCCCGTTCGTCCCGCCAGCTGCTGTCTGCCTCGATGGCCAGGCGCTGGGCCGTATGCACAGCGATCCCCCAGGCGCTTTCCGCCGGCGAGGTCGCGATCAGGAATAGTTGCTGTATCACTTCCTTTTCCATCACAGCCCACTCCAGGGCCTGGTATCCTCCCATGCTCCCGCCCATCAGGAGATGGATCTTTTCGATCCCCAGGTGCTGACGAAGTAAGATATGCGCCCGGACCATGTCCCGGATCGTGACAGGCGGAAAATGACTGAAATAAGGAGCCCCCTTCCGGCTATCGACGCTCACAGGCCCCGTGCTTCCATAGCACGAACCCAGTATGTTGGCACAAACAATAAAATACTCGTCCGGACTGATCGCTGCATGCTCTCCCACCACCCCCGGCCACCAATGGCCAGCCTCGGAATTAGCCGTCAGCGCATGACAGACCCATACTACATTGCTCCGATCCCTATTTAACCGGCCATACGTATGATAGGCTATCGTAAGACCGGGTAAGGAAGGACCCCCTTCCAGGGCAAAAGGGGCATCATATGTAAAATAATTCATGTAGCCGTTGCGAATTTCGATGCAAAATAAGGGCTTAGGTGCCGTAAATTTGTAAAAAAATAGCTTTTTATTATATGGTAAGAATTCAGCTAAGCAGGGTCAACGGAGACTTTGGGTTTGAAGCAAAAGACGCTTTTGGACATATCGTACGCATGGACAGCACCCCGGAATCCGGCGGTGAAGACTTCGGTGTCCGCCCCATGCAAATGCTCCTGATGGGGCTTGGCGGTTGCAGCGGCATCGATATCGTCTCCATTTTGAAGAAACAAAGACAGACCATCACCGGCTTCGACATGTCCATCGAAGGCCACCGCGAACACGGCAAAGAGCCCTCCCTTTGGACCAATATCCACATCGTTTTTGAGCTGAAAGGAGACATCGACCCCGACAAGGCAAAAAAAGCCTGCGAGCTCTCAATGGATAAATACTGCTCTGTGGCAGCTACCCTCCGCGAAGCGCACACCAACATCACCTGGGGCGTCATGGTCAACGGAGCCCACGCCTATTCGACAAAAGCAGCAGTATAATCATCAATAAAAGAATCTCATGTCACGCCATCGCATCACAGACGCCATCCGCATCCGTTCAGAACGTACCCAGGACAACGAACATTCTTCACCGCTCTACCTGACCAGCAGCTTTGCCTTCGACGACGCCGAACAAATGCGCGCCACCTTCGCCGACGAGAGAGAAGCCTACATCTACAGCCGCTTCAGCAACCCCAGCGTCCAGGAATTTACCGACCGCCTCGCCGCCCTAGAAGGCGCAGAAGACGGCTTTGCCACCGCCTCCGGGATGAGCGCCATCATGGCGACCTTCCTCACCTTCCTCAAACAAGGCGACCACCTGCTCTGCTGCAATGCCATCTTCGGCAGCACACATGGGGTCATCACCAAATACCTTCCCAAATACGGCATCGAGTATACATATGTGGACGGATCCAACCCCGCTTCCTGGGAAGCCGCGGTAAAACCCAATACCAAAATGTTCTTTTTGGAGACCCCCACAAACCCGGGCCTGGACATCATTGACCTGGAAGCCGCGGGCCAGCTGTGCAAAGAACACAACCTGATCTACAATGTCGACAACTGTTTTGCCACACCCATCGGGCAGACGCCCATCGATTTCGGCGCCGACCTGGTAGTCCATTCAGCCACCAAGTGGATCGACGGCCAGGGCCGCGTCCTCGGCGGCGCTGTCGTAGGAAAGAAAGACCTGATAAAGGAGATCTACCTCTTCTGCCGAAGCACCGGTCCCGCCCTCTCCCCCTTCAACGCCTGGGTGCTAAGCAGAAGTCTCGAGACCCTGGACGTCCGAATGGAACGGCACTCATCCAATGCCCTTTATATTGCCAAAGAGCTGGAAGGCCATCCTGCCATCTCTTCGCTGAAATATCCCTTCCTCCCCAGCCACCCCCAGCACGCGATCGCCATCCGCCAGATGAAGAACGGCGGGGGCATCTTCTGTTTTGAGCTAAAAGGTGGACTGGCCAGCGGCAGACAATTCCTGGACAAGCTAAAAATGCTGTCCCTGACCGCCAACCTGGGCGACACAAAGAGCATCGCCTCCCATCCGGCCAGCACGACGCACGCCAAACTCACCGAAGCAGAACGCACCGCCGTCAATATCACGCCCGGACTCATCCGCATCTCCGTCGGGCTCGAACACCGCGACGACATCCTCCAGGATATCCTCCAGGCCTTGAAATGATCTCCCTTCTCCACCCAAATAAAAAAGGTCCGGCGCAAACCGGACCTTCTCATTTATGGCAAATAATTTCTAATCTCCCCATATCTCCCCTTCACCCTTCAGCCAATCCTTCACCAGCTCAGTCGTTACAGACTTCGGCCTTTCCAGCGGGAAGCCCAGAGCACGATCCCAGCACAGGCTGGCCAGTACCCCCAGTGCACGGCTCACACCAAACAGCACCGTATAAAATTCATATTCCACCAGCCCATAATGCACCAACAGCGCTCCGCTATGCGCGTCCACATTGGGCCAGGGGTTCTTGATCTTACCAAGCGACTGCAATATCGGCGGCACGGTATCATAGATATTCCAGACCGTCTGTACCAGCGGATCATCGGGCATATGCTTCTTGCCGAATTCCATCTGCGCCGCAAATCGGGGATCGGTCTTTCTCAACACCGCATGTCCATATCCCGGCACAACCTTTCCTTCGTTGAGCGTCTTCTTTACATAAGCTTCTATCTGCTCTTTGCTGGGCAGCTCTACGCCAAGCTCTTCCCGCATCTCCAGTATCCATTTGATCACCTCCTGGTTGGCCAGACCGTGAAGAGGCCCTGCCAGTCCATTCATACCCGCAGCCAGGCTCAGATAGGGGTCGCTCAGTGCCGAACCTACCAGGTGGGTCGTATGCGCGCTCACATTCCCGCCTTCATGGTCGGCATGTATCGTCATATACAACCGCATCAGCTCGCGGAAGGTCTCGTCTTCATACCCGAGCATATGCGCAAAATTCCCCGCCCAGTCCAGCAGACCGTCGGGATGAATATGATCTTCGTTCTTATACTTTCTCCGGTAAATATAGGCCGCTACACGGGGCAGACGGGCGATCAGGTCCATCGAATCGTCAAACACCGCCTCCCAGTAATCCTTCTTGGCCATCCCCTTCGCATACCGCTCAGCAAATTTGCTCTCGGTCTGCAGAGCCATAATGGCCACCACGAACTGCGTCATCGGATGCGAATCCAGCGGCAACGCCTCTATCGCCGCAAAAACGTGATTAGGGACATGGCTCCTCCGCTGCCAGTTGGCCGTGATATCATGAACATCCTCCTCTGTGGGCAGTTCTCCAAGCAGCATCAGGTGAAACAATCCTTCAGGCAGGGGCTCCGTGCCCCCATTAGCTTTAGGTAGTTTCTGCTGCAATTCGGGAATCGAAAAACCGCGGAAACGAATTCCTTCCTGCGCATCCAGCAACGAGGTCTCAGACACCAACCCCGTTATCCCCCTCATTCCCTGGTATATCTGCGAAAGCGTAACCTCCCCTATCTTCTTACTGCCATGCTCCTTTAATAACTCCTTTATTTCCGCCGCCACTACTTCGGACGTTGACTTGAACCTTTCTTTTATAGTTGCCATATCACGCTGAATTTTAGTATGAACCGGCTAAGTACCGGTGGTCAATTGGGTGGCTAAAGGTAGTGCACGAATCGTTGAGGAGCAAATGAATTAGACCAGTTTTAGATTAATTTAATCCGGCATCATGGCCCATCCGGCTATTTCGGCGCCCTCCAATACAATATCCCGGCAACTACGCTGAATATTATATTGGGCAGCCAGGCGGCCAGCATCGGCGGCAGACTTCCTTTCGTCGAGAACGTCACTGCAAATTTGTCCATTACAACAAAAATTGCCGCCGTGACGATCCCCACGGCGAGGTGCAGCCCACTCCCTCCCCTGATCTTCCGGGTAGCAAGAATAGCGCCGATCACCGCCATGATGATGACAGAAAAAGGAGTAGCATCCCGGTGATACAATTCCACCTTATAGGTATTCAATCCCTCCGTGCCTCTTACCTCTTCCATATGGATGAACTGATGCAGTTCGGGCGTTGTCAGCTTGTCCTTGAGATAGTCGTCCCTCCGCAGCTCTCTCGGCTGTACATTCAGGTTGACGTGCAGGCTGTCCAATCTCGACAAGGTCTCCTTCACTCCGTCAATATGTCGTTCGATAACGCTGTTGAGTCGCCAGTCTTTCTTCTGTGGGTCCCACCGCACAGTCTCTGCACGAACATTGTAAATTACCTTGTTGTCCTTCACCCTTTGAAGGAAAAAATTACTGGCCGACTTGTTCACCGTATCGTAATAGCGAAAACCGACAAAAGTAGTTGGGTCCACCCGGAGATAGAAATTGTTGTTCCGGTAAGGATCACCGTTGTAGCTGCTGTTCCGGTCCACATATACAGCCTGAAAATCGGTCCGGATCTCATTGGCCCTCGGCACCCAGTACTGGCTGGCCAGCCAGAAGATAAGCGACAGGAATACGGCCCCGATGATAAAAGGCCGCAGCATACGGTTATACCGAACCCCGCCCGCCAGGATCGCAATGAACTCCGACCGGCCCGCCATCTTGCTGCTGAAATAGATGACGGCAATAAAGACCATCAGCGGATAGATCATCGACATGATAAAGGGAATGAACCCGATCCAGTAGAGCATGATCAGCTGCCAGCCGGAGAGCCCCGACCGGACGAAATCGTCTGCCTTCTCGCTCCAATCGATAACCACCGCAATAACGGTGATGACCAGCATCGTGAATACAAAAGTTCCAAGGAATTTCTTGAGTATGTACCTGTCCAGTAGTTTTAACATGCTTCTCGGAATTGCGCATCGGTCCGCGCGGCCGTAAAGGTAATAGAATTCAGCTGTTCCGCCTCCTACCCCTCCCCAGCCACATCAACGGTCATAAAAATTTATTTATCAGTAACTTATACATCTTTCACGCCCCAATTCCCACCAAAACCACATCTGTTAATCCTTTCCGAAAAATTGACTACAGCCGTTGCTTCAGTATCTCTACCTGTTCACGCTTCCAGGACAGAAAGTCCCCGCCTGATATATGTTTTCGGGCCTCCGTGACAAGATGCAGATAGAACGCCAGGTTGTGCACGCTCGCGATGGTCAGCCCCAGTATCTCTTTCGATTTTATCAGATGACGCAGATAGGCCTTGCTATAATAATTGCTGATCCCGCTGTCGATGCCATCGTCGATCGGCGAGAAGTCCTTCTCCCATTTCTTGTTGTCGATATTGATGACGCCCTTTGATGTGAACAGCATGGCATTGCGCCCGTTGCGGGTAGGCATGACACAGTCGAACATGTCCACCCCCAGGGAAATGCACTCGAGAATATTCCAGGGTGTGCCCACTCCCATCAGATAACGGGGCCGGTCCGCCGGCAGGTCCTCACAACAGGCCTGGCAGATATCGTACATCTCCTGTTCAGGCTCTCCGACACTGAGTCCGCCAATGGCGTTGCCTGCAGCCCCTTTCCCGGCCACATAGGCGCATGAAGCCTTGCGCAGGTCGCTGAAAACACTGCCCTGTACGATCGGGAACAGATTCTGCGTATACCCATACTTGTCCGGGGTCTGATGAAAATGCTCCCAGCAGCGATCCAGCCAGCGATGGGTCAGACGCATCGACTTCTCCGCATAGACATAGTCGCAGGGATAAGGAGGGCATTCGTCAAAGGCCATGATGATATCGCCGCCGATAGACCGCTGGATATCCATCACCTTCTCGGGGCTGAACAGATGCCGCGATCCGTCGATATGGGACTGGAAGACAACCCCCTCCTCCTGTATCTTCCGGGTACCCGCCAGCGAAAATACCTGGTATCCCCCACTGTCCGTGAGGATCGGCCTGTCCCAGCCATTGAAGCGATGTAGACCGCCCGCCGACTCCAGTACTTCCAAACCCGGCCGGAGATAGAGGTGATAGGTATTGCCGAGTATGATCTGCGCCCTGACGTCCTCCTTCAGCTGTTGCTGGGTGACCGCCTTTACGCTACCCACTGTGCCTACAGGCATAAAGATGGGCGTTTGAATGGTGCCATGATCCGTCGTTATGGTCCCTGCCCGGGCCGCCGACTGCGGGTCCTTTCCTGTAAGCTCGAATTGTAATGCTGCCATTTGCGCCGCAATTTACGTTATCTACCCAATCCACGTGTTTCAAAATATGTAAATCAATGATTTTCAATCTCTAATTTTGTATGAAAAATCCCTTTTTCCATATTACTTTTGGGCACCCTAAATGATGCGAATGGCTATGATTCTTACTATACTTTGGGTCTTATACCTGATCTTACAAGCGTTCCTGGCTTCCTTCCTTGTCCAACCCTTCGTCCTTTTCCTTCTCTACGGAATAGCAAAACTCTTTCGCAGGAACCAGCCGGCGACAGCTCCACAGAAAAATTATCAGTTTGGCATCATCGTCACCAGCCACCAGGATACCACCTTTTTAAAGCCGATCGTCGACTCCCTGCAGAAACAAGCCTATGGCAAGTTCAACGCCTACCTCGTGGCAGACGACTGCGATATCAGCGATCTGCATTTTGACGACGCCCGCATCCACCTGCTGAGGCCGGAAGAAGCGCTGCATTCCAAGACAAAGTCGATCCACTATGCGCTGGCCCGATTCCAGCCAGCCGACGAGGTCCTGATCATCTTCGACCCCGACAACCTGGTCCATCCCCAATTCCTCGAAGAGCTGAACGCCTGGTACAACAAAGGCTTTAAAGCGGTCCAGGGCAACCTGGCCTCGAAGAACGTCGGAGGCACCTACGAAAAGATGGACAGCGCCGGCGCGATCTTCAACACCTTTATAGACCGGGACAGCCGGACCGCCCTCGGCCTCTCGACAAATATCTGGGGAACCGGCGTATCGGTCGACAGGGCGCTCTACGAGCAGATCCTCTATGACAACAGGAGCCAGGTCGGCGGCTTTGACAAAAAGATGCAGGCCGAGATCGCCAAAAGGGTGCACAGGATCGGCTACGCCTCTGAGGCCATCATCTATGATGAAAAAGTAGAGGATGCACAAAATCTGGAAAAGCAGCGCAATCGCTGGATCCGCGCTTATTTTAAATTTTTCTCCGAAGCCTTCGACCTGTTCGTGTACGGCGTCAGAAGATTCGACTTCAACCTCGCCTATTTCGGTTACAACCTGATGAGGCCTCCCTATTTCCTCCAGATGCTGATCGCCTTTTTCTTTATCGTCGTCAACCTCTTCATAAGCAAATGGCTTTCGATCGCCTGGGTCGCCGCTGTCGGGCTTTTCATCCTCTCCTTTGCTGTGATATGTACAACGATGGCGCGGGACAGGGATTCTTCAAAAGGCGTCTGGTATATGCCGCTTTTCTTCTTTCACCAGGTGCGTTCGTTCTTCCGTCTGGGAAAAAGCAAGAACTCCTTCCTGAAAACAGACCATAGTAAAGTATTGTATATAGACGACCTTCTCAAGCCATGACATCCGCTATAAAACGCATCGTTTTCTCCGGCGTCTCCTCGCTGAATATACAATGGCTGAAGAAAAGGTCCGGCATCAATGTGATCAGCCCCTTTCACCACCTGGTGTCGGATGAGCCCGTTCCCTGGATCGACAAGCTCTATGGCTATAAAAATTCCCGCCAGTTCGAGGCGGACCTGGACTGGCTGCTCCGGAATCTTCGGCCCCTAAGCCTCGAACAGGTAGCCGAACAGGCGCAAAGCGGCCGGCCTTTTCAGGAGAAAGGTTTTCTGATCTGCTTTGACGACGGCCTCCGGCAGGTATACGAGACCGCGGCACCTATTCTTTTACGAAAAGGAGTGCCCGCAGCCTTCTTCCTCAACCCCGACTTCGTAGATAACCGGTCCATCTTCCACAATTTCAAGAAAGCACTCATACTCGACCGCTTCGACCGGATGACCATTACGCCGGGCCTCCTGAAGACAGCCGGCAATATCCTCGGGATCGACGCCGCCACCCCGGAAAGATTGCGCACAGGCATCGTCGCGATCAACTATCTTACCAGGCAGTCGCTCGACACCCTGGCCCCCTTCTTCGACCTCGACTTCGAGCGCTTCCGGCTGGAACAACGCCCCTTCATGGACCAGGACCAGATCAGGCAGCTGATCGCACAGGGCTTCTCCGTAGGCGCTCACAGCATGGACCATCCCCTCTATTCCCTCGTCCCCCTGGAGGAACAGCTGAGACAGACCAGGGAGTCCACGGCCTGGGTACAGGAGCATTTTAGCCCCCGATTCAGGACCTTCGCCTTCCCCCACGTGGACACCGGCGTGAGTAAGGCTTTTTTCGACGAGCTGGTCGCCCCGGACACCCCGGAAATGGACCTTATACTCGGGAACACCACCGCCATGCTGGAACCGAACCCAAGGGTTGTACACCGGTTCATAGGTGAAAACCCCGACATCCCCATCGACCGGATGGTTAAGACCGTCCTCTCTTATAATGTCGCCCGCACGGCCCTCGGCAAACAATATATCCGGCGAGGCTAAGCCCCACAATCTTATCCTGCTATCGTTGACCTTCGTTGGGCTAAATCTTCGGATAATTCGTACTTTCGTGCCTGTCGCGGGACCAGCAGGCAGGCACCCGCCCCCAGAACACTTATGACTAAACTGTATTGGAGTTTCCCCTGGCTCGAACTGTTTTTTATACTTTTTTGTTTGATCACCATAGTACAGCTGTTCTACTATGGCTGGTTCTTCAGAAGACTGGCCTTTTATACTCCCAGGGAAAAAGAGCATTCTCAACAACACCCCGTGAGCGTCATCATCTGCGCCCGCGATGAGGCCGCCCGCCTGGTAAGCCATCTTCCCGGCGCGCTCGTACAGACCTATCCAAGCACACACGAAGTGATCGTCGTCAACCACAACAGCCAGGACGACACCCGCTTTCTTCTCGACGAGTTCAAAAAGACATTCAAGGGCCTCCATATCGTGAACCTCGAACACGAGGCTATCGGCATCCCCGGTAAGAAGTATCCGCTCAGCATGGGCATCAAGGAAGCCCGCTATGAGATAGTTCTTTTGACCGACGCAGACTGCGTCCCGGCAAGCGAATACTGGATGCACAAGATGCAGGATGGATATCACAACGGAATTGAAGTTGTTCTCGGCTACAGCCCTTATAAGAAGGCCCCCGGCATACTGAATAAGATCATCCGCTTCGATACTTTTCATACTGCCCTCCAATACCTTTCCTACGCCCTGGCCGGTATGCCGTATATGGGTGTGGGCAGGAACCTCTCTTATAAGAAAGACGTGTTCTTCCGCAACAAAGGCTTCTCCGCCATCAACCATGTACCGGGAGGCGACGACGACCTTTTCATCAACAAAGTGGCTACTAAAGAAAATACAGCGATCGTGATCGACCCGGATACCTTCACGCTGTCCGAGCCCAAAAAGAACTTCTCCGACTGGTTCCGCCAGAAGGCCCGCCACTATACCACCGCGAAGTACTACAAACCCATGCACAAATTCCTGCTGGGCCTCTATTCCTTTAGTCATGTCCTGTTCTACCCCCTGCTGATCGTCAGCCTCTTCTTTGACTGGCGCCTGGCGCTATCGCTGTTCGGCATACGCCTGGTCGTGCAGGGCTATATTTTTCAGAAGACGATGCACCGGCTTGGAGAAGAAGACCTCTTCCCCTGGTGGTGGCTCCTCGATATCTGGATGTTCCTGTATTACCTCATTTTCTCAACCGCATTATGGAAAAAGCCCCGGAAAGCCTGGAAATAGTCCTGCAATACTTTGCAGACTTTACACCTGCGCAGATCGGACAGCTCGCCGTGCTCGAACAGCTGTATAAGGAATGGAACGCACAGATCAACGTGATCTCCCGAAAAGACATCGACAGTCTCTACGAAAAGCACGTCCTGCACTCCCTCGCGATCGCGGCGGCCTTTGAGTTCACCCCCGGTCAGGAGGTCATCGATATCGGCACCGGCGGCGGCTTCCCCGGCATCCCCCTCGCCATCTTCTTCCCCGGGACCAAATTCCACCTCGTCGACAGCATCGGCAAAAAGATCAAGGTCGTGGAGGCCGTGAAAGAAGGCGCCGGCCTCACCAACATCACCACCCAGCACACCCGTGCCGAAGACATAAAGAACAAAAAATTCGACGTCGCCGTCTCCCGCGCGGTGGCCCCCCTCGGCGAACTCTGGGCCTGGGCCCACCCCCTTCTCCGCAAATCTGCCCCCAACCGGCCAGGTGGACTGATCTGCCTGAAAGGCGGCGACCTCTCCGCGGAGATCTCGGAAAGTCATACCCGCCCTAAGATCATGGAGATATACGAACTCTTCCCTTTAGAATATTTTAAAGAAAAATACGTCCTGCAGGTGCCTTTTGCATAAGATCGCCCGCAGCCTTAACCAGCCGATCGGAAAAATTACCACATAATGGTATTTTTTTTAGCAAAATCCATCGGACCTTTGCTCCATGACTATATCTGTTTGCATTGTAGATGACAATAAGGACATCCGCTCTGCTCTCGAACAGATCATCCTGATGGCAGATGGGTACACACTCGCTGGCTCGTTTGCAGACGCCGAAGAAGCACTGCAGAAGATCCCCCTCGTGAAACCAAACGTCGTATTGATGGATATCAACCTCGGAGACGGAGAGAACGGAATTGATTGCGTACGACAGCTAAAGCCGCTGTACCCGGAAATACTCTTCATGATGTGTACCATCTATGAAGAGGACGAAAAGATCTTCGAGGCCCTGAAAGCCGGAGCCAACGGGTATATCCTGAAAAAGACGGCCCCCGGCAAGCTTCTCGATTCCCTGCGCGAACTATACGAAGGAGGCGCCCCCATGAGCAGCCAGATCGCCCGCAAGGTGGTCAACGCCTTCCAGGTAGGAGCAGCAACTGCAGACACCACCACCACCAGCGCTCCGACTAAAACCATCAGCATCCTTTCCAACCGGGAGAACGAGATCCTCGAACTCCTCGCCCAGGGCATGCTTTACAAGGAGATCGCGGCTAGACTCTTCATCAGCCAGGAGACCGTTCGCAAACACGTATATCACATATACGAAAAACTACATGTGAACAACAGGGTCGAGGCAATTAATAAATTTTATGGCCGCTAAGCCAGGCCCACTCCCGAGCGTTAACTAAAACTACCACAAAGTGGTATTGTTATACCCTCGGGGGTCATCTACCTTTGATATAGGGCTGTTTGCATCAAGTACGATTAGTCATTTCACCTTATCCCACACGCGTAACAGAATGATTTGCAAAAAAAAGAGGGAGCTTCCGCTCCCCTTTTTCATTTCGTCGATTCCCCCTGGTTCATCAGTTCATCGAAGGCACAACCAGCCGGTTGTTATTCCTGTCGATATCGGCCATTCGCTGACTCGGATCGATCTCCAAAACTTTCAGATCCGTCAGTCGATGGTTTAACTGGAAGGTATAGGTGGGATGCGTCCACTTCCATGGTTCGAAGCTCGTCCTGGGAATGGAGTGGTCTTCCACCGGCTTTTGCCCAAATTGTAAGTACTGCGGGATATATGCCATTTCTTTACTGCCGTCCTTGTATTCTACCAGCACGTCCACCGGCATCGGCATCTTGCCCAGCATCCTTAGCCGCACATTTGTCTTTCCATTCTCTTCCCAAAGACTGTCCACTTTATAATCGATGGTCTTGGTGGTGCTGACCCAATACTCCTTATACCAGTCCAGCTGCTGGCCGCTGACCTTCTCCGCTACCCGGACAAAATCGCTGGCATTGGGATGCTTGAATCTCCACAGCCGGTAATATTCCAACAATATCCTGTCGAGAACGCTGTCACTTACGACATAACCCAGCTGCTCCAGGAACATCTCCCCTTTACCATAGGAGGCGATACTATAGGCAAAATTGGTATTGAAATGATCGGCGTGTGTCGTCAACGGCTCTTCCAGTCCGCTTCTTACCAGCGCGAAATAGGCGTTGTAGGCCGAAGCATGATACAAAGGCAGGTCTTCTTTCTCCTTCTCAATTATCTCCTGAAGCCCGGCATCATCCGGATGCATCCTGAGCCGTTCCTGGTAATAGTAGCTGTTCACTCTTGCGGCGGCATAGCTGGTAAAGCCTTCATCCATCCACGCATACATCGACTCGTTAGTCCCCATCATACCCTGGTACCAGCTGTGCATCCACTCGTGAAAGGCTGTCCCCAGACCAGGACCATTGATGAGCGTGCTCATCGGATATTCCATCCCCCCGTCACCGCCGTGCACAAAGGAGTATTGCTTGTAGGGATACTTGCCAAAGGTCTTTTCGATAAAAGGCAGCACCAGTACGGCAGCGTCTGCCAGCTCATTCCAGGCCGCGTCTGCCTTCGGGTCGCCCGAGGCATTCTTATAAAGGACATTGATGACCGTTCCGTCGGGTACCCGGCGTACCAGGTGCTTATAGTCCGGGTCAGCCGCCCACATGAAGTCGTGAACGTTGGGCGCAAGAAAATGCCAGGTCAGCCGGTCACCCGCAGGCTGTATAGCCTTTGTCCCCGGCGCCTCATAGCCGAAACCGATCTGTTGGAGGTTCTGCAGATAGCCTGTGCCCCCCAGCATATAGTGCTTGTCGATATTGATGGAGACATCATAGTCCCCCCAGACCCCGTAGAACTCCCGGGCCACATAGGGTGTGGGATGCCAGCCCTCATAGTCGTATTCACACATCTTGGGATACCACTGGCTCATGGAATAACGAACCCCTGTCTGCGGGTTGTCCCTGCCGCTGCGGCGGATCTGCAATGGCACCTGCGACTCGAATTTCATTTGGAAGACGACCGTCGTGTGGGGTAGTATCGGCCTGGTAAGTTTTACTTCAAGAATTGTCTCATCGACCTGGAAGGTCTGCGCCACGCCATTCATTGTCAGCGACAGCACCTTCTGGTAGCCGATCTCATCCGGGGTCAGGTGCTGGATGCGATCCTTGACCCGGCTATCCCAGTCCGGCTGCTCGCCGCCACGGCGGCTGCCGATGGTTATCTTCCCCAGCTCACGGCTACGGCTATCCATCATGCTGTTCGGCTGGAACGCATTCCAGTACAGATGATAGTAGACTTTGGACAGCGTGTCCGGGGAATTGTTGGTGTAAGCAAGCGTCTGGTCGCCCGTGAAGCGGTTCGTCTTGACGTCCATTTTGACGTCCATCGTGTATTTCACCCGCTGCTGCCAGCGGTCGGGCTGTGCCTGCAAATAATTAAGCGACAGGACCAGTCCTGTCGCCAGAGCGATTTTATTTCTCATGGATTACAATGTATTTCCGTCCTTCAGTAACTGACCATCGGCGCTGAACAGCAGGTTCCTTTTCTGGATATCGTTCTTTGCCGCCAGCAGGATATACTGCGTGACATTACCGGGCATATAACGCACGGTCACCGACCTGATCTCCCACTCGGTCTTATCCGCATACTTGCTCTTGGCCAATCCGTCCTTTACTGCGGAAGGCAGCGCATCCTGCGTAATATCCTTCGTCGTGTTCTGCCATTCACCCTTCTTGTTGAACCTGGCAACCTGCTTATCGTTATCCAGCGTAAATGTGGCCTGGTAAGTTCCGCCGATCTTGCTCGACCAGCTGACAGTCTTTGCGCTGGGGTATTTGGTCTTGAAAGAGTCGGTTACTACGCCGGGTACAGAGCCGAACTGCGCGCTTGCGCCAATGGACGTCAACAAGGTGCCAAGGATCAGTGTCAGATAAAGTAGCTTCTTCATAAAAACATATATTTAGGTTATAGTCTCACTTATTCTTCTTCATCCTCTTCTACCCGATGTTTTCGGCCCCCGGGTACCCCTTCCACAACGATCACGATCTCTCCCTTTACTCCTTTTTCCTTATAGTGATCGCATACCTCCCGCAGCGTGCCCCGCCGGTTCTCCTCATAGATCTTGGTCAGCTCGCGACTGACGCAACACTGCCGCTCTGCCCCAAAATATTCAGCCAGCTCTTCCAGGGTCTTGACAAGCCGCATCGGTGATTCGTATAATACGATGGTCCTTTCCTCCGTCGCCAGCTGCTTCAGCATGGTCTGCCGCCCTTTCTTCGGGGGCAGAAAACCTTCGAAGGTAAACCGGTTCATCGGCAGTCCGCTGTTTACCAGTGCCGGCACAAAAGCAGTAGCCCCGGGCAGACACTCCACCTTCACCCCCACCTTGATACATTCCCTTACCAGCAAAAAAGCCGGATCAGAAACACCCGGCGTCCCCGCGTCCGTTAACAAAGCCATTTTCTTGCCCTGTAACAGCTGATCCACGAGATGATGCAATACTTTATGTTCATTGTGCTGGTGATAAGGCGACAGCGCCTTTATTATCTGGTAATGGTTCAGCAACCTCGAAGAATTACGCGTGTCCTCAGCAAGAATGAGGTCTACCCCCTTCAATACGTCCAGCGCCCGGAGCGTAATATCCTGCAGATTACCAATGGGAGAAGGAACTATATACAGCAAAACAACGACTAATTTACGGCTATCTCGAAGTACTCCATTACAGGATTAGCCAGCAGCTTACGACCCGCCTCTTCCGCGATGGACTTCGCCTCTTCGGCAGAACCAGCCTCTATCTGCAGCGAAATGCTCTTCCCGATGCGGACATCACTGACGCTGCTGATCCCGAGATTCTGCAATCCACCCATCACCGCCTTACCCTGCGGATCCAACAACTCTTTTAGCGGCATAACTTTTACCTGTACAGAAAAGGTCATGATATTTTATTTTAAATTATCTCCACGCTTGTCCCCGCGTTCATCGCGGACACCTCCCCCCGGCTTGCTTCAACTATCCCTCCATTCATTCCGGCCGGGGGCCAAAATTACGCATTTTTTTTGGCTGTCACTAAAGATACAATAATGTAGAGGATGAATACCAGCGGAACAGCCAGCCAGCGCAGGAACACAGCCGACAGGACCGCCAGCGCCAGTAGAACCAGTTTCGGCATATTCCCCTTGAACGAATAGTCCTTGAACTTCAGGGCCATCAGCGGCAGCCTGCTGACCATCAGCCAGGCAACCAGCAAGGTTAACGCATACAATACCCACTTGTTCGCCAGCGCCGCCTCCACCATAGGATTGCTCGTATACCAGGAGATCAGCGGCAGCGAAGCGATCAGCAATCCCGCCGCCGGTGTGGGCACCCCCTTAAAACCATACTGCTGCGTGGTGTCCAGGTTGAATCTGGCGAGCCGGTAAGCAGCCGCACAGGGGAACAGCAAGGCCGGCAGCAGCCACACGATCGATACGTTGAGCCCGTTCTCCTGACCCGCAAAGCTCATCCGCAACATTTGATAGAGGATCATCCCCGGCGCTACGCCAAAACTTACCAGGTCAGCAAGCGAATCCAGCTGCTTCCCCATCGGAGACGTGGCGTTGAATATCCGGGCAACCAACCCGTCCAGGAAATCTACCAGTGCCGCCAGCCCGATGAACAGCGAAGCGACGCCGATCTTCTCCGGCATGTTGACATATTGCGTCCCGTCAGGATTGGTCAGCACAGTAATTCCATTCTGAAGTATAAGGATCACAGCAATACATCCGAAGAACAAATTGAGCAACGTGAACAGGTTCGGTATACTTTTCATTCGTAAATATATGTCTTTTTCAATGGCCGAATGCAGTCGCCTTCGGCTCGTGTCATTGCGGAAATTTAGTACTTTATTTCGATTCACCTTCTTTGGGCCATCATCCTCTCAATCTCTTCCAACCGTCTTCTCCCCATCCCTACTCTACTTCCTCCGGGCCATCACTGTCTCTATCTCCTCCACCGTGATCGGTATCTTCTCCATCAGATCCCTATTCCCTTCCGCCGTGATCCATACGTCATTCTCGATACGGATACCCAGCTGCTCTTCCTCGATATAGATACCTGGCTCAACGGTAAGCACCATTCCCTCCTTCAACGGCTCGTTACGTGGGCCCAGGTCATGCACGTCGATACCCAGATGATGCGAAACACCATGATACATGTATTTGAAATAGGCCGGATTCTCGGGCGTCTGGTTCTTAATGTCAGACTCGGTCAGCAATCCTATTTGAACAAACGCTTTGTTCGCCTCTTCCCCCATCCGTTTGTGATAGTCAGCCAGACTTAGGCCCGGCTTTAACAAGCTCTTTGCAAAACGATGGAGGTCCAGACACGCATTGTAGACCTCCTTCTGCCTTTTTGAGAATTTCCCGCTGACCGGCACAGTCCGGGTAAGATCGGCGCAGTAGCCACCATACTCGGCGCCGAAATCCATCAGCACCAGCTCGCCCTCCTTACATTCCTGGTTATTGCTGATGTAATGCAGGGTCCTCGCCCGGTCGCCGCTGGCAATAATGCTGCTATAGGCCGGGCCCGGGCTTCGCCTCGACAGAAAACCCCGGTATATCTCCGCCTCTATCTCGTATTCCATTACCCCGGGTCTCATCATGCCCAGCACGTCCAGGAACGTCGCGCCCGTGATATCCGCCGCCTGCTGCATCTGCGACACCTCCAGCGCCGTCTTTACAGCCCTGAGCTCGCGCAGGAGCTTCGCGCTCCGCCTGTAATTGTGCAGGGGATATTTTTCTTTCATCTCGCGGATAAATCGGTATTCGCGGGTGATCAACGGCCCGCTTTTCCGGTCATTCTCGTTGGAGTCGAGATAGATGGTGTCGGCCAGGTGCACCCACTGCTGAAGCAGTCCATCCAGCGTGTCCAGCCATACCACCGTGCCGATGCCGGATATCTTCTTTGCCTCTTCGGCCCGCAGCCGTCGGCCATCCCATTTTTCCTTGAGCTCGTTCGGCCGGGTCAGGACCAGCACCTCCCGGTATCGGACATCAGGATGATCCGGGAAAAGCACGACCATGCTATCTTCCTGGGTGATCCCGGAGAGCCAGAACAGGTCGCTGTTCTGCCGGAATGAGTAGTGCGCATCCCCGTTGGACGGCATTTCGTCGTTGCTCACAAAAATGGCGATCGAGCCCGGCTCCATAGCGCGGACAAAACGCGTCCGGTTTGCACCGAACAGATCTGGAAGTATCGGAAAATATCTCATATTCAAATTTAGGTCTTCGTCCACCCCCCGGCCTCAAAAATCGCCCTTCCTAACCACTCAGCCCCACCAAAAATGACCACCCTATCCACCCCGGAGCCAGCAAATTTATGGATTGATCATTAATTCCATAAAATCCCCAAAAAGCCCCTAAACTAACAATCGTTAGTTTGGCAATATTTTAACCAATGCACCTCCAAATTTGATAATATCTAATTTGACTACCCATTTACGGAATGCTAATGAATAATTTAATTTTAGCTTTGCCCTAAACAAACGATTGCTCTCTATGTCAGTACCTGTTATCGCAGCCCCGGCGGACCGCCTGGCCAATCTTGGTTTATATATCGCAGACAAACTCCACTACCAGCTGCCACCGGCGGAGCTCATCAGGCAAAGTCTCCGGAGAAGGGAAGGGGAACTCAATGACACCGGCGCCCTGGTCATTCAGACAGGGGCTTTTACCGGCCGCTCTCCCAAAGACAGATATATCGTGAAAGATGAGACGACGGCTGACTCCGTCCACTGGAATGACTTCAACCAGCCGATGGAAGAGCATCATTTTGACGTTTTCTTCTCCTCTATCCGCGACTGGATGAACCAGCTGCCCGAGGTCTGGGTCCGCGACTGTTATGTCTGTGCCGATCCCCGTCACCGGCTCAATGTCCGGGTGGTCACTGAGACCCCCTCCTCCAACCTCTTTGCGTATAACATGTTCCTCCGCCCTACGGAGGAAGAGCTGGATAATTTTACACCCGACTGGCAGATACTCTTTGCACCCGGACTGCAGTTGGACGCGGCAAGCTGTGGCACCCGCAGCCCGAACGCCGTTGCCATCTCCTTCCGCCACCGGCTGATACTGCTGGCGGGCACCGGGTATACCGGGGAGATCAAAAAAAGCATCTTCTCCATTCTCAATTTCATCCTGCCGCGCGAAAGAAAGGTGCTGAGCATGCACTGCTCGGCCAACAAGGGCGCCGACGGGGATACCGCCATCTTCTTCGGGCTCAGCGGCACTGGTAAAACGACCCTGAGCGCCGACCCCGCGAGACTTCTCATCGGCGACGACGAGCACGGCTGGACCAGCGACAATATTTTCAATTTTGAAGGCGGCTGCTATGCCAAGTGTATCAATTTGAAAGAGGACAAGGAGCCCGAGATATATCACGCCATCCGGCCCGGCGCACTGGTTGAGAATGTTCGCTTCTTCACGGGCACCAGCCGTATCAATTTCGAGGACGGCTCGGTCACCGAGAATACCCGCGTCTCCTATCCCCTTTCGTATATCAGCAATTCGCTCGAACCCTCAGTCGGCCCTGCACCGAAAAATATTTTCTTCCTGACCTGCGACGCGTACGGCGTGCTGCCCCCTATCTCGCGCCTTACCCCCGATCAGGCCATGTATCAGTTCATTTCCGGCTATACCGCCAAAGTCGCCGGCACAGAAACGGGTATTACCGAGCCCAAACCCACATTCAGCGCCTGTTTTGGTGCCCCCTTCCTCCCCCTGCACCCCGGCCGCTATGCCGAGCTCCTCGGCGCCAGGATCAGACAGCAGGGCGTAAAGGTCTGGATGATCAATACCGGCTGGTCCGGCGGCCCCTTTGGCAAAGGCAGCAGAATTAACCTGGCCTATACCCGCGCTATGATCACGGCCGTCCTGGAGAATGCGCTGGATGGGATGGAGTACCGGGCGCACCCCGTTTTTGGCGTGGCCATGCCCCTCAGCTGCCCCGGCGTCCCCGCCACGCTGCTCAACCCGCGCCAGACCTGGCCCGACACAGCCGCCTACGACGAGATGGCCGATAAGGTAGCCGGCTGGTTCATCTCCAATTTTGAAAAATACGCCTCCGGCGTGAGCCGCGAGATACTAAATGCCGCCCCCACACCGGGCGCTACTTCTCATTAACCAAAACCACCACCCACCCCATTGGGGGCTCTCAACCGGAAGCCCCCACCCCAACCGGAAGCTCAACCTTATCCGGGGCCCCTCCCCGACCGGAGGCCCCACCCTATCCGGGACCTCCTCCCCAACAGGCGCGCCCAAACCCATCCGGGACCCCATCACGCCCCGATCCGGGATCCCGAACCACCGACCCCAGGGTCCGAAAAATAAAAAAGCCGCCCCGGATCTCCCGGGCGGCCCATAAAAAATCAAAAAAAGGTTAAAAAAATTTTTTAAATTAAAAAGATTTTCCAGAACTTGGCGTCTCAATCGACAATTGAAGTCTTCGATTGTTTGCCAAAACTAACTCCATCACTCCCTGGTGGGGTTTTTTATTTTCAGCCCACCCCCTCATCAAAACAATCCATACAGCTGCGAGTCGATCCTCGTGATGATCTCTCCCAGATGCTCTTCATTCTCCGGAAACTTATTCTTGTCAATATCGATGATCAGCAATGGCCCCTCTTTATATCCCTCGATCCACTTGTTATAATAATCGTTCAGCCGTTTCAGATAGTCCAGCCGGATATTCTCTTCATACTCTCTCCCACGTTTTTGTATCTGCGCCACCAGCGTCGGCACAGAGGCCTGCAGATAGATCAGCAGGTCCGGGGGCTGCACCATCCGCTTGAGGGTCTGAAAGAACTGAAAATAGTTGTTGTAGTCCCGCTTGCTCATCAACCCCATCTCGTGCAGGTTGGGCGCGAAAATATGGGCGTCTTCATAGATAGTACGGTCCTGTATCACTGTCTCGGTGCCTGTATGGATCTCGAGCAGCTGGTTCAGTCGGCTGTTCAAAAAGAATATCTGCAGGTTGAACGACCACCGCGGCATGTCCTCGTAAAAATCATTCAGGTAAGGATTATGGTCGACGTCTTCGAATTGGGGTATCCAACGATAGTGCTTGCTCAGCATCTCCGTCAGCGTCGTCTTCCCGGCGCCGATATTGCCGGCTACAGCGATATGCTTAGGCTTTTTATTCTTTACCATGGTGTTTTGTTCAGCTAGTAGTTTTAGTAATATTTAAGGCCGATCGCTTCCTTCGCCAGTAGAATGGTTTGTCCTGCGCTGGCCCGTGCTTTCTCGGCGCCCTGCTCCATGACCCGGCGCAAATAGGCGTCGTCATTCTGGATGGACTCCGCCTTTTCCCTGATCGGCGCGATGAATTTCACCATACCTTCTGCCAGCTCTTTTTTCATATCACCATAACGAATAGCACCAGCCTGATAGTCTGCCTCGAACTTTTTAACCATTTCTTCCCCGCAGGCTAGCCGCAACAAGAGAAACAGATTCGCCACGGAATCCGGCATCGGCGCGCCCGGCACACCTCCGGACTCGGTCTTGGCCTTGCTGATCTTTTTGCGAATGGTCTCGTCGTCGTCTGCCAGGTAGAGGGTAGCCATCTGGTTTTCGCTCTTACTCATCTTCCCTGCCCCATCGAGGCTGGGCACCTTTACCAGCTCTTCTCCGAAATTAAAGGCAAAGGGCTCGGGAAATACCTGACCATACCGCTGATTGAACCGGTTGGCAAAATCCCGGGCTATCTCCAGGTGCTGCTCCTGGTCCTTACCGACAGGCACAAGCGTGGCCCGGTGCAATAGGATATCAGCAGCCATCAGCACCGGGTAGGTGAGCAAACCCGCGTTTACATTATTGGGTTGTAGCCGGACCTTATCCTTGAATGTAGGAGTCTTCTCCAGTTCACCCTTATAAGCCAGCATATTCAGAAAAAGATACAGTTCCTCCGTCTCCGGAACATGGCTCTGGCAGTAAAAAGCCACCTTGTCCGGGTCGAGACCGCTGGCTATATTCTCAGCCATGACCCGCCGTACATGCCCCTTCAGATCCTTGGTCTCGTTGAGTGTCGTCAGCGCGTGCAGGTCCGCCACCATAAAGTAACAGGTGTAAGCGTCCTGCATACGGACATAGTTCCTCACAGCTCCAAAATAGTTGCCAAGGTGCAGGAATCCCGTCGGCCGGATGCCGCTCATAACGATTTCGTGCTTTTTTTCCATATTATGTGCCCGGAGATGCGATTTTACCAAATCTGTCGCATCTCCGGCAAAGTTCTAATTGATTGTGAACTTCGGCTCCCAACACCGTTGGGCCCCTCGTTCGCGGCCTTCGCTACGCTCGACCGCAGACCAAAGTCGATCCTCGACTTTGAAGAACGGCGAAGATAAGTTATTTTTACCCCAAAGCACCTTGGTATGGAAGTCAATGATGCATTGATAGAAAATCTTTCAAATCTGGCTCGTCTGGAGTTTAATGCGAAGGAAAAAGAAGAGATAAAGAGTGATCTTCAGCGAATGATCCATTTCGTTGAAAAATTGGGCGAACTGGATACCACCGGCGTCGAACCGCTATTGCATATGAGCCCGGAAATCAACGTCCTGCGGGAAGATGTCGTCCAGGGTTCCGTGACCCGGGAAGAGGCGTTGTCCGCGGCGCCGGCAACCGACGGCGTATACTTCAAGGTGCCGAAAGTCATCCGCAAATCCTGAACCCCTGACCTATGAACCCAACACCTGTAAATACTTCTCCTATGAATACCCCCTCCGCCCATCCGGGGATCCCGATCATACATCTTGATAACATCCGGAAAAGCTACTTCATGGGCAAACAGGAGCTGCCCGTCCTGAAAGGGGTATCCCTCGACATCTCCAAAAATGAATACGTTGCCCTGATGGGTCCCTCGGGGTCCGGAAAGAGCACCCTGATGAATATCCTGGGCTGCCTGGACACACCTACTGCCGGCCGTTATATCCTGAACGGACAGGACGTCAGTAAAATGCCTGACGACAATCTGGCCGACGTCCGTAATATCGAGATCGGTTTTGTCTTCCAGCAGTTTAACCTGCTGCCCAGGCTGACCGCCGCCGAGAACGTCGCCCTGCCCCTCGTCTACGCAGGGGTACCCCGCAAAGAACGCAACGAAAGGGCCATGGCCGTCCTCGAAAAAGTAAGTCTTGCCGACCGCAGCCACCATAAGCCTAACGAGCTGTCCGGCGGCCAGAGCCAACGCGTCGCCATCGCACGGGCCCTCATCAACAACCCCTCCCTTATCCTCGCAGATGAGCCCACTGGTAACCTTGATACAAAAACCTCTATAGAAATTATGGACATCTTTACGAGCATACAGGCCGCCGGCAATACGGTAGTGCTCGTCACTCACGAAGAAGATATTGCCGCCTATGCCCACCGGGTCGTGCGGCTGCGCGACGGCCTCATTGAAAGCGACCGCAGACGTAGCGCCGGGACCGTCATGCAGTAGCCCGGCCATTCGTCAACCCTGGTTCACACCATTCGCCAACCCCATCCCGCACCATTCATCAATTAATTCCATTCCACCATGGCTATGCGCATATATACCAAAACAGGCGACAAAGGTTCCACCTCGCTGATCGGCGGCACCAAAGTCCCCAAAAGTCATTTGCGTATCGAATCGTATGGAACAGTAGATGAGCTGAACTCGTTCGTCGGCCTTCTCGGCGACCAGCTCAACCTGGCCAGCGCCCCCAACCCTTTTGCCGATGTGATCACACTTCTCCGGGAGATCCAGGACCGCCTGTTCACCATCGGCTCGTCTCTGGCCTGTGACCCGGAAAAAGAACCCAAACTAAAGATCCCCGATCTTAAAGAAGAAGATATTAAAGTTCTCGAAGACGCCATCGACCGGATGGATACCGTCCTCCCCCCTATGCACTCCTTCCTCCTGCCCGGAGGACATGTCGCCGTCTCGACCGCCCATATCGTACGTACCGTCTGCCGCCGCGCCGAACGCACCTGTGTCCGGCTGCACGAAGAGCAGCTGTACGTCGAACCCATCGTCATCCGCTATCTCAACCGTCTCAGCGACTATTTCTTTCAATTGTCCCGATATGTGGCTCATATCCTGAATGCCCCCGAGATCCCCTGGAAACCCAGGGTCTGACTCCGCGCCCCCTACCCCTGCATGATCAGTCCATCCTTCATATGAAGTACCCGATCGCTCATCGTAGCCAGCTCCTCATTATGTGTCACGATCAGGAACGTCTGCTGCAACTGTCTTCTCAGGTCAAAGAACAGCTGGTGCAGCTCCTTCGCATTTGCCGTATCCAGATTCCCCGTCGGCTCGTCCGCAAAAACAATATCCGGGTTATTGATCAACGCCCTCGCCACCGCCACCCGCTGCTGCTCCCCACCGGACAAAGCGCCAGGCTTATTCTCCACCCGGTGCCCCACCCCCAGGACCTGCAAAAGATGCATAGCCCTCTCCTCTACATCCCGCCGCCGGCTACCCGCGATCCAGCCGGGGATACAGACATTCTCCAGCGCGGTAAATTCAGGCAGCAGATGATGGAACTGAAACACAAAACCGATATGACGATTACGGAAGTCCGCCAGCAGCCGTCCCTTCAGGTCATGGATCTTCTTGTCCCTTAAAAATATTTCGCCCTTCGCCGCTTCATCCAGGGTGCCCAAAATATGCAGTAAAGTACTTTTCCCGGAACCGGAAGGACCTACAATACTGACGATCTCGCCTTTTGCAATTGACACATCCACCCCTTTTAAAACATGCAGATTGCCGTAATATTTTTCTATTCTCTTGGCTGTTAACATACTATTAAATTAGGAACTCCGTTACCTAAACCCACCCCATTAAAGGCAAGCCTATGCGTCAGTATCCGCCGGCTGCGGTCATCGACCAGGGAACCACCCCTTCGCGCCAGGGTTCACCGGCTGCGGCCACCTGTCCGTGGAACGCAAACCTACACGTTAGGGTCCATATATGGGGAATAAATTTTGGGAAAAATGCCCCGTTTTACCGGGAGAAAAAAGGTTTAATTTCAACTGGTATTTGGTGGTTTCGGATTTAAAATTACTTTTGCGAAAAATTAAGAACGATGTTTTGGACACTTGAATTAGCCAGCTACCTCGAAGATGCCCCCTGGCCGGCTACTAAAGATGAACTGATCGACTACGCTATTCGTTCCGGTGCCCCCATCGAAGTTGTAGAGAATCTGCAAGAGCTGGAGGACGAAGGGGAGATCTACGAAGGCATCGACGACATCTGGCCGGACTATCCGAGTCAGGAGGACTTCTTTTTCAACGAGGACGAATATTGATTATCAATAAGTTACAATAAAAAAGCGCTCCATAAAAGCGCTTTTTTTCATATCGTCAACGGCCACCCGCTTTACTTCTCCATCTGTTCGATAACAGCTCCCGTCACCCCGGTAGTAGAATATCCCCCGTCATGGAATAGATTCTGCATAGTCACCATCTTCGTCAGATCGCTGAACAAGGTCACACAATAGTCTGCGCACTCGTCTGCCGAGGCATTACCCAACGGGCTCATCTTCTCCGCAAAATTGATAAAACCGTCAAAACCCTTTACCCCGCTGCCCGCCGTCGTCCTCGTCGGAGACTGGCTGACAGTATTGACCCTCACTTTCTTCCGCACGCCATAGTGGTAGCCAAAACTACGGGTCACGCTTTCGAGCAGCGCCTTCGCATCCGCCATTTCATTGTAGTCGGGGAATACACGCTGCGCAGCGATATACGTCAACGCCACCACGCTCGCGCCCTCCGACAGGGCATCCATATCCCAGGCCGTCCTCAGCACCCGGTGCAGTGACATAGCCGATATATCCAGTGTCTTCTTGTTCCATTCATAGTCCATCTCTACATAGTGTTTTCCTTTGCGCACATTCAGTCCCATGCCGATGGAATGCAGGACAAAATCGATCGGTCCGCCAAAATGTTTCATCGACTCTTCGAACAGCTTCTTCAGATCATCCATATTGGTCACGTCCGCCCCGATAACCGGCGCATTCACCGCCTCGGAGAGCTTGTTGATCTCTCCCATCCGCAGCGCCACCGGCGCATTCGACAGCACCAGCTGCGCTCCTTCCTCATGACAACGCAAAGCCGTCCTCCATGCAATGGACTTCTCATCCAGCGCGCCAAATATGATCCCTTTTTTCCCTTTTAACAGGTTGTATGACATAGATTGAATTTTTAGTTAGTGTCACAGCCGGACCTCATCCGGCTTTCGAAGGCCAAATATAGCGGAAATAACAAATTATCGCCCAAACAACCTCACCACGATGCCCACTATCAGGACGGTATAGATGATGATCAATAAAAAATTCGCAAAAATAAAAAGGAAAAATCGCACCGCCGCCTCCCGCGGCCTCATGACCCGCTGCAACCACCGGTTGAGATAGTAGAATGGAATCAACGCCACAATAATGACCAGTATAATAAGTAGCCCACGAAGTCTCATAAAAATATCCTCATTAATCCCGGCCCACCGCGTCCATCCCCCTCGCCGGCGCGCCTACTGCATAACCATTTCCCTCGCATTCTCCAGCGCCGCAGCCGTCGGCTTCTCTCCACTGAGCATCTGGGCAATAGCCGTGATGCGTTCTTCCTGATTCAGCAGCCGGATATTCGTCTTGATGGATTCCCCCTTCACCTGCTTGTATACAAAATAGTGTGCGTCTGCTTTACCCGCGATCTGCGGCTGATGCGTGATACAAATGACCTGCCGCTTCCGGGCCAGCCCCTTGAGGATGATCCCTACCTGTTTCGCAGCCTCGCCGGAAATACCCGTATCGATCTCGTCGAAGATCAGCGTGGCCAGGTCGATCGATTCCGCCACCAGTGATTTGATACACAACATCAGCCGGCTCAGCTCACCACCCGACGCCACCTTGCGGATCGGCTCAAAACGGTTGCTCTTATTGGCATCGAACAGAAATTGAATATCGTCCATACCAAACGCATTCAGCTCAATAGTCGGAACCTGCACCTTCAGCCGCGCATTGGGCATCCCCACCTGCTTCAGCAATTTATTGACCTGCTGTTCCAGCGGCTCGACCTGCGCCTGACGCGCCTTGGACAAGACCGCTGCTTTCTTCTTCACCTCCTGCAAAAGCCGGCCCACCTCTTTCTCACCCGCTGCGATGCTCTCATCCACCTGCAGGGAGTCCTTCAGCTTCTCTTCCAGCCGCCGGAAAATGTCCAGCAGCTCGGCCGTAGTATGTACACCGTGTTTCTTTAATAGCTTGTACCCCGTAGACAGCCGCTCGTTGATCTCTTCGATACGGCGGGGGTCATAGCCCACGTCCTCATTGATCCGTTCGACATCCCCGGCAATATCCTGCAGTTCGATATGTACAGATGATATCCGGTCCGCAAGCCCCTTCAGCTCGGTGTGGAACGCCGCGTACTGGTGCAGCAAATGCTGCAGCGACTTCAGCTGCTGAACCATCGGCAGCTCGCCTTCCTTCAGGTCATTGTAAACTTTTGACAGGGCGTTCTTGATGCCCTCTGAATTATTCAGGAGTTTGAGCTCCTGGTCCAGGTCCTCCAGCTCGTTCTCCTTCCAGCCAGCCTCATTCAATTCGTCAAAAAGGAATTTATTGTAGTCGAATTCTTTGTTGAACTGGGCCTTCTGCTCCTGCAAGGTCGCGAGCTCCCTGACTGCCGACTGCCAGGTCCGGTATATGTTGCGGTATTCTTCGAGTGCTGCCCCCTGTCCCGCCAGCGCATCCACCACTTCGCGCTGAAAATCGGATTCACCCAACTCGAGCGTATCGAACTGCCGGTGCAGATCAACGAGCAAAGAGCTCAGCTTCCTCAGCTGCTCCAGGTTCACCGGCGTATCGTTTACAAATGCCCTCGATTTACCCGTTGGCGCTATCTCGCGCCGGATCACCACTTCCTCTTCCACATCCAGCTCGTTCTCTGTAAAAAAAGCCAGCACCTCCTTCTTCCCCTTGACAACGAACGTCCCTTCAACAACACATTTCTTGTCGCGCTGTAGCAGCACCGCCGTATCGGCCCTATCCCCGAGGATCAACGACAAAGCCCCCATCAGGATAGACTTGCCCGCGCCCGTTTCACCCGTGATGACATTCATCCGGTGCGAGAACTGAATACTTAGCTCGTCGATAATGGCGTAATTCTGAATATGGATACTCTGTAACATAAGACGACGGCAAATTAATGATTTAGCCCATTCTACACCGCACAAAATTCCCACATCCCCCTTACACCTCGCGATCCCCGCCTTCGCGCGCTGGTCCAGCGAATTTTTATATTCATGGTCCTTCAGCGACAAACACTTCTGAAAAAAAGCTAACGCCCGCACTTTATCCCCCCGCTGCTCGTAGATATACCCGGTCTGCAGCGCCGCCCGCGCAGCGTAATATTCCTTTAAATGTTCCCCGGTCTTTATCGCCGTCAGGTACGCCCCGATCGCCTCATCGCTCCTCCCCAGTCCGTCATAGATACGCGCCAGCCGGTACGCCAGCTCGCATTTCTCCTCCGGCAGGGCCAGATCAGAGCTGCCCATCCCCTCCAGGGAAGGCAGGGCCTCTGAATAGTATCCGCCATCGCTGAGCAATCTTGCCCGCAGCAGCCGCCGGTCGGGCCACTTTCCCGCACGCGCATCTTTCAATGCCTGCCGGTCTGCATCCGCCTCCGCCGATCCCTTGCTGATCACTAACATCCGACAGCTATCCGCCTTGTGCATATCCCCGCTTAAGTAGTAGGACCAGCTCAGCTTCTCCAGCGCATCTTTGACATAAAAGCGTCCCTTGAACCGCTGCAGGAAACGTCCCAGGTAGAGAGCCGCCGACGGGTCCAGGTGGTTGAGCCTGGCATAGCCCATCTCCAGGTCCCAGACCGGCATATCCATATATCCCGATCCATCGTTCATCTGCGAGATGATCTGTTCGGCCAGGGCCGACCGGTGATCGTTGATACAGAGGTTGGCGTAGAGATAGGTAAAAAGATGATTATTCTTTACATCCAGCCGGTGCTGCCGGATGAACTGAAAAACTTCCTCGTGTTTGTTCTCAATATAGAATTGTAAATAGAGATAGTAAAAGATCGCCTCATCCCTGTAAAGCTCGGCCCAGACATCTCCGGCGCGCCCGCCCCACGCGGCCGCACCCGGATCACCCATTTTTAAAAAATTCTCCAGCCGCTCCATCCCACCCGCAACGCTTCCTCTTATCCCCAGCAGATTGCTCAGCCACTTGTACCCGTCGGGTATCGTCCCCGCTACGACCTGCATGGCGCCACTGAGCATCTTCGCCGGTCCAAAATCGGGGAACTTCTTTTCGCATTCCTTGCTTTGAATAAAGGATCGTCTGAACTCCCATCCAGCTTCCCAGTTGCTTCCAAACTTAATCCGAATCGCCGCCCACTGAAAATGAATGATGCTCTTCGTGAACAGGCTGAAAGCCGACGATTCCGGTCCCTCGCTCATCAGCGCGATCCGCTGGTCGAGCCTGTCGCGGGCCGACTGATACAATACCGGGTCTTCATTGAAGAACAGCTGAAAGAAATCGATATAGTTGTCGAGAAAATAAGGGATGAGATTGGACGGGTCCCGCCGCTTCTCCACCTCGAGCAGCCGCCCCCCTTCCTCAAGGCGCAACTGTATAATGGCCTGATAAGCCTGCCGGCAACCGGAGCTAAAGTCAAAATGCTTGTCCGCAGTCGGCGTCACCGGCGCGGCCACCACCCCCAGCGGCGCCATCACCACCACCACCACACAAAATAAAAGGCGTTCTACTATCGAACGCCTTCTAAAAAAATTCACCGGATATCTACTATTTAACTTCAATAGCGTCATTCAGTTCGTTGTCGACAAGGATACGACCGCAGTTCTCACACACGATGATCTTCTTGCGCTGACGGATCTCGCTCTGCCGCTGAGGCGGGATCGCATTAAAACATCCGCCGCATGCATCTCTCAGAACAGGAACCACAGCCAGACCATTCCGGTAGTTACCGCGGATACGATCGTAAGAATGCAGCAACCGGGGTTCAACCTTCTCCCTGGCTTCCGTAGAAAGCTTTACAAAATGCTTCTCTTCTTTCTCGGTGGTAGCGATGATCTTGTCCAGCTCATCCTTCTTGTTCTTCAGAACAGACTCTTTCGTAGCAATGTTCTTCTTCGCCTTCTCGAGCAGCTGCACCTTCTCGGCGATCTCCTCGTTGGCGTCCTTGATATGCTTCTCGGCCAGCTTGACTTCCAGCTGCTGCATCTCGATCTCTTTGTTGATCGCTTCGAATTCGCGGCTGTTCTTGACGTTCTGGCTTTGCTTGTCGTATTTCTTGATCAAGGTGTCGGCTTCCTTGATAGTTTCTTTCTTTTGATTGATGAATTCCTGGATCCCATTGATCTCCTCTTCCACCCGAGTCTGACGAGCATGCAGACCCTGGATCTCATCTTCCAGGTCGCTGACTTCCATCGGAAGCTCACCCTTCAGGATCTTGTATTCGTCTAACTTCGATTCAATTTTTTGGAGGGTCACAAGTGATGTGAGCTTTTCCTCAACAGAGAATTCTTTTACGTTTGACATATTTTTTATTTAACCTGTTCGGTCTCCTGATTTATCGAGCTCGGCCGGCCCCCCGACCGCGACTCAGTAATAATTAACCGGATTCGTTTTGATCCCCGATTTAAGGACCGCAAAATTACTAAATTTTTCCCGCAAAACCTCAAAAAGCAAGTCTACCGTGAATTGCTCACTCTCGAAATGCCCGATATCGGCTATGACCAGCTGGTCATTCGCATCAAAAAACTCATGATATTTAACATCCGAAGTGACATAAAAGTTGGCCCCGGCGGCTAATGCATTGGAAATCAAAAAGCTACCAGCACCCCCGCAAACAGCCACCCGCGACACCATCCTGCCCGTCAGCGGCGTATGCCGGACCACCGTCAACCCAAAAGCCTCCTTCAACCGGTCCAAAAAAGCCCTCTCCTCCACCGGCTCAGCCAGTTCCCCCACCAGCCCCGATCCGACCCCGGACCAGGTGTTGGCCAGCGAAACCAGGTCATAGGCCACCTCCTCATAGGGATGGGCCGCTACCATAGCCTCGATCACCCCCCGGCTGAGATGAGCCGGCACGACGACCTCCAGGCGCACTTCCATCTCTTCATGCCGCGACCCCTGCTGCCCGACAAAAGGCTGGGTCCCCTCTCCTGCCTTGAACGTCCCGATACCCCCCACGCCAAAACTACATTCGCTATACCCCCCTATATGCCCCGCCCCTGCCGTAAAGATCGCCGCCCGGACAGCCTCGAGATGATCGACCGGAACAAAACAATACAGCTTCTGCAGCATCCCCGCCCGTGGCATCAACGCCCGCCCCCCCGATATACCTAGCTTTTGAGCGATCCGACCATTCACCCCCTCCCGCACGACATTGTCAAGATTGGTATGAATAGCATAGATGGCGATATCCTTTTTGATGGCGGCTATTACCGTCCGCTCGACATAATTACGACCGGAGATCTTCTTCAATCCACCAAACACGATCGGATGATGAGCTACCACCAGGTTACATCCCCGCGCGACAGCCTCAGCAATAACAGCCTCGGTCGCATCCAGCGTCGTCAGTATTCCCGTACACTCCCATCCACCACGCCCCGTCAACAGTCCCGCATTGTCATACGATTCCTGGTATGACAAAGGAGCAAGCGCTTCCAGATGACTGATGACCTCTGATATCTTCATAAGTTTTTGCCGGACCTCCGGTCCTCATTTCAGTGGACCTTCGGTCCTTATCCATTTATTGAATGATCCTTTCAATATGCGTCAGCTTCCCATCCTCATTAAACCCTTCCATCACTACCCTCAGCTTCTTGGTGATATCGTTATTGAAAAAATCAATATTGACATGCCTGTTATCCCTGTCCGTCAGCACAAACGGTTTCCAGTACAGGGTCGTCCTTAGATCCCCTCCTTCATTCTGCGCACTGTTCTCCAGATAGTTCGGGACATAGAATTCTTTCGGCATCGAATAACCAATAAGGATAGCCCGCGACAACCCCTTGAAGTTAGGATCAGACCTCTTCTCATCCCCACCCTTCTTCGTATAGACAGCTATCGTACCACCGGAGCCACCCCCAAATCCCACTCCCGACCCCGGCCGGAAGACCTTCACCATAGCCACATCCGTCACCGGCGTACTTTGCAGCTGCTGGGCATCCACCTGCATTTCATTCAGGTATAGCTGCGGCCTGCCACCGCGCCAGCTCAGCGAAGGAGTGCCTCCCGGTCCATTACCCGGCGTGATCTGCAGACCTGCTACCTTGCCCTGCAGATAGGTGAAGATATCCAGCTGCGCAGCCGCCAGCGGGTCGTTGATCAGGTCGAACGTATAGGCATCTCCGCCAGCGAAAAGACCCGACGCATATTTCTCATCCAGCTTCTCCGCCTCTGATTTCACTCGCCCCTTTACGGTCACCGCTTCAAGCGTCTTGACTTTCGCGTCGTTTATCGGCTGGATCCGCGCTACCTCTTCGGCAATATACCGGTTGCGCCGCAGATAGGCCGAATCCTCCGCCGTCCACCCCTCGAATGCCGCCGTCAGCGGCTTTGCGATCCTCGATCCCCTGACCAGACCCGTATTGAAGGTGATAGCCGCCTGGTCGGACAGGGCGCGGTTGACATTGAACTGGTAGAAGGCCCGGACGGTATCAAAAAAGACCAGTCCCGTCACCCCAAAATTATTTCCCGCAAGGTGCGGCAGCTGCAGCATCTGCGTACTGGAGTCCTTACGGCTCATAATGACATTCATGAACTCGTCCCTGCTGATCTTGCTCGCATCTACACCCAGCACCTGCACTTTCATAGAAAGATAGTCCTGCTCGGGGTTCTTGATCACCGGCAGCTTCCCAATGGCAAGCATTTCCCATTTCAGCCGCCGCCAGCCATGCGTCATCATAACAAGGTCGAGCTGTCTGGTCAGACTGTCCGCCGTCCCGATAAAGTAATAGGCAGGATTATGGATATATCCCCGCAGCTCGCCCGTCAGCAACAGCCGCGATACGATATTGTCATCCCCCGGAAACTCCCCGTCAGCCGTGGCATCCGTGACCGCCAGCGACATATTGGACTTCAGGGTATCCGGGACGTCGATCGCCAGGGTGTTCTTCCCCCTCCTGTTCACGCCCTTCACGGTCACAGCCAGGTCCGGGGCGAAAAGAAAATCATGGTTATTGACAAAGATCACCCGCTCCGCCACCGGCGTCATATCGTCCGCAAAAACCGTCAATTGCAACACGCCCGACGGCAGCTGCCCCGTAGGAATAGTGCCCCCGCTCATGAAATTCTCCTGCAGGTTGATCTTCGCCTTGTAGACCAGGTGCTGGTGCATATGCGCGATGATGGTCAGATGCTGAAATTCCGCCCCCCCATCCTGGGCACGCGCAACAGAGAACAACACCTTCTGATTCCCCGGTATCGCCCGCAACGCCGCGCCCGTGGTCTTCGCCGTAGGCAGCCCCGTCTTGTGCTCAACACCCGCGTCGTCCTTCCACACCGCGGTCAGCGAGTCGTCCTTATCCATCGTCACCAGGAACTTGCCCATCCCATCGTGATCAGTATTAAAGGTCAGCACCTCCTTACCCGTCCTGTCCACTATGGACCCTTTCGCGGGAAAAGGATAGCCGAACTGGTCATTCGCCTTAAAGGCAACCATACCCTCCACTCCTGCTATCAGGTCGCCGCCTTCAGGAAAGAACTGCAGCCTGATCTGCCGGGGCACCAGCGTCACTGTTACGCCCGCAGAATCCAGTTTCTTATCAAAAATGCGGATGTCCTTCTCAAAATAAAAGGCCGTATCAAAATTGGTCATCCAGGTCGTATAAGCCCTGAAATGCAGATGACCGGTCTTCACCGATTTCGGCAGGTCGAAATTGCCCGCCGTGCTCGATTCGGAAACCGGATAGACCTTCCGCTGCAGGATCGCACCCGAAGCATCCGATAGCTCGGCATAAAAATTCTTGCTATACAAAGAAGGATCAGCCCCCGAAAATATATAGGCCTTGAACCAGATCGTCTCGCCCGGAGCATAGATCTTCTTATCGAACTGTATATGGATCTTCTCCTGAGGGAAATTATTAGCGTATATATTCAACATGGAGTCCAGCTTCTGGGCGCTGACGGGCGAAACATTCAGGGTTAGCAGCAGGGCAAACAAAACCAGGGCGGGAAAACCAATCCACTGTGGCAGGACAATGGGCAAAAGACAGCGATGCTTGTTCATACGGTGAAATTATTCAACTCAATCAGAAAAATTGACTTAAAATGTAATTAATTTCGAAAATTCCCAGCCAAAAAAAACATTCCCGGACACAAAAAATGTTAAAATGATTTTAACAAAGTCTACTGCCGACCTCTACAATGACTATAAGGAACGTATGGAGAAAATCGCCGATGTAAAATATTCGGCGGCAGTACTCCAATGGGACCAGGAAACCTATCTCCCGCCCAAAGGCGCCGAATTCCGCGGCCGCCAGCTGGCCACGCTTTCGGAGATCGCCCACGAATGGTTCATCGACCCCGCGCTGGGACAGCTTCTGCAGGACCTCCATGGACGCAGCGATCTCGACGACTCTCAGCGCCGCAACGTCGACCTGAGCCTTGAAGACTACGACAAACAAAAGAAATTCACGCCCGCCTTCATCCGAAAGCTGAGCGAAGCCACCTCCCGCAGCTTCCACAGCTGGCTGCAGGCTAGGAACGAGAACTCATTTACCCGTTTCAGGCCGGACCTCGACCAACTGGTCCAGCTAAAAAAGGAAGAGGCCGAACTCGCCGGCTACCAGCACCATCCATATAACGCCCTGCTCGACCAGTACGAGAAAGGCGCCACGATCACCCTCCTGGATAAGGTCTTCACCGAGATCCGCACACCGCTGAGGGACTTACTCCGGACCATCGCCAGCCGCCCCCAGGTCGACGACAGTTTCCTCCACGGCCACTTCCCCAAACAGGAGCAATGGAACTTCGGCATGGGACTGATCAAAAAGCTCGGCTTCGACTTCGAAGCTGGCCGGCAGGACCTGTCCGAACATCCTTTCACCACCAACTTCAACAGCCGCGACGTCCGTATCACCACCCGCGTCGACGAGAACGATTTCAACCATATGACCTGGTCCTGTATCCACGAGACCGGCCACGCACTGTACGAACAGGGACTGCCCGCGGAGCAATACGGTCTCCCCCTGGGCGAATACGCCTCCCTGAGCATCCATGAGTCACAGTCGCGGCTCTGGGAGAACAATATCGGAAGAAGCCTCTCCTGGTGGAAGACCATCTACCCCGGCCTCCAGAAAACCTTCCCCAACCAGCTCAACCCCGTCACCGCCGAAGAATTCTACAAAGGCATCAACAAGGCGCAACCCTCCCTCATCCGCACCGAATCCGATGAGGTCTCCTACCACTTCCACGTGATGATCCGGTACGAGCTGGAGAAAAGATTGATCGGTGGCGAGCTCAAAACAGAAGACATTCCCGCCTGGTGGAACGAGAACTACGCCACCTGGCTGGGCGTGACCGTACCCGACGACAAGCGGGGCTGCCTCCAGGACGTGCACTGGAGCCACGGCAGCTTCGGGTATTTCCCGACCTACAGCCTCGGCAGCTTCTATGCCGCCCAGCTGTTCGCCGCAGCAAACGCACAAATATCTGGTTTACAGAACAATATAGAAAAAGGCGACACGTCAAAATTGCTGGACTGGCTCCGAACCAACATCCATCAATACGGAAGACGTTATACCAGCGAGGAGCTCTGCGCCAAAGCCACCGGAAAAACCCTCGATATCAGTTATTTTTTAACGTATTTGCTTGAAAAATACCGGAATATTTACAACTTTTGAGGTAAATCCAGTTGCTATGAAAAGCACATTCCCCCTGGCCTTGATGGCTTCGCTCGTGTTGCTCGGATCTTCGTGTAAGAAGTTTATCGAGAAAAAGGCTGAGAACGCCGTATTGTCAATCATGACTAACGGCTATTGGTATGTCAGTGGGTATAAGCAAAATGATAGTGATATAACAGCTTCTTTCTCCGGTTATCTCTTTAAATTTGACGCGAACAATACGGTGACAGGGACGAAGGCCAGCACTTCTGTCACGGGTCAGTGGGAGGTCAATATCGCCAATCGGACGATCACCTCCAATTTTCCCGGAGCGATTGAACCGGTGTCCCTGCTTAATGCAACCTGGACCATCAAAGACAGCTATAACGACAGCGTATCCGCCTGGTCGATAGACACGGTCAGACACGCTACCAATATCCTGCAGCTGAAAAAACAATAATCCGCCCCTCGGAAGGCTTTCCTTTCCTATCTCCTATTCGGCCTTCAGTCATTTCCTGACTGGAAAGGTTTTTGCTTTTATTGGATTATCAAAACAATCATTTCGTTGATACGAAGACTACTGATCATTATTAGCTGCTTCTGTACCATTGGAATCGCAAGTACCCGAGCGCAGGCGCCGGTCGCCGATTTTTCGGCATCTGTCACCAGCGGCTGTGGTCCGCTGGCCGTCCAATTCCACGACAATTCCGCAAATTCCCCAACCTTCTGGCAGTGGGACTTCGGTAACGGGCAGACTTCCACGCAGCAGAATCCCAGTACGAGCTATTCAAATCCCGGCACCTATACGGTCACCCTCATCGTCCGCAATCGCAGCGGCGCCGACGCCATACGAAAGACGGATTATATCACGGTTTATCCCTATCCCCTCACCGGCTTCACCTCCAATGTCACCGTTGCCTGTCACCCGGCCAACGTTCAATTCACCGACCAGACGATACCCGGGCAGGGCAACATCACTTCCTGGCAATGGGACTTCGGCGACGGCTCGGGTTCCAACCAGCAGAATCCATCACACGTTTACGATCAGACCGGGTATTATAACGTCACGCTAAATGCCACCAACTCCGGCGGCTGCTCATATTCGTCTGTCAAGACACGTTATATCCGTGTAGTCGACGGCATCCAGCCCAATTTTACCTGGAACCAGGTCTCCGCAGCCTGCTCCGCGCCTTTTAGCCTCAATTTCATCAACCAGACAGCAGGCCCCGGCAACCTTTCCTACAGCTGGATATTCGGCAACGGCGCCAATCCCGCGGCGGCCGCTACCGCCAATCCTACCAATATCAGCTTTCCGGGTACCGGCACCTACAACGTCACGCTGAACGTCGCCAGCGACCTGGGCTGTACCGGCACACTGACCCAACCAGTCCCGCTCAGCAGTACCACTGCTACCATCGTCGGACCCGACAATACCTGCGTCAATACACCCGTCACGTTCTCCCTGGGCACCGGGCCAACCCTGCAATCCGCTCAGTGGGATTTTGGCGACGGAGCCACCTCGACAGACGCGAGCCCGACCCATTCTTACACCGCCAATGGCACCTACACCGTCACAGTAACCAGTCAATATACCAGCTGTACCACCACCGCTACAAAAACTATAACCGTAGGCATTGCAGGCACTCCCACCTTTACTTCCAATGCCTCGCCATTCTGCAGCGCCCCCCAAACGGTCACCTTTATCGACAAGACCAACCCAAAACCCAACCAATGGCTATGGGATTTCGGCGATGGCCAGACATCCACCGACTCGATGCCCACCCACGCCTACACAAGCACGGGGCTTTATGATGTAAAACTCACAACCACAACCGGCGGCTGCTCCGGAGCCGGCATGATCCCGCAATACATCAAGATCAAGCCCCCGGTCATCAATAGTCTCGGCGGTACGCTCGGAGCCTGTATCAACACTACGCCCGACCACACCGCAGTAACGCCCGTTGCAGATATCTCAGCAGTGGATGGCATCGCCTCCTGGTCCTGGTCTGCACCCGGTGCCACTCCGTCGAGCTCGACCTCGCCAAATCCGTCCTTCACCTACGCCACGACCGGACCTCACGATATTACTCTCTCGATCACAACCACGACCGGATGCCAGACCTCGGCTACCTTCACCAGCGCCGTGCAGATCGGCACCCCAACACCGGCGAGCATCACCACGAATCCTGCACCACCAGGTAACAATTTTTGCGGCAATGATCCGATCACCTTCAGCGACCCCGCCACACCACCAGGCGAATACCGCTGGCACTGGGACTTCGGCGACGGAACTATCATCGATACGAGTGCTGACCCCGTGACACATTCTTTCCACAACCTCGCGGGGAAACACATCACGCTCGACCTTATCCACAACGGTTGTCCTCAGTCCACATTCCTCGACATCCACATCGCTCCGCCAATCGTCGGATTCGTCTATAAAGCAGACTGTGCCCACAATGATCCATATACGGTAATTTTTACGGATTCATCTAAAGAATATGGTCAGTCTCCATTCTCGGCTGTCTGGAATTTTGGAGATGGTTCACCGACTCAGACTGTGAACTCCATCAATCAACCCGTCACACATCCATATACTCCGCCAGTCCCACAGGGTCTGCTCACCCGCACTGTTAATCTAACCGTAACAGACGGAGCCTGTACGGGAACACAGACCCAGAAAATCGTCCTGGGGACCGTACCTATTGACTTTACTCCTCCGCCGCTCTTCTGTTCGGGGGTATTCTATAACATAATCGCCCAATCTCAACACCCCGAGCTCATCAAAGGCTATTACTGGCACTGGGAATACAACATGAACCAACCCTATGCATTCAGCCCCTCCGACACAGGGAATTTGCAGAGCCTTATTCGCGGCAATCACACGCTCACACTCGTGGTCCAGCTGACCAGCGGGTGCGAGGATTCCATCAGCCATTCCGTTCAGGTATCCTACCCCGATGCATTATTTACCATGCCGGTCGGCGGGTGCGTGAACAGCGCGATCCCTTTTACCGACCAGTCGAAACCCGACCCCGGCACCGGTAGCCTGCCCGTGCAATGGTTCTGGAATTTTGGCGACAGCACATTGCCACCAAATCCCATACAGAAAAACCCTACCCACAATTTTGCCGACACCGGCCTTTACACAGTTTCCCTTCAGATCAAGGATGCCAACGGCTGCTCCCGTACCTACACATCCCCAACACCCATCCACATCACCGGACCGATCGCCCGTTTCGGCTGGTCGGATACAACCTTCTACTGCCCAAAAACTCCCCTGAAATTCTCGGACTCCTCCATCGGCTATAACCTCACCGATCAGTGGACCTATGGCGACGGCAGCCAGGACAACACAGGCATACATACCTACCCCAACAACGGAAGCTATAGCGTCACGCTTACCGTAACAGACGCCTTCTCCTGTACCAATTCGCTGACAAAGACGATCCAGATCCAGAACCCGATAGCGGCCTTCGACATCTCCGATACCACGGCCATCTGTACTCCGTTGCAGACGATGTTCACCGCCCACGCCCAATACTACGATTCACTCTACTGGAATTTTGGCGACGGCACAACATCCACACTCCCTACCACTTCACACTTCTATAATACGCTGGATACTTTCTACGCCAAACTCTTCGTCCGCGGCCCAGGCGGCTGTTTCGACTCTGCCACCCGGCGCGTGCTGGTGCTCGATCCCAACAAGACCACCCAGTTCAAATTCGGTCCGAACAGCGCCTGCGACTCCGTGCCCGTCCAGTTCGACATCACGCCGCCCGGCTTTACTAAGTTTACGCTGGTCTTCGGCGACAATACTGCGGACTCTTCCCAGAACACCACGCCCTTCCATATGTACCGAAGCCCCAGCACCTATACGCCTACGTTGGTGCTTGTCGACGTGTCGGGCTGTATCGTCAATATCGGGACGACCACCAATATAAAAGTGCTGGGTTCGGTGCCGTTCGTAAGCCTCAACCCCCATGAATTCTGCGACAGCGGCTTTGTCGTATTCACGGATTATACTATTTCGAACGACGGCGTCACCAGCGAGACCCTCGATTTCGGCGACGGCTCTCCGCCACTAACGAATAATTCGGGCGCGGCCAACCTCGACACGGAGCATTACTACAACAAGCCCGGCGCCTTCCTGGCTACTTTGCATGTAACCACCCTCAGTACCTGCGCTGAGACGTATACCGACACCGTACACGTCCACCCCACCCCGCATCCGGTCATCACCCCGACCAGCCCGCTCTGTACGGGCATCGTCAGCTTTGCCGGCAGCACTTCCAATACGATGACCGAACCCGTCCTCTGGGCCTGGGACTTTGGCAACGGACAGAAGTCAACCGATCAGAACCCTTCCAACAGTTACAAACCGGGGTCGTACACAGTCCAGCTACAGACCTCCGTTCCCTTCGGCTGTAAAGACACGACTTCTGCCGCTATCGTCATCAACCCCCTCCCCGAGATCAAGGGCCCCCATGAAATAACGACACCCGTCGGCTTCCCCATCACCATTCCCTTTACGTATAGCAGCAACGTCACGACCTGGGTATGGACACCGGCCGACAGTCTCAGCTGCGCCGACTGCGCCAACCCATCGGCTACCCTTGTATTTAAAAAGCTGTTCCGCGTCACCGTCACAGACGTCAACAACTGCGTGGCCTCCGACTCCATTCTCGTCAGGACGATCTGCAATGACAAGAACTACTTTTTCCCGAATACCTTCTCACCCAACGGCGACGGCAACAACGACTATTTCTTCCCGCGCGGAAGTAATCTCTATAATATCCAGTCGCTAAGTGTTTTCAATCGGTGGGGGCAGTTGGTGTTTCAACGGAGAGACTTCCCTGCCAACAATCCGACCCTGGGATGGGACGGTACGATCAACGGTCGTCCGGCTCCGGTAGACGCCTATGTATATATAGCTGAGGTCATCTGTAACAATGCCGAGGTCATAAGCCTGCACGGCGACGTCTCGTTGATCCGATAAGACCTAAAAACTAAAATGTGAAAAAGCGCTCATACCATATCGTTCTGTTCACACTGCTTACCCTCTGGGCAGGGACCTCCGCGACGGCCCAGGACATCCACTTCTCGCAGTTCTTCGAGACGCCCCTGCTCCGCAATCCGGCCCTGGCGGGCATCTTCACCGGCGACTATCGGATCCAGACCGTCTTCCGCGACCAGTGGAACAGTTTCACCAACGCCTACCGCACCGGCTCGCTCAACGGCGAATACAAATGGCCCGTAGGCAGAAGCAGCGACTATTTCACCACCGCGTTCGAAGTGCTTTATGACAAGGCCGGAACCGCGGCCCTGACGACGACCGAACTGCTGCCCGCACTCAACTATCACAAATCCCTGAGCAACGAAAAAGCGATGTACCTGTCCGTTGGATTCATGGGCGGCCTGGTAGCAAAATCGATCGACATCTCCAGGGTCACGACCAATAGCCAGTACAACGGTACCGCCTATGACCCGGCCCTGCCCAATGGCGAGACCAACTTCTCGCCCAATGTCCACTATCTCGACGGAAGTCTGGGCATCAGCTTCAATACCGTTTTTGGCCAGGACAACAAGAATTCGTTCTTCGCCGGCTTCGCGTACCACCACCTCAACCGGCCCAAAAATTCCTTCTACAAGAACCCGGGTATCGAGCTCGATGCCAAATACGTTTTCTCTGCGGGCATAAAGGCGATCATCAACGAGCAGTCATATTTTACCGTACAGGCCGACCACTCGCGCCAGGGGCCGTCTCAGGAGACCATCGCCGGTGTCCTCTGGTCCTACAAGCTAGGTGACGATCCCGAAAACTCCGGCTACATCCTGAGCCTTGGCGGCTTCCTCCGCTGGAAGGACGCCCTCATCCCCGTTGTAAAACTCGAGATGAATTCCCTGGCCGTCGCACTCAGCTATGACGCCAACGTCTCCGAACTAAAGACCGCCAGCCAGGGCCGTGGAGGCTTCGAGCTGTCCATTTCTTATATCGGTTTCCTCGATCGGGAAAATGCAAAGTACCGGACGCTCTGCCCGAGATTTTAACAGGAACCGGCGGAGCCGGTTCGTCCGCCTGGCGGACAATAATTAGACTCGGAGCAAAAAATTATTTCTTAAAATAATTTTTTGCCATAACCTTTACAAAAAATCTCCAATGAGCACGATCCAAATCGGACAAAAAGCACCCGACTTTACCTTATACGACTCCGACAAACAAAAAGTGAACCTCAGCGACTACAAAGGCAAGAACGTCCTCCTGCTTTTCTTCCCCGCAGCCTTCACCAGCGTATGCACGGCGGAGTTATGCAGCACCCGCGACAACATCGCCCTGTATTCCAAGGCCAATGCTCAGGTCTTCGGCATCAGCGTCGACATGCCTTTCTCCCTCGCCAAATTCAAGGAGGAGCAAAAACTCAACTTCCCCCTCCTCAGCGATTTCAATAAAGAGGCCTCTACCGCCTACGGCTGCCTCTACGAAACATTTGCCACCGACCTGAGAGGCGTCTCCAAGCGCAGCGCCTTCGTCATCGACAAGGACGGCATCGTCCGCTATGCCGAGGTCCTGGAAAAAGCAAGCGACCTGCCCGACTTTGCGGCGATCCAGAAGACCCTGGCTGGGCTTTCATAGCTCGCGCGGGCGCCGTTTCCCCACATTCGGCCCCCAAAAAACCGGCTTCCCCGGCAACAATTCCACACCCCCGTTGGGAAATTGGTTCACCTGCCGGCTACCCAGCGCAAACAATTAACAATCAACTAACTAAATATGACCGGTTTTCGGACCGGTCATATAATTTCCGAGGGAAATTCGGCCTGGGATTTGTATCTTTGAAGTAAAACCTATATTTTGGAATCACTTGTAAAATGTACCCGCAGATGAGGAATTTTTACATTTTGTTATCCATTATTCTTATGAACTCCTTCCAGGCTAAAAGCCAGGCGCGCAGCCCTTTTCCTGACCCGGAGCACAAGGTTTACAAATTCTACCCCAACCCCGCAGTATCTTACATCACTTTCGAGCTCATCAAAGATGCCAGCAAGACCTACACCCTCCAAATCTTCAGTTTCCTCGGGAAAATGGTAAAAGACGAGAAAGAGATCACCGACAAACGCACCGTCAACCTCAGCGACCTCAACCGCGGTCTCTACACCTTCCAGCTACGAGACGAGAGCGGCCGCATCACCGATTCCGGGATCTTCCAGATTAATAAATAATTTATTGGGCCGGCGTCTTACAATACCTGCACTATCAAAAACTTCAAATAATTCGTATTCTCCCACCCCTCAATAATAGGGTGATCGCTCGCCTGCGCCTGAAAAGTCACCTGCCTTAACTTCCTCCGCGCATCCTTCGCCGCCAGCTGTATCGTATCCAGGAACATTTCCGGCTGCACCAGGTTGGTGCACGACGAGGTCACGAGAAACCCACCCTTCTTCACCAGCTTCATTCCCCTCAGATTGATCTCCTTATACCCCGTGATCGCCTTCTGTATCGTCTCCCGGCTCTTGGTAAACGCCGGCGGATCCAGCATCACGACATCATACTGCCGCCCTTCCTTACTCCACTGCTTCAGCGCGTCAAAAGCGTTGATCGCCTCATACCGGCACACCCCCGAAAGCCCGTTGAGCTCGGCATTGCGCCTCGCCTGCGCGACCGCATTCTCGGAGATGTCCAGCCCCAGCACCGACTTCGCGCCATAAAACCCCGCGTGCGTCTCAAAACTACCCGTGTACGTAAACGCCCCCAGCACATCCGCCCCCTTCACAATATGCTGTATCGCCCTCCGGTTGTCGTGCTGGTCGAGGAAATACCCCGTCTTCTGGCCGTTCTCGATATCCACGTGCAGCCGAAGCCCGTTTTCGTTGATAATGATCTGGGTTTCAGCCGGCGCCGACAGCCACCCCTTCTGCTGCGGCAGCCCCTCCAGTTCCCGCACGGGAACATCATTCCGCTCATAGATACCCTTCGGCTGAAATATCTTCTCCAGCGCCGCTACTATAGCCGGCTTCCACCGGTCCATGCCCAGGGCCAGCGTCTGCAATACAAAATAGTCGTTGAACTTGTCAATGATCAGGGCCGGCATATAATCCGCTTCCCCGAACACCAGCCGGCAGTTCTCCACATAGCCTATCCGCTGCCGATATTCCCAGGCCGTAAGCAGCCGGTTATAAAAGAAGCCCTCGTCAATGACCTCATCCTTCTCCCTCGTCAGCAAGCGCACCGCGATCTGGGACTGCGGGTTGATATAGCCACGGCCCATGAACTTCTTGTCGTGGGTAAAGACGTCCACAATCCCCCCGGCCGCCTCGTCACCATCCACCTTATCTATCTCATTTCCAAATATCCAGGGATGTCCATTCTCCACCCTCCTGCTGATCTTCCTTTTCAGATAAACTTTCGTCATGCGCGCAAAGGTACTCCCATTTTTGGCACCCTCCGACCAATTTTGACGGTCCGGCCACACCCTCCGTCAGTCCCGTCATACCTTCCGGAAATTCAGGACAATTTGTCCTTCTTTAACACTTGGCAGGAATATTGACTGGCTTACCTTTGTTGCCAACCAAGGCCCCGGAAGGGCCTTCAAATTATTATATTATGACCAACTTTAATATAGACGATCAGCAACCCGACCCGCTGGATGACATGAATACTGACGAGAACATTGCAGGGACGACCCACCTCAATGACATCAGCGCCAGTGAGGAAGAGCTGGACAAATGCAAAGAAGAGCTCCAGGAACAGAAAGACAAATATCTCCGCCTGTTCGCAGAGTTCGACAATTTCCGGAAACGCAGCGCCCGCGAGAATCTCGAGATCAGGCAAACGGCTGGAAAAGAAGTCATCACGTCCTTACTGGACGTCCTGGACGACTGCGATCGCGCCGAACGGCAGCTACAGACTACAGACAATATCGACCAGATAAAGGAAGGCGTTCAATTGGTTTTCTCCAAATTGCGCTCTGTTCTACAGGGAAAAGGCCTCAAGGCGATGCAAAGCATCAATACTGACTTTGACGTCGAAAAGCACGAGGCGATCACAGAGATCCCGGTAAAGGACCCGGCTCAAAAGGGAAAAGTTATCGACGAAGTACAGAAAGGCTATTACCTTAACGACAAGATCATCCGCTTTGCCAAAGTGGTAGTAGGCAAATAAACTATTAAAAGCATTCAGGGGCCATCGGTTCTAAACCGATAGGCCCCAACAGTTTTTTCTAAGACTATGTCAAAACGAGACTATTACGAAGTACTAGGGGTATCCAAAGGCGCCACCGCCGACGAGATCAAAAAATCCTACAGGAAAGTGGCCATGCAGTTCCACCCCGACCGCAACCCGGGAGACAAATCCGCAGAGGAGAAGTTCAAAGAGGCGGCAGAAGCCTATGAAGTGCTCAGCGACGCGGACAAAAGAGCCCAGTATGACCGCTATGGACATGCGGGTCTCTCCGGCAACGGCCGGGGCGGATTCGGCGGCGGCGGCAGCATGAACATGGATGACATCTTCAGCCAGTTCGGCGACATCTTTGGCGATGATATCTTCGGCAGCTTCTTCGGCGGCGGCCGTCGCGGCGGCGGGGGCGGTGGTCGTTCCCGCGGCGTAAGAGGCAGCAACCTGCGCGTAAAGATCAAGCTCAACTACGAGGAGATAGCCAAGGGCGTCACCAAGAATATAAAGGTCAAAAAGCACGTCTCCTGCACGACCTGCAGCGGCAGCGGCGCCAAGGACAAGAGCAGCATCCAGACCTGCGGCACCTGCGGAGGCAGCGGCCAGGTACGCCGGGTAAGCAATACCTTCCTCGGCCAGATGCAGACCGTGACCACCTGTCCGACCTGCAACGGCGAAGGCTCCATCGTCACCGCGAAATGTACCGTATGTAAAGGCGAAGGCCGCGTCTATGGCGAAGAGACGGTGACTATCGACATCCCGGCAGGCGTACAGGAAGGCATGCAGCTCAGCGTGGGCGGCCGGGGCAACGCCGGCGAACGGGGCGGCGCCGCAGGCGACCTCATCATCCTCATCGAAGAAGAACAGCATCCCGAACTGCACCGCGACGGACTTAACGTCGCTTTCGAGCTCCATATCTCCTTCACCGATGCGGTCTTCGGCCTCCAGGCAGAAGTACCCACCATCGACGGAAAGGCCAAGATCAAGATCCCCCCGGGTACCCAAAGCGGCAAGATATTCCGGCTGAAAGGCAAGGGCTTCCCCGCCGTCAATTCCTACGAAAGAGGCGACCAGCTCATCCATGTCAACGTCTGGACACCCCAACACCTGACACCGGAAGAGAAAGCCATGATCGAGAAATTAGGGGATTCTCCGAATTTCCAGCCGAAACCGGACAAGAACGAGCGGAGCTTTTTCGATAAAGTAAGAGAAATGTTCAGCTAAATATTTGAACCCCGGCTCTGGCCGGGGTTTTTTAATCCTCCCCGTCACGTTTCTTCTCAGTCCTCCTCATCACGTTTCTTCTCAGTCCTCCTCATCGCGTTTCCTGTGGTGGCTTTTGCCATATATCTTCCGGGCTTTTTCTATCAGCGCGATGAATTCCTGTTGCATCTCATCGCCGGGATCACTGGAACGCTCAGCCATGAGAATAGCATCCTTCCAGTCAGCCTGCTTCATAAACCTTGATTTCTTCAACAACCCCCCAAAAAGGGCGATCGACGAGGCAAAACGATAGCAGGGCTGCAGTTTCTCAAAAGGCGTCATCTGGCTCGAACACTCATAATAGCTCACCCTCGGCGAACGATCGTTGGGCAACCTGTAGTTGAGCACCACCCTGGCCAGCCGGTCCGCATTGCCCCTGACACTATCCGCATCCACGGGAATGACCTCGAACAGCGCCAGCAGCGAATGTCCCGACCCAACCTCCCCACCCTGCAGCTGACTCAGGGTATCCGATAGCACCTTTTCCTTATTGTCAAAGCCGATCAGGCGGTAGTCCTTTACCAATCCCGGGTTGAAGTCGATATTGAGATACGCGTCATCCGCCACGGCATAAACTGTCTGAGTGAACTCCCTCACCAGCACTTTTTCCGCCTCCATCGCATTATCGAGATAAGCAAAATTCCCATTCCCCTTCTTGGCCAGCGCCTCCAGCTTGGAGTCTTTATAGTTCCCCATTCCTACCCCCAGACAGGTGAGGTAGACGCCCCAGTCCTTGTACTGCGTCACCAGTTTTTCCAGCTCTTCCTCGGAGGTCTCACCTTCGTTGAAATCCCCGTCCGTTGCGAGGATGACCCGGTTATTCCCACCCCTGATCAGCTGACTCTTCGCCACCCGGTAAGCCGCTCGTATCCCCGCTTCGCCCGGCGTAGCGCCACCCGGGACGAGGTCCTCGATGGCTTCCAGTATCTTCTTCCGCTCCTGCCCCGATGTCGGCTGAAGGGAGACCGCGACGGAGGACCCGTAGGTCACGATAGAGACGGTATCGATCGGTCGTAAGTTATTGACAAGCAGCTTAAAAGCAGATTTCAGCAGGGGGAGCTTGTTCGGCAGGTCCATCGAGCCGCTGACGTCCACCAGGAATACGAGATTGGCTGGCGGTATCCTTGAGGGGTCCAGCTTCCGCGCGCAGATCTGCAGGAACAGGAGCTCGTGATTCGGGTTCCAGGGACAGTCCGAAAGGTTGGAGTGTAGCAAAAAACAGCTGTCCCGGGGAGGATCGACATATCCGAAATTGAAATAGTTGAGCAGCTCCTCTATCCGGACCGCATCAGGAGGGATGGTGCTGCCCATATTCAGGAACCGGCGCACATTGCTGTAGGAGGCTTTGTCAATGGTCACCGCAAAACCCGTCTCCGGAAACCGCGTCGCCGGGACAAAATCGTTCTCCACCAGCGAAGAGTAGGTCTCCGCCCCCACTGTCCAGCCCTTTCTGTCCGTGGCCCGCAGGTCCTTGGTCAGCGAAAGCAGACTCTTCTTAGGCGCCGGCGTCGAAGGTGCGGAAGCATGAATCGCCTTCATCAGGATCGTCTGATATGTGCTGGCGTCTACCCGTAATGTGATCGTTAGAAAACCCTCAGCAGAAAGTGTCAGGGTATCCGATGTTTGAGGTATAGGTATCCCGAAAGCCCCTGAACTACCCGAATGATATAGATATCCGCTCGAATGAAGCAGTATTTTCACATCTGGCAAGAGGCTGTTATTCTGGTCTTTGATCTCCCCGCGCAAGTAGTACTGTGCCCGCGGGCTCAACGATAGCAGAACACTCAATAGCAGCAGTAGTGCACTTTTCAATCGGATATTTTCATTAAATTAATGCGTTCTTTCCTCTTTGTCAAACACTGTACTGTTAAAATCGGTCAATGTTCATCCGGCCCTGACCACGGTTATTCCGGCGGCGGGCCCACTTACTCTACTAACTTATAAATAGACGGGATATTGCGTCCCAGTCCATCATAATCAAGGCCATAGCCCAGCAGGAACTTGTTGGGCACCGAAAATCCGAGATAGTCTACGCTTATCGGATACACCGTCGCCTCCGGCTTGTGCAGCAGGGCCGCGATCTTCAGCGAAGCCGGCTGCTGGTGCTCCAGCTGCGGTAGGAACTCGCTAAGCGTCTTCCCTGTATCGACGATGTCTTCGAGGATCACGACATGCCGCCCGTGCATGTCGGTGTCCAGGCCGATCGCCGTGATCACCTGCCCCGACGACTTGGTGCCCTTGTAGGAAGCGAGTTTTATAAAACAGATCTCCGCCTCGATGGTCAATGACTTGAAGAGGTCCGAAGCAAACATGAACGATCCATTCAGAATGGCCACGAACAAAGGTTTCTTCCCATCATAATCGTTATCCATCCGGACGGCTATTTCCTTTATCTTTTTCGTGATCTGCTCTGCTGGCAAATAGGGCTCAAAATCCTTGTCGTGTACCCGTATTATCGACATACCTTAAAAAATTATCATTTGATTACCATTACCCCGAAACCCATCCATCACCTTGCATCCCTGCCGTTACCCGGAATCCCCCTACCGCCGGTTACTTGCCGTCCCCTCCAGCCGCGGCCGCGACGGCGCTGATCCCTGTAAATATATCTTTTCTCCCGCAGCCGGCTGGTCGCCAGGAGTCAACTGATTCATTTCCAACATATCCTGCAGACGGATACCCTCCACCTGGCAGATATCATACAAACGTTCTCCCACCCTTACGACATGAAACCCGATCGATCCTTCCCGCCGTTTGCGCTGAAGGAATAGCAGCTGGCCCCTCACCAGCACGTCCTCTTCCTTCATGTCGTTGAACTCCAGCAGCCGGGGCAGCGAGACATTGTATTGATTGGCTATCGCCAGCAACGAAGTGCCCGCCTGCGCATACACGACCTTCGTCTTGTTGATCTGGAACTCTCCCTCGGGATAAGACACATCAGCCTGGCCTCCGGCTGCACCAGCTGCCCCTGCTACCCCAGAAACGGCGCCATTTGCCCCGGCTCCGGACCCCGTCGTCCCGCTTCCCGCCTGACCAGCCGAGCCATCCGCAGCCAACGCCGTCACCGGAGAACTTCCGGGCAAGGTCAGCACCACCTCATCTGAGGGTTTCATCTTCCCCATCGCGATCAAAGAGTATTGCTGTAGGTTGTAGTCCTTTATCAGTTTGATCAGGATCTGGGAGTACCGGATATTCGTAGCATAACCCGCCTTCCTCAATCCATAAGCCCAACCTTCATAATCCGTCGGACTTAAGTTGAAAAGAAAAGCATACCTGCTGCCCTTCTTCAAAAAATCCGAGTGATCCCGGTAAGAATCCGCCGCCGTAGCATAGCTGCGAAAACATTCATGCCTCGCGTCATCATCGTGATAAACTACCTCCCCCTTCCAGTCATCCCTGCATTTGATCCCAAAATGGTTATTCGACGCCTTCACCAGGTCGCTCGTGCCCGCCTCCGTCTCGTGAAGCCCCTGCGCGAGGATGATGGAAGCCGGTATACCGGACCGCTGCATCTCCGCCATCGCAATGAGCTTATAGGTATTCACATAGATCACGCCGTTGGCGCTGATCTGCGCCCGAACATCGGCCCCCGTCAGCATCAATACCCATACGATAAACCATTTATACTTCATCGGCACCCGATTTTTTTTATTTTTTCCTGATCAGGAACAAGCCATCGCGCAACGTCACTATGACCTTCTCCACACTCGCATCTCCTTCAACCAGCTCGTTGAACGCCTGTATCCCCTTGGCGCTCTTGCCGCTGACCGTCCCTCCTTCCATCACCGGCAACACCTCTCCATGAAAAAATATATTATCCGCGATAATCAATCCCCCCTTCCTCACCCGGGGCAGGATCAATTTATAATACTCTGCATAATTTACCTTATCAGCATCGATAAACACCATGTCCCAGGTCTCCTCGAGGGTTGGAAGGATCGCTAACGCATTTCCCCGATGCAATATTATCCTGTCCCGCTGCTCAGACCGCCTGAAATAACCCTCGGCCCGGTCCGCATCCTCGTCCCGCAGCTCTAACGTATGCAGCTGCCCATCCTCCGTCAACCCCTCTGCCAGACAAAGGGCACTGTATCCCGTAAAGGTCCCTACCTCCAAAACCCGCCGGGGCGCCATGATCAGGCTCATCAGCTGCAGGAATTTCCCCTGCAAGGGCCCGCTGAGCATATGCGCTTCCGGGTGGAATTGCATCGTATACTCTGCTATCTCCTGCAACAGCGGGCTCAGCTTCGAAGAGTAGCGCTCCGCATAAGCCTGTACCAGCGGCTCTATCAACTCCATTTAAAAAAATTTTGTGCCAAAGATAAGACATCCCCGCCGGACCCCCCGGCCCCTTACGGCCGCCAACTTCCGTCTCCCCGTGAACCGTCGCCACCCCCACTACCCCCGGACCGCCTCCGCCGGGCGGGAGAGCATCCACAACCCCACAAACGTCAATATCCCATTCACCAGCAACAGCTCGATACCGATCTGAAACCCATTGAACCACACCGCCGAATAATGACTGATAAAATAACAGGCTACGGGCGCCAGCAGACACAGTGCGGTGATCTTCCAGGTATTCGGCAACACGCGCTTCGTGAAGATGCCAAACGCAAACAGCCCCAGCAGCGGGCCATAGGTATACCCCGCCAGATCCAGGATGGTATTGACGATGGATTTGTTATTCACCCATTTGAAGATCAGGATGCACACCAGGAATACAAGGGCGAAACAAATATGCACGGTCATTCGGGTCCTCTTCTTCTCCTGCTCGCTCATCTCCTGCCTGTTCTTCAGGTCGAGCAGGTCGATACAGAACGATGAGGTCAACGCCGTCAACGCCCCATCCGCGCTCGGGAACAGCGCTGAAATGAGACCGATGATGAAGATGACAGAGACCGCCTGCGGCAGATAGTGCAGCGCAAGTGTCGGGAAGAGATCGTCCCCTATAACACCCTGCCCGCCCAACATCAGCTGGTGTTCCTGGTAGGCCGCCCCCTTGCTCTGCGCGTAGAGATACAGCAAGCCGCCCAGCAACAGAAATAGAAAGCTCACCAGCACCATGATAAAGCTGAATGTTACTACATTCTTCTTGGAGTCCCGGAGATTCCTGACACTGATGTTCTTCTGCATCATCTCCTGGTCAAGCCCCGTCATCGCTATCGCAATGAACATCCCTCCAAGCATCTGTTTGGGGAAGAAGCCCTTGCTGTTGAGGTCCCAGTTGAAGATACGCGTATACCCTTTCGCCTCCAGCGCCCGCATGGCTCCTCCAACACTCAACCCCAGATGCTGCAGGATATAGATGGTGCAGACGACCAACCCCAGCAGCATAAAAGTGGTCTGCAGCGTATCCGTATAGACGATGGTCTTTACCCCGCCCTCGAACGTATAGAGCAGGATCATCAGCAGGATGACAAAACAGGTGACGCCAAACGGCACACCCATACTCTTCAGAATAAAAATATGCAATACATTGATCACGAGATAGAGCCTTGCCGTCGCCCCGACCGTCCTCGAGATGATAAAGAACAAAGCCCCCGTCCGGTAGGCAACCGAGCCAAAACGGCTGTGAAGATAGTTGTAAATGGACGTCAGCTGCAGCCGGTAGTACAACGGCAGCAGGACGAACGCGATCACCAGGTAGCCAAACCAGTAGCCGATGATCACCTGGAAATAGGCAAAAGCCTTATACCCCTCTCCGGCAAAATCTCCCACGGTACCCGGCACCGACACAAAGGTCACGCCGCTCAGGGACGTTCCGATCATCCCAAAGGCCACCAGCATCCAGTTGGAATTGCGGTTGCCGATAAAAAAAGAGTCATTATTGGAGTGCCGCGAAGTCCGCCAGGCTACGGCGAGCAAGAGGAGAAAATAACCGATAACAAAGGAAAACAGAAGAAAAGATGGCATCTTCGAAAATAATAAAACCGGGTTAATACTAGAATTTTAATTTTGCCCCAACAATTATGAAAATAACATCCATCGCAGTCTTTTGCGGCTCAAAATTCGGGAATAACCCCCTCTTCGCCCAACACACAGCCGAACTGGGAAGGCTGATCGGCCACCACAACCTGAAGCTGGTCTACGGCGGCGGCAGCACAGGTCTCATGGGTCTGGTCGCCGACACAGCCCTTGCAAGCGGCGCCACCGTCATCGGCATTATCCCTGAGCTGCTCAAATCACGCGAACGCCACCACCAGGGCATCTCCGAACTTCATATTGTCGCCGATATGCACGTCCGCAAACGAACGATGTACGAAAAGGCCGACGCGGCCATCATCCTGCCCGGCGGCTTCGGCACCCTCGATGAGCTGTTTGAAATGCTGACCTGGAATCAGCTGAAGATCCACAACAAAAAGATCTTTATCCTCAATTCCGATGGATTTTACGATCACCTGCTCCAACACCTGCGCAACCTCGAAAAAGAAGGCTTCCTCTACGACCCGATCAACGAACGGATCACCTTCTGCACCTCCCCCGCCGACCTCGCCAACCATATCGTGTGAACCGCGTAAACCACGGGACCTCCCGTCAACCATCCATCGCGCGACCCGTGATCATTTACCCTATCGCTTATGCACAAACACGTCAAACCCTGCCTTCACTACCGGCAACGGATGTCCATTGATGTCATTATACGGTGAGTTCTTATTGGATATCGCATCAAACCCCAGCATGATATAAAAGCTGCTCTCCCCCACGATCCGCTGCCCATATCCTATCCCAAGTATCAGACTCGGCGCATTGGCTCTGAAATTCGCCGTCGCCCCCGACCCCATATCCTTCTGGTTTACGCTGAGCCAGTTGAACTCCGGCTGAACCGTCAGGAACAAAAAAGGCAGCACATACGCCCTGCCGAATAGCCCACCCCCATATACAAATTCGTGCGTCCGTATATTGCCGTTGTAATAGGGATCGGCCTTTATCGAGTTGTAGTTGAAATTGGCCGTGATACCCACATCCAGCCAGCTGTTCAGCGAATAGCCGACCTCGGGATAGAGCCCCAGGTTGAACTCATACGAACCAAAACCCAGCCCCAGTCCCCCTCCGACGAACAGGTTCTCCTTCCGGAAACCCGTGCCCGAACCCTCATCCGTATACGTATTCACCGGCGTGTGCATATGCTGGGCCCGGACTCCCAGCCCCATGACCCCAAAAACGATAACGACCAGAACCTTTTTTATCATGAATAAAAGATTTCAATTATGCGCAAACATCGGATAAAATCAGATTCACGCCCACACCCATTTTCGTCATTGTTTGAAAGTCGGACACAAGGATTGCCTCCGATCACCATTATACTCGCTGTAAAAACCCTGACTCTGCAGAGCAAACTCATAAGCACCATACCCATTATCGTAATGTTTAATGGATGACGTGGTGATATCGTATGTGAAGGTTAGCTTGATATTCTTGTAGATAAAGCCGATCATCGGTATAAAGGAATCGCCCGCCCTGTAATAGAGCCCTCCGATGACCTGCTGGTCGCCGTCATCCTGCAGATTGTACTGCGCGCTCATCCCCAGCACCACCTCCGAGGACTGCGCCATCTGGGTATAGTACCCCTGCGGATTGATGATCACCTGGTCATTCACCTTCAGGCTGGCGTTCACAAAACCGATATAGCGGGGCGAGATCCGGCTGTCAAAACCGACCGGATCAATGCTGAAAAAGGACTCCCGGGGCCGGTTGACGTGCTGTATGGAAAAGCCGCCGTTCAGATAGATATTCTTGGTCGGAAAATAAGCATAGTTCAAACCCACCTGCATATCGAAGTAATTGTCGGACGGACGATCGATCACGACATTGGTAGGCAGCGTATTGTCAAAGAATTTCCCGTCGAACTGGTCCGGGAATTTCAGATTCTGCGTATTGATATGCTTGTTCACCCAGCCAATATTAAAACCCAGCGAGATCAGACTCGCATACCCCACCATCTGGTGATAAGCCGCCGAGCCATAGATCTGTGTCGTCGTCAGGGCGCTCGATCCGGCATCGTCCCGAAGAACAGCTCCACCCAGCCCCATCCAGCCATTCTCAATCCGGTTGCGGAATGCCTGCGCATCCCCCCATACACTGTAGGTACGGTACGGCAAAGCCATGATCGCCGACCATTGGTTGCGGTAATTCGCACCCAGCCGGTAATCCGCATCAGGAATAAAACCCGTATTGGCAGGATTGGTCGTCAACGGAGAATTGAACCACTGCGAAAAATGAAGGTCCTGGCCGGATACGGTCGTGATACCCAAAACAACGCAGCAACCCAAAAGAATTATATTTTTCACTCCCCTCAATTTAAACTATTTAACGTTAGTACCAGAACTTTGGTTGTCTTTTAATTCTACATTAACCACCCACGATCCCCCTGCCACCCTCAGGTCGCCGCCAATCGGCGCGAACCGTCCTTCCCTACCTCACCAGGGTAATATCCCCCTTCCTGCTCACATGCCTTCCATCGGCAAAATCCGCCTCCAGCGTATACGCATACACATCCATCGGCTGCAGCTGCCCCCCATAAGTCCCATCCCACCCATAATCCGGGCTGTCCGACTGGAAGACCAGCTTCCCCCACCGGTTGTATATCCGGAACAACATCTTCATGATCCCAAAACCATGCACCTTCAATATCGCATTCTGCCCAAACCTCCCCGGCGTAAACGCATTCGGCACATCCAGCAGCGGATTGACCAATGTCAGCACTGTATGACAGACGGTGTCCGAACACCCGAACTGATTCGTCGCCACCAGGCAGGCCGGGAAGGAATCCGTCTGCTGGTACTGGTGGATCACCGTATCCATCGTATTCTTGAAGGTCGAATCCCCGTCCCCGAAAGCCCAGGCATACCGGATAGCCCCCAGCGATCCATTAGTAAAAACGGTCGGCGTATTCGGTGTCGGAGGATTAGGCATCCAGGTAAAGGCCGCCGTCGGATTGACATTCACCGTGATATTCATTGTGGTGTCGGACACCTTGTTACACGTATTGGGGTCCTCCTCATGCAGGTGCACGGTATAGGTCCCGGTATTGACATACAGATGCGTCGGATTCGGATCGGTCGAGACCGGGCTGCCATCCCCGAAATCCCAGGTAAAGGTCGCTCCACCGAGCGAAGTATTGTTGAACACAGCATTATAGGGCACACAGCCACTGGCCGGCGTCTCAAACTGCGCCTTGGCTAACGGCGAGACACGCACAGGCTTGGTTACCGAATCGGGATAGTTGCAATAGGCCGTGTCATTGAGCACCAGGGTGACGTTGTAGGTGCCCGCAGCTGCAAAACTGTGTACCTGCCCGGCCATCCCCGTTACGATCCTCGGGGAATTATCCCCGAAATCCCAGGTAAAGGCGTTCGGGCTGAACGGCTTGGTCGCCGGCGCCGTAGACTTGTTCGTGAAGTCATAGGTCAGCAGATTACAGGCCACGTTCGGATCCTTGATATAATCGAAGTCGATAACCGCCCTGTCGGTTCGGGCAATGACGTGCCGGTAGGTCGTGTCCGCCACATTACAGCTGTTGGAGTCGATAGCCACCATCATTACCCTGTAGATACCCGGGTTGAGGTAGGTATGATTCACCACATAGCTGGTAGTTGCCGTATCCGGCCCCCCGTCGCCAAAATTCCAGATATACGACTTGCCGTTGCGGATGGTATCTTCCAGCCGGGTATCCATCGGAACACAACCCGCCGTATCATAAAGCCTGCCATTGACAGACGCCCTCAGCCCGGCGCCCACCCCGGCAAAACCGAACGTGATCTTGATCGCCGCCAGGTTGCAGCCATTGGTGCCGGCCCCGTTGTTGGGCGACCACACCCCCGGCGTCGTCGGGAACCTTCCCGTCTGCCCACCGTTGCAGTTCGCACATATGGCCTGGTAGATCGCCCCGTTCTGATCATAACGGCTGGTACCGCCGTCAACGTGCTCGCTGATGCTCCTGGAATTATCATTCTGCCCGAAGAAGGTCCCGTACAGCAAAGCCGAAGCATTCTTCTGAATGACGATAAAATAGAAGTCCCGGTTATCGCTGAGCTTCTTTGCGGCATCCGGTGTTACCGGCATCCCGATCGTACCGACCGTCCCATAAGGATCGGACTCGCCGCCGATGATCCAGCCACCCCACCCCGAAACGTACACATTCTCGCACCGGTCCACCAGGAAAGCTACCGGGGATATATTCGGCAAACCATGCGCCGGACCGCCGGTTCCAAACGTCGTAGAGTAGATCATCGACGAGAGATCAGGCTGCAGCTTCACAATGAACTGCCGGGACCCGGCTATCGAATAAGCCGCATTGATCACCGGCCAGCTGCCATTTGTCGTCCCCATCACATAGGGAAAGCCTTTCCTATCAAAGTCCAGCCCGTAGATCGCATCCCCTACATCCGTCCCCAGATAGGTCGACCGCTTTATCGTAGATCCGTCCGCCGATATCTGCGCAACAAATCCGTCACAGACGCCGCCCCGGTATCCCGGCTGCACTACCCCGGTATGGTCCCCCGGAAAGTTCGCGCTGGCCGTAGCGCCGCCCACATAGATATCGCCCGTCAAAGGATCGGCCTTCAGCACAAAAGCCGCATCGCTGCTGGTACCACCCAGGAAACTACTCCAGATAATATGATCACAGCTGGGATCGATCTTTACAACCACACCGTCCTGGCGCCCGCCGCCAAAGGTCGGCTGGAAAACAGCCCCGACGATCGGGAAGCCGTTGGGACCCTGCGGTGACTGGCTCGAAGCAGCCACCAGGATATTCCCCGAACCGTCGATGACCACCTCGCTCCGGGAATCGTCTCCGTAGTAGCGGATCAGCGAATCGGCCTTCTCGTAGCGCGTCCTCACCTGGTCCTCCATATTCACGCAGTCATTCCCCGCCCCGCCGATACGCATACACCCGATGAGCGCGCTTCCGTCGGCACTGATCTTGGCCACGAACATATCCGCCGCGCCACCAACACCTGCCGTGGTCTTGAAAGGAAAATTCGTCGAGTAGGTCCGGCCCAGCACGATCAGATTACCCTGGGGGTCAGAAAAAAGAGAATGAGGCGTCTCGGAATCCGAACCGCCCAGATAGGTCGCATATAGCTTGTTCGCGCCGTTGCTGCTGAACTTGATGATCCCCACGTCGAACTGCCCATTGCCATATACCGGCTGCAAAGCCCCAGTCGTCCAGGGAAAAGCACTGCCAAAAACGATCCCGCCGGCAAAGAAAGTGCCGCCCGGCCCCGGCGTCGCCGTGAAGCCCCAGTTGCTCACCTTGCTCCCCGTAAACGTACAGAACACAATGGACGGGTCGATGATCAGCGTGGCCCCCGGATCAATCCCATTTACTTTAAAGCTCACCGTATTGCCGTCGGTGATCACATACCGGCAGTCCACATTCGTCCGGCCTTTGGCGGGATCGAACGTATACGAATAAGGCGAAGGCTGCGTGACATCGCCTACCGTCGTACCGGTGATCAGCTGATTCTTCCTGATGCTCATCTTCGTGGCTCCGTCATACTTCATCCGCACCTGGCTAAGATCGCCGCCGGGATGGACAATGATATCGTATTTCAGCAGACCGTTGTAAGTATAGTAACGGACATCTATATTAGGGTAGACATCGTGGTACACGACTCCCTGATAAACCTTGCAGTTTGACACCCATTTGGAAGGATCGTTGCCGATAAAGTAGTTGTTGTAGCCCGGCAACGCCTTGTCCGCCTCGATCCTGGTCTGTGTATTCCCTCCTACAAAAGTCACCCGGTAAGCATGCGACCGCAGCGCGTCCTCGGGATCGGGCCCACCCGTCACAGGCCCATTGGCAGGCGGGACAAAGTTGCCCACCTTGGTATAGCCCCCTTGTTTTACTCCGTGGTGATTGTTCGTGATCCTGTCCAGGTCATCCACATTGTACAATAAGGCCGAGTAGCCATTGCTCTCCAGGAACACGGCTCCTACGCCTATCTCGCCCTTGAATTTTACCCGGCTGTCCCACTGTCCCTTATTCTCGACAAATTCAATATTGGACGAGCCGTCCTGGGCAAAACCCTTCAGCAGGACCCCCAAAAGGCCCAGAATGATATAAAGCCTTCTCCTCAATTGGTGTTTCAAATAGTGCATTTTAAAAAAATATATTAATCTATCCGATCAGCCATATTAATCTACCTGATCAGCGTAATATCCCCTTTCTTGGTTGCATGCGTTCCATCGGAATACTCTGCCTCCAGCGTATAGCCATATACATCCATCGGCTGCACCTGTCCTTTAAAGGTGCCATCCCATCCGAAGTAGGGATCATTGCTATGGAACACCAGCTGGCCCCAGCGATTATAGATCCGCCAGTCCATATGCGTGATACCAAAGCCCACCACCTTGATGATGGCATTCTGCCCGAACCGTCCCGGCGTGAACGCATTCGGCACGTCCAGCAACGGATTGATCACGGCCGGCACGTCATGACAGACGGTGTCGGTACACCCCGACTGATTGGTGACGACCAGACAGGCCCGGAAGGTATCTGTCTTGTTATACTGATGGATCACCGTATCCGGCGTGGTCTTCACCTCCGAGCTGCCATCCCCGAAGAACCACTCGTATTTCGCCAGCGGCGACGGCGTGGACGCATCCGTAAAGATGGTCGGCGTATTCGGTGGCTGCGGCGGCAGCGGCGAATAAGTGAATGCCGCCGTCGGCTTGCCCTGTACGTTGATGGTAAAGGTATAGGTATCCGTTACATTACAGGTGGCGGAATCCACAGCCGTCAATGACACCTTATAAGTGCCCACATCGTTGTATAAATGGCTGGGAGAGGTATCCACGCTGTCTATCCCGCTGCCATCCCCAAAATTCCAGTAGAACTTCTGGCCGGCGATCGAGGTATTGTTGAAAACGGCCGTATAGGGCGCACAGCCAAAAGCCGGCGTGGTGAACTGCGCCTTCACATTCTGCGCCACATATAACAATTTGACGGTATCCGTCGGATAGTTGCAATAGTTGGTATCCACCAGGGTCAGCGTGACATTGTAAGGTCCCGGCGAAGCATAAGCGTGCGAAGGCTTCTGCACCAGTCCCGCCTGCACCAGCGGCGAACCATCCCCAAAGCTCCAGGTAAAGGAAGTGTCGGTAAAGTTCGGGGCTCCGGGAGCATGCGTCGACAGGTTGGTGAAGATATAGTTGAACTGGTCGCAGGGACCGGATTTATCATATCGGAAATCCAGGAAAGCCGGATTGTTGCGGACCTCGATCGTCCGGTAAGCCGTGTCGGCGACATTACAGCTGTTGCTGTCTATCGCGACCTCCATCACCTGGAAGTTGCCAACAGTCGAATAGGTATGGTCCACCGAGGTATTGGTCGTATTCAGCGTAGTCCCATCCCCGAAATTCCAGATATAGCTCTTCGCGTTATGCACCGTATCCGAGAAAGTCACCGCCAGCGGCACACAGCCCACGCTGTCCCCCCTTCCATGGGTCACAGCCTTCAATCCCGCAGCAACGCCTGCGAACTGGAAGGTTATCTTCACCGCCGCCTCATTGCAGCCCCTGTCCCCCGTACCGTTGGACGGCGACCAGGATGGAGTCGTGGTGGGAAACTGCGCACCACCATAACAGTTAGCGCAAATGGCTTCATAGATCACCCCCTGCTTGTCAAACCGGCTCGTCCCCCCGTCCACATGGTCTCCAAAGCCTCCCCTGTTCTGACCAAAGAAGCTGCCGTATAGCTGTCCCGTCGCATTCTTCTGCAGGATAAAAAAATAAAAATCCTCTCCATCCGTGGTGGACTTGATGGCATCCGGGGTCACCGACAAGCCTGTCGTGCCACAGGAACAGTTCAGATAACCGTCATTGATATCCGCACCTCCGCCCCAGCCCGCCACATATACGTTTTCGCAGCGATCGACCAGGAATGCCGTCGGCGAAATATTGGGAGCATTGGCATTGCCCGGCCCGAAATTGGCCGAGTATACGGTACCCGACAGGTCCTGCTTGAACTTGGTGATGAACTGCTTGCCGCCAGCCTGGTTGCCGCCCGCATTGAAATTGGAATTGGAGACAGGCATCACGCCGGTGGTAGTCCCCGTAACATAGGGAAAGCCCGACTTGTCGAACTCCAGCCCGTAGATCATATCCGTCCCGCCGGTGCCGTAATAAGAGGCCTTCAGCAGAGTGGCTCCATCATTGGTGATCTGCGCAACAAAACCATCCACTGCGCCCGCAAACTTCGGCTGCACCACGCTGCCGCCTGTCCCCGGAAAATTGCTGCTCATCGTCCCTCCGGCCACCCAGACAGTATTGTCGATGGGGCTGAGCTTGATCACAAATGCCGCATCGCTGCTGTTGCCGCCGATATAGGTACTGAAGAAGATCGTATTGAGGTCAGAGCTGGCTTTTATTACTACGCCGTCCTGTCCGCCACCCGAGGCGGTCTGAAAGGCGCTCGTCGTCGGGAAGTCCGTCGACTGCGTACACGAAGCCACATAGATATTGCCCGCATTGTCGAGGATGACCTCGCTGCGGCCGTCATCGCCATAGTTGAGCCGCAGCTCCTGCGCGCCCTTGTCGGCATTGCTCGTGACCAGGTATTTCGGTTTGAAATTGACCCCATCCGCCCCCGTCCCCCCGATCCTCCGGGACCCGATGATCCCTTTTCCGTCGGGAGTGAATTTCGTGATGAACAGGTCAAAGTTCCCGCCATTCCCATAGGTGCTATTACCCGGGTTCACCGGGAAATTGGGTGAGCTGGTCCGGCCTGTCACAATAAGATCTCCGGCATTGTCGACGACCATGCTGTGCGGCTGTTCATCACCGATGCCACCCAGATAGGTGGCGTATGCCCTGCCCAATAGTTTTGAATCAAATTTTATGATCGCCACGTCATAGTCATAGCCGGGAGCAGGACCACCTTCGCTGCCATCCCCACCCTGGAAGGTGCTCTGAAACGCGCCCACGCTGACTAAAAATCCGCTGCCGCCCGTACCCGGCGGATTCAGCCTCGATTCATCCAGCACAATCCCACCCGCATAGAAGTTGCCTGCATTGTCATACGTCGCCGTATAGCCCCAGTTGTCCGACTTGCTGCCGGTGAAAGTACAGTATACCTGCAGCGGATCGATGACAAGTGTCGCGTCGGGAGAATAGTTTTTGACCTGGAACTGCACCCTGTTGCCGGGTAGCAGGACATAGTTACACTGAACTTCCGTTCTTCCTTTATCCGTTAGCTGGTAGGAATGCGGCTCCAGCTCCTGCACGGTCCCCACCGAGGTCTGGATATAGAGCCGGTTCTTCTTTACAGTCAGCTTGTCCTGTCCCTCGTATTTCAGAATGATCTTCGCCGGATCGGCGCCGGGATGAACGATGACGTCATACTTCACAAAGCCCCCGTCCGTATAATAGTGTACGTCGACGCCGTCGTAGAGGTTCTTATAAAGAAGCCCCTGGTAGATCTTGACATTGGATGCCCAGTATTTCTTATCTCCGATGAAGTAATTATTATAGGAAGAGAGCGCCTTTTCCGGGACGATCTGTACCTGGTCGCTGGCATTCTCAAAACTCACCCGGTAACTATGCGAATGCAGCAAATAAGGATCGGCGGCACCGCCGCTGCCACCCCCACTTCCACCATTCTTCCCCTGTCCTCCGCCACTCGAGGCAACGACCTTTGTGTTGCGCGCAGCCTCAGCCTGCACAGCCGCGGGAGCCTTTGTGTTACCCCCGGCCGCCGGAACGCCATTCACTGCGTCCCCATGCAACAACATCCTGATGCGTCGCAGATCGTTGGTATCGTGCATTACCACCGTAAACCCTTTATGCTGCATAAAAAGAGAACCTGCCGTCATATCTGCACGGAACTTCACCAGCGTGTCCCATTGCCCCTTGTTCTCGACAAATTCAAGATTGGAGTAACCTCCTGACTGTGCTGAGAGCTGAAAGAAGGAGAACATTAGCCAGGTAGCAATAAGGCATATTCTTCCCAAGTTGATACGTTTAATGTGATCGATCGACCCTTTTACAATTTACGATATTCTCTGATCCGTACTACGTTTATGATATCTTGCTCCAGGCCGTTTTACCATGTTGTGATTGCAGAAAAGCCTTCAATGCCTTATTTTCCTCAGCTGCCAGTTCGGGATCCTGCTCAAGCAGAATTGCGACCTTCTCCCGGGCAAGCTCCAGCCACTCCTTGTCCTGAACAATATTGGCCAGCTTAAAGTTCAGCAGACCACTCTGCCGGGTCCCTTCGATATCGCCCGGCCCCCGGAGCTCAAGGTCTTTTTCAGCAATTTTGAAGCCATTGTTCGTCTCAGTGAGGATGCTCATCCGCTCACGCGCCTCTTTTCCCAAACGGGGACTCGTTAACAGGATGCAGTAACTCTTTTCTGCCCCCCGGCCAACTCTTCCCCTCAGCTGGTGCAGCTGCGAAAGCCCGAACTTTTCGGCGCTCTCGATCACCATCACCGACGCATTCGGCACATTTACACCCACTTCTATGACCGTGGTCGCGACCATTATCTGAGTGTCTCCGGCGAGAAAACGTTGCATGTTGGTGTCCCTGGCTTCATTTGTCTGCCTTCCATGCACCATGCTGATCCAGAATTTCGGCTCGGGAAACCACGCCTTTATATTCTCATACCCCTTCATCAGGTCCTCATAATCCAGTTTCTCCGACTCTTCGATCAGCGGGAAAATGATATAGATCTGCCGCCCCTTCCCGATCTCGTGCCGGATAAAATCCATCACCTGAGGCCTCCTATCTTCGAAACGATGGACGGTCGAAATTGGTTGCCTTCCGGGAGGCAATTCGTCCATCACGCTGTAGTCCAGATCGCCGTAGGCGGTCATCGCCAGCGTCCTTGGAATAGGTGTCGCCGTCATAACCAGGACATGCGGCGGCACATGATCATCATTATTTGATTTCGCCCACAGCCGCGCCCGCTGCGCCACGCCAAAACGATGCTGCTCATCCACGATCGCCAGCCCCAGCCGCCGGAATTGCACCGACTCCTCGAGAATTGCATGAGTCCCTATTAAAATATGCAGCCTCCCATCCGCCGCCATCCCAAGGGCTTCTTTCCTGATCTTCGATTTGGAGGAACCCGTCAGCAGACGCACCTCTATAGGCATCTCCTTCAGCAAAGCCGAAATACCCTCGTAGTGCTGCCGCGCTAATATCTCCGTCGGAGCCATCAGACAGGCCTGGTAGCCGTTATCCAGCGACAGCAGCATGGCCAGAAGAGCCACAATGGTCTTGCCGCTGCCGACGTCACCCTGCAGCAGACGATTCATCTGGCGGCCAGTCCCCGTATCCCGTCTTATTTCTTTTAAAACCCTCTTCTGCGCCCCCGTCAGCTCAAAAGGCAGGTATTGTGTGTAGAATCGATTGAAAAGCTCCCCCACCTGCTCAAACACCACTCCCCGTGAATACCGGTGCCGCCTGGACTTAATGAGCCCCAGCCGCAGCTGGGCCAAAAAAAGCTCCTCGAACTTGAGCCGCGCCACCGCCTGGGCGAACAAGGCGGGGTTCGTCGGGAAATGTATCTGCCGATAGGCATCATAACGCCCTGGCCAGCGTTTCACCGGCCCATCCCCCCCATTCCCCCCGTCAACCCCCGCGGTACCGAAACTCCCCCCATTTCCCCCCAAAACCTCCGGGTAATACATCACGGACTCCGGCAAATTCTCCGGCAAATCCCTCTCCTTCAACATACTCAACAGCACCTGGGTCAGCTTCCCCAGCTGTCTCCCTCCTAACCCCCTGGCTTTCAGCTTCTCCGTGGTCGGGTACACCGGCTCCAGATAATCCGGCCGGCCAGGCGCTGCCACTCCTCCCCCGACCCCGGCCACACCTCCCCCAGCCCCGGCAGCCAACGCTTCGATCTCCGGATGCGTTATCTGCGGACTACCCTGAAAAAACCCTACCCTCCCATAAATCAGGAACTCCCCCCCAACCTGCACCAGCTTCTGCACCCCATTGATCCCCTGGAACCAGACCAGCTCCAGGGTGCCGGACGCATCCCTGACCTCGGCGACCAGCCTCCGCGTCCGCTTGTCTCCCAATAGATTGACACTGGTTATCCTGCCAGCCACCTGGATGAACTCCGTCCCTGGCCCGATCTCCCGGATAAGATTGACCTTGGTCCTGTCCACATGCCGATAGGGAAAATGCTCCAGAAGGTCCTGGAACGTAAAGATCCCGAGCTCTTTCTTCAAAAGCTCCGCCCGCAAAGGCCCCACCCCCTTCAAATATTCAATGGGATTCGATAATATGGATTTATTCCCCGAAATGATCCGGTAAAATTACTCCTTTGGTTTCACAAAAACCTCGATAACCCCCTGGGTCTCCCCCCCGCGACGCGGCGCCATGAACGAATCCACCTGCGAGTAGTGCACCTGCAGGGAATCCCGCACCCGGAAAGGATAGAAATTGTTCAGCGTGGGAACGTATTCGAATAATACTAGATCATAGTAATGGGCCCGTATCCTCGTCTCAAAACTATCCGCCTGACGGTTGAACATACCCACTCCCAGGTGAAACCATAACGGAAGCCTGGGGTTTCGCTCCAGCTTGTACGGTATCTCCTCCGCCAGCGGGGTCAGCTCAGACATATTCAGGACCTTCAGGTCGCCACCGCGCCCCCCTTTAACCAGCGGCATCTCCATCAGCCGGTGTATCCCATCCACCGTCGGCGCCGGCATGGTGATCTTCCGGAAAGCAGGCAGACCACACTCGATCCACTGTTCTGTGGGAATGTCCTTCACCGTGTCCCGGTTGATCATGTAGGTGTCCTTATTAATAACGTTCTCACCCGTAGGAGAGGCCGCCACCTTCGAAGCCAGGAACTTCCCCGCCACCCGCTGCGTATACTTCCACCAAACACCGCTCCACCACAGCAGCACGCAGCAACACAGCACCACAGAGACACGCAAAGAGCCCATCCTCACCGGCAGCAGTGGCGCCAGCAGCGACAGCACGCACATAAAACCAAAACTTTGAAAGAAGATATTGTTGTCCGGAGGCGTATAGCTGGTCACCTGCAGCACGCTCGCTTCACCAAGGATGCAGACCGTAAGCAGCACGATCAGCACGGTGCCCCGATCTTCCACCAGCCCCTTCCAGCTCCGGTAACGAAAGATCAGCAACAGGGCAATAAAAGCGATATAGAATTTGATCCACTGGCTCGCGCCAAAGAATTCAGCCACGATATCGAACGGCGAGACCCTCGCGGTATGCGGCGGCTGGCCATGGTTGAACCAGTAGCCAAAACCATAACGCGCCAGCGGCAACATCACGATCAGGCATAGGGCAACAAACGACCCCGCAAACACTACCAGCGGCATCCACCGCCGGCTCTGGAGTCCATGATATCCCAGTAATACCAGCGCAGTCAGAATAGCCAGACCACCGCCATCCTGCTTGGTGAGGAAGGAGCAGAGGACAAACAGGGCGCCCAAACCCAGCTTCCACCAGGCGCCCCCCCCTTGCATATACGATAATACAAACGCCAGCCCCACCAGCTCATAGACGATCACCGAATGGTTGTACCACGGCCAGAAATTAAAGAACGAATAACTAACGCAGAACAGCAACACCGCTGCCAGCCGGATCCCCGCATCCACAGAAAGACTCCTCAGGATCGACCGGAAGGCCAGACCCGATATAATATTGATAAAGACCTGCGCGATGATGAGAACAAAAAGCCCGGTGCCGAATATTCGAAAAAATAACGCAGGGATAACCCAGTACATTCCCCCAAGCGGCGTCCCGAAGTCGCGAAAGGGCAATTGCCCCTGGCTGATACGGTAAGCCCCCTCCCACGAGAGGAAAATATTGACGCGATAAGGCAGATGAATGAACAACGGGACGATCGCGAGAAAGCAAATGATCAACAGCTCAATTTTTCCGGTCAGGTTTCGACGCATAATGGGTGGGTTAACTTGATATTATTTCGCGACAATATTATAAATTTTGTCTTTTTGTTTGTACTTTGTCGCGATAATTTAATGCTGTGGCGTATCTTAAACTTCTCAGACCGAAAGATTGGGCTAAAAATCTGTTTCTTTTCATACCCTTGTTCTTTGCCGGGGGGATTCTGGATCCTGCCAAGCTATTGGCCGTATTTCTGGCTTTTATCGCATTCTGCTGCACCGCAAGCAGCATTTATATCCTCAATGACTACCGGGACCGGGAAGACGACCGCAAACACCCAACGAAATGCAAACGCCCGCTGGCCGCCGGCACCGTCTCCCCTACCGCCGCCATTATCATTATGATCGCGCTCGTCATAGCAGGCTTCGTCATCGCCTGGCTGATCCGCGATAAATTCCTCTTCGTCCTGGCCATCTATTTCCTGATCAACCTCGCCTATTCCCTCGGACTCAAAGGCGTCGCCATTCTCGATATTTTTATTCTGGCCATCGGCTTTGTCCTTCGCATAAAGGCCGGAGCCGTCGTCACCTTTGTCCCGCTGTCAGAGTGGATCGTGATCATGGTCTTCCTCCTGGCTATCTTCATGGCCATCGGCAAACGCAGGGACGACGTCCTCCTCAAGATCAGCAGCGGCGCCGATATGAGAAAGTCGATAAAGGGATACAACCTCGAGCTGCTCAACGTCCTGCTCGCCATCGTCTGCGCGGTCATCCCCGTCGCTTACCTGATGTATACTATTTCCGATGAGACGACCCGCAAAATGGGTACCTCGAGGCTATACTATACCTGTATCTTCGTTTTCGCCGGTCTGATGCGATACCTTCAGATCATCTATGTAACGGCAGATTCCGGCTCCCCGACCAAGATCCTGTACAGGGACCGTTTTATACAGATCACGTTGCTCCTTTGGGTTGCAAGCTATATCGTGTTGCTGTATATAAAGGATATACAACTGTTCAAATAACTATAAATCCTTCATAGGAGATGCCTTCAGTGCTTATATTGGGCGCGAGCTCGGACATAGCAGCCAGCCTCGCCAAAACATACGCCGCTCATGGCTATGACCTTCAGCTGGCCTCGCGGCGGACCTCACGGCTCGCCCCCATCCGGTCGGACCTGGCCATCCGCTACGGAGTCGCCTGTACGCTTCATGAATTTGACGCCCTCGACTTCGACGGACACGAGGCCTTCTTCGACGCGCTTCCCGTCTCTCCCGATATCACGATCTGCGTCTTCGGCCTGCTCGGAGACAACGAAAAGGCGGAGAAGGACTGGGCCCAGTGCAAGACGATCCTCGATTCCAACTATACCGGCGCGGTCTCCATCCTGAATACCGTCGCCAACCGGTACGAAGCCCGTGGCCAGGGCCTCATCATCGGCATCAGCTCGGTCGCGGGTGAACGGGGGCGCCAAAGCAATTACCTGTATGGCAGCGCCAAAGCCGGCTTCACCGCCTACCTCTCCGGCCTTCGCAACCGGATGTACCACAAGAACATACACGTGCTTACGGTCAAGCCCGGCTTTGTCTATACGCGGATGACGGAAGGGATGCCCCTTTCGCCAATGCTGACCGCCACCCCCGACCAGGTGGCCGCTGCCATCTATAAGGCCGCTGCCCGGAAGAAGAACTCTATTTACGTCAAGTGGTTCTGGCGCTGGATCATGCTGATCATCAAAAGCATCCCGGAACCCCTGTTCAAGAAGCTCAAGCTTTAACACACCATACATGAACAAGCGCATCGCATTCTTCGACTTTGACGGCACGATCACTACAAAGGATACACTGCTCGAGTTCATCCGCTATGACAGAGGCAGGCCGCTGTTCTTCCTGGGCTTCCTGCTATCCTCCCCATGGATCGTGGCCTTCAAGCTGAAGGTCATCTCCAATCAGCAGGGGAAAGAGAGGGTCCTGTCCTTCTTCTTCAAAAACCGCCCGCTCGACGACTTTCAGGCCAGCTGCGACCGCTTCGCCACCGAAAAGCTCCCCGGCCTCCTCCGCCCCAAGGCGCTGGAAGAGCTGGAAAAACTAAAAGAGCTCGGCTCAGAGGTCGTCATCGTCTCCGCCTCACCCTCCAACTGGATCAGCAAATGGGCTGAATCGATAGGAGCGGCCGTCATCGCTACCCGGCTGTCAACCACGACGAAAAAAGGCCAGACGGTCCTCACAGGCTCCATCGAAGGCGCCAACTGCCATGGCCAGGAAAAGGTCAGGCGCATCCGTCAGCAACACGAACTGGAAGACTACAACGAGATCTACGCCTACGGCGACAGCAGCGGCGACCGGCCAATGCTGGCCCTTGGAAAAATTTCCTTCTACAAACCCTTTCGTTAAATAATCGATCATGAAACAAGCCCTCTCCCTTCCGAAAGATCCCGTCGATCCGGCCCGATCGAAAAAGGCATTGACCATCCTCCTGGTCGCCGGCTTCCTGCTTCGCGTAGCCTTCGTCTTCTTCGTCCCCCTCATACACATGCACAGGGACTCTTTCGAATATTACCGCCAGGCCGAGATCCTCCGGCAAGGTCGCTATCTCAACTATTTCCCCAACGGATACCCGCTGATCGTCCTGATCGCCAAACAGATCACCGCCAACCATTCCCAGACCCTCCTGCTCTGGCTCAATATCTTCATGTCGACGACAACCATCTGGTTCGTCTACGATATCGCCCTCCGAACACTTAAGAACAGGACAGTAGCCCTCACGGCGGGCATCATTTTCGCCGTCTTCCCTCCCCTGCTCAACTATGTCCGCTGGATCATGTCCGAAGGACCAACCTTCTTCTTCCTCCTGGGAGCCTACTACTACTATTTCCGGCAGAAGAACTGGCTGAGCGGGCTTTTCTTTGGCCTGACGACCGTGGTCCGGACCAATATTGCGCCGGTCTTCCTCCTTATCGTCGCCATCGAGCTCATCTGGAAAAAAAGACTCAACTACCGGTTGCTCATCACAGCCTTCATCCCGATCGTGCTCCTCGGCTCCTATTGCTACTTGCAGACAGGTAAGTTCTCTATCGAAGGCAACGCCCGTATCAACATCCTGTACTCGGTGACCGCAAAAGGCAATTATATCGACTTCGAGATCGGCGATAAATATCCCGGGATCGACACCGAAGACAAGGCTGTACGACTATACATGGACCACATGAAAAAAGAGCCGGGAGAATTCCTGAGCCAGCGCATCGCCAACCTTTGGGAACTATGGGGCTTTGTCGCTTCCGACGCCCAGGGTTTCCGTTCTCCGGCAACCAGGCTGATGCTGGGCTTTTGTAATTTCTTCCTGGTCGTCTTCGGTATTATCGGCTTCTGGCTCAACCGCAGGAATCTCGACGCCTGGATGATGATCCTTCCCTTCGTCGTGCTGACCGGCATCCATACTATCCTCGTGGCCATTCCAAGGTATGCCTATCCGGCGCATCCTTTCATGATCATCTTCGGATCATGGACGATATGGTGGCTGCTTTCGCTAAAGAAAAAGGCCCCAGCTTCTAAAGCTGAGGCCCTTGAGAGGCAGTAAACCGCCCGTTGATTATAAGTGTACGATCAGGTATTCCATTATTGCTTGACGAACCGTCCTGTCATCTTCTTTTGGGTGCCGATGAGGACCTGCATAGTGTAGGTACCCGCGACCAGTCTTCCCACGTTAAGCGTCTGTGTCATGACCTGTCCATCCTTGCTCGTCCTGTCGATCTCCATCAGCCTTCCGCTGATATCGTAGATGGCCATCTGCACCAGTCCGGTAACATCGCTGGAGATGCGGACATTCAGGGTGCCGTTGGTAACGGTCGGATAGATGTCAAAGCTTTCCTTGGTCAATGAGCTGGCCGCATCGTTTGCCAGGGTGTTGGCGCTTGCCGCAACCGAAGCAGGACCTTCAGCAGCCGTCTTCACCACATTCGTCAGTGAACAGGTGTTACAGGGCGAAGTAGCCGGATTCGCGATGCAATAGGGCGAAGGCACCTGAGTTGCAACGGTCACGCTCAGCGGAGTGACAATGGTCGGCGTGGTCACGTCCCACGAGTTCGGATAGGATGCCGTTACTGCGCTACATCCGGTGATGCCGTTGGCCAGTACACCACCCTTGTTCCTTCCCCAGGAGTAGATGGTCCCGTCGGCCGTCTCAGCGTAAGTATACATTACGAACGGCTGCGTACCGAATACTGCGACAAAGTCATTCCGCGAGGTGATCTGTGTCGGTGTTATCTGCATCAGCTGCATCGGGCTGTAATCCCATGAATAGGGGTAGGGAGCAGTAGCCCAGTTGCGCTCCTGGCCGTTGCCGATCTCACCCTGTGCGTTCTCACCCCAGCCCCACAGCGTACCATCGGTAAGAATGACGTGCGTACAATCCATATTGGAAGTAACCATCTTGATCGGCTTCGGCAGGTTCAGCCGGGTAGTCAGATCGATCGGAGTTGCAACGGGATTGTTGACGCTGGCCCCGCCAAGATAGGAGCCCCAGTAACCCCATCCAAAGAGCTTACCGTTGGCATCGAGGGCGTAGTTGAAGGGTCCGCCGCCAGAGATCTGGACGATATTCGAAAGACCAGTCAGCTGCACCGGAGAAAGATAGCTGGTCGAAGTAGAAGCATAACCGAGATTCTGCGGCATCTCGCCCGAACCACCGAATATCCAGACTGTACCATCCGTGCAAAGTACGATCGCATGGTTACCCGCTACGACCTGTGAAACCTGGCGGCCACCGGGCATGGATATCTGCTTCGGACGGGTAAGGGCCGAATTGCCCGTGGTTCCGTCACCCTGCATACCACCCAGTGTCTGACCCCAAACCCAAAGGGTTCCGTCATTCTTGATGGCATACCATCCGCTGCTGACGTTGCCGGAGTAGAAGGCGGTCAGGAATTTAACATTGGTGAAAGTGGCGCCGGTTACATCAGTAGTAACCTGCACCGGATTCAGCTGCTGGCTGGTGCTCGTTACACCATTACCGCACTGGCCCTGATCGTTGTCACCCCATGCCCATACATTGCCGTTGTTGTCGACAGCTGCACCACCGTGGAGACCAGCCGCTGCATAGGTGAAAGTCAGCGTGGAAGGCACTGCAGGCTTCAGCGTTGTACCGGGGACACCGGCGCCGTTGACACCCTGCGTATACAGGTTCGTGCCCATGCTATAAAGTTTCTTGTTCTGATCGAGGAAGAACACCTGGTACTCACCCGGGGCCACAAAGGTCTTGACCATGGAAGGAGTAATAGTGCCGGTTCCGGTCGTAGTCGTTGGCGGCGGTGTCGTTGTCGTCGTAGAAGCCGCACGGCAGGTAATGTTGATCGTAGCCGATCCGGTGTTGCCGTAGCTGTCGATCACCGTTTCCTTAAAGGAATAGGTGCCGGCCACCATATTATTTACAAATGGCGTAGTGCCCGTCACGTTGGAAAGAGTAGCCGCGCTGGGACCGCTAACCTGGCTAAGCGTAGCTGACTTCAGCGTTGCACCACCATAAAACGTAGCAGCCGGATAAATCGTGATCGAGTTGGTCGGCAGCTGAACAGACGTCGCACCGCTGAACGTCACCGTCGGAGCCTGAGTGCTCGGAGAGGTAGCCGGCGCGGAAGGTGTCGACGCAGCCCTGCAGGTAACGCTCACCGTCGCAGAACCTACATTGCCATAGCTGTCCGTAACAGTCTCCTTAAAGGAATAAGTACCAGCCACCATATTGTTCACAAAGGGAGTCGTACCGGTAATATTGGAAAGGGTCGCCGTGTTCGGACCGCTGACCTGGCTGAGCGTACACGATTTCAGCGTAGCGCCGCCATAGAAGGTTGCCGCAGGATAGAGCGTGATCGAGTTGGTCGGCAGCTGAACGGACGTTGCTCCGCTAAAGCTGACCGCCGGAGGCGTCGTGCTCGTGGGAGGAGGCGTGCTGCTCGTAGAACCGACCATCGATGTATCGCCCTGACGGATCATCCATTGGAAAACGCTGGAGCCCGTGGACGCAGAATAGAAATAAGAACCATACGTAGTCGCCGGATTCGTGGAGGCTACTACATTGGCGTTCTGACCGGCTATCCAGCTCTTTACAGAAGGATCGAACATCGAATTCCAGCAGCAGTGACCGCCGCCTCCGATATTCTCGTATGCGAAATAGGCAGAGTTAGCCTTTGCCGTATTCATCGGCTGGGTCAGCTGCCATATATTACGGGAGTCGTTGGTTCCTTCAAGGCCAAAGAACTTACCTCCATATTTGGAGACCCAGGTCTGATAGGCTTGAGGAAAGGGAGGATCGTAACCAAGGAAATTGTCGCCGGGACCTACACCTTCGAGGTCGACCCAGCTCTTGATCTCGCTCATGGCCGTCTCGTCACCCTTCGAAGCAGCAAAGCCAATAAGCTCACCCCATTCGTACGAACCCTGGCTAAGACCAGCCACATGAACAGAGTTGCGCTTGACCGGCAGAACGTTCAACAACGCTTCCAGCACGGCCTTCAGGTGCCAGGGGCGCATGTTCTGAGTGGGCTGCTGGATGCTCACGATCACCGGATAGTGCGTGCCATTTCCGAGCTTGACGCCGCCGTCCCAGCCGTTGAGCAGCCAGTAATGCGGGCCATAATTAGTTAACAAAGCAGCATTGGTACCTACCTCTCCCGATCCCGGGATAAAGAAGATACCAGGCCGCAGATTCCGGTCCGACTTCTGTCGCGTGATCCGTACATTCCAGGTGAAAGGCCCTTCGCCGTTGGCTTTCTCAGTAATTGTTGTGTCGTAAGTGACGGGAGAGTTCGGCTCGCTTTGAGCAGACGAAGAAGAAGGAATCAGGAGGTAAAACACACAGCAGAGGTACGCAGCCAGCATGGTCTTGGTTGTGTAAAATGCTTTCATAGTCAAAATGGATTTAGCTGTCGGAGCCTAACCAAATAGTCCCGATAGAATTGAAATTGATTTTGTTTACTAAAATTGTTCTGGAAAAAGGTTTAACCGTGCACCTGTAGAAAACGCTAGACACTAAACAAGAAATATACCAGAATACCACCATTCATATGAAATAGGTGCATATTCGTATCATTTGCGGGGGACGCTACTCAACGTTAATTGGAAACAACTACTTTAACCTTCACACTATCAGTAGTCCAGGAGTTATCGGTGACTGTAAGAAGAAATTCATAATCTCCTTTCAACAAATTATTAAGAGTTATTAATTCGCTTCCGGGAGCATCTATTCTGATTTTCTGCGGGCCTTTGGTCTGTGTCCATTTATAATACACTATACGTCCATCAGGATCGTAGGACTTGCGCGCATCGAGACGCACGCTTCCCCGAATAGCCGTCTGTTGGACAGAACCCGCATCAGCAACGGGTTTGCGGCTGTCAGGCGCTTTGTATTCATTACACGGACTGCCCTCAGGATTGAGCAGACAATAAGGACTGGTAGATATATAATGTCTCTTCAGGGCAAAGGGATCGACCTCTGAAGCCAGCGGTATATCCCACGAGTTCGGATATACGGACATGATCTGTGGACTAGCCCCGATAACCCCGTTACCAAGCACACCGCCTTTGTTGCGACCCCACGAAAACAACCGCCCATCAGCCGTTTCAGCATATGTATAGAATACGTATGCGCTTCCACCAAACACGTGCGTGAAGTTATGAATGGAAGGTGCGATACGTATTGGCTTTTGAACGAATAGCTCAGCTGGACCGAAGTCCCAGGCGTACGGTGGCATATGATTTGCATAATTCAGCTCTTCTCCATTGCCGATGCAGCCCGTCGCGTTATCGCCCCACCCCCAGAGGGTACTGTCGGTAAGGATTACATGCGTACTGACACTGTTCGTAGTGATCGCCATCACAGGCTTTGGAAGACGCAGCTCATCGCTAAGATCACGCGGCAACGCCACTGTCACATTTCCTTTGTACCCTTCCTTACCTATACCTAAGTAAGAACCGGCATAACCCCATCCATATAATTTTCCATCCGATCCCAGCGCATAGCTGATATAGCTCGCACCCGCAATATCTTTTGCAGGCTTTGGTAAATTAACTTTTGTGGGTCTTCGAAAATCCGCGCCGGTCGTGCCCAGCAGGAAAGGACGATTATCACCACCCCAGCTATACACGCTGCCGTCCGACGCCAACGCGAGAATCACTTCTGCAGCCACCACTTTTACGATCTTCTTATTGTCGGGTATGTTGACACGAACAGGTCGTTTGTTGATCGAACCATACTGACCATTGCCGCGAAAGCCACCGCCCGTCTTCCCCCATATCCAGACCGTACCGTCATCCTTCACAGCCACGACACCTTCTGCCTGTTGGTTCGCCCAGCATGCGACCTGCACCACACCGGTGAACGGCTTGCCCAAAGAATCCTGCGTGATCTTTCGCGGAAAATCATCGAGCGGGTTCTCCGTGGTTCCGACACCTCCCTGCGCATTCTCGTTGCTACCCCATGTCCATACCTCACCATTATTATCGACCGCCACGCTGTTGTGCAGACCAGAGGCCACAGCCTTTATCGTCAGGTTCTTTGGAATAGCCACCATTGTCGGCAGCCCGAGCTCGCCGTCATTATCGCCATGGGCGAGCAGACGCATATTGCTGCTGATGCCATATAATTTACCCGTAGAAGTGTTGAGAAAAAAGACCTGGTATTCGCCACAGCCGATAAGATAACGCGGAAGAACGGCTCCCACCCTTGAACCAGCACCGGCAGCCCCCACTACCCGTGAACCAGCCTCTGCAGCCACCACCTGTGCGCCGGTACCGGCAGTTCCCGGGACACGGCTTTGTTGTCCAAAACCTGCAAGGGTGGCGAATAATGCGATCGACAGGATAGGGCAGAATCGTTGGAATGGCATAGGTCAGGTTTGTTTATTATATATATGTAGGTCCGGTTTCTTTGCAGGAGCCCCCTTTCTTTAAAGGTCCCCTTTCTTCAGCGCCGTCACGGCAAAGTCACACGCACGCGCGGTCAGCGCCATATAGGTCAGGGACGGATTTTGACAGGCGCTCGAGGTCATGCAGCTTCCGTCCGTCAAAAATACATTTTTTACCTCATGCAGCTGATTCCATCGGTTAAGGACAGAATGAGCAGGGTCATTACCCATTCTTGCCGTGCCCATCTCATGCACACAGTCCCCGCCCACCGGATGGAAGTCAAAGGGATCGATGTTCTCAAACCCGCTCTGCGAGAGCATTTCCACAGCCGAGGCCTGCATGTCCTTGCGCATGGCCTTCTCATTGTCCCGCCAGCTGAAATGAACCTTCACCAGCGAAAGCCCCCACTGATCCTTCTGTCCCTCTTCCAGCTCAATAAAGTTGTCGTAGTATGGCAGGGTCTCCCCCCACGCGCTCAGCCATAGCGACCATGGCCCGGGCTTCGTCAGCTGGTCTTTAAATTTCGCACCCGATCCCTGCATACTTTCCCCGGTGTCCATCCAGATCTTCCGGTAACCGATGCCCTGGTATCCAAATCCGCGGAGATAATCCTTACGGTTCGTCGCGGCGTCTAAATTTCGAAACCTTGGTACATATATACCATTAGGCCTCCTGCCGGAATAGTATTCGTCGTCTAGTCCCTTGTAAATTCCCTCGGCGCCCACGCGGAAATGATGGTCCATCAGGTTGTGCCCGACCTGCCCGCTGCTATTGCCCATGCCGTTAGGGAAGGCGCCCGACTTCGACCTCAGCAGAATAGCCGCCGACCCGATAGTCGAGGCATTTAAAAAAACGATCTTCGCATAATACTCCACCGTCTGGTGTGTCGTAGCATCGATTATCCGGACACCGGTCGCCCTCTTCTTCTCCTGATCATATAGGATCTCGGTAACAATGGAAAAAGGACGCAGCGTGAGATTGCCCGTCGCCATTGCCGCAGGCAGGGTCGCCGAATTGCTGCTGAAATAGCCGCCGAATGGACAACCCCGGCTACATAGATTACGGTACTGGCAGGGCCCCCTGCCCCCTACCCCTGCGGATAGATTGGCCGTGCGTCCCATAGTAACACAACGACCCGGATATTTCTTCATCACCGTATCCTTGAAATGTCTCTCCAGGCTGTTCATTTCCATAGCTGGGAGAAATTCCCCATCTGGTAAATGTAATAGGCCTTCCTTCTGCCCGCTGATGCCGGCGAACCGCTCGACATAGTCATACCAGGGGGCAATATCGCTGTACCGGATGGGCCAGTCCACCCCGACACCATCTTTCGCATTGGCCGTAAAGTCGAGATCGCTGAGCCGGTAACACTGCCTGCCCCAGGTGAGCGATCGGCCGCCGACCTGGTAGCCCCGTATCCAATTGAAAGGAGAGGCCTGGATATAAGGGTGCTCTTTATCGCTGACAAAAAAATGCTTGTTCCCCTCGTCGTAAGCCGTGCTCTGCACGGGATTCTCGTTTCGGTCCTTCTCAGGGTTCTGCAGACGGTGTTCAAATTCCCAGGGATTGAGCAGCGCCGTCGGATAGTCCCTGACGTGAACGACGTCCCGGCCCCGCTCGAGCACCAGCGTCTTCAGCCCCTTTTCACAAAGCTCTTTCGCGGCCCACCCCCCGCTGATGCCTGATCCGATGACGATGACATCGTAGGTGTGCTGTTCCTTAGCCTTGATATTCAGATGAATGTCCTGTGCGGGATCACCCATGGTCAAAATTTATTGTTGGTTGAGGGTTTACCGTGTCGACCAGCTGCGCTGCCCCGGCTGGAGTGGGAGACTGCCCACATATTTTCCGGGTATATAATCATAGCGCATCGCCTCGGTCGCTCCCGGTTTGCTGGTGCAATAGCCGAGTACGGTGTATTTCTTCAGTGTCGTATAAAAACTATCTCCAGTCAGTCGCTTCCGCACCTTGCCGACCAGCCCCCCGGCCTGCCCGGCGCTCTCAATGGAATCCAGCAGCTGCTCGCGCTGGGCCTGAGAACATTCGCCAAACGGCTTGCCGTAGAGCTGCTTTGACTTTTGGATCACATCCTGTAAACCCTCGATAAAATTATTCTGGGTTTTTTTGTCGGCACAGTCCCGGACCAGGGTAAAGATCGCCGCCCCTACCCCGGCCGCCTTTGCCCCGGGTGTGTCGGTCGCCGGTATGATCGTCTCGGCAAGATCATCCAATAGGGCCAGATTCCCCTGAAGCACCTCCATCGGCGGCTGCCGGTGCAGCCTCCACCATTCCCAGCCGGCGCCCCCGACGAGCGCCCCGCCGATCAATAGCCCCATATTTCTTATTGCTTTCCTACGTCTCATGTATAATTAGGGGTTCAAGCGTAAATTTACTATAAAAAAAAGCCCGTTTTAACGGCAAAATCAAAAAACGCCGCTTTTAGTATTTTTATTTTTAGTCTATCTTTACCCCGACCAAAGGCTCTGCTACTTCTCGCCTTTTGAATTGATCTCATATCCTCTCGAGAACCTCTCTTACTTTCTATCTTTCGGCCACCTCCAATGTCCCTTCGCAAGAACCGCGCTATATTTCTATTTATTCAAGTACCACCGCAAAAATCTTCAAATGAGAATTAAATTTACCCTTTTTCTAACTTGTTTGCTCCTGACCATTTTGACTTCAACAAATTCCGTCAACGCCCAGTCGGTCGGAGATTTCCAAACCAACGGTACCGGCGGAGGGGACTGGACAACCATCGCCACCTGGCAAACCTGGAACGGCTCCGCATGGGTAGCCGCCAGCGCCATGCCGGATGCCACTTCCGGAGTTATTACTATCCTTGCCGGCGATAGTGTGGCTCTCAAAGCCTCCATCACTATTGACCAGGTCGTCGTTGCGAGCGGTGGCAAGCTGGCCATGGGCGGCGGCTTTACGATCACGCTGGCCAACACTCCCCCCAACGCCATCGACAACTCCGGAAGGTTGTATGTAGTTAATGGGACCGCCACCGGCACCGGGTCCATCCTCAATCGCGTCAACGCCCTGCTGAAGGTCGAGAACAGCGGTATCCTGGCCGCCCCAACGACCAACAGCGGCGAGGTCCAATTTTCCAACACCTCCGCCGTCGGCGGCGGCGCCACATTGACCAACGGCAACCTGATCAATTGGATCGACGGTAACCTCTATACCCTCGATGGCAGCAGCATCGTCAACAATGACTCGATGGCAATCCTTCCGGCGGCCACTGTCAGCCTCTTCACCAACAACACCGGATTTCTCACCAACAATGGCGTCATTTATCTGAAGGATCCGGCCCTCAACCTTTCCGTGACCAACACTTTTGCCACCAGCGGTGGAACGATCCGCGGTTTTGGACAGATCAGCGTATCAAACACCACCACCAACACCGGCACTATCATTCCCGGCGACGACAACAGCGCCACCATACTGACCGTTGGCGGCAACTACCCTGCGACCGGATCCCCCACCTACAAGATCAATCTCGTCTCCAATAGCGCAACCCCGACCGCGGGCACCAGCTATTCCCAGGTAGCGCTGGCTAATGGTGTGAATCTCTCTTCTTCGACGCTTACCGTAGCTGACAACGCAACCGGCGACGCCGTTGGGACAACTTATACCGTGATGACCGCAGCAGCCGGCTCATTCACGAACACCTTCGCGACCACCAATCTCCCGCCCAATATCGGCAACCTGACCATCAACGCCACCACCATCACCGTGACCAGGACCGGAACGCTTCCCCTCACCTGGGGTCCCTTTACAGTGAAAGCAGCCGGCTCACAAGCCGTCCTCAACTGGTCGACCCTCCAGGAATCGAATACCGATGCCTTCATCATCGAAAGGTCGGCTGACGGCGTAAAATTCTCGCCCATCGGCACGGTAAAAGCCCAGGGCAACAGCAGCCAGTCCACGGCCTATACGTTCACCGATGCCTCTCCGGCTCAACAGGGATATAATTACTACCGTCTCCAGCAAACAGACCTGGACGGTAAGAGCTCCTATTCCTCGATCGTAGCCATCGGCTTTGGCTCGAAGAGCGCCGTCTCCGTACAAACCAGCCCCAACCCGGTAAAAGACCTCCTCAACATTACCGTAACGGCAGACAACGTCATGATCACCGTGACCGACATGAACGGCAGGAACGTCAGGCTGTTGAGGCTCAATCCTGGCTTCCACCAGACCAGCACCAGCGACCTCGCTCCCGGCGCCTACCAGCTGACCTTCTATCAGGGACACAATAAGATCGGCAGCCAGCAGCTGATAAAGCTCTAGTCAACTAAACATCGCATAAGAAAAGGGGGCGCCGGTAAAAGCGCCCCCTTTCTATTTATCACTAAGATCCTTTATTGCTTCACAAGCTTCTTCACTATCCTCGTCTGTCCATTTCCGATAAGGATCTGAACCATATACGTCCCCCTCGACAACCCGCTCACATCCAGCGATACCACCTGGTAAGGCAGCGTCTTCTGAGTCAGGGTCGACATCACCACACTGCCGGAGGTCGATACTACATTGATCTGCATCTGACCTTCTGTCCCGCTCGTGATCCCCAGATTGGTGATCGACTGAGCCGGATTGGGGAAGATATTCAGATCGTCTTTCTCCGAGCTGCGGTTGGTAGTAATGACCGATACCGTAACTGTATCCATAGACGTATTGCCGTGGTCGTCCGTTACCGTAAGCTGGAAGACATAGCTGCCCTTCTGAAGACCGTCGACCGGACAGACAGCGCTGGTTGCGCTCGTCAGCACTGACCCGACAGGACCACTCAGCTGAGTCCAGGAATAACCTATGATCGTCCCACCCACATCCGAAGAACCGCTGCCATCCAGCGCCACGCTGCCGACCGGCAGAGCTACCACCGTGTCCTTACCCGCATTGGCCGTAAGCGTTGCACCATTGCCCGGAGCGCCGGTACCATTACCCGCATTAAGGGTCACCGTCACCGAAGCGCTTCCGGTCAGACCGGCGTTGTCCATTACCGTCAGCACGAATGTATATCTGCCGGCAGATGGCAACCCGACGACGGTCGGAGTCGAAGTATTGGCATTGACAATGGTCACACCCGAAGCACCCGAGGACATGAACCAGTTGTAAGACACTATCGAACCATCCGGATCATAGGACTTCGTCCCGTCGAGCTTGACGCTGTTCACCGGAAGCGTGATCGTAGTATCATTGCCCGCGTTGGCGATCGGCGCCACATCGGGGTTGTTCACATATACATAGACCATAGCCGTGGCCATGCCTCCCGAGGGATTGGAGACCTGCAGCTGGAAGGCATAGGTACCCTGCGCCAGACCCGTCACGCTGGTCTTGGCCGTCGCCGGGCTGGCGATCGTATAGCCCGCCGGACCGGAAATATAGGTCCAGGCATAGGTCAGCGCCGCACCATCCGGGCTCGAAGAGGCGCTGCCATCCAGGGATACTGAATTGGTCGGCAGCGTGATCGTAATATTCGAACCGGCATTGGCCACAGGGGTTACCACCGGCATGGGATTAACAGTCACCGTCACCGATGCCGAAGCCGTATTACCCTGGCTATTGGTAACTTTCAGCAGGAATACATAGGTTCCTTTCACCAGGCCTGTTACACTGGTCTTGGCCGCAGCGGGGCTGGCGATCGTATAAGTGGCCGGACCGGAGACATAGCTCCAGGAATAGGTAAGCGCACTGCCATCCGGGCTCGAAGAGGCGCTACCATCCAGCGTTACCGAACTGGTCGGCAGGGTTATCGAAAGCGCGGTCCCGGCACTGGCCACAGGAATAACTACCGGCGCAGCGTTTACCGTAACCGTCACTGTCGAAGTTGACGAATTGCCCTGACCGTTCTTAACGGTCAGCTGGAAGGTATAAGTCCCCTGTACCAGACCCGTCACGCTCGTCTTGGCGCCCGCAGGGCTGGCGATCGCGTAGGTAGCCGGACCGGACTGCTCCGACCAGGCATAGGTAAGCGCACTTCCATCAGGGCTCGAAGAGGCGCTGCCATCCAGGTTGACCGAATTGACAGGCAGCGTGATCGAGATATCGCTACCCGCATCAGCCACGGGAATGACCACAGGCGCGGGGTTCACCGTAACGAGCACTGTGGCCGTAGCCGCATTGCCCGAACTGTTCTTGACCGTCACCTGGAATTTATAGACACCCTGCACAAGACCATTCACGGTGGCCTTGGCAACGTTGGGGTTGACGAATGTATAACCGGCCGGACCGGAGACATAGACCCATCCATAGGTCAGCGAGCTGCCGTCAGGGCTCGAAGAGGCGCTCGCATCCAGCGTCACCGAATTGGTCGGTAGCGTGATGGAGATCGCCGTCCCCGCATTGGCGACAGGAACCACCGCCGCCCCCGCGTTAACCGTCACAGTAACCTGGTCCGTAGCCGTGTTGCCCGAACTGTTCTTGACGGTCAGCTGGAAGATATAGGTACCCTGCGCCAGACCCGTAACGGTCGTGCTGGCTGCAGCAGGGCTGGTAATGGTGTATCCGGCCGGACCGCTGACATAGGTCCAGCTATAGGTCAGCGCACTGCCGTCGGGACTCGATGACGCGCTGCCATCCAGGCTTGCCGAACTGGTCGGCAGCGTGATAGAGACATCGCTACCCGCATTGGCGACTGGAGTGACCACCGCCGCAGGGCTCACCGTTACGGTGACCGTAGCGGTTGCCGAGTTCCCGCCGCTGTTCTTGACGGTCAGCTGGAACTTATAGGTGCCCTGCGCCAGACCCGTAACAGTCGTCTTGGCCGCAGTAGGGCTGGTGATGGTATAAGAAGAAGGACCGGACTGCAGCGACCAGGCATAGGTCAGCGCGCTGCCATCAGGGCTCGAAGACGCACTGCCGTCCAGGTTGACAGAATTGGTCGGAAGCGTAATGGAAATGGCCGTGCCGGCATTGGCCACTGGGATCACCACCGGCACAGGATTCACGGTTATCGTCACCGTCGCCGTCGCCGAGACGCCGCTGCCGTTCTTGACCGTCAGCAGGAAAATATAGGTGCCCTGCGCAAGACCCGTCACACCGGTCTTGGCCGCAGTGGGGCTGGTGATCGTATAGCTGGTAGGACCAGACTGCAGCGACCAGGCATAGGTCAGCGAAGTGCCATCAGGCGTCGAAGACGCGCTGCCGTCCAGGTTGACCGAGTTGGTCGGAAGAGTGATCGAAGTATTCGAGCCGGCATTGGCAACAGGAGTGACCGAAGCAGGCGGGTTCACCGTCACGGTCACCGTCGCCGTCGAGGTATTACCACTGGCGTTCTTGACCGTCAGCAAAAAGGTATACGTCCCCTGTACGAGACCCGTCACCGGCGTCTTGGCCGAAGTAGGGCTCGAGATAGTATAAGAGGAAGGACCTGACTGCAGGGTCCATGTATAGGTCAGCGCGCTGCCGTCAGGGCTCGAAGAAGCACTGCCATCCAGGATCGCCGAATTGGTCGGCAGGCTGATCGTCGTCGCAGCCCCCGCGTTGGCTACCGGGAAGACACCCAGCGAACATGCATTACAGGGCGCGGTTGTCGGATTCGCAAGACAGTAAGGAGAAGGTACCACGGTGGCCTTGGTCTGCGCCAGCGGATTGACTGGCGTCGCCGTAATAACGTCCCAGGAATTCGGATAGCTTGCGGCTACATCGGGTGAACAGGATACAACACCATTTCCAAGGACGGCGCTCTTATTGCGCCCCCACGAATAGAGCTGGCCATCAGCCGTCTCCGCATACGTGAACAAGACAAAAGGCTGAGTGGCGAAAAGAGCGACAAAGTCATTGCGGTTGGTGACCTGCACGGGAGACTGCTGGAGAAGGTCTCCTGCATTCCAGTCCCACGCATAAGGATATGTGGTCTTGGAGAAGTCCAGCTCCTTTCCAATGCCGATCGTCCCCTGCGCATTATCGCCCCAGCCCCAGAGAGTTCCGTCGGTCAGGATCACATGCGTACAAGCCATGTTCGACACGATGGTCCTGACAGGATGCGGCAGGTTGAGCCGGGTAGTAAGATCGGTAGGCGTAGGCATCGGCGTGTTCGTGCCACCCGTGCCACCCATATAGTATCCATAGTATCCCCAGCCATACAAGGTGCCGTCTGCCTTCAGCGCATAGTTCCACCCCCCGCCACCGGACACCTGGACGATATTTGAAAGACTGGTCAGCTGCGTCGGCGTATAATAGCTGGTCCCCGAAACCGGATAGCCGAGATTCTGAGGGCTGCCGCCGGATCCGCCAAAAGTCCAGACAGTACCGTCCGTACAAAGCACGATCGTGTGATTGCCCGCAGATACCTGCTTTGCAAGGCGTCCCCCGGGAAGGACTACCTGCTTGGGCCGGGTCAGATTGGTGGTACCCGCGGTACCGTCACCCTGCATCCCGCCAAGCGTCTGTCCCCAGACCCAGAGCGTTCCGTCATTCTTGATGGCGTACATGCCCTGGCTCGTATTGCCCGAAAAGAAGGCGCAAAGGGAAGCGACATTACCGAAGGGGTTGCCGTTGACATCCTTGTCTACCAGGGTCGGCACCAGCACCTCGGTCGCCGTCACAGTCCCAACACCCACCTGGCCCTGGCTGTTGTCACCCCAGGACCAGACATTTCCGTTGTTGTCGATCGCGGCGCCGCCATGCAGGCCGGAAGCCGCAGAAATGAAGGTAAGATTCGACGGCACAGATACCGGATTGATCGCACCGGGAGTACCGGTACCGTTGGTTCCGATGGTACGCAGGTTAGTGCCTATACTGTAAAGCTTCTTATTCTGATCGATAAAGAATACCTGGTATTCACCAGTCGCCACAAGGATCTTCGGAGCCGTCGAGGGCGGCGTCGAGCTCGCTGCGTTGACAGTCACGGTGACCGCAGAAGTCGAAGTGTTGCCGTTGTTGTCCGTCGCCTTCAGCGTGAAGGTATAGTTGCCCTGTATCAGGCCCGTCACCTGCGTCGCCAAAGAGCCTGCCGAGACGATCACCGGCGTATTGGGACCCGTTACCGTCCACTGCGTGGAAGATATCGTTGCGCCGCCATTGCCGGCAGCCGTACCCGAAAGGTTGACGCTCGACGCAGGCAGCGTGATGGAAATAGGCGTACCCGCACTCACGGTGGGCGGAGCAAGCGCATTCACAGTGACAGTCACCGTGGACGTGCTGATCTGGCCTGCGTCGTCAGTCACAGTCAGCGTAAACACATAGGCCCCTGCAACCAGACCGGTGACGGCCGTTGCAAGGCTGTTAGGCGTGCTGATGGTATAAGTAGAGGGACCGCTCGACCAGCTCCACACAGTAGATGCGATCGTGTGCCCGGCAGCCGGAGTGGCCACACCGGTCAGGTTGATAGAGTTGGAAGGCAGCTGCACACTCTGATTGGTGCCCGCGTTCACCGTGGGCGCCGTGGACGGCGGCGAGGAAGAACCCACCATCGTCGTATCACCCTGCCGCAGCATCCACTGGAATATATTCGAACCCGTAGTGGCAGAATAGAAATACGTGCCCATCGTGCTCGCCGGATTCGTAGACGGCACGACGTTGGGATTTCCGGGCGTGCCTACGCAGGTCCAGTTGGTCACCTTAGGATCGTACATGGAATTCCAGCAGCAGTGCGCACCGCCACCGATATTTTGATAAGAGAAGAACGCCGAGCCGGGCGACGCGCTGTTCATCGCCTGCGACAGCTGCCAGATATTCCTTGAGTCACTCGTACCCTCGAGGCCAAAGAACCTGCCGCCATATTTTGATACCCAGGTCTTATACGCCTGGGGAAAAGGAGGATCGAAACCCAGGAAATTATCCCCCGGTCCCACACCTTCCAGGTCGACCCAGCTCTTGATCTCGCTCATCGCGCTCTCGTCACCCGAAGACGCAGCAAAACCGATCAGCTCACCCCATTCGTAAGAACCCTGGCTAAGCCCGGCTACGTGGACGGAATTGCGTTTGATCGGAAATGTGTTCAGAAGAATATCCAGAACCGCCTTCAAATGCCAGGGACGCATGTTGTTGACCGGCTGTTCGACCGTGATGATGATCGGGTAGTGGACACCGTTACCTAGCTTGATGCCGCCGTCCCAGCCATTCTGCATCCAGTAATGGGGACCATATGCGACGAGGTTGGCCAGACTCGTGCCGACCTCTCCGGCGCCCGGCATCGAAAAGATGGCGGGACGCGGACTGTTATCCGTCTTTTGCCTCGTGATCCTCACCTGCCAGGTAAAAGGGCCTTCGCCCATCGCCTTTTCGGTGATCGTGGTGTCATAGGTGATCGGATCATTTGGCTCACTCTGGGCGATAGCCCTGCCACAGAGCATTAACAGGAAACAGCCTAAAACCAGAATCTTCTTTTGCGACAGGTGTTGTAAAGTTCGGTTCATGACTCATTTAGGATATGTGGATTAAAAATGTTTCGACCCTGATGCCTCTTGCGGGTCCGCTCTCATAGGTCCTGCGTGTCACACAAGAACTATACCAACTGTGGGAAAAAAAATACACAGATCCACACAATATGTCTACGCACGTATTTTTCTTACGAAGCAAGTAAGAGAGCTTCAGCAGCTTGTTTGTCTAAAGGAGGACGACCGAGTAGTTCTGCGTTTTTTTATAGGATTTTCCGCAATATACGTGTATACTTCTACAAGTTGCTGACTACCAGTAAAAAGATTTGGGTCGGGAATCTCATTATTTTTTTTACGCGAAACCCCGCATTCTTCCTTATTTTACAGCCATGCTGCTTCTTAAAGTACTGTTCTGGCTCGGAATATTGACAATTGTCTATAGTTATGCGGGCTATGGCCTTCTGGTATGGTTTGTGTTAAAGGCCAAAAATATTTTTGGAGGTGCACATACGAAAATTGCACCACCCACGTCCACTGCCGATTTTCCCGCAGTGACGCTGATCATAGCAGCCTACAACGAAGAGGATTTTATCCGGCAAAAGATCGACAATACACTCTCCCTCGAATACCCGAAAGACAAACTGCAGATCATCTTCATTACAGACGGTTCCTCAGATGCCACACCACGCCTGGCCTCCGGATATGATCAGATCACCGTCATGCACCGCCCCGAACGAAAAGGCAAGGTCGCAGCCATGCACCGCGCCATGCAGCAGGTGACAACACCCATCGTCATCTTCTCGGATGCCAATACACTCCTGAATAAAGAAAGTATCTATAATATCGCAAGACACTACCAGGATCCGAAGACCGGTGGCGTAGCCGGCGAAAAAAAGATCATGGAAACCAGCAACGGCAAGGTCGCCGGCATCGGAGAAGGACTCTACTGGAAGTATGAGTCGTTCCTGAAGAAGATGGATGCCGAGCTGTATACCGTCGTGGGAGCCGCCGGCGAGCTGTTCTCGATCCGGACCGGATTGTACGAGCCGGTGGGCGACAATGTCCTCCTCGACGACTTTGTCATCTCCCTCCGCGTTTGTCAAAAAGGCTACCGCGTCCATTACGAACCCGAGGCCTTTGCCATGGAAACGCCCTCTGCATCGTTGAAGGATGAACGAAAAAGAAAGATACGCATCAGCGCCGGCGCCTTCCAGTCAATGGGCATGCTGGTCGCCCTGCTGAACATATTCAAATACCCCGTCCTCTCTTTCCAGTACATATCTCATCGCGTGCTGCGATGGACACTATGCCCGCTGTTCCTGCCAGTCGTCTTTATCGTCAACTTACTGCTCGTGCTGAATGGAGGAGGTCTGTTATATCAATTGATATTTGCCGGCCAGACATTGTTCTATATCGCCGCAATGGCAGGATGGCTCCTGGCCAACCGCAACGTGAGATCCAAATTGCTGTATGTTCCGTATTATTTCTTCTTCCTGAACTTTTCCCTCTACCAGGGCTTCTTCCGTCATCTCAAAGGCCGCCAGTCCGTCCTATGGGACAAGGCCCGCCGCGAGACCCCTACCCCCGCGCAATAGGCACCCCGGTCCCAACCCCTCGCCGCGCGCAACACCATCCCCCGCGGGGTTCACACCCGCCTCGCAGCACTCACCTTCTCCACCGCCGCCGCAATAGCCGCAACACAATTCTCCCAGGTATGCCCACGCGCAAACTCCATGCGCCGCGCAGCCCGCTCAGGATTGTCCTCCCGCAACGCCCGCTCGATCAGATCAACATACTCCGCGCTCGTCGTCCCCATATAAACATGCTCCCGGAACATGCTCATGGTCTTCGTAGCCGTCGCGACCACAGGCTTCCCCATCGCCAGGTATTCATCGATCTTACGCGGATAGTTTCCCTCGGTCATGCCGTTGATGCTCTGCGGATTCATGGCCACGTCAAAATGCGCCAGATAAGAAGGCAGCTGGTCCTCTTTCTTTAAACCCGGAAAATGCACATTCGCCATCCGGTGCAGCTCGCTCGCAGCAAATGCCTCGTCTTCCTTCCCGACAAAGACAAAACTCCACTCAGGCTTGCTTCGGCACAATTCGACCAGCAGCGGCAGGTCCAGCCGATAGCTCAGGATCGCCCCGATATACCCGATGATCGGCCTCCGGATCACCGCCAGATCAGCCGGCATAGCAGGTACACCCCGCGAAGGATCGAAGAGGGAAAGATCACAGCCCTGCCCTACATAAAAGGAATTCGGATTGTGCACTCTCGCCAGATCAGCCAGGTATTCGGAATTGGCGCAGACCAGCGAACTGCCCGCCATCAGCGCGGGTTCCATGGTACGGCCATGCTTGGAGAAATAAGGCACCGCCATGAGATTGTCCCGGCTGTAGTAGATCGAGGTCTCAGGCTGCAGCAGTTCCGGCAGATAAAAAGACCGGAACATATCGCTGTCATTGAAAAGGATAATATTTTTAAAACCCAGCTCCGTCATAGCTTCGCGGATATCCGCCGCCAGCCGCCGGTTATTGCGGCGATTCACGGCACGATAGAACACCCCCTCCGGCATCCAGTTGATAGAGTCGATGACGCGCTTCGGGTATAGATTCCAGAGATTGTCCCCGATCGCCAGCACATTCTTTCCCGTCTTGCGGATATTCATCCGCTGGATCATGCCAGGCTCATTGCGCTGGCGCAGCCTGGTAATGCGGTCTACCGGCGCGTTGACGTACAACACCCGGTTGTGTCGCGACAGTTCGAGGGCTATGTTCTTACAGTTGCTTCCGATCTTGATATCCCAGGGCTGGAGCCCCACGACGACGATGTCTCTGTTCTGTATCATTTACGGGTTTTTGACGCAGGGGCCGAATTCTGGGAGGGGCCTCCTTGTACGCTGATCTGTGTCAGGGCATCCTCGATATTCATCCCGATAAGGGCCTCCAGCTTTGCCGCGGTGGTCCTCAGGGCGCTGTTGATGGTCTCCTGCTTGTTCAGCTCTTCGGTATAGGTCTTCGTGGAATTGTAAAAGGTCTCGAGGCTGATCTCCCCGTTGGAGAACTTCTGCTCGTTCTTCTGGTGGATGATGCGCCAGTCGTTGACCAGCTCTTCATGCTGCGCGAGCAGCTTCTTGTTCATTTTATAGTCCTGCCAGTTGATCAGGACGTCCCGGCGAACGTTCTGCTTGTCGACATTCACCTGCTCCATCGCAAACTGATATTTGTAATAGTCCGCCTTGGCCTGTTTGGGATTATTGATGAACATGCCAAACGGTATAACGACACCAAAGTTATATTTGGGGTATTGGGTGCTCTGCTTCAGTGGGTCACTGGTGGCGCTGTTCTTAAAAGAGAACTCGTTCACGTTACCCTGAAGGGCGATATTGTTGAGCCAGCTGGTCTTGCTGGCCTTGTACAGGTACTTGAACTGCTGGGCAAGCATCATATCGGTCTTGATCGACGCATTGTTCATGGCCATGGCCACCAGCGCCTCGGCCACGCTGTCGACATTCTGATTGTAGTTGCTCGCGTTCTTTTGCGACTGGCCATAGCTGCCGGCACACAACAGCAATCCAATGAGGACAAGGGTACAATTTTTCATGCGTTTGATTTTTTCCATTGATTAAGTGGTTAAGCTTGGTTGTTTTTCTTTCTCCATCTGCCGCAACCGGATGATGACCGCATTGAGACCCAGATAGACAAAGCCGTTCGGCAGCTGACCTATCGCAACCTGCGCATACTGGGCAAAGACAAAGCCAAAAACGAACAGCGCCGAGCACAGCAGGTATATCTTCTTCTTAGGATCGTTGCTCTGATAGTAGGTCAGCACAGCCTGCTGAAGGATGATAAAATAGGTGAGGCAGTGGATAAGCAAGCCGATATAGCCGTACTCCAGGACGATCGCCAGCAGACCGCTGTCCGTCGGGAAGCCGGCCAGCGGATGGCCCCTGTTATAGCTGATATAGAGTACGCCGGTAGTGCCGACACCCCCACCGATGGGGTGCCCGTAGATATAAGGCTGGATGGCGTGCCGGTTCATGTCCCGCACGTTCAGCGATTCCTCGGACTTGAGGTCAAAGGTGCTCTTCAACCGACGCAGCTGGCCGTTGCCATAGCTGGGGCCAAAGATCACGGCCAGCAGCAGGAATCCGAAAATGGAAGAGAAGATGATGGTCTTCCTCTCGTTGATGGTCATCAGGACATAGAGCGTGACCATCACGATCAGCATCAGAGTCGCCGTCCTCGTCCCCGAATAGCTCATGGACAGCGCCGAGCAGATCATCGCGACCAGGAAGAGCTGCTTGCGTCGTTTTGTCGTCTTTAGCCGCAGGTAAAGAGCCAGAAAGATCATCGTAGAGGCCGCCATTAGCAGGCCGAAGTCCATACAGCTCGGCAGAAAGGACGATATCCGGAAGCCCCCGCCATCCAGCGACGCCAGCGCCGCACGCAGCGGGTCCGAGGTGATATAGTTCAGCTCAAAGGCCGGCATGCCAAACCAGCTTTCATAGCAGCCATACAGCGCCGAAACGAACATGAGGATCAGTATGCCCTTGAAGAACCGGTCTATCGCCTTCATATCCTTCAGTAGCTGCAGAACGCAATAGAGGAAGAGCAGCAGGGTGATGACCCTTCGCAGGAACAGGAAATAGAGCTCTTTATTCCCCCCGTTCGGGTTAAAGTATTCGAGAAAGGTGTACAGGAAAATGATCAGGTACATCAGCATGATAGGGCTGTTGCAGTATTTCCAGAACGATTCCCCCTTTATGCCTTTCTGGATCAGCACCGCCAGAAAGGTCACCCACACCATGACGTCGATCAGGGTCACCAGCGGAATGTCCGCACCAATGAGGCGCAGCAGACAGAAGACAAAAAAGCTCGACGAAATGGCGACATAAAAAGCAAATTCCGGATAGACGATCATAAAGATGCCCACGCCCAGACCGAGCGCGCCCAGCACTATTAACATCGCCACCGGCAGACCCAGCTTGACCATGACGACAGCCGCAGCCGCCGTCAGTCCAAGAAGGACGACGGGTAGTACCAAACTAGTCGGACGAGGTACATTCCTGATGAGTTTTGACGTGTTTTTCATGATTCACATATCTCCTGATGCCGGCTAATAGAACGTGATCTTTATCGCCAGTGCAAGAATGACCGCGGCGATGAAGAAGATGACAACGAATGCATGCGCATGCTGCCCCGAAGGCCTACCCTTCTTTTCCTGCAGATCCGACATTGACTTTGGGTTTTAAGACCGCCACCCCATGCAGGAAAAGCTCTCGATACAGCGAGGCCGTATTCCGGAAGACGTTCAGCAGCCGGACGCCAAACTTCCTGCCCAGGATGGTTTGAATGACAATAAAGATAATCAAATACGTGGTTGCAGTACCCAGCGCTGCTCCGATGACCCCAAAAAAATGCACCCCGACCAGATTGGCCACGATATCGATGCAAAGGGCCATGAACATCACCCTGAAGTTGGTATCGGGGTGACCGGTAGCGTCCATGATGGTCCCGAACTGTTTCATGAACGGCAGGGTAAAACCAAAAAAGGCCGTTATCCGGAGGATCGGCGCCGCCTCCAGGAATTTCCCACCGGCAAGAATATGCAGGATCAGCGACGGGAATAGCAGCAGGACAAGCAACGCCGGGAAGGAAAAGACCAGGGTCGCCCCCACCGTCCGCTCGTACATATGCTTTACCGCCGACTTGTCCGAAGCGCTGAATTTCGCGGCCTTCGGAAAAAGTACGTCCCCGAATACCTGCGAGGGAATGTCCACCAGGTTGCCTATCCGCAGACAGGCGTTATAGTAGCCCGAAACACCGGGATCGAAAAAATGCGAGGTAATGAAATTGTCTGTGCTCCTGAAGAGGAGCGAGCTGACATTGTTGCCAAATACATACCGGCCGAACCGCCAGAGCTGCCCCGTCCAGGGCCGGTAACCGCCAAAATCCCAGCGGGTATAGCGCCACGCAAACCGGGTCCCGATGGCCGCCCCTACCAGCACGGAGAGCATATAGTAGAAGGAGAGCAGACCGGGTGTAATGCTCTTGCCCACAACGGCATAGACAGCGATAGCCAGCAGCAGCAGCCCCTGCCGGACACAATACATCCAACAGACCCCGCGGAAGTCCATTTTGGCGTTGAGCAGCATCTCCCACTGGGAAAAAAAGGCAGTCAGCAACAGGGTAAGCGAATACCACTGCAGCATAGCCGCCAGGTCAGGCGCCTTCAGCCAGTAAGCCGCCGGGACGGCCGCCGCCAGAAAGATCACCGCCAGGACCGTGCTGATCGACAGGCTCAGCACCAACGCCGCCGACTGCAGACGCCCATGCTCGGCCTCGGGGGTCTGATGCATATACCGGATAAAGGCATTCTTGATCAGCGCCGTCCGCGCCGTCTCCGTAATGCTGGAGATGGTGAGGAAGAGCCCCCAGACCCCAAATCCCGTCTTACCCAGGATACGCGTCAGCAGCATGAAGGACACGATACCCATGCCCAGCACCGAGAACTTCTGGATGGCCGTATATTTTCCCGAATTTATCCAGTAGGAGTATTTCTTGAAGATGCTCATGCGGCCGGTTTGTTTTTTAGTGAGAATAGCTTGCCAAAACCATAACGCGTCAACAGCTTGTACAGCAATATTGGGACCGTAACGCCGAGCGCCCAGCACGCAAAGATCAACACCCAGCTGTTGAGGGCGACGCCCGAATGCGCTGCCAGGTTACGCACGATAGCCGCGACAGGCACGTGCAGGATGTAGATATAAAGGGAATATTTCCCCAGCCAGGACAGCCACGCATTCCCCCCCCGCTCAAGCCTTCTCGCGATCAGGTATACAAAATAGCAGGCGACGAGATTGATGACAAACAGCAGCGGGAAATACCCCGTCTGCTCTTCCTTCGTCCGGTGCATGAAATAATACCACTGGCCCGCAACAAAGAGCGGGATCACCCACAACAGGTTTCGCGGGGCCAGCAGCTTGTCGGCACTCTCTTTATTAAGCAGCACCGGCGAGATCAGCGTCCCGATAAGGAAATAAGGATAGAAGAAAAAGGCATCCGAGACCAGGCTGTTGCCCTGCAGAAAAGCCAGGTAGGTGACGGAATGCAGCACTATCGCGATCACGCCGTGAACCCAGGGATTCTTCACAAGCCGGCTCAGCAGCAGATAAAGCGCGCTGGTGTTGAACAGCGCATATAGGTACCAGAGATGGTCGATCGCCCTCGGTTGAATAAGGATGTCCAGATAGTCGATCCAGGTACGCCTGGCATTGGCGAACCGGACGAAGACCATTTCCAGCGTGACCATGATCACTCCCCATACCAGGTATGGATAAAGGACCGTCTCCGCCCTGTCCTTCAACACGTCCAGGCGGGTCTTCTTCCGGAGGCTGTTCGCCACGAAGATGCCGGACAGGATAAAGAACACCGGCATCCGGAAATTATAGAACAGCTCCTGTATATCGTACTGGGTATTGGTGATCGCAACGCCGCTGCGCTGCAGGCCAATGACTACATGCCGGTAGACGACGAGCAGGATGGCGATCCCCCTGGCATGGTCCACCCAGGAGATTCGCGCGGCTGAGGCTTTGTTTTCCGGTACTTTCAACACATTTTGCGGCGCCTCTTGCATTTTGACGTTCATCGACAGAGAGTATTAGGGGGTCTATTTTACAATTCCAGGTTGAACATCTCCACCTTGTTGAGGATCGCTCCCAGGAATTTATCACGGTTTTCGTTGAGGAAACGGATTGACTCCTTGTCAATAGCGCTCAGCGTGTTCTCCGCGGAGAAGACAGCAACGACTCCTTCGACATAGGTCTCCAGCTCTTTGGTGTCGGTATATTCATTCAATGGCGCTCCTTCAAGCAGGATAAAGTCATATTCTTCCTTCAGCTCGGTCAGGTGCTTCAGCAGGTGATTCTTCGGCAGTATCTCCGAAGGCGTATAATCCCCACCGGCACAGCCGATGATATCCACCCTTTCGATATTGGTAGGTGTCAGCAGCCGGCGGAATGCCCCTTTGTCAAAGACATGTCCGTTGAGGTCATATTTTTCCAGAACAGGCTCAGCATTGACGTTCTTGGTGAGGTCGTTATTGCAAAAATTCGTGTCGATGATGAGCACCTTCTTCTTGCCGAGGCTGAGAATATAGGAAAGGGCCTGTACCAGCATGGTCTTCCCCTGTCCCGGTTCGGTGCTGGTAAAAAGGAATATTTTCTTGTTGCTGGACTCCAGCTCATAGCGCAGCTTCCTCAGCAGCTCCAGGAAGGTGTTGGCGCGGGTCTTCTCCTCTTCGTCGAACTTGGCGATCTTCTTCAGGACATTCTCCTGTCCCTTGAGATTGATCCGGTTGACAGCCCCCAGCAGGCGCAGCCCCGTAAGCCGCTGGAATTGGCTCGGGCTCCGGATGGAGTTGTCAAAGAATTCGATAAAGACGATGACCAGCGCGGCGATGATAAACGCCCCCAGCCCCGAAACAATAACGATCAGCATCCTTTTGGAAGGCTCGGGTCCAAGCGCGGGCTCTCCGGCTAACGTTTGTTTAAAGTCCGGCAGGCTCTCACGAGCGTTCAGCGCCATATTCAGCTGATCCTTTGCCGCTGTGTATTCCGCCGAAGCTAGCTGGATGTCCTTGTCGAACTGGTCCAGGTTGGCGCCCTTGGACGCCATGCCCGAAAGACCGCTGCGCAGCTGGTCGATCTTGGCCTGTATGCCGGCGATCTTGTTGTTCGACGCCTCCACCTCAGCGGCTGCGTCTATCTTTCTTTGCGTCAATTGGTCGAGGCTTGCCGACCCGCCACCGCCGCCACCGCTTGGCGTTATGCTGCCGCCGTCATCTCCGTCGGAGACGTTGAGTTTGGACATGCTCACCAGGATAGCATCGAGCCGCTTCTTCATATCCGGGTCATTCCCGCCCTTGGCGATATATTCGTTGTTGAGATCGTTGTACTGTTTGCGCAGGCGGATGTATTCGGTATTGGCGGAAGTACCCGTCTGGGCCGGCTTTGACGTGGTCTTCGAAGCGCTGGTGGCGGGATCTTCCACCGCGGTCTGCCCCTTGCTGCGGGCATTCCGGATCAGATCGTCCAGCTGCTTTAGCCGGTAGGAGGCATTCTTGAGAATGCTGTTCTCTTCGATCAGCTGGTTCTCGTATGCGCTCAGCTGCGACAGCTTGTTCGACCCTTCTAAGTTCACATCCACCAATTTATTATTGGCCATGAACTGCTCTTTGGCCTGCTGTTTCGCGTCCAGCGTTGCCCGTTTTGCCTTCACGATCGAGTCGAGAGAAGTCACGTTGTTGTCGGTATGCTGCATTTCCGTCTGGTTGTAGAACCGGCGGAACTCGTCACAAAGCGTATTGACAACAAAAGCTGAAAGAAGGGCATTGCCCGACTTGTAATCGATATTGATATAGTCGGTCTTCTGGTACCGCTCGACCTTCAGGTTGTTGGTCAGGGCATCAGCCCCATAGCCGTAAATGTAGAGGAGACTAAGTATCTGTTTGTCGATCACATCCGTCGTCGAGAGCATGGAGATCGACTCGAGGTGCGCAGAAAGGTTCTGGATGACACGCTGCTTGTCGGCCTTGGAGGCATCCGCCTCCTGCTTCTTGTTCAGCACCGTAAAGGGATTGGGCGACTGAAGGTCGTGCAAAAGAAGGTGATAGGATACGAGACTCAACACGTTGGGAGAAGTGATGTTCTCGATCACGTTCCCAAATTTAAATTCACTCTGAATGTAATTGACCGCTCCATTAGGCTGATCGCTTACGGTAAATCTCGTTGACAGTTGGGCTGTGGACCGATATGATTTTTTGACGTTGCGTGTAAGGATAAAAGCGATGGCGGACGATACAACAACACAAATCAAAATGATCCATTTACGGCGCAACAGCGCCCTAAACAAATACAAGAATTCCATTATTTTCTTTTTTGGTCTATATTCAAAGGCAGGACCGGTAAAAAGCTTTCTACCGGTCCTGCAATCGATATTTTTTATCTGAGATCTAGCCTTATTTCTGGACTTTCACCAGTCTGAATGTCTTTACCTGGCTGCCTGGCAATCCATAAACCCGTATGAAGTAGATTCCCTTATTCAGGGCGCCAAGACGCAGGTCTTTTTGCCATGTACCTGCCGGTACATCCTTAAATTCCTGCTTCTGCACGATCCGCCCGGCTGCGTCTACAATTGCGAGCGTAAATCTACCAACATTTTGGGGAATATCCAACCTTACCGTCACATAATCCACGAACGGATTCGGATAGGCCAGGACGGCTTCCCTCTGGTTGAGATTGCTGGTCAAACCATTTGATAATAAGCTGTTTGCGGTGCCGACTACCCCGTTCGGGTTGCTGACGCGGGTGGCGATAGTGCCCGCCGTGCCGGCAGAATCAGCCGCGACCACATCCGGCGAAGGCATACCCTGGATGGTCAGGCTCGTCCACATCGCATACGGCGTCGTGATATCTGCATAGAAAGTGATGTTAACACTACCCGTAGAATCCGGCTTGACCCCATTGATGAACACCATATTGGTGGTATTCTGATAGGCGTTCAGCGTGACGAACTGGTTCCCGATCTGGTAGACTCCGACCGTCGGCGAGTTATTGTAGATCGTACCCGCATAGAATCCGAAGTTATAGATACCGGTCTTCGACAGGCCGCTGATGGTAACCACCGCAGTATCATCCTGCGAATTATAGTAGAAGGTCTTCATGACCGCATCCGGTACTACACCGCTGTTATTGCCCGTCGTCACACCCAGCGCGTCATTAAAGCTGGTGAATTCTCTTGTCTGGGTAAAGTTGAGGCCCGTTCTCTGTCCATTCATATCCATCAGGTTGCTGAGCGTAAAGCCCTGCGAAGAAAGGACATTCAGGTCATTCCACGGAGTCGGCTGGGCGCCTGCAGTCTGCGAATTAAAGCTGATGTTCACCGTATACTGTACTGTAGAGCCACCCGCGATATTGCTGAAGGCCGAGAACTGACCGCCGCTGACAGCCTCACGCACTTCGTAGAAGTAGGTGGAGTTGGACGGCAGGTTCTGATCCGTATAGGTCGTAGCATTGGCCGCTACCGTGGTCAGCAGGTTGAAGGTGCCATTCGGATTCGTGGCGCGCCAGATCTGCAGACCCGTACGGGCGTCGGACGAGTTGACCCAGTTCAGCTTGATCGAGCTGCCGGTCAGGCCGTTGGCGACCAGGTTCGTCGGTGGCAACAGAGAGGCCGCTGAAGCCGTCGCGTCGTAGGACAGTATCTGCATGTCGTTGATCAGACAGTAGGCAGAGCCCAACGGCTTAGCCATCGTGACTGTGATCGCACCGGTCGCATCAGGCGAAAGACCTGAGAACTGCACCGTATTGCTGATATTGTTGGCTACATTCAGGCTCTGCGTCTGACTACCCACCGTATAGTTGGTGATCAGGTTACCATAGGTCGCCACATCACTCGAAGTCCACGGGTAGCCGGCAAACAGCACCAACGCATATTTCTTGCTCGAACTCAATCCGGTCACCTTGAACGAATAGGTGTTGAAGGTCGAACCGAAGTAGAAGTCCTTAAGAACATTGTCCGGATAGATACCGCTGTTGTTGCCCGTGTTCATACCAGATCCATAGGCGCCGTCGTAGTTGCTCGTGATCGTCACGCCATTCGTCGTGGGCACACCATTGATATCGACCAGACCGGTCCTGGTGGCCCCATTAGTCGCACCCGCCACGTTCATACCGTTCCAGCCCGCAGCCGTAACAGGGTAGTTAGTGGTGTTGAAGCAGACCTGGACAGTATTCATATTCCGGCCGTTGACCGTGATATTGAAGGTATCGCTGGTACTTCCGCCGTAGATATCCGTTGCCGTTACGATCACGCCATTCCAGCTACCCAGATTAACGCTGGTCGGATGTATAGTCAGCGCGGCAGTACCGTTATGGTTATCCGACAGTACTGCAAAGCCAGGCAGGCCGGTCGACGAGTACGTGATGGCTGCGCCTGCGCTGCTGCTGGACGCACTCAGATTCACCACTACCGTCGTATCATTGACCAGGTTCTGGTTGGCGATATTGGTCATCGTCACCGTTGTGACAGCCGAGCCGCTCGTTGTCACGCTGGCCTCATTGCTGAAATTGGACGTACCGCCCTCGTTGAAGGACCTGACCTTATAGAAGTACAGCGTATTGTTCGTCAGACCGCTGTCGATAAAGGCAGTGGTTACCGGCAAGGTAGCCGCCAGTACATAGTTGGTATTCGAGAAAGGCGAACGCCATACCTCAAAGCCCGTTGGGCTGCCACCGTTGTCCGTCCAGCTCAGGCTGGCGTGGGTCGGGCCCTGCGCCGTAGCGCTGAGTCCGCTCGGGTCGTTCGGTACGGCTGGCAGTGCCTGTGTCGTCGCGTTGGCTATATTAGAGAACGCGCTCGAACCGGACTGGTTGATGGCCGTTATCTTATAATAATAGGTCGTACCCGGATTCAGGCTGGAGTCATTATAGCTGGTCACAGCCGGTTTTACGGTAGCTATCGTTACATAGGTACCACCGCTGGACGTAGAACGGAAGACCTGGAAGCCCGTCTCCGTGGTGCTGTTATCCTGCCAGGTCAGAGCTATCTTCTTGGCAGATGCAGCCGTAGCGACCAGGTTGGACGGCGCCTGTGGCGGCGTACCGGTGATCGGGGCGTTCTGTGCGTAGGCCGAGCTGGGCACGTTGACGAAGTTGCCGCCCGACTGAGGCGTCCTCCACTGCAGCGTCAGGCTGCCGTTGCTGCCGCCCGAGCTCTTGAAATAGGTCAGCGCAAAGCTGTGCACCCCGGCAGTGTATGTACCTGCAGAACCCGTAGCCGTTGAGCTGCCGTGTACGCCGTCGTTGCTGACATTGGCCGTTGCACCCGCGCTGTAAGGCACGTCGATATAGAATTTGCTGCCGTCAACTGAGGTGATCCGGAAGGTATAGGTTCCCGCTACAGGGAAGTTGATATAGCCGCTGAACAGGAAGCCATAGCTCCTCGTCTGCGTAGCCGGGCTAAGCGAAATGCTGGTCAGCGAACCCGCGGCGAAAGGATTCAGCGAATTGAAGTCCGGGAGGCTTGTCCATGTTCCCGTATAGAATTTGTAGTTGACACCGACCAGCGAAGGCGCTGCCGACAGCTGGTTGCTGAATGGCGAGACATTACCCGCAAGGTCCCGGGCCTTGACGGCAAACGAATAAGTTCTGGCATTGACCAGGTTGGCGACCTGGAAAGTCGTCGTCGTACCACTTACGGTGGCAGTCAGGTTGCCATTGACATAGATATCATAAGCCGTAACACCGACGTCGTCCGTCGAGGCATTCCAGGCCAGCGTCTCCGTGGTCTGCGACTGAGCCGTGGTGCGCAGGTTGCCCGGAGCCGTAGGCGGCGTGACGTCCGCCTGGGTCTGCGCGCTTGAAGGACCGGCCACACCAGAGGCGGCGGTAGTATTGATCGCACGGACCTTATAGAAATAGGTCGTCTTCGGGTTGAGATTGCTCGCTACAAAAGAGTCCACATTGGCCGCGCTGAAGCCGACCAGCTTATAGGGACCAGCCTGCGCAACGGCCTGGTAGACCTCGAACTGCGTCTCCGGATTTCCTCCACCCTCACCCCACGTCAGCTTGATCTGCGTCTTGCCCAGGGTGCTCGCGAGTAGATTTAAAGGCGCTCCCGGAGGATTGGGGCCATTGGCGTCTATTACAGTGAAGGGCGCCGTCGTCGCAGCCCCGCAACCGAACTGCTCAGTCACCGCCGCCGTATACTGGCCCGGGGTAGCACCCGTCAGCACATTCGTCGAGCTCGGCATAGTGGCGTTGTCGGCCACACGTTTCCATACATAGCTTGTATAATTGGCAGGCACCTGAAGGGTCGCCCCGGTAGTGCCGTCCGGCGCAGGTTCGACGATTGTCTCAAGACCCACCGTCGTGATCGTCGGCGCAACAGTCGGCGCCTTGAGACTGATCACCATCGGGATCGGCGACCACACCGACCAGGTCGACCCGCGCAGAACCTGACAATCATAAGTACCCGTCGCCGTCACATTGAGCGTGTTGGAAGTTGCACCAGGTATGACAACCCCATCCTTACGCCACGCATAGCCTTGCAGACCCGCAACTACTCCCAGGGTCGCATTAATGGTCGTCCCGGGACAGAACTGGTTCTTCCCGGTCAGCACCCAGGGATTGGCGACGTGCGCCCGCATCAGGAAGGGGAAATAGTCCGGCTCGGTCCAGGCCTTGTCCCACGTATTGTGACCATTATTGGGATAGACAGTATATTTCAGGTTGCCACCTGCGTTGTTGTAAGCATTTACCAGCTGGATCGTCGTGGAAGGATCGGGAGATTTATCCAGTCCTCCCTGGAACAGCCAGATGGGGGTGTACTTTAATGTATTGACATAGTTGATATCCGAAATGTTCGCCGCGCTCAGCACGACCAGGCAGGCCGTGTTTATCGCATGGGTCTCGCCAAACATCCAGACCGCGTCGCCACCGCCAGACAGACCATTCACCACGATGCGGTTCGGATCTACCTTACACTGGGGAATGATATAGTTATTCAATAGCTGAACAATAAGATCTATCTGCGCCTGGCTCCATCCGCCCGATGCCGCGCTGCTCTGCGGATAAAGCAGAAAGCCATCGAACTTGCCGCTATTCACGGCCGCCTGATGGACGTTGCCGCCATGCGACATTGAGAATTCGTTGTCATAAACGCTGCCCCTTTCTCCAACACCGTGGAAAAAAAGATACAACGGCCATGTCTTGCCGTCGTTGGTGGATGTCCAGGTGGTAGGCCATTTCAGCCGGAACTGCAGGCCATTGTAGATATAGCACTTGAAGTCCGTCGTGCTATAGCTGACACGTACCGTCCTTACCCATTTCGCCACATTGCCATAGGGAGGGTTCGCCGGAGGAGCCGCCGGATTGTAGGTTATCACGGGGTCGTTGGGATTCAGTACGCCGGTGCCAAACTGCGCCCGTGCGACTCCGCCAAACACACCCAAGGTCAGAACGAGAAGGAGAATTCGCGTAGAAAGGGTATTCATATTACTTAAGGTTAAGAGTTAAACTAACGGAATTAAAATACCATACAGACACCGATACTGGAAGATCTGGTTAGTATAGGACCTGGAGCTTTACGTGTCTCTGGCGTAATTAGACGTGGATAACAGAAGAAGGATAACAGTCGGTAAGACTATTGTGGAGAAATTGGAAATTAAATTGAGTGCTGGAAGTTCAGGGGATAAAGGGGAGGAGAACTAATTTGGCTTGGAGTGAGCACAACAATACCGTGCTTCACCGATTATAGCACAAGATATGTTAATCTTTTTACCCATACAAGCTTTTACTACATATTATTTATAAACAAAAGGACCGGTCTTTCAAGACCGGTCCTGGCATATTCAATTATTTATTTCTTTCTATCGGTTCACTTTTACCATCCGGAACGACCTCGTCTTTCCATCGGGCAACCCATACACCTGGATGAAATAGATACCCTTCGACAGACCGGAGAAATTCAGGGTCTGCTGCCACATTCCGGCCGGAACACCAGAGAACTCCTGTTTCTGCATGATCCTTCCCTCAGCATCTGCCACCACAAGCGTGAACTTGTCGGCCGCCTGTGCCAGGTCGAGGCTGACTACTACATTGTCCACGAACGGATTCGGATAAGCAACCGTCTTCCCGACGACCCGCTGGTTGGCGCTGTCCGGGGTCGCAGTCGAATCCGAAATGCCGCCGGGGTCGCCCGCCGTCGCAATTGAACCCGCCGTACCTGCATAATCCGCCGCGATCACATCCGGCGAAGGCATGCCCTGGATGGTCAGGCTCGTCCACATCGCGTAGGCAGTAGTGGCGTCCGTATAGAAGGAAATATTCACCGTACCCGTCGAATCCGGCTTGACGCCATTGATGAATACCATATTCGTAGTATTGTTGTAGGCATTCAACGAGACGACCTGGTTGCCGATCTGGTAGATACCGACGGTCGGGCCGTTGTTATAATTCGTACCCGCATAGAACCCGAAGTTATAGACCTGGGTCCTGGACAGACCATTGATGCTGATCCTCGCCGTGTCCCCCTGGGAATTATAGTAGAAGGTCCTCATGACCGCATCCGGCACCACCCCGCTGTTGTTGCCCGTCGAAAGTCCCAGCTGGTCGTTAAAGCTGGTGAAGGTATTGACCACATTGAAGTTGATACCCGTCTTCTGCGCATTCATATCCGTCAGATTGTTCAGGCTGAACCCGTTCGACAGCAGTGTATTGATATCATTCCACGGAACCGGCTGCGCACCCGACGTCTGCGAGTTCAGGCTGATATTCACCGTGTACTGCACCACAGACCCACCCGCGATATTGCTGAAATCGGAATACTGCCCGCCGTTCACCACCTCACGTATCTTGTAGAAGTAGGTAGAGTTGGCCGCCAGATTCGCATCCAGATAGGTCGTGACGTTGGCCCCGACCGTATTCAGCAGGCTGAACACACCGTAAGGATTCGTAGCCCGCCAGATCTCAAGCGCAGTACGCGTGTCGGATGAATTGACCCAGTTGAGCCTGACCGCGAAATTCTGGCCGATAGCCCCAAGGCTCGACGGCGGGATCAGCGCCGCTGTCGTCGCAGAAGCATCGTAGGCGATGATCTGCATATCATTGATGATAGCATAGGGCGAACCCGCCTGCTTGTTCAGCGTCACAACGATCGAGCCGGTCGCATCCGGCGCAAGCCCTGAGAACTGTACTGTATTGCTGATATTATTCGCCACATTCAGCGTCTGCGACTGACCACCCACCGTAAAATTGGTGATTAGATTGCCATAGGTAGCCTGGTCACTTGCAGTCCAGGGATAGCCTCCATAGAGCACCAGCGAATATTTCTTGGCGGCGCTCAGACCCGTTACCTTGAACGAATAATTACCGCTGTTCGAACCAAAGTAGAAATTCTTCAGCACATTGTCCGGATAGATACCGCTGTTATTGCCCGTATTCATACCCGACGCATACGCTCCGTCGAAATTACTCATAAGCGTCACGCCTTCCGTAGTGGTCACCCCATTGACGTCCTTGAAACTACCGGCACTGGCCCCGTTGGTCGCACCCGAAACATTCATCCCGTTCCAGCCCGCGGCCGTCACCGGGTTGTTGCCGGTATTGAAGGTTACCTCAACGATATCAGCATTTCGCCCATTCACGGTAATATTGAAGCTATCTGTCGTGCTGCCGCCAAAGGCATCCGTTGCCGTTATGCTCACTCCTTTCCAGCTGTTTAAATTAGCGCTGTTCGGCTTCATCGTCAACGTGGCGGTACCGTTTTGGTTATCCACCAGTACCGCAAAGGCCGGCAGACCAGCCGACGAGTACGTGATCGCAGCGCCCGCACTGCTGCTGGATGCGCTAAGACCTACCACGACGGTCGTGTCATTGACCATCGTCTGATTCGGTATGGCCGTCATCGTCACCGTAGTCGCAGGCGAACTGGAGGTCGTCACGGTGACCTCGTTGCTGAAGTCGGAGTTACCGCCTTCATTAACCGAGCGTACTTTGTAATAATAAACCGTACTCTTTGTAAGACCCGTATCCAGGTATGATGTCGCGACAGGCGTCCTCGCTGCCAGTCCATAATTGGTGCTCGAACCCTGAGATCGCCAGACCTCGATCCCTGAGGCATTGTTCGCATTATTCGTCCAGCTCAGACTGACATGGGTCGGCCCCTTCGACACGCCGCTGAGACCACTCGGTGCAGCCGGCAGCCCGGGCAACGCAAGGGTCGTCGCGCTGGCAATAGACGTATAGGCGCTCGGACCGGACTGATCAATAGCCCAAACTTTATAATAGTAGGTCGTTGACCCGTCAAGCGTTGAGTCACCATAATAGGTCACCCCGGGTTTCACGGTAGCGACCGCCAGATAAGTACCACCGGCGGAAGTCGAACGGAAGATCTGGAAGCCCGTCTCGTTATTGCTGTTGTCCTGCCAGGTCAGGTTGATCTTCTTCGCCGTCGCAGCCCCGGCCCACAGATTGGAGGGCGCCGCGGGCGGTGTGCCGGAGACCATAGCGTTCTGCACAAATGCCGAGTTGGGAATGTTCACAAATTGCCCGTTAGATTGCGGCGTCATCCACTGCAGCGTCAGCGTGCCGTAGGTACCTCCGCCACTCTTGAAATAGGTCAGGACTAGACTATGTCCGCCCGCCGTATAGTTCTGGGCCGGACCGGTCACCGTCTGGTCACCATGAACACCGTCATTGCTGAGCGTAGCCGTCGCCGTCGAACTATAGGGCACGTCGATATAAAGTTTGCTGCCGTCCCCGGAGATCAGCCGCAATGTATAGGAACCCGTTACCGGGAAATTGAGCCACCCCTGGAAGAAGAATCCGTAGTTGAAGTTGGTCGTTTTCGGACTCAGCGAATAAATGCTCAGCGTACCCGAGGAGACGGGAGTCAGCGCATAGAAGTTCGGCAGGCTTGTCCAGCTACCCTGGTAATATTTCCAGTTGACGCCAATAAGCGAAGGCACTCCTGTCCATTGATTGCTGAAGGGCGATGCATTGCCCGCAAGGTCCCTGGCCTTCACCGCAAACGAATAGGTCCGGCCATTGATGAGGTTGGATGCCTGGTAGGCCGTCACATTGCCCGCCACACTGGCCGTCAGATTCCCGTTGATATAGACATCATATGCCGTGACACCCACATCATCCGTAGATGCATTCCAGACCAGCGAGATCGTACTCTGCGAAAGACCGCTGGCATGCAGATTGCCCGGCGTCGTCGGCGGAATGACATCCGCCTGGGTCCTGGAACTCGACGGACCCGCTGCCGGAGACCCAGCCGTGCTATTGATAGCACGTACTTTATAGAAATAGGTCGTATTCGGGATCAGATTGTTCACGACTAGACTGTCGACATTGGCCGGGGAAAAACCCACCAGTTTGTAAGGACCAGCCTGGGCCAAAGCCTGGTAAACTTCGAACTGCGTCTCAGCAGCCCCCCCGCCCTCACCCCAGCTGACCCTGATCCGGGTCTTGCCAGTCGTCGTCGCCAGAAGATTGACCGGAGTACCCGGCGGATTGGGGCCATTCGCATTAATAACCGTAAATGGAGTTGATGTAGCAGTGTTACAACCGAACTGCTCCATCACCGATACTGTATACTGGCCCGGCCTGGCGCCCGTCAGCATATTTGTTGTGCTTGACAGGGTAGCGGCGGAATCCACCCGCTTCCAGACATAGCTCACATAGTTGGCCGGGACCATCAGCGAAGCCCCCGTTGTACCGTCAGGCGCAGGCTCCACTATCGTCTCCAGCCCCACTGTCGTGATCGTAGGCGCAGCAGTCAGCTGCTTGGTGCTGATCACCATCGGGATCGGCGACCAGGCCGACCAGCTCGTCCCCCGCTTGACCTGGCAATCGTATGTACCCGTCGCCGTCACCTTGATCGAATCCGTCGTCGCGCCCGGAATGACAACGCCGTCCTTTCGCCACTGATAACCGTCCAGACCCGCGACTACGCCCAACTCAGCATTGATCGCGGCTCCCGGACAGTACTGGCTCTGCCCCTTCAGCACCCAGGGATTGGCCGTATTCGCCCTGAGCATGAAGGGAAAATAATCTGATTGTTTCCAGGCATCATCCCAGGTATCATGCCCGTCCCCGGAAAACACGGTATACTTCAGGTTACCCCCCGCGTTGCTAAAAGCATTCACCAGCTGCTGCGTAGTGGAAGGATCCGGAGACTTGTCAAGCCCTCCCTGGAATAGCCAGATGGGCGTCCATTTGAGCTTTTGAACATAGGGAATATCCAAAAGGCTGGCCGAGCTCATCGGGATCACCCCTGCAGAAAGGGTTGGATGACTATAGGCAAAAAGCCATGCCCCATCACCACCCCCCGACAACCCGGTCACCGAGATCCGGTTCGGATCCACCTTACACTGCGGAATGATATACTGAGTCAGCAGCTGAGCAATAAAATCTACCTGGGTCTGGGCCCACCCACCGGAAGAGCTGGAACTCTGCGGGTAAAGCAGAAATCCATCGTAGGTCCCATTGTTGACCGCAGCCTGATGGATATCTCCCCCATGGTACAGCTGGAACTCATTGTCGTAAATGGTGCCCTTCTCACCCACCCCGTGGAAAAAAATGTACAATGGCCACGTCCTGCCATCAGCTCCCGGCGTCCAGTCTTTCGGCCATTTCAGCCTGAACTGAACGCCATTGTAGTAATAACATTTGAAGTCCGATGTCGGATAGCTCATTCGCACGGTCCTGACCCACTTGGCCAGCGTACCATTCGGAGGGGTCGCTGGCGGATTTAAAGAGTTGTAAGTGATCACCGAATCATTGGGATTCAGCACGCCGGTCTGCGCCTTCGCGGTCCCAACCAACACACCCAATGTCCACCCGAGAGTAAAAATTCGCGTAAAAATTGCATTCATGGTACCTATAGTTAAAAGTATACGATAGGAGAACATCTGCCGCGCAGTCATCGTAAGACCGCTTATTGGCATCCGGCGTGAAATGGGATATTAAACAGGAGATTCTACCTGGTATTTACATACAAAAAAAGGACCGGTCTTGCAGACCGGTCCTCGTTTATTCAATTATTTACTACTTTCTATCAGTTGACTTTTACCATCTGGAAGGACCTCGTCTTCCCATCGGGCAATCCGTACACCTGGATGAAGTAAATACCCTTCGTCAGCTTGGAGAAGTTCAGGGTCTGCTGCCACATTCCGGCCGGAACACCCGAGAACTCCTGCTTCTGCATGATCCTGCCCGCTGCATCGACCACAACAAGCGTGAACTTGCTGGCGGCCTGAGACAGGTCAAGGCTGACTACCACATTGTCCACGAACGGATTCGGATACGCTCCGATATTCCCGGCGGCCAGTTGCTGGTTGACGCTGTTCAGGTTGAAGCCGGCAGCGGTAGCCGTAGTCCCGTTCGGGTTGCTGATACGCGTAGCAATGGTACCCGCCGTGCCGGCAGAATCTGCGGCGATGATATCCGGCGAAGGCATACCCTGGATGGTCAGGCTCGACCACATCGCATAGGCCGTAGTGATATCCGTGTAGAACGAGATCTTCACCGTACCGGTCGAATCCGGCTTGATGCCATAGATGAATACCTGATTCGTAGTATTCTGATAGGCGTTCAGCGAGACGATCTGGTTGCCGATCTGGTAGATACCAACGGTCGGGCTGTTGCTGAAGACGGTACCCGCATAGAACCCAAAGTTATAGACCTGCGTCCTGGAAAGGCCGGTGATGCTGACCGTCGCTGTATCACCCTGAGAGTTATAGTAGAAGGTCTTCATGACCGCATCCGGTACCACACCGCTGTTGTTGCCCGTGGTGACACCCAGCTGATCGTTAAAGCTGGTGAAAGGCCTTGTCAGCTTGAAGTTAATGCCTGTGGCATTGTTATTCATATCCACCAGGTTGTTCAGGCTGTAGCCAAGGTCCATCAACGTATTGATGTCATTCCAGGGAGCCGGCTGGGCACCCGTCGTCTGCGAGTTCAGGCTGATATTGACCGTATACTGGACCGTAGAGCCACCCGCAACATTGCTGAAGCCGGAGAACTGGCCACCGCTGACCGCCTCACGCACTTCATAGAAGTAGGTCGAGTTGGCCGGCAGACTTGCATCCGTATAGGTCGTCGCGTTGGCAGCTACCGTAGCCAGCAGGCTGAAGGTGCCGGTCGGGCTGGTGCCACGCCAGATCTCCAGACCCGTACGAGCGTCGGACGAATTGACCCAGTTGAGCCTGATCGAGCTGTTGGTGATGCCATTGGCTATCAGGTTCGTCGGCGGTAGCAGTGACGATGCGCTGACAGGCGCGTCGTAAGACAGGATCTGCATGTCGTTGATCAGCACATAGGCCGTACCAAGCGGCTTGGCCATCGAGACCGTGATCGATCCGCTGGCATCCGGCGACAGACCGGCGAACTGGATCGTATTGCTGATATTATTGGCCGCATTCAGGCTGAGCGTCTGGCTGCCCACCGTATAGTTGGCCGCCAGATTACCATAGGTAGCCACATCGCTGGCGCCCCAGGGATAGCCGGCATACAGCACTAGCGCATATTTCTTGTTGCTGCTCAGACCCGTCACCTTGAACGAATAGGTGTTGAAGGTCGATCCGAAGTAGAAGTTCTTCAGCACGTCATCAGGGAAGATACCGCTGTTGTTGCCGGTATTCATACCCGCCGGATACGCGCCGTCGTAATTGCTGGTGATCGTCACACCTTCTGTGGTGGCTGCACCGTTCACGTCGAGGAAATTCGTCGCGCTGGCGCCATTGACAGCACCTGAGATATTCATACCATTCCATCCGGGCGTAGACACCGGACTGTTGGTCGTATTGAAAGACACCTGCACGGTATTCACATTCCGGCCGCTCACCGTAATGGACAACGTATCGCTGGTAGCTCCGCCAAAGGCGTCCGTCGCCGTCAGGATGACGTTATTATAGCTGCCCAGGCTCGAGCTGTTCGTCTTCATCGTGAGCGAGGCCGTACCGTCATGGTTATCCGCCAGCTTCGCAAAGGAAGGCAGACCGGTAGACGAATAGGTGATCGCCGCGCCCGCACTGCTGCTGGATGCGCTCAGCGCTACTACTACGGTCGTATCGTTGACCAGGGCCTGGTTGGCTACGGGCGTCAGCGTCACCGTAGTGACCGCCGCGCTGCTGGTCGTCAGGCTGATCTCATTGCTGTAGTTGGACACACCGCCTTCATTGAAGGCTCGCACCTTGTAGAAATACTGCGTATTGTTCGCCAGGCCGCTGTCCATGAAGGAAGAAGACACCGGTATGGATGCCGCCAGTACGTAGTTGGTATTCGTTCCGGGCGAACGCCAGATTTCGAAACCAGTCGTGCTCCCATCGTTGTTCGACCAGCTGAGGCTGGCATGGGTCGGGCCCTGTGCCGTACCGCTGAGACCACTGGGATCAGCAGGTACCGCAGGCAGCGGCTGAGTCGTCGCACTGGCCGGAGGAATGACCAGGACAGAGTCAGGTATCACCGACTTCGAAATGCCGGGACCGGCCCAGGAAGTCGTCAGCGAAAATGATCCCGTCTGCTGGAAGAAGTTCACCCGGATAGCGTGGAAACCCGCCGTCAGCGCTACAACACCGGATTTCTCCTGCGTATTGTGGACACCGTCATTGCTGACGATCTGGTTGCCGTCGATCAGCAGCGTGCTGCCGTCACCGCTGTTGGAGTAGAAAGTATAACTACCCGTTGTCGGGATAAGGATACTTCCGTTGAACTGCAGGGCAAACTTGGTCGTCTGCGTGGTCACGCTTGTGCTGAAATTGGTAGACGTACCGGTCGAGGTCGGAGTCGACGTAGCTATCGCCGCGAGGTTGTTCGCAGTGTAGTTGGTGTAGAGCGCATAGGTCAGCCCGGGAGCGCCCTGGTTGTTGAACTTCGAAGAGCCGGAATTGTTGATCGACTGTATCTTATAATAATAGGTCGTAGATGCGTTCAGTGAAGAGTCGCCAAAGCTGGTGCGATTAGGCTTCACCGTGGCAATGGGAAGGAAGGATCCCGTTGCGCTGGTCGAACGGAAGATCTGGAAGCCCGTCTCCGTGCTGCCGTTGTCCTGCCAGGTCAGATTGATCTTCTTGGCAGAGGCAGCGACGGCTACCAGGTTGGACGGCGCAGCAGGTACAGTACCCGAAGGCAGCAAACCCTGGGTGAACGCGCTGTCGGGGATCGCCACGAACCTATTGTTCGTCTGCGGAGTCTTCCACAATACGCCCATCGCGAAACCACCGGTACCCTGGAAATAGGTGATGGTAATGGTATGCGCGCCCTTGGTCAGGGTCATGGCATTGCTGGCGACAGTGACAGTCCCGTGCGTATTGTCATTGTTGACGGCTGCAGTGGCATTCACCGAATAGGGCACGTCGATATAGAGCTTGCTCCCATCATCCGAAGAGGTCTCGAAGGTATAGGTGCCCGTTACCGGCGCATAGATATAACCCGTCCATTTGAAGCCATAGTTCGTCGTGCTCAGGGCATTGCTCAGCGTCACGTTGTTGACGTTGCCGGTAGCCGCCGGAGTCAGCGAATTGAAATCCGGCAGCTTGGACCAGGAGCCGGTATAGTAGCTGTAGTTCAGCCCGGTGAACTGCGGAACGCCAGCCACCTGGTTGCTGAAGGGCGATATATTGCCGGCAAAATCCTTTGCCCGTATCGCAAATGTATAGGTCTGACCCTGCACCAGGGTCGGTACGGTATAGTTATTTACATTGCCGATGGTGTAGGCCTTGTTACCATTGACAAAGACGTCATAGGCTGTAACAGCCACGTTGTCGGTAGAAGTATCCCAGGCGAGCTGCACCGAGGTCGGACCAAGATCAATGATATGCAGATTGGCGGGTGCAGTGGGCGCCGTAACGTCCGCCTGCGTCTGCGAACTGGAGGGACCCGCAACAGCAGACCCTGCCGTCGAATTGATAGCACGAACCTCATAGAAATAGGTGGTCTTGGGCGTCAGACTGCTCACGACAAATGAGTCCACATTGGCCGGGGAGAAACCGATCAGCTGATAAGGACCGTCCTGCGACTGGGCCTGATAGACCTCGAATTGGGTCTCCGGATTTCCACCACCCTCACCCCAGGTCAGCTTGATCTGGGTCTTCGACATCGTCGTCGCCAGCAGATTCACCGGCGCCGAAGGCGGATTGGGACCGCTCGCGCTGATCACCGTAAAGGGATTCGAAAGAGCGCTCGCACAACCGAACTGCTCGGTCACCTGCACCGCATACTGACCCGGCGTAGCACCAGTCAGCACATTGCTTGTGCTCTCGAGAGTTGCAGGAGAATCCACTCTTTTCCAGATATAGCTCGTAAAATTGGCCGGCACCATCAGGTTTACCGAGGTGTTGCCATCAGGAGCAGGAAGAACATTGCTCGCCAGACCGCTCAGCGTTATCGTCGGCGGCACCGTCGGCTGCTTGATGCTGATCACCATCGGGATCGGTGACCACAACGACCAGGTCGTCCCATGGGCTACCTGGCAATCATAAGTACCCGTCGCCGTTGCAGTGATCGTATTCGAGGTCGCCCCGGGGATGATCACCCCATCCTTGCGCCACCGATAACCATCGAGGCCACCAACTACACCAAGCGTCGCATTGATCGTCTCGCTGGGGCAGAACTGGTTCTTCCCCGTCAACACCCACGGATTTGATTGATAATTCCGGAGCATGAAGGGGAAATAGTCGGGCTGTCTCCAGGCGTCGTCCCAGGTATTGTGTCCGTCATTGGGGAACACGGTATACTTCAGGTCGCCACCGGCATTGTTATAGGCATTCACCAGCTGGATCGTCGTGGAAGGGTCCGGAGCCTTGTCCAGACCACCCTGGAACAACCAGATCGGCGTAAACTTTAATTGATTGACATAGTTAATATCCGAGATATTCGCCGCGCTCATCGGGATAACACCCGCAAACAACGAAGTGTGCGTCTCGGCAAATTCCCAGGTCGCGTCACCACCACCGGAAAGACCATTCACATTGATACGGAAAGGATCGACCCGCATTTCAGGGATCAGGTGGTTGGTAATGAAATCGGCCATAGCATCCAGCTGTGCCTGACTCCATCCGCCGGACTGCGCCGGGCTCTGGGGATAAAGCAGAAAGCCATCAAAAGTACCGTTATTCACAGCCGCCTGGTGGACATCTCCACCATGCGCCATCTGGAATTCATTGTCTGTGAAGGATCCGCCCCCGCCTTCGCCTACGCCATGAAAGAAGACATACAGCGGGTAGGTCTTTGTATCTCCGGCCACCCAGCTCTTGGGCCATTTCAGGCGGAAGGGAACATAGTTGTAGATATAACACTTGAAGTCATTCGTGTTATAGCTCATACGGGTCGTCTTCACCCACTTGGCCAGTGTTCCCGCAGGCGGTAGCGTGGGGGGAGTGGCAGAGTTGTAAATGACAACAGGGTCATTAGGGTTCAGGACTCCTGTTTGCGCCATGAGCGACTGCCCAAAAAGGGAAGCCAGCACCACAAGCAGCAGGTTTAGTCGTCGGGTAAATCTCTGATTCATATTTGGGAGGATAATTTGCTACTATAATTTTAAGAATGACTACAAGACATACGCTTGCAGCAAGCCATCTCGGTGTCGACCGAAATAGTTTTACAGTAGGCACACTGGACCTAAAAATGGAAGGAAATGGACTGACTAGTGGATCTGAAAATAACGCGGAAATTCAGGGATAAAAGGGACTTTCAACAATAGGTAGATAAGGAGTGAGAGGTGATAGCAGTAAATCGAGTGCAAATAAAATTATAATTTTCCGATTCTGCAAACTTTTTGGATCAGATAATAGTTGTTTAACAAAAAACAGACGAATTTACCCAGATTCAGCCGTGCTCCTACATCCTAGACATACTTCTTCAGCTTCCACATCGGTATTTCCACCTTCTTGTGCAGCAGGTATACGACAGGGACAGTAATGGCAAACGCAATACCCACACAGATCAGCTTGGCCAGGTTGGCGCTCCCCGTCAATACCTGGAAATAGTCCGTAAAATTCTCAGTAACAAGCACGTGTATCGGATGATGAAATATGTATATACAATAAGACATCACACCCAGCGTCTTAAACATCTGCAGATTCAGCAGTTTTTTCAGCCCGATCAGCTCGTTCTTGCACATCGTCAGTACGATGATGCCGGCGAAGAAGAGATCCACCAGGGTATAGTTGACGCTGTAGTTGACATAGTATTCCATATGCATGGTCCTGGCCACGAAGAATACGCCTATCGACAGTATCCCCGCCACCACGGTGACAGGTATCGCCAGCCTTTCGAGTATACTGCGGTTGGTGCGGGCCAGCACGGCGATGATGGCCCCGAGAACGATCCCTTCCATACGACCAAGCGTCGCGACATAGGGAAAGGGGTTGACAAAGCCGATATGCATCCCGATATTCCGGAAACCCCAGCTGAAGAAGAAGAGAAAGACGCAAAAACGGACCAGGTTCCTCGGAGAAAAGAGCATGACCACCAGCGGCCAGGCGATGTAGAACTGCTCCTCGATCGCCAGCGACCAGAAATGACGGAGCGCCTTACCCGGAGGCCAGCCCTCCAGCGAAAAAAGCCAGTTCTCCTGGTAGGTCCAGAACCAGACCTGGTGCTGCCGGTAATAGGACAGCTCCATCCAGCTCGCCGGAACCACGAAGAACAGCAGAATGAGGGCGATATAGTATAACGGAAATACCCGCAGCACCCGCCGCAGGATAAATCCCTTATAGTAGTCTTTCTTATTTTTTGTGTCCAGCAGGATGCCCGTAATGAGGAAACCGCTCATGACAAAGAACATCTCCATAAAGACCCAGGACCCGATGAAATAGACCGGGAAATAATGCGCCAGCACAACGAAACAGATGCCCAGCCCGCGCCAGCCGTCAAATTCTTTCACATATGTACCGGGCACATAGTCCAGCTGAACGGGTCTCATCGCAAATGCCGCAGGTCTTTTTAGGTCGAAAAGTTTCATGGTCAATTTAGTTTTTGCCCAGCGCGGTCACAAACCACCTGGTTTTTTCCCACTCGGTCACGAAGCCGCCTGGTTTTTTTCCCACACCGTCACAAAACCTCCGGTAAAACTATAGGGTAGAATTTCTGCTATCGCGCAGTCCATGCGCTGCAGCGCCTTTATTTTCTTGGTAAAAAAGCTGAAAGGGAATACGTCTTCGATAAAATTCGTCTTGCCGTAACGAACGATCTTGAACCGGTTGTCCTGGGCCAGCTGCTCGAGTGACTTCCTGGTGAAGAACTGGATATGCGTGAGATCTTCCGCGTCGCTCTGCTTGGTCGTCCCGGAGTAGCCGAAGAGCTTCTTGGCCTTCAGGAGCGTTCTCCAGCGCCAGTCCTGCTTCTTCTGCATATTGATAAAAGGCTTGGTCACAAAGCTTTCCCTGGGACCCTTGCCATTAGGCACGGTCACCACCAGTATGCCGTCCGGGTGAAGGGACTGGCTCAGTACGGCCAGCAGCTTGCCGGGCTCATTGAGATGCTCGAGCACCTCGCTGCAGATGACGGCATAATACCTGCTCCCTTCAGCCACCAGCTGTTCGGCGCTGACGACCTCAAAACGGACATTCGGCAGGGTATTGAGGGACTTAGCCTTTGCAATGGCCTTGTCGCTGACGTCGATACCCCTGACATTGAATCCCTGCGCGCCTAAAGACCGGGAAATAACCCCGTTGCCGCATCCAACGTCCAGTACTTCGGCGCCTTCAGGCAGGCGGCTACGTAATACTTCGATGATGAAGTTGAGTCGCTTGATATCCGCAATCCGTTCGAACTCCATAAAAAATGTCTTAGTTTTCTTTTTGTTTTAATACTTCGGTATAAGCAGCTTCTATTTCTCTTGTCATTGCTGCCGCATCGAATTTTGACCGGACGGTCTCCCGGGCGCAGCGTCCCAGCCGTCCCCGCAGATCAGCATCCTTCGACATCTCTACCAGCGCCTTGGCCAGCTGGGCGGTGTTGCCGGCCTCGACCATCAGGCCATTCTCTCCATCCCTGACTACCTCCCTCGTGCCGTCGACATTCGTAGCGACGACGGCCTTTCCCATAGCCATTGCTTCCAGCAGCCCGATCGGCAGCCCCTCCCATAGGGATGGCAGCACATAAACATCGGCGCTGGCCAGTACCTGTGGGACATCCTGGCGGAAAGGCAGCAGCGTGATCTTTTTACCAAGCCCCCACTCCTCGACAAGGGTCTGCGCCTCGGCCTTCTGATCGCCATCCCCCACCAGGACCAGATGCATGGCCGGTCCTCCGGGCAACGCCTCTTTAAATGCTTTCATCAGTGTCAGCGGCTGCTTGTGCGCCGTAAACCGGGCTATAAAAAGGATCAGCACCGTGTTTTCCGGGATCCCCAGCTCATGCCGCAGCCCACCGCTAACGCTCGCCGGGTCAAATTTATTACGGTCGATCCCGTTGTTGATCACCCGGGACCGGAATCCGCGGATCGCCTCGACACCCGTCTGCTTGTTGGAGGCCGAGACAGAGATATTCAAACTGGACCGGGAAGTGAGATATCGCTCGCCCAACCGGCGGAGGTTCCGCATCAGAAAGGACTGGTCGGCGTGAAAAGACCAGCCGTGGACAGTATAGATGACCGGTATTCCCATCTGACGGGCAACATGCATGACGTTGGAAGCGGCCCTGGTGCCGTGTGCATGGATCAGCTCCACACCCTGCTCCTCCAGGAACTGCCTGACCTCTTTTCTCTTGCTGACGTCGAACGGCTTTTCCGTATAGATGACGCGCGTAGTGATCCCCATCGCCTTGAGCCTGTCCACCATGGGCCCCTCCGTAAAGGAAAGGACCACAGGGTCCCAACGGTCTCTGTCGAGATTCTCGACCAGGCTGAGCAAATGGGTCTCTCCTCCACCGATCTGTCCCTGCCGGATACATTCCAGTAACCTCACCCTTGCCATGACTGATTATAATGCGGGTTGCTTTTTGATGCCCCAGCCGTCCGGTAATTTTTCCGTGATCTCGATATTTCCGAACTCCTGGCTTTGGCGGGCGCCTACGACCCTGGCCCAGGCGGCCATACGGGCGATGCCTTCCTTCAGATCGATACCCGTGGGACTTCCGAAGATGGAATGCGCCTTGGTATGATCGGAATAGGCGTGCAGCACTTCATTTCTTGCGCTGAGATAGGTAATATTGGGCTCAACACCAAATTCTTCACAGACGACCGTCGCCAGCTCATTCACGGTGTAAGGCTTGTCGGCGCCGATATTGAAGACCTCGTTGTAGGCCGCGGGGATATTAACTGACTTGGCGATAGGTATGGCGACATCGTCGATAAAGCTGAAAGCCCTCGTCTGTGTACCGTCGCCAAAAATGGTCATCGAACGGCCCTGCATGATCTGGTTCATGAAGATACCGATCACATTGCGGTATTTATCGCCGATATTCTGGTTCTCTCCGTAAACATTGTGCGGGCGGAAGACGACATAGTTCAGGCCGAACATCTCATGAGCGGCCTTGAGATCCATCTCGACGGCATATTTGGATACGCCATAGGGGTCCTCGGGCTGGGGAACCAGAGCCTCGGTCATAGGCAGCTGACCCTTGCCATAGACGGCAATGGACGAAGTGAAAACAAAGCATTTCACCTTATGCTTCACCGACTCATTGATCAGATTGATGCTGCCGACCAGGTTGGTATTGTAGTTAAAACGACGTATAAAGTGGGACAACCCCTCGGCCGCATAAGCCGCCAGATGGTAGACGTAGTCAAATTTGTGTTCGTTGAAAAGGTCGGTCACGAGATCATGATCCACCACGCTTCCCTGTACAAAAAGGGCTCCGTCGGGAATATGGTCCTCGAATCCTCCGCTGAGGTCGTCGAGAACGACTACTTCATGGCCGAGTGCCAAACAATGCTTAACAACATGGGAGCCGATGAATCCTGCTCCGCCGGTAACAAGTGATTTTGCCATCGCTGACTATTTTAAAGGGGTTTTTATACGGGTGAATATTTTGACACGGTCAGGTTCCAGGTAGTACCCTTTATGAACGATCGAAGGTGTTCGAATTGCCGTTTCAAAAGGTACGTAATGGTAGCCTTGGGCGCCGCTACCAAAATAAAAAAAGTTATGAAGACCGCAAACTGATACCAGGCAGTATTTCTTCGCATATAGAGAATGCGGTTGCGGGTATGGTAATAGACCTTGATGGCGCTCTTCTTGCCCATCGTGATCGACTCCTTGTGGTAAATAAGACCTTTGGCCTGGTAGTAAATATGATAACCCGCCTTCAGAATACGGGCGCTCCAATCCCATTCTTCATAGTAAATGAAGAAATTTTCCGGGAACATACCAACTTTATTGATAATCTCGCGGCTAACCAGCATCGCACATCCATGCGCACCATGAGTATACCCGGACACATCACACTGGCCATTGTCGACTTCCAGGCTTCCGACCGCAGTAGTCCGGCCGGTGAACACATTGATCGGATTGAATCCGGCGTACTGGATCGTGTCCGGCTTCTGATAAAAGCGGATCTTGGGACAGGTAACCCCGATCGTCGGATCTTCAAAAAAAGGCTGAAGCAGGACGTCCAGTAGCTCGGGCGTCACTTCCGTATCATTGTTGACGATAAAAACATAATCTCCCTTGGCCTGACGCATGCCCCAGTTGTTTCCACCCGTAAAGCCAAGATTCTTCTCGCTCCTCAGAACCCGGGTATTCGGGTAGTTCGCGGCATTGATACGCTCAGTTGGGTCGATCTCCGAACCCATATCACAGACAAGTATTTCGTAATTTTTGTAGGTAAGATGACGGGTAGATTCCAGGAACTGACAGGTAACGTCGGTCTGGTTCCACGTCAGAGTAACAATGGAGATTAAGGGTTGATCGTTTGACATAAAGCTGTTGGGTAAGCGGTTAAATATTATATCTTTTTTTTAAACGTTCTCTTTTTGGAATAGCGCGGTCGGTGTATTTGCTATGATCCAGAGATCGGTGGAAAAATTACATTTCGATGCGTAGTCTATGTCAAGGCTGATCCTCTCTTCTACTGACATGTCTTTGTTACCCCTCTTCTTCACCTGCCACAATCCGGTGATGCCGGCTGGCGCGAGGAAACGGGCTGCATAATTGTCCGTGGTCAGCGTAGCGGCCTCATATAAGGGTAGGGGTCTGTTACCTACCAGGGACATATCTCCCAACAATACGTTGATCAGCTGGGGCAGCTCGTCCAGGCTCGTGTTCCGCAGCAGGCGGCCGACCCTGGTTATTCTGGGGTCATTGCTGACCTTGAAGAAGACTGGTCCTTTCCCATCTGTGGTATTAGTATACTGATTGAGATGATGGAGTTCGGCAACACGCTTGTCCGCATCCTTATACATGGTGCGGAACTTATAGAAATTAAATATCTTATATCCCCTGCCCGCCCTCTTCGCAATATAAATAACTCGTCCGCGCGATTCAATGCGGATAGCAACTGCGATCAGCAGGAACAAAGGACTCAGGATCAATAATGCGATGGAAGCTACCAGAATATCGAAAGCACGCTTGGAAAGAGGGCCCACATTCCAGCGGTCCGTCCTCGCCTCTTTTTCTATCTGGGGCACCGGCAGCTTGTCCTCGACCTTCTTCATCTTGCGCAGAAAGCTGATCTTACCCTTCAGATCCTTCTCCGTACATGCATGCAGGTAAACCACCTCATCCGGGCGGATGAGCTTCTTGCAGGCAGCCAGATCAGCACCCGCCATGCCTGAACAATCCAGAACAAAAGGAATGCTGCGAAGCTCAGGATGCTGCCGTACAAAACGGGAAAGTCCCCCGATCTCCTCAACATCGAAACCAGCCTCGCAGATGATAACCTCGGGAACAAGGTGCTGCTCGGACTTCAGGTTCCTTAAAAGCTCAGCCCTGGCATTGTCCAACCCCTCCGTCGCATAGCCACGATCATACATCTTTACAAGCTTCTCGATATGATCGGTATTCCTACCGATATAGTAGAAGCCTTCATAATGCATTTCGGCCGCTACGGGCAGTTGGTACGAACGATAACCCGGGACGAACGCTGTTTTAGTTCTTTTCTCTACGGTCTTGAGTTGTAGTGCTAACTCCATAAAAAAGGTTTAAGTTTCATACATACGGTGGTTCAGAAATAGCGCTTGATGCTAATAGGAAAATACGTCCACGTAAAACTCCACACCAGGGTGCGTTCTTTTCATATGACAACCCTCGCTATTGTTCTTATTGGGCTTTGACAGAATCGGTCTTGACCATGTTGCTAAGAAAATTCACCAACTCCACAGGATTAAAAGGCTTAGAGAAATATTTTACGGCTCCATACTGAAGTGATCTCGCTGCTGTCTCCTCCGCTTCAAGTCCGGACAATACGATCAGAGGAATTTCTCCATACAAACCGCTTGTCGAAAGCTGCGCGATCAATTCCCATTCTTCCATATCGGGCAGCTGAGGATCCGCAATGATAATATCAGGGAGCTCACGATTAGACAAATAATACATCGCTGAATAACCGTCTGGAACGGTCACCACTTGATAGCTTCTTCCCAAAACAGTCTGCAACAAGAAACGGATCGCTTTACTATCATCTATCGCCAGAATTTGCTTTTTCATTACCGGGGGTTCAATTTTTTAGGGTCACTAATCTAGTAACTAATCTTTCCAGGATTGGCAATGGAAAACTTGGCTAACAAGAGGTATTGGCATAAATACTTCTTATGATAGAGAAGCAGGCTTATCTGTAGCGACGTGGATTATTTCTCAACTTTAGATTCCAAAGACAGAAATAGGAATTTCTAGGATGGTGGCTCGAATAAGAGATACATGCAAGAGTTAAATAGCCTTAATTCAGAGGATTTGAATATGGCAGGCGTTAATAGTTGACCAAAAGTAAAGTTAGTTTTCCTAATATTCAAATCTTTTCAAGACTATTTTTGGATAACGATGCAAAAATGGGAATAATTCCAGATATAAAAAATACCCAAAAAATGGTATTTTCCGCAATTCTCCAATTCTCACGAAAAAAAACATACATTTATATATATGTATATATAAATTGCTCACTTTGCCATCGCTAGCCTTTTTTCTCCAACCCGGCGGGCAACTATCATCCCTATACCGTCACTCCTGCCACCCAACCATCCCGCGTATAACCCGCAACCGTACCCGCCACGACAGCTCTCACGCGCACCGCCGCACCACTCTTCAACTACATTAATGTTTTAGGCTTTTCGGGGACCTGACCAACCACTGCATTCCGCAATTCACCGGTTCCCCACTATCGTAGCAATGATTCATTTCATTTATCCATACTGCAAAATCCGTCCCAACCGTCCTCAACACATTCTCTCCATGGCATATCGTCCTCACCGTAGAAATTAATCCCCAACTAACGGTGCCGACCCCTATTTTATCAGTGGATTCAATTCAGATGCCGCGAGTCTGCCGGGCGGCAGTCCCATCAGCCACGCATTTAATTCATGTACCTGGGCCTTATGCGCAGGCTGCGTCACCCTGGCCCCATCTGCCATATAAGTAATGGTCATCATCTCCCGGCGACGATCCGACTCATTGGCAAGCGTATGATGCACCGTATTCCCATAGTGCCAGGTGGTGTCACCGGCCCGCATACCCGCAGAATAGCTCAGCGGAAAATGATTTTCGCGGATATATTTTCTATACGTGCTGTCCGGTTCAACAGAAAGTTTCGAATCCCAGACCGTGCCGTTCTTGTGCGAGCCCGAGGCGAATACGAACATCCCCATCTCGATGCTCAGGTCTGTCAGCGGCATCGCCATCGTTACGGTATCCGCAGTATCCAGCGGCCAGTAGTACTGGTCCTGGTGCCAGTACGTCGCCCGTCCTCCGGCGTCTTTCAGCAAGGCATGATCGTGATAGATCCTGACACCAGATACTCCGAGAAGGTCCGCCGCCACCCGCGCAAGTCTTTCTGACAGCACAAAATGCCGGACCCCTTCATCGACCCGCCAGAGATTGACCATCTGCCCGAACATTCGTCCATAGATGCCCCGCTCAGGTAGCTTTCGCTTCTCCCGGCTTTGCTTCTTCACAGCTTCGAGAATGATGCCGCGATATGCGGAAATTTCTTCCGCATTCAGCAATCCCCGCACAAGCAAATGCCCGTTATCGCGAAATTCGTCCCGTTGCGAAGTCGATATATCACGCCTGTCATCCAGCATTGGTATGTTTCTGATTGTCCCCATACGTACTACAGATGGTTGGTTCTCTAAGTTAGCAAAATTGTAGAATTTGGATGCGCTATTACATCAGGCATTACCCTTACTCGCAGGTAAATTCATTTCGACGACTATGAGGACTTGTATATTTCTAGTATCTTGACCAGCAAATTCAGTTCCTATGAGAAAACTATACACGGTTCTCTCCGCATGCGCATTTTTGACGTTTGCAGTTCCTTCATTTGCCCAGCATCAGGCATTTAATCTCATCGGTGGCAACTATGTTGAATCGCCCACGACCACACTCAGCCTTGCTGACTTTACGATCGAATTCTGGGCCTATGTCGACGCTACCGCGATCGACGGATCACCACACCAGTTCATATCTGTCGGTGATAAGAATGGCGCCGGGTTTTACATCGGCTATGATGCAACCGGCATGATGCTGGCAGGTGACTTCATGCTGCAGAACCTGATATTCACCAACGTGCAGATGCCGACCAATCGCTGGACCCATATCGCGATGTCGGTCAACAGCAGCACATTTCAGGCAACACTCTATCTGAATGGTACGGTCGTATCCAACAACAACTGGTATGTGACCTACAACGCCGGTGAAAAGTTCCGCATCGGCGCCCAGGTCACGCTGACCACCGATCCCCAGTTCGCAAAGGCGAAGATCGACGACCTCAAATCCTTCAGCTTCCTGCGCTCTCCCTTTACCATAAGGAGGGACATGTTCACGGATCCCGATCCTGCTGACCCCACCCTTAGCGCCTGGTATAAGATGAACGACAACGGCACTCACATTCTGGATAATTCCAGTACCGACCCTTTGAACGCTGGCAATACCGGGACGATCTTTGGCGACGGCGATCCCAATACCGCCGATCCGGTCCCTGCTAACTACTGGACCTGGTCCCCGATAACGACTGCCTCCAACGCCCTCCTGTTTGACGGCACCGCTAAAAGCCAGGTGATCATACCCGACATCCCCGCATACGATAATATATTGAACACTACTACCGCGGGCGGGACAATAGAGTTCAATTTCAACGCCACGACCCTGCCCACCGCGCCTTCTTTCAGCACGATCCTGAACAAGTTCGGTCAGTATGGCATCATGATGAACACCACCCAGATCGCCATAGACAACGGCTCCCCAACCCCCCTGGTCTATACACTTCAGCCCGGCGACCTGCCCAACAACGTAGTTCCTACAGGAGAATGGCACCAGATGGCCTTCGTCAATGACGCCACCAACTCGGTCACCCATATATATTATGACGGAATGTTCTTCGCCGATATCCCCGGCGCAATGGGGACACCCCAGGCCGGCAACCTGCCAATGACCCTCGGTATTACGAAGGACCCGGTCAACGGAGACATCCAACCTTTTAACGGCGCCATCGACGAGGTCCGTTTCTGGAGCTCGCAGCTGGACGCCCTGACGATCTTCAACAATTATGACAAGACGCTCAGCGGCACCGAATCAAACCTTATCAGCCAGTTCACTTTTGATCAGGGTGTTTCTCAAAGCGACAATACAGGCATGATCACGGCATTCGACAACGTGGCAGCCAACAACGGGACACTCCAGAATTTCGCGCTGACAACGGGCTCTGCCTCCAATTTTGTCACGCACACGCTGACGGTCATCCCGGTGCCGCTGCCCGTGACCCTTACCAAATTCAACGCGCTGCGCAACGGCGTGCAGGCCTATCTGCAATGGCAGACCGCCCAGGAAGAGAACAGCAGGGAGTTCGTGATCGAAAGAAGTGGCGACGGCAAAACCTACACGCCCATCGGCACGGTCCCCGCTGCCGGCAAGAGCAGCCAGCCGACCGACTACACATTCACCGACCTGACCCCCATCAACGGTCCCAACTACTACCGCCTCCGGGAGACGGACCTTGACAGCAAGTATACCTACAGCATTGTCCGCGTGCTCAACTTCGGCGAGTCCAGCAGGGTCACCTGGTATAGAACAGGTCACCTGACAGCCCAGATCGTCTATTTAAGGGGCAACAATGAAAGCTATACCCTCTGCGATATCAGCGGTCATATCCTCCGCCAGGGCCAGCTGTCCAGCGGAAAGGCCGAAGTATCCAACCTCCCCGCAGGCGTCTATGTCGTAAGGGTCGTGACCCGAACCGGTGACGCACTAACCACTAAGCTCTTCTTGTACTAAGCAATGCGCTAACCACTAAACTCTTTGGACCAATGAAGAGGGCCCCACACACACCGGGGCCCTTTTTTTATCTCGTCGCGTCCGGCGCAGGTATGCATTGTCGCGGGTCTATTCTTTGATCCAGTCTTTCCTTATTTTCCGCTGTAATTCATCAACCTCCTGCAGCGGATATAGTTTCCAGGTCTTTCCCTCGGAATCGATGCCAAGTCCGCCGTAAGCCAGGTATTTGGCGTAATCCGGCTCTTTCACCGTATATACGTAGTCGAACAGCTCCGACAGATCGGTCCCCGCTATGTTTTCACATGTCTTCCTGAATTCCGCATCGGTAAACCCGCGTCTCTTTTCCTTATAATAGGTCCGGTATACGGTCCGCATGACGTCGTCGAGCGTCTTCCGGTTACCCGTCGAATGGCGGATGGTCATATCGAGCAGCAGGCCGATAGCGGGCCCCTTCTGATAGTACGAGATCGTCTTATTCACCGAGTCCCCCGTCCTTCCGAACGGTCCGTCCGACCAGGTCTCATAGCTGGACTGCGCCAGGCTCTGATAGAGATGTCCCGGCTTGTTCTCATAGGTGGCAATATCGGATTGAAAATGCTGCAACAGGTCCTCGCTGCTCATCAAGCCGGCCCTCCGGACCAGCATGTATTCATAATAGACGGTCAGTCCTTCCGAGACCCAGAGCATATTGGTCCGGTTCTCCCGGTCATAGTCAAAGGGTCCCAGCGCGATGGGCCGGATCCGTTTGACGTTATAGTGATGAAAGTATTCGTGAGCGATAAAACAATAGGTTCTTTGGCGCTCCTGCGGCTTGTTCAAAGCCCCGCCAGAAAAGCCGATGGTGGTCGAGTTCAGGTGCTCGATGCCGCCCCGGCCCGGGCCGATGGCCAGAAAAGTATAGTGCGCATAGGGCAGGTCGTCGATAACGTCTACCCCCTGTTGAACGATCTTTTGCAGGTCACTCATAAAGCTGTCCCGGTTGAACTCCCCCAGCTTGTACCCGTCAAAATAATGGGGCACGCCGCGGACAGTGAAGGGCTTCAGCTCTTCCAGATTACCGATAAGTATGGGGCTGTCGAACAGGATATCAAAATCCTGTGCCTTGTAAAAATTTTTCTTTCCCGCCACCGGCTCCAATCCCGTGGCCACCACCGGCTCTACCTGCCCCCCGGCCGCCCGGCTCTGATCCCCCCTGCCCCACCCGGCCCATGGCTTCACTTCCACCGTCACCGCCTGACGAATATATCCATCAACGTAAAAAAAGACCCCCGCCGGAGCCACATAGCCCCTCGTGCTGTCCAGCCAAGGTTGCGCGACAAAAGCCTTCGTGGCGAGGACCTCATAGCTTACCGTAATCACGGAGCCTGCCCCCGCCGCACCTCCCCTTCCCGCGCTGGCGCCCTCACCCCCCGCCACCCGCGCCCCCTCCGGGTTCTCCACTCTCCACGTGTTGGGAGTAGTCTTTTCCCATCCAAGCTCCTTACCCGTGCCGTCAACCGCCCTAAATTTTTCTACATTCTTTGCATAGTCCAGCAACTGGTAATATCCCGGCATCCAGGCCGGCATCTTAAAGTCCACCGCCGGCCCGCCGAGCCCGGTACAACGAAAGACGACATGATACCGATGGCTGGACGGATCGTCCATAGAGAGGGTGTAATTGAAGGTCACGCCGCCTTCCGCGCGGCACACGATCCCCAGCAACAGCATGCCGAGACAGATCAAGGTTAGTTTTGGTGTATGCATTCTCCAATTTATCACAAACACCACAGTCCCGCTACACCGATTTTAACTTTTTCACCCCCACACAACCTCCCCATGGTCCTCCCAACTACTGCAACACTTTATCCCAATCCTTCCACACAGCCTCATATCCCTGTCGGCGGATCATCTCCACGATCATCGCCGGACTCCTGTCATCATGTATCTCAAACTGTTCCAGCGACCCGGTGTCCACCACATACCCCCCGGGATTGGTCCTCGAGCCCGCGCTCAACGACGTTATCCCCAACCGGATCGCATGATCCCTGAAAACCGGACTCTCCCTCGTAGACAGGGACAGCTCGACTTCCTCGTTCAACAGCCGGTACGCGCAGATCAGCTGTATCAGCTCTCTGTCAGACATCACGACTTTTGGTTGCATACCTTTACCCTCCCCCGGGAAAGGCCTCAGCCGGGGAAACGACAGCGAATATTTCGTTTTCCAATATTTCTTCTCCAGATATCCCAGATGTAGGGCCGTAAACCAGCTATCTGTCCTCCAATCCTCCAACCCGATGAGAACCCCCAGCCCTATCTTTTGAATACCAGCGCTGCCCAGCCGGTCCGGTGTTGCCAGCCGGTAATCGAAGTTCGACTTCTTGCCTTTCGGGTGGTGTAGCTTGTAATCCTCCCGGTTATAGGTCTCCTGGTAAACCAACACCGCATTTAACCCCCGCTGTATCAGTTGCGCATAGTCCTCCTCATCCATCGGCTGCACCTCCATGGAGACATGTGCCACCTGCGGCCGCACGACATCCAGCGCCTTTAGAAAATAATCCACGCCAACAGTCTGGTTGGCTTCCCCGCTGACCAGCAGAACGTGCTCATAGCCCATCGCCTTTACGGCTTCCACCTCACGTAACAGCTCACCTGCTCCCAGCGTCCGCCGCCGTATCTTGTTGTCCAGGCTAAACCCGCAATAGGTGCAGATATTCTGACACTCGTTGGAAAGATAGAGGGGAATATATAGCTGGATCACTTTTCCAAACCGTTTTTGAGTCGATCGGTGACTCTGCTGCGCCATCTCCTCGAGATAGGGCGCGGCCGCCGGCGAGATCAGGGCCTTGAAATCTTCCAGGTCGCGATGCCCCTTCGCCAGTGCCCGCTCCACATCCGCCGCCGTCTTGCGGTAGATGCTATCCTTCACCTTCGTCCAGCCATACTGATCAAAAATTTCGTTGAACATGGTTGTAATAGATTAGTCCAGAAATGCCGTCAGCGGGCTGCTCGCCACCGCCGCCCCGTTCACCTGCCGCGCCGTCCCTGCCTCAAAAGCCATCCTGCCGCTCTCCACGGCCAGCCTGAAAGCCTTCGCCATCATTACCGGGTCGGGGCTTGCCGCGATAGCCGTATTGACGAGCACCGCATCGGCGCCCATCTCCATGGCCTTGGCCGCATCGGAAGGCGCCCCGATACCCGCATCGACGACCACCGGCACACCGCTCTGCTGTATGATGATCTCCAAAAAATCAAAGGTCTTCAACCCCTTGTTGCTGCCTATCGGCGAGCCCAGCGGCATCACCGCCGCGACCCCCACATCCTCCAGCCGCTTGCACAGCACAGGATCAGCATGTACATAGGGCAGTACAACAAACCCGTTTTTCACCAGCTGCTCGGCCGCTATCAGCGTCTCCACCGGATCAGGCAACAGCCACCGGGGATCGGGATGGATCTCCAGCTTGAGCCAGTTAGTTCCCATCGCCTCCCGCGCCAGCTCAGCCGCAAATACCGCCTCGCGGGCATTCCGCACCCCCGAAGTGTTGGGCAGCCAATTGAGCCAGGGATGCCTTAGACGGGAGAGCAGACTCTCGTCATTCCCGACCTCTACCCTCCTCAACGCCACCGTCACCAGCTCTGACCCGCTCTCGAGTATAGCCTTCTCCATAATATCCAATGACCCAAACTTCCCCGTCCCCGTGAACAGTCGGGACCCAAACGTCTTGTCAGCAATCTTCAACATAGTTAAAAAAGTTTATTGAGTGATTCGACTACTGCAGCCCGGTCCCCCGCGTGCACCAGCATCCCGCTGAAAGCGACCCCGTGCAGCCCCGCATCAAATAGCGGCCCCGCATCCTTCATTTCTATCCCGCCGATAGCTACCACGGGAATGGACAGCTGCTCCTGCTTCAGCAGCCGCATGATCTGCCGGTATCCTTCCAATCCCAGGATCGGGCTTAGGTTCTTCTTCGTGGTCGTATACCGGTATGGTCCCAGCCCGATATAGTCCGCCCCCTGTCGGTAGTGCTCGCGGATATCTTCGATGGTGTTCGCCGTCCCGCCGATGATGCAGTCTTCCCCCAATATTCGCCTTGCAGCGCCCACCGGCATGTCCTGCTTGCCCAGGTGTACGCCGTTCGCCTGTACCTGCGCCGCCACTTCGACCCGGTCGTTGATGATCAGCGCACAGTCGCTGGCGCCAGTTATTTTTTTTGCGGCCAGCGCCACCCGGCGAACCTCTTCATCAGAAGCCTCCTTCATACGCAGCTGTATCCACCGGATACCCGCGCGACAGGCCGCCTCCACCTGTTGTAAATGATCGATCGGCGCCCCATCCATCGTCAGAAAATAGAGCCTGCCCAATGGCCGCCAGGTCATCGATGATGCCATCCTAGTAACGTTTTATTGCTGGTTAAGAATTGACCGATATACCGCTTCGAGTACAACGCAGCCTCCGGCAGCGGGTAGCCCAGAGCCAGGTTTGCCGTAAGCGACGAAGACAGAACACAGCCGCTGCCATGTTTGGGATACACCTGGTCCCTACCAGCCGTCACCGGGTCCATATCCCTCACCAGATCACCCCCAATCTCCACATCACTACCCCTCCCAATATCACCCTCAATCTCCTGATCACCACCCCTCCCAATATCACCCCCAATCTCCTGACCACTACCCCTCCCAATATCACCCCCCGCCACCGGATCAAACACCCGCATTTCCCCCCTACTCCACAAATAGTCCCGACCGGGCAATTCCGGATGATGCCCCCCCTTAAGGTAGATCGATGCCCCCATCCCTTTTGTCAATTGCCGGCATCGCTCCATGACATCCTCTCCCGGGTACAACCACCCGATCTCCTCCCAATTCGGCGTCACCAGGTAACATTGCCGCGCTATCGCCTCCCAGCCCGCGACCCCATCCCAGAACACATGCCCGCTGGTAGCCTTGATCACCGGGTCAAGCACTACCCTGATTCCGGGATTATGCCGCCGCAAATGCCCGATGATCCCAAGCGCAGCCTCCAACGACCGGGTAATTCCTATTTTTACCCAATCAAACTTCGTATTGGCAAAGCACAGGTCGATCTGTTCGAAGACCTCCGCATCCGGGAACCACTGCACCCGGCTGATCGTCCGCTCATTCTGAAACGTAAACCCGGTACATACCGCATACCCATACACGCCATGCGCCTCCAGGGTCTTTATATCCGAAAGCACACCCGCCCCGGCGCTCTGATCATAGCCCGCCACTACCAGCACATTCGCCCGATCAGTACTCATTCAATATCTTTTTTAATTGTTCATAACGCCTTACTGCCTCCCAGGGCTGATCCCATATCCAGCCCAGCACCGCAGCGCCTTCCCAGCCCCAGCGCAGGAGCTCCGGAAGACTGTCCCCGCCGACACCGCCCAACGCCACCGGCATACAGGGCAAGGGCCCACCGGGCCGGCACAACAACACGGGATTTGCTTCATACCCCGGCTTTGAAATGCTGTCGAACAGCGGACTGATAAAGGCATAAGCCAACCCTTCAGGCAGGAGCGCAAACTCCTCCCAGCTATGCACAGACGTAGAAACCGCTACCCGGCCTCCCACGAACGGGCCCGCACCTCCCGCCACCCGGCCACCACCCGCCACCTGCTCCCCTGCCACAGACCCCGGAAACTCCACCACCGGTCCACCCCCGCTAAGCCCGCTTCCATCTCTAAACCTCACCTTCCCATGCACCTGCGGTATGCCATATTGCCTCGCCGTCTCCACACTACCGTGCAGTACCAACCGCGAAGCCCACCGCCCCGCCAGCCGCGACAGCAGCTCCTCCACCGGCGCCCCTGGCCTCCGGATATGCAGCTTTGGCAAACCCGCCTCCAGCAGGCCTTCCAGCAACTCCACCTCGCCGTCAAATGCTGCCGGCAGCGTCAGAACGGTCAATAAAAACTCACGGTCCATTTCACAATTGAATTAACCCAACTTTATAAATAAATTTCAGCACCCCTTTTCTTAAAATCATCGGCCTTCTCTTTCATACCCTCCTCCAGCACCGTGTCCTCGGTCATGCCCTTCTCTTCTGCATAACGGCGCACTTCCTGGGTGATCTTCATCGAACAGAAATGCGGGCCGCACATCGAACAGAAGTGGGCGATCTTCGCCCCCTCCGCAGGAAGGGTCTCGTCATGGAAAGACCGCGCCGTATCGGGATCCAGCGAGAGATTGAACTGGTCCTGCCACCTGAATTCGAACCGCGCCTTGCTCAGCGCGTCATCCCGGCGCTGCGCCCCCGGGTGCCCCTTCGCCAGATCGGCCGCATGCGCCGCTATCTTATACGCGATCACCCCGTCCTTGACGTCCTTTTTATTCGGCAGACCAAGATGTTCTTTCGGAGTGACATAACACAACATAGCCGTCCCGTACCAGCCGATCATCGCGGCGCCGATGGCGGAAGTGATATGGTCATAGCCGGGAGCGATATCCGTTGTCAGCGGCCCCAGCGTATAGAAGGGCGCCTCGTCACATTCCTTCAGCTGCTTGTCTACGTTCTCCTTGATCAGATGCATAGGAATATGCCCCGGCCCTTCGATGATCACCTGACAGTCCCGCTGCCAGGCCTTCTTCGTCAGCTCGCCCAGTGTCTCCAGCTCCGCAAACTGTGCCGCATCATTGGCGTCAGCGATCGATCCCGGTCGAAGTCCATCTCCCAGCGAAAAACTGACGTCATAGGCCCGCATGATCTCACATATCTCTTCAAAATGGGTATAGATAAAGTTCTCGCGGTGATGCGCCAGGCACCATTTGGCCATGATGGAACCGCCCCGGCTGACGATACCCGTCACCCGCCTTGCCGTCAGCGGAACATAACGCAGGAGCACACCCGCATGAACGGTAAAATAGTCCACCCCCTGCTCAGCCTGCTCGATCAGCGTATCCCTGAATATCTCCCAGCTCAGATCCTCGGCCTTACCACCCACTTTCTCCAGCGCCTGATAGATAGGGACCGTGCCCACCGGCACCGGCGTATTGCGCAGTATCCACTCTCTTGTCTCATGAATATTCTTCCCCGTGGAGAGGTCCATGATGGTGTCCGCGCCCCAGCGACAGGCCCAAACGGCTTTTTCGACTTCTTCCTCGATGCCGGAGCTCACGACAGAGTTACCGATATTGGCGTTTATCTTGACCAGAAAATTCCGGCCGATGATCATCGGCTCCGCCTCGGGGTGGTTGATATTGGACGGGATCACCGCCCGGCCCCTCGCCACCTCGTCCCGCACAAATTCAGGCTTCAGCCCCTCGCGGATAGCAATGTATTCCATCTCCGGTGTAATGACGCCCTTCCTGGCATAGTGCAGCTGCGTCACCACACCACCCGCCATCACTTTTCTGGGCGCCGTCTCTCCATTGACGATCCAGTTCTCCCTCAACCGCGGCAGTCCTTTCAGCACGTCTATTTCAATACCCGGATCCGTATAGGGCCCGCTGGTGTCATACACGACTACCGGCTCATTCGGTCCTGTCAAGACGATCTCTCGCTGAGCCACCCGTATCGGATACTGCTGACCCGACACATAAACTTTCCGGGACGCGGGCAATGGCTCGCGGCTGATAATACCTTCTTTGATATTCATACCTATAAGTTTTAGCCACCTATGGCGGCCTGGGCCGCCAGTACTTTTATCCACCCCATGGCGGCCGCAGCCGCCATTACCATCATCCACCCTGTGTCGCCCTGATCACAAAAACCCGATCCCCTGCCTGCAGCATACACCCCTCCCACTCACCCCGGGGGATCACTACCTCGTTGACGGCAATAGCTATCCCATCCGCCTGCTGGATATGCAACAAGGGGAGAACATCGGCCAGTGTGCCGGTTTCCGATACCTGAAATTTTTGCTGATTGATGGACACCTCTATCATACAAAATGAAATAATAGATACACGAGGTGCCGCGATGACGCGTAGGAGAGAGTCCGTCTTTTCCCTTCGCCGGTATTATCCGGATCAGGTTCTGAGGGTATTATCTCAGCCCGTATTAACGAGCACCCCTAAAGTACAGGACGAAGGTAGGGAGAAAATTTTAATTATTTCAACTCGAGTACAACAACCGACATCGGAGGCAGCTCAACGGAAAGCGCATTACCATCTTTCTTTGCTCCGTTGAAGACCGTCGGCTTGATCTTATCCGGCTGATCAAAAGAATTGAAATCGTTCCACTTAGATGAGGTCAGCACCTGTCCCTGAATAGTCCGGAACGATATGCCCGCCAGGCTTGTCCTAAGTGTTATTTTTTTTGCCGGATCAAGATTTACGAGCGAGATATGTACGGTGCCGCTGGAATCCTTCGAAGCCGAAACATTCACCGCAGGTATTGTCGAACCGCCATGGCTATATTCCGGGCTGGTGAAATTTACCGCCAGCGAATGCGCATCCTGATGTACTTTATACAGGTCGAAAACATGATAGGTGGGAGTGAGCAGCATCTTGTCCTTGTCCGTCAGCACCAGCGCCTGCAGCACGTTCACCGTCTGGGCCAGCGCCGCCATTTTTACCCGGTCTGCATGGCTGTTGAAAATGTTCAGCGTGGTCGCTGCGATCAGGGCGTCGCGCATGCTGTTCTGCTGGTAGAGGAAGGCGGGATTCGTCCCGGGCTCGGCGTCGGTCCAGATACCCCACTCGTCGACTACGAGAGCGATATGCTTCTTCGGATCATATTTGTCCATGATCGCCGAATGTTTGCTGACGATTGTCTCCATTTGCAGACAGGCGGCCAGGGCTTTAAAATAGTCGTCCTCGCCGAAAATGGTAGCGGAACCCTTGTGCTCCCAGCTGCCGGCAAGCGTATAGTAGTGCATCGAAAGACCCCAGGTGCGACCCCGGGCGATATTCTTCATGACCACATCAGTCCAGTTATAGTCGGGTCCATTGGCGCCGCTCGCGATGAGCTTCAGCGGAGCGCCGGGATATTCCTTGCAGAACTCGGAATACCTGTTGTATTCTCCGGCATAATATTCCGGAGTCATGCTCCCGCCACAACCCCAGCTCTCATTACCAACTCCCCAGAATGCGACGTTCCAGGGCTCCTGGCGCCCGTTCTGCCGGCGCAGGTCCGCCAACGTGCTCTTGCCTTTAAAATTGAGATATTCCAGCCAGTTGGACATTTCCTCGGGCGTACCCGAGCCCATATTCCCGGCAACATAGGGCTGACAGCCCAGTAGACCGCATAGCTCCAAAAATTCGTGCGTGCCAAAACTATTGTCTTCCGTCACCATGCCCCAGGTCGTATTGACCGTCTTCTTCCGCTGGTCCCTGGGCCCTATCGCGTCCCGCCAGTGATACTGGTCAGCAAAGCAGCCACCTGGCCATCTGAGTACGGGGACCTTTATTTTCTTCAGCGCGTTGACGATATCCATCCGGATATGATCGCCGGTCCAGAAACCGTCATAGATGCAACGGCCCAGGTGTTCCGAAAAATGACCATAGATGTTACGGCTGATCTGCGGCCCCGAAGTGTCGCTGACGTTTAGCTGCACCGTTTGCGCCCGAAGCGTGGAAACCAGGAAGAGCGATATAAATGTAAGAAAGACAGGTGTTTTTTTCATATGCCAACAGTCTGTTTTTGATAAAATAAATTAATAATTGTCGAAAAGATAATTAATTTATTTCACAAGGCATATTTTATTTCCTGATCTGCCCCTTGCCGCGGATGATCCATTTTTCCGTAACGAGCTTTTCCAGCGCAAAGGGACCGCGCGCATGCAGCTTTTGAGTAGAAATTCCGATCTCCGCCCCAAGCCCTAGCTCCTCTCCATCAGTAAATCGGGTAGAAGCATTGGCATAAACCGCCGCCGCGTCCACCTCGGCAAGAAATCGTTCGCATTTGTCCTTATCCTTCGAGACGATCGCCTCAGAGTGGCGTGTCGAGTAACGCTGGATATGGTCCAGCGCCTGGTCCATATTCTTAACGACTTTTATCGCACATTTCAGGCTCAGGAACTCCCGCGCATAATCTGCCTCCGTAGCCTTCTGCAGAAAAGGATAACCCTTCAACAGCCTGCCGGCAGGCGCGTCGGCAAATATTTCAACGCCGTACTTCTCCAATTCCGCTCCTACTTGCGGCAGGAAGACAGAGGCGATCGACGCATCTACCACCAGCGTATCCATGGAGTTACAGACGGAAGGACGCGAGACCTTGGCATTGACAACGATATCCGTCGCCATTTTCAGATCGGCCGTCGCCTCTACATAAACATGACAGACCCCGGCCCCCGTCTCGATCACCGGGACCTGGCTATTGGCCCTTACATATTGGATGAGCGAATCAGATCCACGGGGGATCAGCACGTCCACCCAGCGTGTGGCCGTGAACAGCTGCTGAACACTTTCCCGGTCAGAGGGCAGAAGGGTCACCGAGTCGGGATGGATACCGCTGGCCTTGAGCACTTTTTTGATGAGCGCGACCGCCGCGGCATTGGTGTCCCTCGCCTCCTGGCTACCCTTGAGAAGACAGCCGTTGCGGCTTCTCAGGCATAGCGCCGCAATATCAAAAGTGACATTGGGCCTCGACTCATATATGGCGCCGACTACACCCAACGGCACAGCCCTTTTCTCCACTTTCAGTCCGTTGGAAAGGGTTCGCTGCTCCAGCAGCCGGCCCGAGGGATCAGGCAGCCGGCTCACTTTCCGGATGCTCCCCGCGATCGCCTTTATCCGCTGTTCGTTCAGCATAAGCCTGTCGTTGCGAGGATTATCGGGCTCCTGCCGGGCCAGGTCCTGCGCATTGGCTTTTAAAAGCAATTTGGAATTCTTCTCCAGCTCAGCTGCCAGCAATTGCAGCGCCGCCTTTACCTGCCGGTCGCTGGCCCTTCTCAATTCGATCGCTGCCTTATAGGTCTTTATGATAAGAGGTTCTATCGTATTCATAACTTTAAAATAGGACTATATCGTCGGCATGCGCCGCAATGGTGTTCTTACTTGTCAGGCTGGCCATCGTTTCCGTTGCGCTCATCTTCATTTTTGCCACTCCGATGATATTTGAATCCTCATCCTTCAGCTGCACAACTTCTCCGGGCGCAAATTTTCCCATTACTTTTTTGATGCCAACCGTCAACAGACTGCGGCGCTGTTCGAGCGCCCTGGCCGCGCCCTTGTCCACGAATATGCTGCCAAGAGTGATACTGCCGCTCGCCAGCCATTTTTGACGGGCCTTGAGGTTGCTCGCGCTCGGTACAAAGGTGGTCCCGGCCGTTCCCGCCAGCGCATCCGCAAAAGGCGCCTTCCCACCCAGCCCGCAGATCACTACCCGGATCCCCAGCGAAGAGGCCAGCCTTGTAAAGGTCAGCTTCGACAACATCCCACCCAAACCCAGGCTGCTCTTTTCCTTCTGCACCAGACCCAGTATCCGGCCGTCGACCTTCTCGACCCGCGGGATGATCTGCTTGTCGGCGTCAAGAAAGCCGCCCACCGAAGTGCACAATAATAGCGCGTCGGCGTCAAAACCGATAGCGGTCAGCGTAGCCAGTTCGTCGTTGTCAGAAAACTTCAGCTCCACATTGCTGACAAGGTCATTCTCGTTCATCACCGGCAGGATCCCGTTCTTCCAGAACTCGGCAAAGGTCTCCCGCAGCTGTAGCCACCTGGGCCTGCTGGAAAAATGCTGCCTTTCGCACAGCGCCTGCGCCACGGGTATCCCATAGGCAGAAAAATGTCGCTGGTAGTGCCGGATAAGAATAGGATTTCCCACGGCCGCCGCCGCCTTCCGCTCGGCCAGGGTCCCCTTATAACGGGCAAAGAACGATTTTCCGCTCCCAACAGCCCCGCTGGACACAAGGATCACATTATATTCCTGGATAAGTTCGGCAACCCCCGCCGCCACCTTCTTGATGGTAGCCTGGGCAATCTCGCCTTTATCATTGGTGAGCACTGCTGTACCCAGCTTGATAACCAATACCGGTTTTTGCATGGCCGCAAAGCTATCTCTTATTGGCGCTTCAGCAAAACCGGATAATTCTTTCCCTGGTCATTTCCTCCCAAATAACCGGCTCAGCCAGGAGCCCCCGGGAGGCGCCGGAACCTCGCCGTCTGTGTCGTCAGTAGCCTGTCCGGCAAGCATCTCGTTGACGGTAACGGGGCTCTTTTTCTGTTCTTTCGGAACCTTACCCTTATATTTCCTAAGCACGGCCTCCATCAGTTGATCATCACCATCAGCAATCATCACTCCCAGGTGCCGGCTTGCCACGCCAAATGTAAAATCTTCCATCATCTGGTCCTCTTCATCTTCATGATCATCCTCTTCTGCCTGATCCCAGCTCCTGAACATCAGCACCCCATCGACAAGTTTCGACCGTTTGCGCAACGTCTGCCCGCGAAGTCAAAATATGATCTTCGCAGATGATCAGATTACCATTCCACTCCCCGATGCTGATAGACTTATCCCCGGGATTCATGACCTCCTCAAAAGTTGTCTCGCCGATAAATTTAACGTTCGTATAGCCCAGCTTCTCCAAAAGCCACAGGTCATCCACCTTGGCGACCGAAGGCGCCTTAATCGAGATCATCGACAATTTCCATCCCATAATTAATTCTTCAACGGTTTTTGCAACACCATAACCCCATTCATGATAAATGTACTCCCACTGCCGGCAACGATATTGTAAACAGGCTGTACCCCTCCGGCAGCCTCGGTCTTATCCCACACCGTAAACTCCTGGTAAAGGCCAGTGCCCCCATCTCTACAGAGCACCTTATCCCCCTCCTTCAGTTCTCCCACTTTCCTGTCCCCCTGACCAGTGACCATCGGATGGTTCGGCGTCGCCTGCAGCACACGGGAAACAAGCCGTATATCCCTGTCCCCACCAGTCGCCGACAGCAGCAGCAGCCTCGTTATCGCATAGTTCTTTGCCGCATGGACCGTCAGCTCTTTTACCATCACCGTCGTGGCCTGATGCGTGGAAGGATCTACGGTGATCACTCTGTCCCCGGCCTTTACCGCACTGACTGGCTTTGATCCGCCGTCCGCCATCGTCACGAGCATATCACCGGGGAAACAGATATCGTTGCCATATGTTCCGGCTTCCCGGCTGACGGCTGCCCCTGTACCCGCCGTAGCGGAGCGGTAGAATTGAAAACCCAGCTCCTTTGACAATACATAGGAGAGTTTGAGCACATAGAACTTCTCTTCCTTGTCGATGGCGTGGATGTCCTCAAAATACTTCTCCCACACCTTTCCGTCTGCCTTATACCCCGGCATCACAGCGGTATAGCGTTTGCCTTTCTCGGTGGTATAGTAGATAATGGTCCCCAGGTCTACACGCCCCTCCTTCAGGATCAGCTTGTAGAGGTCGACCCTCTTCTTCATCCCATCATCCCCGGTAATGAAATAGGGCTTGCCGAACCCGCCCTTATCGAGTATATAGGTATTCTCAAATTTGACGTAAGTGTCTTTGTCCAGGTCTCCTACGGAAAATGTCTTGGCCTTGTCATATTCGGCCATGTTCAGGGCCCGGCTGGTGGAATCCTGCGCGCGTACGGACAACAGGCCGATCACCAGCAGCCACAAAGAAAAAAGGAATTTCCTCATGTGTAGATAGCAGTTACTTTTTATAATCGATGAATTTAGGATATTTCCTTGAATGCCGCCGCGAAAGCCTCCATCTCGTCCATCCGGCCAATGCTCACCCGGCACCAGTCCTGGTTATTGAACTGCCAGTTTCGGATGCTGACACCCCGTTTCATCATCTCCTCGACAAACCGCCGGCCCTCCATCTTGATCGGGAAGATCACGAAGTTGGCACACGAAGGGACATAGGTATATCCTTCCTTCTTAAGAACTTCGTAGAGATAGTTCTTCGAAGCGATCGTCTTCTTCAGTGCGGCATCGAGGAACTCCCGGTCCTGGTAGCTCGCGATCGCAGCGTGTAAGGTAGTTGCAGAGATCGACCAGTAGGCCTCCGTATACATGGTCAGTTTCTGGATCGTCTCCGGCTGTGTCACCACATAGCCTATGCGAAGACCAGCGAAACCATATAGCTTAGAGAACGTTCTCGCCACAATGATATTGGCGCCGGCATTGACCAGTGGTATCAGCGTCGTGCCCTGGGGGTCATCGAGATAGTCGATATACGCCTCGTCGATAAAGACGGTTACTCTTTTGGATACCCGCTCACAAAAAGACTTCAGCTTGTCCTTATCCAGCACGGTAGCCGTTGGGTTATTAGGGTTACAGATATAGACCAGACCGGTGTTGGCGTCGATCGCCTTCTCCATTGCGTCCAGGTCGAGCTTATAGTCGGCGGTCAGCGGTACCTTCACCCACTTCGCGCCCATTTTTTCAGCCCTCGACGGCAGGTCGGCATAGGAGGGATCGCCGGTGATGATATTCATGCCCGGCTTGCCATAATACAGGGCCGCAGCCATCAGCAAGGGCGATGAACCCGAGGCCAGCAGGATATTCTCCTTCTTGACCTTTTCAAAATCGGATATCTTCTGGACTAGTTCGCCAAAAGCCATAAAGGGATACTGATAGCTGGTCGGCAGCGCCTCCATGATAGCGTTCTTGGCCTTTTCACAAGGGCCGAATGGGTTTTCATTGGCAGACAGCCGTGCCTTCATCGGCACCACCGGGTCCATCGGAATAACTCTTTCCGACCAGACCTCGGGAAAAGAATGAGCCGGACCTGCGATGATCGGACTGGTGTGTGCTGGGCTCGCGATGATCGGGCTGGCCTGCGCCTTTTCAAGCAGACTGCCGGCAATGGAGAATCCTCCGGCTAATAAGGCGCCCCTTTTTAGTAGCGAACGACGACTGATGGAGTTGCCCATAAGAGTATATTTTGGTGGTTTAAAAAACAGTTTTCTCATGTGTTCATAAGGTTCAACTCCTGATTATCCATTGGTCTTAACTTCCGGGTCCGGTCAACCTCAACTCCCCAGCGCCGGATAGGAGAACCGCTGCCCCGTCACCCTGCTGTGCAGCGCAGCCACCACGCTTCTCGCCGATTCCAGCGCGCCGGCCATCCAGGCATTCAGATAGGTCATATGCTCACCGGCAAAATAGACCTGCTTGTCCGGCTGAAGCATAGGCTTATATAAGGACTGCCGCTCTTCGGGCGAATACAGGGCCCAACCACCCTGACTATATTTCGTCTTGTGCCAGCTGACCGAAAATGAGGTCTCAAACTCCTGTCTGTACTGCGGATGTATCTGACTGCCCTTGTCCAGTGCCAACTGCTCCCTTTGCTGGTAGGATAAATTACCCGTGGCTACGGCTTTGTCATTAAAGTTATAATATCCTATCAAAATTCCCTTACCGCTCAAGTAATCGTTGGATGGATAGAATAGCTGGGTCAGCTGATTGTTCGTATGCGTGATACCCCCGTAGATGCCCTCGTCCTCTTCCCAGAACCTGCGCTTGAACTGCAGGCCGATCTTCCCGGTATTCATATATACAACAGAATCTATTGCCCGGCTGACGTCCGAAGAGAAGTTATGGTCGATATTGCTCAGCACCGGCAAGGGTATCGTACAGATACAGAGGTCCGCCTGCAGGCTCTTTTCCCCCGTCTTGTCCTTGTATACCACCTTGACACCATTATCTATGTTGCGGATCGAGCCGACCTCGGCATTCAGGTGGATCGGACTGCCCAGTCTCTGCTGGAACGCCGTCGCTATCTTGTCCATACCCCCAACAGCCTGGAACAAAGTCCCTTGCAGCTCATAAGTATATTCCGCGACGTTGTAAAAATCGGGGTCCAGCAACCCTGACTGCAGCATGGCCAGCAGAGCCAGAGGATCGCCTAACTTCCCCTCCCTGTCCCCCGGACCGGGAGATTCGATATATCCCCTACGGGCCGAAGCCTTATAGAGCTTGTCCACGTCCAGGCCGCCTTCGGCACGCAGGTATTCGATCACCTTCAGGATATCCTCCCTGCTCATGGTCATTTCGATCTTGCCACCATCCAACCCCTTGGCCAGCAGTTCGGTCATCCAGCCCCTCATATCGTTGTGTACTTCCCTCACCCGTATCCGCCGGTTGGACAGCGGCCCCTTTCCCTCACTAAAGTAATAAGCGTTCTCGTTCACATTGTTATAGACCTGGATAGGCACCCCAAGCTCTTTACAGTAGTGCAGGGTCAGGCCGTGGTGGTGTGGTATCCGCGAGGGCCCGGCATTGAAATACAGCCCTTCATCGAAGGCCGCCTTGTGTGCCCCCGGGCCGGCCTCTTCATTGACCGACCCTTTCCGGACGCTCCAGCACCGGCCCCCTACCCTGTCCCTGGCTTCAAGGATAGTACAGTTATACCCAAGTTTGGTGAGTTCGTAGGCAGCAGCCATTCCGGCAAGACCTGCGCCAAGTATCAGAATATGTTTTCCGTCACCAGCACCCTCCGGTCGAAATTCATGCGCGGGAGCAGCAGGTATCAGGCCCATGGCCATCATCGCTGGGTAAGTTCCACCAGCCACCAGTCCGGATCTTCGGAGAAATTCTCTTCGCGTTAGTTTCAATTAAAAAATAATGTGTTTTGGTCTACTTTAAAAATAGCCCTTTTTCCCCATACTACCACTCCAAAAAAAAGGCGGCCCGCAGGCCGCCCCATCATCTTTGATCAGATCATTCTAATTCTAGTATCCGGGATTCTGATACATCTTCACCGGATCGAGGATGTTCTCCGCATAGGGTATTGGATAGTATTCGTCTTTTGTACCGAAATTGGCGATGCTGGCAAGTCCCCAGTCTGCCTGGTTCTTGGAATGCATATAGGTCACCAGGTCGTTGATGCTGAAGAACCGCAGCAGGTCAAACCAACGGTGATGCTCAAATGCCAGCTCCACCCTTCTTTCATGAAGGATCGCCAGCTTCAGCGTCGGATAGTTCTGGCTATAGGTGGCATCCGTCATCGAGGTGGCGTAGTCGGGCATCCCCGCACGCGTGCGTACGATATTCAGATAGCTGACGGCTGTCGCCGCGTCTCCCTTGTACATATTTACCTCAGCGAGCATCAGGATTACATCTGCATAGCGGATCAACGGCCAGTCATTCCCGCCATATCCGTTGACGCCGGCAGCGGCGCTGGTATCCCGGTATTTGGTGACATACCAGTCTTTTACCTGTGCATTGCTGTCATAACGGATGGAGAACTTCCCGCGCGGGTCGGTCGGTTCGTATTCCTTTACAAGGTCGTGCGTGACGTTGTCACCCAGGGAAGATGAAGGCTTTTTGGTAGTGATCTGCTCACCCTTTGCCTGCGCGTCAGCAGCCACATTGGAGTGATAGGTGACGTCGCCCTGTATAAAGACCATCTGCCAGATGAGCTCGGGACAGGTAGCCTTCTTGTTCACGTCGAAAACATCGGTATAAGGAATGGCCGACAGATTGGTGAACGTCTTCTCATTGTAACATGCCGTCAGGTAGTAGTTGGCGCTGTCCAGGTCGGTGGTGCTGGTAGCCGCACCCGCATTCCCTCCATCCAGGGTCGCATAGCGGGTCAGATAGACCTGCCCGAGCAGCGCATTTACCGCCTGGAGGGAGACCCTGCCCCGATTGCCCGCGGGCTGAGTCACCGGAAGACCGGCCTTGGAAGCGTCGGTCAGATCAGCGACGATCTGCTGATAGACTGTAGCAGCCTTGGTCCTGAACGTAACAGCAGTGATATCGCTCTTCGAGTTCAGCTGCTTGGTGACAAGCGGCACATCTCCCCATTTCCGAACGAGGTGGAAATAGATGAGCGCACGAAGGAATTTGGCTTCTGCCGTTTACTGCGCCTTGTTGGTGCTGCTGCTGAAATTTACCGCGTCTACGTTCGAGAGCAGGACATTGCAGCGCGTTATCGTCTGGTACAATGCCAGCCAGTGCTTTTCCAGGTAGGTATTGGTCGGAAGAATGGAGAAATTGTTGAACTGAAACGGCTCCCCGGCATTCGACTGGTTGTCGTTGGTACCGGTGTCGTCAGAACGTTGATCGGTGTAGAGATCACTCTCCTCCCCGAGACAGTTGTTGTCGCGGAGGGACTGATAACAGCCATTCAGCGCCAGCAGGACATCGGCCTCAGAGGTAAAGAACTTTGGTATGCTCACGGATTCAGGATCGGTCTGCTGTAGAAAACCCTTCTTGCAGGAACAGAACAGGATGCCCATCAGTAGTACCGCCTGTATGAATTTATTTCTCATCGTATTGATTTTATCGTTATCAGAATGTTACACTTACCCCCATGTTATAAGACCTGACCAGCGGGTAAACACCATAGTCGATACCGGGAGTGGCATTGGTAGCCGTTGTTCCGCCATTGGCGCTATAGTTGTAATTAAAGACGCCGTTATTGGTGCTATAGTTATAGTCCACTTCCGGGTTATAACCTTTGTACTTGGTGATCGTGAAGGCGTTGTTGACGGTTCCGTATATACGGACAGCCGAAAGTCCCGCCTTGCGCAGCGCCGCTATTGACGGCAGGCTATAGCCGAGCGAAATATTGGTACAGCGCAGATAGCTGCCGCTCTGCAGATAGAAAGTGGAGAGACGGGTGCTGTTGCTCTGCGTACCAGCCCGCGAAGCGCGGTAGACCTTGCCGTTGCCGGGTTCGGCCTCGCTGCGATAACGGTTGACGACGTCTTCATACTGGTTGCCGGAACCTTCCATATTATACAGGTAGTAGTCCTGGCCGTCCAGGATCTTGTTGCCGTAGGAGCCCGAGAAGGAAGCGCTCAGGCTGATAGCCTTATAGTTGGCGGCAAGATTAAAGCCATAGGTGAATTTGGCATAGGGCGACCCGATGATAGCCAGGTCTTTGCTGTTAACGACCCCATCTCCGTTGACGTCCTTGAAATACAGGTCGCCGGGACGAAGAGCGTTGGTCTGCGCCGTCGAACGGGCCGGCCCTTTCAGCACGTAGCCTTTGGGGAAAGACTGTGTCGCCGCATTGTAGTTGGCATTGTCGATAGCCAGGTTGGCCATATCCTTCTGTCTTACCATGCCGGCAACAGAGTAGCCATAGAACATGCCGATCGGCTGTCCGGTCTCCGTGATATTGGTGAGATAGGACCTTTCTGCGCCGGCTACGATCAGGGTATTGGCGCCACCCAGAGACAGCACCTTATTCCTGTTGATAGATATATTGCCGCTCACATTGAAATTCCAGTCGTGGCTCTGCACCACCTTGGCGTCCACCTGGAAGTCAAAACCCCTGTTCTGGACTCTCGAATCCTTCAGGTTGGTGAGAATGGTGGCGGCGCCAGCTGCCCCGGTAATGTTCTGCTGGAACAGCAGGTTGTTGGTGCGGCTATCGTAGTAGTTGGCGATCAGCGAGATCCTGTCATGGAACAGACCCAGGTCGAAACCTACGTTCCATTGGGAGGTAGACTCCCATCCAATGCTGGGATCCTTCGGTCCGCCGGGCAGATAAGCCGAGGACACCTGGTTACCCGCGCCGAACACGGTGCCCGTTGGAGCGCCAAATACCCGGGTGGCATTGTAGTTACCGATGTTATTATTGCCGCTCTGACCCCAGCTCGCCCGGAGACGCAGGGTGGTGTTATCTTCCAGCCATCCCTTATAGAAGTTCTCTTTGGAGATATTCCATCCTCCGCTGACAGATGGGAAATAAGCCCACCTGTTGTCCGGACCGAACCGTGACGAACCATCCGCGCGCAGCGAACCGGCCAGATAGTATCTTTCAGCATAGTTATACTGTACCCTTCCTATGTAGGAAGCCAGCGTATAGGTGGTCCTGCCGTTGGGCAGCGTACCCTGGTTAGGCTGGGTCGGCGCCCCCGACACACCGGTGTTGACGAACAGCTGCCCTACCGAACCGGCCGTGATGTCCGGGACCAGGTCGTTCTGGAAGCCTTTTGCCGTGATGTTCGTGACATCCAGGGAGGTCTGCTGTGCGGTATAGCCGGCGATGGCGTTGATGGAATGTTCACCAAACTTCCTGTCATAGGCCAGAGTGAACTCGCCCAGCTGATCTTTATAGGTCACATTTTGTACCTGCGCATAGGCAGCTGCGATAGCCTGTGCAGAGAAAGGCGGGTTGGTGCCTGAGCTAAGGCTGCTGGGCAGATAGTAGTTGTAATTCTCATTATAAGTCTGCAGGCCCAGATTGGTCTTGAAGACCAGGTGAGGGATCAGCTCATAGGAAGCAAACGCATTGTAGGTGTTGCGGTTGCCCTTCCGCACTATCTGTGTGCGCTGTGCCGTGGCGATCGGGTTCTCGATCGACTGATAGCCAAACTGGGAAGATTCGGCATCAGCGAGATAGGTCGCGACGCTGCCATCCGGGTTGTAGGCAGGGAAAACGGGCATATAGATCAGCGCGCCGAAAGCAGGGCTATGGTCCCACCGTCCTTCCTGGGTCTCGTGGTTGGTGTTGCCTGTATAAGACAGATTGGCTCCGACCTTGATCTTGTCGGTGACATCCGCGTCCAGGTTCGCGCGGAAATTGATGCGCTCCTGGGAAGTATTCATCATGATCCCGTCCTGGTTCTGGTAGCTGCCGCTGATAGCATATCGCGTAGTCTTGGTGCCGCCTGAAAAAGCCAGGTTATGGCGCAGGAACAGGGCATTCCTGTATAATTCGTCCTGCCAGTCGGTGTTGTACTGGGGTGTTTTTGCCTTACCCGTCGTAAAATCATAGAGCTCGGTAGGAATGCTCACGGAAGAGCCATTGCCCACCCTGGCAACCCTCGTATTGTTGTCGTCGAGGTACATATTGTCATTCCACACGCCACCCGTGTTCTCAACCAGGTCTTTATAGCTGTCGTTGCGACCGTCGATGACCAGCTGGGTGAACTGCTGCGCGTTCAGCAGCTTGACCTTCTTGGCCAGCTGATCGACGCCATAGGTAGCGTCATATACCAGCTTGCCCCGGCCTTCCTTACCCCGTTTGGTCGTGATCAGCACAACACCCCCCGAGGCGCGGCTACCATAGATAGCGGCGGAAGCGGCATCTTTCAGGACATCGATAGATTCAATATCGTTGGGATTGATATAAAGGTCGTTGCCGGCGGGATACCCATCGATGACGTAAAGTGGATCGGTGCTGGCATTGATCGAGTTGACGCCACGTACCCTGATCTTCGGGCTGGCATAGGGCGAACCGTCAGTCTGACTCACGACTACACCGGCAACCTTGCCGACCAGCGCCTGTCCAGCGGTCGGCGCACTTACGTTGAGTTCGCTCGATTTTACGCTGGCGACACTACCGGTAAAATCGCTCTTCCGCATCTTCTGATATCCGATCATGACGACCTCGTTCAGCTGATTCACCGACTCGCGCATCCGCACGTCCAGGGGCGAGCTGCCTTTTACCAGCACATCCTGCGTAGCATAGCCAATATAGGATATCTCCAGGTGTGCACCCGGATTTGCCTCTACAGCGTAGTGCCCGGCAGCATCCGTAGCCATCGAAATGCCGGTTCCCCTTACATGCACCGTTGCACCAACCACAGGCTGCCCGTTCTCATCAGTCACAGCCCCTTCGATCTTCCTTCCTTCTGCCATCGGAGCCGTCACGGGAGGAGCCACCGGAACATATTTCAGGGTGACTGTATTACCATCCATCAGGTAGTGCAGTCCGTATTTCTTTTGCAGGGTCCCAAGCGCATCCTGCAGCCGTCCAGCCTTCAGCTCGACACGGCCCAGATGTATCTTTTCCAGCGCCTCCTGGCTAAAAGAAAAGTTGACATTAGGCGCCTGCTGTTGCAGGGCCGCCACTACTTTCGCAAGATCTGTCTCCCGCAGATCGAGCCGGATGCTCTGGGCCGAGACCCGCTGCCCTATGCCGAGAAGCAATAGGAAAAGCCCAAACACCATAAAGCTTTGTTGAAATTTTCTTGTCATACCGTAAGTATTGATTGTGTTATTTTCCCTGTCTTACATGCAAGCTGTCGCCCTTGCGTACAAAATGCAGATCCCACCCGAAGGAGAGATGTTCGAGCACTTTCTCGAGGGCCGTATTTTCAAATCTTGCTGTTATCGTCTGGTCTTTCAGAGGCCGGTCATAGACGATATGTACCCCATATCGCGCTTCCACCTGGGCCAGCGCTTCTCTCAAAGGCGTCTCATAGAAGAGCAGCCTGCCCGCCGTCCACTCGTCCATTTCGCCGGGAGACTGACGCATGACCTGCCCGGACCCCAGCTCTTTATCGTAGATCAATAATTGACCCGCAGTCAATACTTTGTTCGCTTTGCCTTCCCGGCCGTCAAACTCTACTCCCACTTTACCGCTTTGCAGCGATATGCGCAGCTGCCCCGCCTCGGGATAGGCCGATACATTGAACGCCGTCCCATAAACCCTCGTGGAAGTCCCACCTGCCTTGACTACAAAAGGATGCTCGACATCCGGCCTGACCTGGAAAAAGGCTTCTCCGCTAAGTACTATCTCTCGGTTGGTGACAAAGTCCGGATGATAAGAAAGATGAGTGGCAGAATTAAGCCATACGATCGAGCTATCGGGCAGCAGCACCTTTTTCACCTGCTGATAGCCCGTGGAGACCGCCATAAAATCCTGAGACTTCCGCAGCGCATTTCTTTGGATACGCCTGTTCCACTGCATCCATATGCCACCCGTTACGACGATCATTCCCGCCCAGACAGCAGCATACCGCAGCAGGCGCCGACGCCGCTGGTATTTATCCCGGTCTACCGCCTTCCAGAGCCCGGCCACGAGCCGCTCTTCCTCATCAGGGCTGATCATGCGCACGCTATCCTTGTCAGCGGTGACGCGATCATACCACCTCTCCAGCAATGCGATCTCTTCCTCCGTGCATTCACCTTTTATATAGCGCGCCAATAATTCCTTGATCTGTTCTTCCGGTTGATGTTGATGCATACACACATTAGTCCGGAAGGATCACATAAAGGACTACTCGAAATTTTTGAATTAATACTGACGTAACATTAGGGTAGCCGGCGCCATCAATTAATTCCCGGCTCTATCCCTTAGAGAAAGATAACCGACAGCTTCATGGCCGCCGAGCGCAATCGCTTACGGATCTTCTGTAAATGATTCTTCACAGTATAAGGAGAGACTAATAGTTCTTCCGATATTTCCCGGATGCTTTTCCCGTCCCGGGCGCTCAGGAGATAGACCCGTTTCATCTGGGCAGGCAGCTGCTCGAGCTCAGACGTGACCAGCGCCTCCTGGCTCTCCAGCTCTTCTTCGCGGAAGGCTGCCGTGAGCACGGCCTCTTCCTGCATGACCATCATCCAGGCCTGCACCTGCTTTTCCGATAGCTGCTTTGCACGCAACCGGTCAAATATCTTGTACCGGGCCATGCTGTATAAGTAAGAAAAAACTTCGTTCTGTATCTTTATCCTTCCCCGTTTTTCCCACAGATCAAGAAAGACCTCCTGGAGTATGTCCTCCGCCTCCGTCGCATCGTCTGACCATTTGTAGATGGCCGCCATCAATGCATGCAGGGTACGCCTGTATAGCTGCTCGAACGCCGACCTGTCGCTCTCCTGCGAGATCAGCCGCCAGAGATCTTTATCACTACGCCTATCAGATTGCATGTCGCCTTACCAGTTTATATCTATAAAATTGACATTCCCCTTGCGGGAAGATGTCACTGCTACTCCTTTTGAGAGGGAAGACAAAAAAGAGAACCCCTCCAGCTCATCCCCTCTGTCAAACCCATCCACCACTTTCACTATTTCCGCTTTGCCCGACGCCAGGGATCTCTTCAGGTCCACATAGGTAAACTGCCATTTCCTTCCCTCGATCTGGTTCTGGATCAGCACCAGCAGGTTCTTTTCCGGGATCCACTGCATGTTCTGGACCCAGGGGCCGCAGGTGAACTTCTTGTAGACTACCCCCTTGTCGGTCGTCTTCGAAGCATGCGCAAGCACCGCCGGATCATAGAGCCGGACCTCGTTGGCCCTATTCCCGTAGTCCGCCGTCGCCACATACCATTTATGATCGTATTCCACGTACTCGGGACGGGTGCCCTGGATACAGGCATCGTCCTCTATGACGTTCTTCAGATTGCCCCCATCGAGCGTCCCCGTCCGCCGGAGACCATCCCAGTCTATACAATAAATGATCGCCTTCCATTGGTTGCTGGCCTTGTTGAGGATGACACTGTTACCCATGAAGACAGGCATACGGCCATGCACAGCCAGCCCCGTAGGATGGTTGATCACATCGGTATCATGCATGGTAAGCTTGTATTCATGACCCGTATAGGACAACGTGTCGCCATTCCAATCGAACTCGCGAATCATCCCCACTTCCCGGTCGCCGTACAGATAGGCCTTGCCATTCAGCCAGGATATGCCCTGACAGGCGCCTAGAGAATCAATGGTGAGACTATGGGATAACGACATATCCGGCTTTCCTTGGAAGAAAGTGAAGGGAGCTGCACTAAGCCCAGCCAAAAAAAGCAGAAGTAGAGGTCGCATAAGTTATGCAAGATTAGCACGTTTTCCGGCGTAGGGCCCCCTTTGATACATTATGATTGGATTACTGAATGTTGAAATTTTTATTAATTCCCGACCTTCGGGTAGTTCTTTTCCCTAATTTGAAGACTACTAAAAAAAATCCTCAAAATATGACCAGTCCGTATAGGAAGATAGTGCTCAGTCTGGCTTTGTTTTCCGCCTTTTTACCAGCCGTCATTGCCCAGCCAGGGATGCTGGACTACCCCGGCGGACCGTCCCTAAAAAATAGTCGCCCTGCTGCTAAGATCCCCAGCGGCCCCGGCAACGGCTACCGAAGGGACTACCAGTTCGTGCATTCGGGCAACCTCGTCTCCGATAAGAATTTCTATTGGCTGACCGTCATCGACCAGAACCCCGCCGTACTCAGCCTCATCATAGCCGACCAAAGACTCAAGGCCATTCATGACCGCCGGCTGGCCACCCTCAAAAGCCATGTTTCCGACTCCTGTACGTGGGCGACGTCGCTTGTCACGGATTTCCGCTATACCCCCGAGGACTCCCTGGAAATAGCTACCGCCCTGACGACGTTGTATCGCAACAACAAAGCCCCCTTCGATGCCCTGGTGGACAGGCACCTCCGCCCCTCAGGCTACTACGAACGTTTTATCGCCGACAGCAATCAGGACCTGCTGCTGCACGCCTGGGGACAAACAGTCACCGGCATCAATTATATTATCGACCAGTTCGGTCTCGGCAGAAAAATGCGCTATCCCCTTATCGACTCCCCGAGCTATGACGTGAACAGCCGCTATTATCGTATTGTATTGAAAGACGCCTTCGCCTTCCTGAGCGAGCAGGAGAACAGCATGACCGCTTTTTATCACCCCTCCCTGGCTGTCGCTCTCCAGCTGATGGACGTCAATGACAGAGATGAGCCGGCCCGTTTTGAGCCTATGGAGGCCGGAGAGAACCAGGCTGCCGTGCAAAAGATCGCCCACACGGACTGGAATAAATACAAGTTTGCGACGATCGTCATCCCCGGCAATGGTCCGGTGCTGACCACTACTCCTATCAGTCCCGACAACAAGATACACTGTGCCATTGCGGCGATGCGCTACAAGAATAACTGGGCGCCCTTTATCATCGTCAGCGGCGGTTATTGTTATCCTTTCAGGGGCCCCTACTGCGAGGCGATAGAGATGAAGAAGTTCCTGATGACCCGCTATGGCATTCCCGCAGCTGCCATCATCATCGATCCGCATGCCCGGCATACTACTACCAATATCCGCAATGCCGACCGCCTCATGATCCGATACGGCATACCCTTTACCAAACCTTCGGTCTTCGTGACGTCAAAATCCCAGACAGACTATGCAGCGGCTGCAGCCTTTGATCAGCGAAACCTTCGCGAGCTCGGATATCTCCCCTATCGGGACAAGCAGGTTGTCGGACTACACGATATCTCCTTCTATCCCGTAATGGAATCCCTGCATATGGACCCATACGACCCCCTCGATCCATAGTTTTTTGGTAACTTCGGTTACACTTTACCGAAGTCATCATTAAACTTTCATATGAGAACCTTTTCCTTTTTGCTTGCCTCTGTCATGCTGCTGGCAGCCTGCAGCCGCTTTGACAGCCACAACGCTACTCCGGCGCCTTCTCTGCACTTTCCAAAGTCACCAATGCCCTGTTTGGCAAATCGACCAATGTGACGTCGGGATGCTTGCAGTAAACAACTGTCCCCGGCATTTAGCCGGGGACCATTTACATCTTTCTCTATTTTTCGTTATTGACCGGAGTCACCAGATCCATCTGCTCCACCCCCCGAACCGTCGTCGCCGGAATTACCCTCTCCCCCTGAACCGCCGGAACTCCCTGAACCATTCTTCAGTCTCTTCAATCCATTGAGCAGCGCCGTACCTACCGGTACTCCCCATCCGGTGACTGCATCGTATCCTGTCCCCGCCTGGTAGCCGCCGATTGAGGCAGTGCTGTTGTCACCGGAGACAATATCCCTGAAACCGGATACGCCCAGTTGCGTCCCGTCAGCCCCCTGCTGGAACAGCAAGGGGTTCAGATATCCCACAGGACTGGGTAATGTTGCATTGATGCGCGCGATCAATGCCGCCCACAATGGAGCAGCTGCGCTGGTCCCGCCACTGGCCCCGCCCTGGCCGTCAACCACCATCCAGTAGCCGGTGTTGGCGCTGGCGTCAGCCGCCACGTCAGGCACTATCCTTCCGTCGATGCTTCCGGGATTGACCGAACTGATCGTGACTGTCTGCCAGTCAGGCCGTGGGAAGAAAGTGCTGACTCCGCCGCCCGTGCTGCCGCCGTTGTCCTGGCGTAGGCCGTCCCCGTCCTTCCAGGCTGTTTCGATCACATCACCCGTTGGGGATTTTTTAAGCGTAGTGCCTCCTACCGCCAGCACATAGGGGCTGGAGGAAGGGAAGTCGACATGTGCATGTCCATCCCCAACCTGGTCGTCCGACCCATCGTCTCCTGAAGCAACGAGTATGGTGACGCCGAGTAAAGCCGCAGCCTTTAGTGTATCGTTGATGGAGTTCAGTGCAGCAGTGCTCCAGGCGCCGGGCGCGTCTTCGGCGTATCCCCAGCTGATGGACAGTACGGATATTGGGCTGGTCTGATCATGGACCGCCGTATCGACGACGCTGACCCACCCGCTTTCGTCAAACGAGGAAAAATAGACCACGATGTCTGCCGCGGGGCAGGCGCCGGCAACGACCTCAACGTCCAGCATCACCTCTCCTTCCGCCCCGTCTTTCTGGTTGGTCGGAGTGTTATTAACAGAGACCGTCCGGACTGACGGCATGGAGACATTGGCATTCTGGCAGAAAGTCGCCAGGTCGCTTTCAAAATAACCGCCTCCGAACTCCACGAGCCCTATCGTCTGTCCCTTTCCGTTGCCATCCGGAAATGAATATATCGATGCCAGCTCTGCAGGATAGAACCAGGTCCGGCTTGCCGCAGCCCGTTCTGCCAGATCCAGCGAGGTCCTCCGTCTCCTTATCGGCCTCCTTTTGACCATGCTGCGGGTGTCCAGGCCAAATACCCCCGTAACAATACCCTGTAACACGGCCGGTATCATGACGTCGCCCTTCCTTCCCCGATAGTTGCCGGATGAGTGGGAGTAATGGAACAGCTTTAGCTGAAAGGCCGCTTCGATCACTCCCGCGTCGCCGCCGACCCGCAGGCTGCAGCTGGCGGCGTCCTCCTTTAATATCTTTAGGCCCAGCCCCGTGAGAACAGTCTTGGTTTGCTCCATATCTGCCGGGTCCGCCCCATATTCGGCCTCGAGCTCAGCGCGGCTGATCAACTTCGCCGTCCCGTCTCCGGTTGTAGCGACCTCGGGTAATGGTTTTCTCCGCCGGATCTTTATCGTCAGCTCTATCCATTCGGACGGATCCGCCACACCCAGTACACTCGCCCCGGGTCTCACAGCCCGCATACTTCCGGATAAGATGACATGAGCCCCCGAACCGGCATTGGCCCCTGAGCCCCCTGTCCCGCGGGATCCGGAAGCGCCTCCGCTACTGCCCGATGCCCCTGATCCACTCGATCCTGCCGTTGCTCCGGTCGCCGGCGTTGCTCCCTTTCCCCCGGCTGTCTTGTCTTGACGCGTTGATTTCATACGATGTGTTTTAGGTTTGTATTCTCGTGGAGATTCCCAAAATTCGTGCTGGGATTTATCCTCCTCTCCATTTGTCGCTCATTATTTATCCCCCTTTTTCCTTGCGGTTCCATCACCTCTTTCCCCCTCCCATCCTATCAATGAATTAACATATATATTTTATTTGACGACCACATAGGTCGGCGCGTCAACAGAAATACCTTTCAATTCCTGCTCCAGCTCTTCGATCGAAGGCAGCTCGCCCCTCAGATCAACCGGCACCGCGCCGGCGATCTGGTATTCCGCCACTCCCAGGGGACTCGCAAACTCCTGGAGCGAATATTCCACTATTACCTTATTCGGCGTCTTGCACAACAAAATTCCGATACTCCGTTGGTCCTGCGGATGTCGCTCCAAAATAAACCGCTGGATATGATTTGTCAGCGCAGTTTCAAGATCACATTCCTTTGCATCCTTACCCAGCATCAGAAATCTGCGCCGCAAGAACAGCCCTGGACCAGTGGTTACGGATTGTTTCCCCGACATAGAAAAGGGCTTCGTCGACAGACTTACATTTGTTGATTATCAACTGGTTGTGACCCCAGGGAATTTGTGCTACAACTTGCTGCACAAATTCGTTTTTCCCATTTTCTATTTCTCCAACAGCTTGTTGGACAATTCCAACTTCCCCCACCTCCAACCCATCCCCCCAGTTCGCCGTCTTTTGCTTCTCACATATCTCCCTCCCAAAATCTTTTTAGGACATCCAATTTACTACATTTTTTAGCAAAATAAAACCCAAATAAAAGCACTAACTTCCTTTTATGAAGCACCAACTCTACCTGACCATCCCCGTTCTCTTGTTATTTTTTATCTCATCAGCCCAGCCCTCCAACCCACCTGCCCTTGCCGCGATCCGCGAACAAGACATAAAAAACGATATTTTCGAAATGGCCGGCGACCATTTCAGAGGCCGCGAAGCCGGAACGCTTGACGAGCTGAAAATCGCCGCCTGGCTGGCAGAAAAAGTCCGCGCCATAGGCCTGCGACCCGGCGGGGACGACGGCAGCTATTTCCAGTTCTTTTCCATGGCGCGCAATCGTATTAGCCCCTCCAGCACGGTTTCCATCAGCAACCATGCCTTTCCGTTATGGACAGAGGTAATGATCCCCCAGACGGCATCGGCTACCGTCAATGCCCCCATCATCTTCATCGACAAAGCCGACACCAATCGCCTTGATATAAGGGGTAAGGCGGTCGCTCTGGTCGCATCTCGGGAAGGCCTCGATCTCCAGGTCTCCCTTCCTATCCGCCGTTATATGGGATACGTCGCACGGCGCTATGCCACAGGACTACTGGCGAAGGGCGCAGTAGCAGTCATCTTTATAGCCGACAGCCTGGCAGAGGCCAGCTGGGACCTGAATGTCTCTTACGCCGATCATGGAACTTACACCAACGAGGGTGACCCCGGCGAAAGAGTCACCGAACGGCCGCCGGTCCTATGGCTGCACGCATCCGCTTTGCCACTCGTTCAGACAGCCGGTCAAAACCTCAACGTGCAACTGAACATCGAGCATTTCCTGTATCCTTCAGTCAACGTAGTCGCAATACAGGAAGGCAACGACCCCGTCCTTTCCAAAGAATTCGTTGTATTCAGCGGACACCTTGACCACGACGGGATCAGGCACTACCCCGGTCCGGACTCCATTTATAATGGTGCAGATGACAACGCCAGTGTCAACGTAGCACTGATGGCCATCGCCCGCGCCTTTCACCGGCAACCCGGTCGACGCTCAGCCTTATTTATCTGGCACGGAGCCGAAGAAAGAGGATTGCTCGGCTCCAGATGGTATGCCACACATCCGACCGTGCCAAAGTCATCGCTCGTAGCAGTACTCAACGGAGATATGATCGGCCGCAACAACCCCGACAGCGCAGCGCTCCTGGGGGTGATCCCGCCGCACCGCAACTCTTCCGAACTGGTGGCAATCTGTCTCGCCGCCAACCAGGAAGGACCAAAATTCCTGCTCGACACCGCCTATGACAAGTCCACGCATATTGAGGGCTGGTATTTCCGCAGCGACCACCTGTCCTATGCCCGCGCAGGCATCCCTGCAGTCTTCTTTACGTCCCTGCTTCACCCCGACTATCATACGCCACGGGACGAACCTTCCCGTATCGATACGAAAAAGATCTCCCACATCGCACAATGGATGTACCGGGCAGGCTGGAAAGTCGCCAATACAGACAAACGCCCCACTGTAGATCCTGATTTTAAACTGGAAAGATAGCGCAGCCTACTCCTCCCCCGGCTGATATTTCTTCTCCACATTCTTCAGCACATCCTCCTTATAAAAAAGCACATCTTTAAATATGCCAAAAAGATACATCGTCGCCTGATCCGAAAAATGCGGCGATCCGGGATCACTGCTCTCCCCTCCCGTCACGATCGTCTTTGCCTTGACCTTCTTTCCAAACTCCACCGCCGCAATAAAACTATTCCCCGAATACCCGTACCGCTTCTTCGCACCCGGCATCACCCTGCTCACATAGGAAGGCAAGGCGCCAAAAGAAGAAGCCACCAGGCCCACCGCAAGACTGGGCTTGCTATCGTCATAGGTCTCCACGATCTTCCCCGTGAGTCGCTGATAACGGCACCGGTCACCCCAGTTGACCTTCCAGGTACCATATTGCTGTTTCAGCTCATTTATCACAGCGCTCAGCTCTCCCGTCTTCTGGGCTGCGGTAGAATGATCCAGCTCCGCCTGTATATTCCCAACGGCATTCGACGCTTCCTCTGTGGTCCGGGGTCGCGGCATATACTGCAACATTCTCGTACCCCACTCCACCGCCAGGGTCGTTGCGACCGAACGGCTGTCCGAACGACGATCCCATCTTTGCAGAATAGCCATCGGCTCCTGCAGATTCTTTTTTGTAGAATCCGGCGCGGAGGCATATGCTTCGAACAAGGCCGGCAACATGACATCAAAAGCCATCAGATAGCGGTCATACCCCTTGCTGACAAGACTGTCCAGCGTGAACTCAGACGCGCCGCTCAACAGACGCGCCGCATTCAAAGCACGAAAGTTCTCTCCGTCGGGAGCCATATATGCCGGGTATTTATTGCGCTCAGGGCTGCTATTCCCCGAAAGGCTATACGGCGTGGAATTGCAATTCTGTATCCACCCCGTAGCAGGATTGTAAACGTGCACGATCTCATCCAGCTCGTGCAAGCCCTTCCATTCGGTAGCAGCAATAGAGCCATCTACCGGCAACGACCAGTCGTAAGTAGGGTCTCGCTTCGGCATAAAATTGCCATGCCAGTAGGCGATATTGCCCTGGTCATCCGCATAAACAGTATTGTTGGTCGTGTTGGCGCGGATATCCATCGCCCTCTTGTATTCGTCGAAGGTATTCGCTTTGGTGATCTGCCAGGCTTCCATCAGCGCATTCAGCGAACGATTGTATTCCCGGAGACTCAGCCATTTTCCATCCCGGCTGGCCATCACCGGACCATGATGAGTATAGAGCCCCGTCACCGGCAGGGACTGCAGGCTGCTGTCTTTTTTATAATAGATGGTGAACGGCTTTGTCGTCACCGGCTTCTTCTGTCCTTCGTATTCGTAGACCCAGCCCTTTTCGCCCTGGCTGGCCTTCTCTTCATACAGGTCGGCCACGTCCGCATAGCTCGAGGTATGCATCCATCCACAGTGAGCATTGAACCCCTGATAGATAAAGAACTGTCCCCAGGTCACAGCCCCGTATACGTTCAGGCCTTCTTCGCTCACCAGCTGCGCCTCCATCCTGAAGTAAAAAGGCACATGCGGGTTTATATACAGCTCCGTAGCTTCCGATGCCGTCCGGAAGCCCGCCAGCGCAAAACCGTTAGAGCCTTTTTCTTCGTCCCATTCTGCCGGTGAGGGTACATTATGTGACCCGTCGCCAGCCGCAGAAGAGCCGCGTGATCCATGATCATTCGGCCCCCCATCCCCACTCCCCGTCTGTGGCTCCGCCGGCGGCAGTATCCCCCTGTCTGCCAACACCATTCGCTCAACCGCCGAAACTTTCCTGACGGGCACAATCCCCGCCATCGGGTTCTTGCTATAAAAACTCTTTATCTCGTCCGGTCTGACGCCGCCCAGACTCGTCGCCGATACGCTGCCGTCTGTAAACATCAGCGGATACCAGGGCTGAAACCTTCCCAGCACCAGCGGCTTTGTTTCAGGATGTTTATAGAGGTAGTAGTTGACGCCGTCGGCAAAAGCATCCAGCAGCTTGTGCATCCAGGCAGGACTTTTTTCGTAGTCTGCAACCGCCTGTGCACTGTCATAGATCAACCGCATCATCACGTCGGTATATAAGTAGTTCTCTCCATATGCTTCCGCCTGCCGGCCCAGCATCTCCAGGTAGTTCTTCTCCACCCGGCTGAAATCAGTCTGACACTCGACATACATCAGCCCAAAAACCGTCTCCGCATCCGTTTTCCCATAGATATGCGGCACACCCCAATCATCCCGGATGACCGTGACGGCCTTCGCCTCTGTCTCATAACGGCGTATCTCCTCAGCGGAAAAAGATGGACCAGCGGGGGATGGCTGACCAAAAGAGATCACCGGCAAGACAAGCCCGGCGATAGTCACAAGGGGCACCAGCAGTCTATTCATTCTCTAATTTACTGTATAATTCCGTCCCGCGAGCCCTTCGCCCAATTTTTGCAGCGCCAGTCATAAATATCTGAACCGGACTCCGTCAGGTTTGGCGTAACTTTATGATATGTTCAATCTTTCCACGATATCCCCCTTTCCTGCCGGTCATAAGGCCAGCGGAGTAGCCCTGCTGCCTGTGCAAAAAATAACGGGTGACGCCGCACCTACCCGTGTCATTGACCCCGTCGCGGTGGAAGAACCATTGGAAATCAGCCTCGAATACGGCCCCGCCGCAGCCCGCTGTCAACAAAATATCTCAGTCACCATGCGCACCCCTGGTCAGGACACCGACCTGGCCATCGGCTTTTTGTTCACGGAAGGGATCCTGCCCGATGTCTCAGCACTAGCCTCAGTAACAACAGCCGAGAACACCATTAAATTAAGCCTCCGCGAGAACATCACCCCTGATATAAACCGCCTTCAACGCCATTTTTACACCAGCTCCAGCTGCGGCGTATGCGGAAAATCCTCCATCGAATCCCTGCGGACCGTTATCACCCCGGGAAGACCGGAAAAAGAGACGCAGCCCCCCGTCGAAGCACAGGTCCTTTATGGGCTTCCCCCAATGCTCCGGCAGGAACAAAGCATCTTTGAGACCACCGGCGGGCTCCACGCCGCCGCCCTTTTCAATCGGTCGGGCCTCATACTTTCGCTCCGGGAGGACATCGGCCGCCACAACGCCGTCGACAAGCTGATCGGCCACGCCCTACAGGACAACCTCCTTCCACTCACCAATGCGATCCTTCTGCTCTCCGGCCGCGCCTGCTTTGAGCTCATCCAGAAAGCCGCCATGGCCGGGATAAAGATAATTGCCGCGATAGGACCTCCTTCCAGCCTGGCCGTACAGATGGCCGAAGAATCCGATATCACCCTCATCGGGTTTCTGAGAGATCAACGATTCAACATCTATTCCGGCGCACACCGCATTCGGGTAAAATAACCGGGTATAAAACTAATTATATGGACCAACCATCAGCCGAAAGCCCCGATCAGCTCAACCACCTTCATCAAAAGAAGATAAAGAAAGACGCCGTAGGTCTCCCCGCTATCGTTTCGAGCTTCCGCCACGTCATCGGCGAAGCAGGCCTCGCCCGCGGTCTCAAAGCCCTCGCGCACCTGAATCAGAAAGGCGGCTATGACTGCCCTTCCTGCGCCTGGCCCGACCCGGACGACGAACGCTCAGGTATAGCCGAATACTGCGAGAATGGTGCCAAGGCCGTCGCCGAAGAGACAACGACAAAACGCCTTACCCCGGAATTCTTCTCCCAGTACAGCATCGCCCAGCTGGCCGCCTTTACGGACTTCGAACTGGGCAGCCAGGGCCGCATCGCCCAGCCCATGTATCTCCCAAAAGGCGCTACCCACTACCAGCCGGTCTCCTGGGAGGATGCCTTCCGGAATATCGGAAAGGCGCTCAACAGCCTCAACTCCCCCAACGAGGCCATCTTCTATACCTCCGGCCGCACCAGCAACGAAGCTGCCTTCCTCTACCAGCTGTTCGCGCGGGAATATGGCACCAATAACTTACCCGACTGCAGCAATATGTGCCACGAGTCCAGCGGCGTCGCCCTGCTCGAAACAGTCGGCATCGGCAAGGGTTCAGTCCGGCTCGACGATCTGTATATCGCTGAGCTGATCATTATAATGGGACAAAACCCCGGCACCAACGCGCCCCGCATGCTCACGGCCCTTCAAAAAGCAAAAAACAACGGGGCAAAGATCATCTCCGTCAACCCCCTGCCCGAGACTGGCCTCATGGCGTTCAACAATCCCCAGCAGGTAAAGGGTCTCCTGGGTCTGGCCACTCCGCTGACCGACCTCTACCTGCCCGTCAGACTCAACGGGGACATGGCCCTGCTGCAGGCTATCGAGCTCCTGCTATGGCTGGAAGAAGAAAAAGCGCCAGGCTCAGTCTTTGACATCGAATTCATACGGGACCAAACCACCGGGTACGGCGAATTCATGGCGCACCTCAAACAATTCTCACTGCCTGATCTCGCCCGCAATTGCGGCCTCTCCATCGAAGACATCGGCAAAGCCGCCGACATGATAAAGGATAAGAAGAAGATCATTATCTGCTGGGCCATGGGACTGACCCAGCACACCAACGCCGTCGATACGATAAAGGAGGTCACCAACCTCCTCCTCCTCAAGGGCAGCATCGGCAAACCCGGCGCCGGCACCTGCCCCGTACGCGGTCACAGCAATGTCCAGGGAGACCGCACGGTAGGCATCTGGGAAAGGCCGACGGAGAAACTCCTGAATGCCATACGGGATAATTACGGCTTCGAACCACCGAGGCAACACGGCTATGACGTCGTCAACTCGATCAAGGCCATGCACGAAGGGAAAGCACAGGTATTTTTTGCCATGGGCGGCAATTTCCTGTCCGCCACGCCCGACACGACCTATACCGCGGAAGCCCTCCGCCGAAGCCAACTTACCGTGCATGTATCCACGAAGCTCAACCGTAGTCATCTGATACACGGCGAAGAAGCCTATATCCTGCCCTGCCTCGCGCGCAGTGACCGCGACTTCACAGGCGGCCACGAACAGTTCGTGTCCTGCGAAAACTCCATGGGTGTTGTGCAGTCATCGCAGGGTGTGCTCACTCCTGTCTCAGAGCATTTGCTCAGCGAACCGGCTATCGTCTGCCAGCTGGCCAAAGCCACATTTGGGGGTCAACCCAACAACCAACCTGGGGGTCAACCCAACAACCAACCCGGCGATCAGGGCCGTCGCCAAACCAAAGTCAACTGGGATAAATACCTCGCCAACTACGACGCCATCCGCGACGACATCGAACGCGTCATCCCCGGATTCACTAACTACAACGTCCGGGTCCGCGAGCCGGGCGGTTTTTACCTGCCCAACAGCGCCCGCGAAGGCAAGTTCGCCACCCCCGACCAGAAGGCCCATTTCAATGTCGCCAATCCCCGCGAGATCCAGCTGGAAAAAGGCCAGCTCATGATGATGACGATCCGCAGCCACGACCAGTTCAATACAACTATCTACGGCCTCACCGACCGCTACCGGGGGGTATACAACGAACGACGCGTCATCTTCCTCAACGAAGCCGACATGAAGGAACAGGGCCTCGCGAAAGGCGATATCGTAGACTTGTACAACGAGCATGGGGGCGTCCAGCGCGTCGCACACCGTTTTGTTGTTGTCCCATATCCGATCCCGCGCAGCTGCGCCGCGACCTATTACCCCGAGACAAATGTGCTCGTCCCGATAGACACAGTCGCCGAAAAAAGTAATACGCCGGTGTCAAAACTTGTCCTCATACATCTACGCCGATCGACGCACTAGCGTCGATTGGCATTAATACTTCGCCGATTCCCCCGGTTTCGGCAGCGCGCCCTTTATGAACTTCCTCAGGCTCTCCGTCGCCGCCTCCAGATCGGGCTTCCTTAAATACATCATATGCCCGCTGCGATAGCCTTCCCAGGTCAGCCGGTCCTTCAGCTTGCCCGAGGGATCCAGCTGCCAGAGACTGTATTTCGCATTGAAATAGTCGCAGGCGCCATCATAGTAACCGGATTGTATCATCAGGTGCAGGAAAGGATTCTCAGCGATCGCCTTCCGGAGATTCTCGCCCGTATGATCATTCTGGTTATTCCAGGGCCGCACCGGGCCAAACAAATAATAGTTGAGATCAGTCTTGTAATGCAATTCCTCCCGTAAATAAACATTCATCGCGGGCATGAACGCATGATTCCAGGAGTTCAGCTCGGCATTGTAGTCCGGGCTGTCGCCGGCATCGCTTTCGTCGATGCCCTTGTAGCGCGAATCCAGTCGTCCCACGGTATAACCCTTGTCCCTCAGCAACTCTTTCCAGAAGAAATTTGACGGGATGACCAGGTTAGACTGCAGTATCACCTTTTCCGACAAGCCGATATACTTCGACATCTTCGCCGCCAGATCCTTCTTCTTCGCGTCATCCAGGAATCCGCCCCTCGCCAGCGCCGGTATGAGTTCGTTAATAGTAAAATTCTCTACCTCCGGCAGCAGATCGGTCAGATCACGACGCTGCTCGTCCGGCCCCAGGGCCTTGTGATACCAGGCCGTTGCCGCATAGTACGGCACACGCAGCGAGGCCTGCACGAACTCGCTCCGCTCGATGCCCAGCACGGTCGGAGAGACCAGGATAACGCCGTTGAGGTACATCCACTGCGCCTCCTGCAGCTCGAGCGCAAGTCCCGAAGCCCTCGTCGTTCCATAGCTCTCGCCAATGAGAAATTTCGGCGAGGCCCAGCGATTCTTACGGCTCACAAACGTCGCTATCCACTGCGCCAGGTATTTGATGTCCTCGTTGACGCCAAAGAAACGCGAGGTCGGGATCGACGCACTCACAGCCCGGGAAAAGCCAGTGTTCACCGGGTCCAGATAGACAATATCCGCAACATCCAGGATCGACCAGTTATTCTCCTTCACACCATAAGGCTGAACAGGGTATCCCTCGTCGTCGATGTTCAAACGTCGCGGCCCGGTATATCCGATCTCCATCCACACCGACGGAGTGCCGGGACCACCGTTGAAAGAAATGACCAGCGGCCGCGCCGCCCGGTCCTTGACATCCGATCGTTCATAGTAGGTGTAAAAGACGCCGGCGATCGGCTTGCCTTCCTCATCCCATACGGGCATTGTGCCGGCCGTTGCGTCATAGGGAACCACCTGTCCCTTAATCGTCACCTGCGAATGGGTCACAACAGACGAGTCGATGTTGAGCACCCTGCTCCCGGGCGGCATCTTCTCTACGGACGGGGTAGCCGGAGGCGGCGTAGCAGGCGCATTTCGCTGCGCATACCCGCAGGTCACTCCTATCATCATACCAAACAATAGCGTAATTTTTCTCATATATTAACGTTGATAGGGATAAATATAAGATGGAAACACGCGCCGCACTTCTTAAATATTAACCTTCGGCCGCCGCGCCAACCCGCAGGCGATCACCAACCTCGCCGCGGCGCCACCTACCCCATCGCCGGGTCCGTCACCCCATCCTGCCCATTCTCCACCCTCCCGGCAAACCGCCGCAGCCATCCTTCATGGCCATCCACCCTAACCGTATAATCGAACCAGCGGTGCTTCTGCAAAGGCAGGTGCACGCCAAAACCCCCGCCCCTGTTCGGATGATCGAGCTTTCGCTTCATCGTCCCCACACCATAGCTATTGTCCGTGATTGTCAGGGAGACTCCAGCACCCGCCTGATCAACCCCGACGATCAGCTGACTATCCTCTATCCATAGCCGCACTCCCAGGTCGGTTTCACCCGCACTTCCCTTCATCTCCCAATACCATCCGTTGGGTCCATGCACACGCAGATCATATTTACCCCCTTCCAGCACGAACTTATCCGTCAGCACGCCGAAGCTGACCGCATAGTTACGGATACTGCTGCCCATGTACGCCGTAAAAGGCGACGCGGCCGCGCCTCGAACCTCCAAACCCAGCTCGCAATGACTTTCCGTCACCCTCGCCCAGGACCCCAGCAGATAAGGCAGCGCACAGGACTTGCGCGTACCCCGCTCCTGCCCCGGCAGGCCACTCCATTTATACCCCTCAACCCTCGCCGCTGCAACCTCCTCGGGAGAGAGTTTCTTATATCCCATCGGCAATCCCAGATACTGCGCCTTATTGATGCCCTTCAACGTCTCCGCAAGCCCCAGCGGCTCCGGCAGCACGATCTTCTCCCCCTTATAAGGCCGGAACATCGAGCTCAGATCGCCACAGATAGTCCGACGCCATCCGCTGATATTCGTCTCCCGGATATCCTTACCCGTACGATGCCTGACCAGCTTCTCCAGCATCATCAATATGGACGTATGATCAAATACCTGCGAGTTGACATACCCGCCCCGGCTCCACGGTGAAGCGACGACCAGCGGTACCCGATACCCCAGTCCTATAGGGCCTCCCCTCGCATGTTTCTCAGAAGCGTGCTTCAGATCATCCTGCCTGCTATGATATTCCGGCGCAGCGTCAATGCCATCAGCGACCCTGCCAGTCTCCGGCCGCAAAGGGTCCGGTACCACGAACGGTGATACATGATCGAAGTAACCGTCATTCTCATCATAGCAGAGTACAAAGATGGTCTTCTTCCACACTTCAGGGTTCTTTGTCAGGATATCCATAACTTCCGAAACATACCAGGCACCATACCATGGCGCTCCGGGGTGATCGGAAAAATTCTCCGGCGCTACCAGCCACGACACCATCGGAAGATTGCCCGAGCCGACGTCCTTCCTGAACTGCCACAATACGTCCCCCTTAGGCGCCTTCATCTCCCTGACCTGGTCACCATCCATATAGCCCATGCTGTCGAGCGAATGAAAATCCTGATCCCCACTGTTACGGGTAAATGCCTTTGCATGCAGATCCTTCGTTCGCTGATCCAGCTTTTCCCGGGCTTCGGAAGTAAGAAGGACCACATCCTTCTCCACGATCTTCAGAATTGCCTGTCGCTCTGCCAGCTGTCGTTTGACGGCATCGTCCGAAGGCGTGGCAGCCAGCTTCGTCTCCAGTCCGGCGATCTCTTTCTTCAGCCCTGCGACTGTCTCCGGCAGATGATCCATATAAGCCGGGGAGAACCGCACCTGGTACTGCGTGAACCACTCGAGAGGGTTATCTGTAAAATTGGACAGCCAGGGATCCTCTTCACCCTGGAAGCCCTGGTAGATGCTCAGCTCATTCTGATAGACACGCCAGCTCACGCCCGCATCTTCCAGCCGCTCGGGAAACGTCGTCCAGGACGCTTCCACCCCATAGTCCGTATCCTCATTCCGAACCCTTGCTCTCGCAGACGCCTCACCGCGGATCGTACCTGTCCATAGATGCAGGCGGTTCGGCGTAGTCCCCGTCAGCGACGAAGAGAAATTCTGATCGGCTACAGTAAATGCATCCGCCAGTGAATAATAGAAAGGAAGGTCCCGTCTGTCATAATAGCCCATCGTCAGCGGCATAGCCGCAAAATCTTTATTCCCCGACCGTTTGGCCAGCAGCCACTGGTCACACTTCCCTTCGTTACGCGCGTCCGCCTGGTCAGTCCAGGAATGCGGCAATGACCCCATCCATGTAGCCTTAGTATCCTTGATGTCCAGCCTGAACGGCGCATAGACTTCCCCGTCTGCGTTGGACTGCAACCACACCGGATTGCCCCCAGGCTGGGTAATAGCCCTGGGGTCCCTATACCCCCTGACTCCCTGCAACATTCCATAGCAATGGTCGAATGATCTGTTCTCCTGCATGAGGATAACCACATGCTCTGCGTCAAGCCAGGTGCTGCCCACGCGCGGGTCAATAGCCAGCGCTCTTTGGATCGACGGGGGAAGCGCTCCGGCCAAACCGGTGCCTCCCGCAAGAATGGCCGCCTTTTTGATAAATTCTCTACGATTGTCCATAAGTAATAGATAGATAGAATGAAGACGAGCTGAAAGATAGGATCATTTTGTGGAACAATTTCCACACTCTTTCTACAGCCGCTAAACCACTGGCAATATACCTTTGATCAATTCAATAACCAGTAAAATTATCCGGCATGCTGACAGACGAATTGAAGGAATATACGGAGGACGTGCACCACGCATCGGAAAAGAAGATGATCGTCGCTCTGAAGCAGATCACAACATGCGAAGATTATATACGTATGTTGAACTGGCTATATGGATTCTATGCCCCGATGGAACAGATGATCCGGGAGTACCTGACAAAAGATAATTTCCCCGACATTGACCGGCGGAGCCGCGCCGAATACATTCTGTGGGATATCCGGGAGTCTGGCCTGCCGGTACCCGAGCCGCAGGTCTGCGAATGGCTGCCGGTGATCGACTCCTTTCATAGCGCGCTCGGCGCCATGTATGTCCTCGAAGGCAGCACCCTCGGCGGACGTATCATCGCCGGAATGATCTGCCGTTCGCTGGATTCCACCCAATGTCTCTCCTTCTTTAACGGATATGGCGCCGAGACCGGCCATATGTGGTCGACCTTCAAAACTTACCTCAATCAACCCTTTTCGATAGACGAGCGCCGCGAGATAATTACGGCCGCTGAAGACACTTTCCTAACTTTTAAAAACTGGATCGAAAAACATGAGCTCCAACCCCAATTATGATTCGGAACTCTGCGGTAAAATACCTATTCACCTGATCAACACCGTGCAACCCTATGGAGTCCTGCTCGTGCTGGACAGGGCAACGCTTGCCATTATCCAGGCCAGCGAGAACACGGACCAGATATTTGGCCTGCCCGCCTCCCGGTTGATCGGGACCAGGCTCAACACCCTCCTGTCGGCTCCCACGGCAACGGCGCTTCAGCTGCTGGCCAATGGCAGGAACTCCGACCGGATCCCACAGGTCTGGTCCCTCGGTGACAAAAAATATCCTGCCCTGGTACACATAAAGGAGAACCATATCCTTGCAGAGCTGGAAGTCCAACCCTACGAGGAAGAGCGCCTTCGCTCTTTCGTCAGCATCTACCAGGAGATAAAATATTCCATGACCCTCATCGAAAGCGCGACAACCACGACAGATATCTGCACTACCGCAGCCCGTGAGCTTAAGCGCCTTTCAGGCTTCGATAAGGTCATGATCTATCGCTTCGACCAGGAATGGAACGGCACAGTCATCGCCGAAGAGCTGACCGGCGATATGGAAGCCTATCTCGGCTTTACTTTTCCGGCATCTGACATTCCCAAACAGGCCCGTGAACTGTATCTCCGCAATCCATACCGTTTTATTCCCGACCGCAATTACCAGCCGGTCAGGCTTCACCCGGTCATCAACCCGACGACGCATTCCTTTATCGATCTCTCCGACTGCAACGTCCGGGGCGTAGCCGCTGTCCACCTCGAGTACCTGGCCAATATGGGCGTCGTGGCATCGATGTCGACCCGGATACTCAACAATGACCGGCTCTGGGGACTGATCGCCTGTCACCACAAGACGGCAAGAAGCCTCAGCTTCGAGCTTTGCTCTATCTTTGAGCTGCTATCCAACGTCATCTCGGCCAGGATGCATACGCTTCAGAACAAAGAGAAGCACGACAGCTATACCCGCACCCACCACTCCTATGCCCGTATAATCGAGCAGGTGTTCGAGACCAACGATATCCCCGGGGGACTCCAACAGGGCAACACCACTGTCCTCGACCTTTTCAGAGCCTCCGGCGCCGCTGTCACCCACAACGGGGCGCTGACCACGCAGGGCTCACTCCCGGACAGAGACAGCCTGGACGAGCTGCTGCTGTGGCTGCATACCCGGCGGCTCACACGGCCTTACCAGACGGACCATCTCTCCGGACAGTTCGACCTCGCCGCTCCCTATATGGACACCGCCAGCGGTCTGCTGGTCATTCCTTTTAATCCGTCAAAAGAAGAATATGTCCTGCTGTTCAGACCCGAGGTCAAAAAAGTGATCGACTGGGGCGGAGACCCAGGCGGCAGGATCGTGTTTGAAAAAGACAGCCTCAATTACCACCCCCGGAATTCATTCCAGCTCTGGCGCCAGACCGTAAGCGGAACTTCCCTGCCCTGGGCGGAAGACGAGCTGTCCATTGCAGAAACGCTCAGGAGCTTTTTATATGAGTACAGCAACAAGTAAATACGACCACTATATCGTCGCGATCGGAGCATCAGCAGGCGGCCTCGAGGCCATCCACGAGTTTTTCGACAGCATGCCCAATACACCCAACATCTCGTTCATCATCATCCAGCACCTCTCGCCCGATTACAAAAGCCTCCTGGTCGAACTGGTCGCCCGCCACACCGATATGAAAGTGTTCGAAGCCGAAGATCATCAGGAGATCGAACGGAAATGTATCTACGTGATCCCGAATACCAAGCTGATCACGATCCATAAGAACCAGCTGCGGCTGACTGAAAAGACGAACCTCAAGGTTCCGAATAACGCAGTGGACGTGTTCTTCAACTCCCTCGCGAAGGAAAGGAAGAACAAGGCCATCGCCGTCATCTTGTCGGGAACAGGCACCGACGGCACAAAGGGCACGGAAGCGATAAAGAAGGAAGGTGGCCTCGTGATCGTCCAGGATCCTTCTACTGCCAAGTTCGACGGAATGCCAAACAGCGTCATTGCAGCCGGTAACGCCGATTTTATCCTGCCTCCTTCAGCTATCTGCAATGAGATACTGGATCATATCTCCCCTCCCCCTGCCTATCTCTTTGGCAACGAGAAAAAGGACGAGCAATTCCTAAAGTCGGTCTTCGATCTTATAAAAGGCGAGTCGGGCGTCGAATTTCATTATTATAAGACCCCTACGATCCTCCGCCGCATCAACAGACGGATGATGCAGGGCAATTTCTCTGACCCCGACAAGTACGTCTCCTATCTCCGGGAGAACAAGGAGGAGGTCCAGCAGCTCGGCCAGGATTTCCTGATCGGCGTAACCCGTTTTTTTCGGGATAAGGAGGCCTTCGACCTGCTGCAGGAGAAGGTCATCCCGTCTATCATCGATAACAAGGAGGAGGACGACACAATAAAGGTCTGGGTCACCGCCTGCAGCACGGGAGAAGAGGCTTATACCATCGCAATGGTCATAGACGAAATGCTCGAAAAAAGTCCCAGGAATCTCACCGTTAAAATATTTGCCTCTGATATAGACGCCGAGGCTATCCAGTTCGCGGCAATAGGCGAATACCCCGCCTCGATCGAAAAGGATATCGAGCCCCGTCTGCTTCGCAAGTATTTTACACGCACCGGCAGGACCTATACAATCATCCCCCGCCTGAGAAAACAGATCGTATTCGCACGGCACAATATCATCAAGGACCCTCCCTTTATCCGCAACGACCTGGTCAGCTGCCGAAACATGCTCATCTATATCAGCCCTACCCTCCAACAGCGCATCTTTTCGCTGCTGTTGTTCTCGGCCGGCAAGGACGGATTTATCTTTCTGGGTCCAAGCGAGAACTCCAGCATGATGAAAAAGGACGTCAGGGAAATCAGCGGCCGATGGAAGATCTACCAGAAAACCGCCGAAACAAAACCCAGCTATTATTACCAGCAGGGACTCGCTGAAGGCTATACCACCCGTACAGCCAGAACAGCCAACAACGGCCTGCCGAAAGACACCCGCTCGCAGTCCATCCTCTGGGAAGACTTCAGGCAGGTATTGACCGAAGACATCTCCTTTGTCGCCATTTACCTGGATTCCAATTTCGAGATCCGCGAGACCATCGGTCCCTACGAGAAATTCCTCACCCTTCCCCGCAAACAGCTGCACCTCAACCTGCTCAGAATGGTGCCTTCTGGCGTATCCATCCTGCTCAGCGCTGAGATCCGGAAAGCGGAAAAGGCAAAGGAAAAGGCCCACCTCCGCAATATCCGCTACCTGAAGGACGATAAAATGGTGTCTTTGGAAATATTCATCCGCCCCGGTGGCTTAAACCCCGCTCAGCCCTACACCATGCTCGCCATCCGGGAGACCGCTGCCGAAGAAACCGGCAGCAATGGCAACGGCCATGCCTACCAGCACAACGGCCACGAAGAAGAATACATTCGCGCCCTGGAAGCCGAGCTCAACGAAGCAAAGAACCACCTTCAGCTGGCCATAGAAGACCTCGAGACAACCAACGAGGAGCTTCAGTCTACCAATGAAGAGCTGCTTTCGGCCAATGAAGAGCTGCAGAGCTCCAACGAAGAGCTGCAGTCCCTCAACGAAGAGCTGATCACCCTCAACACCGAACACCAGCTGAAGATCAAAGAGCTGTTAGAGCTGAACGACGACCTCAACAACTATTTCAGAAGTACGGACATCGCCCAGGTGTTCCTCGACAACAAGCTCCGCATCCGGAAGTTCAACCCGGCGTCATCCAAAATGATCAATTTCATCGATTCGGACACCGGCCGGCCCCTGACCCACATCTCGAACAATATCCGTTCGGAGACCCTGCTCAACGACGCACAGACCGTCCTGAAAACAGGCAGACCCTTCGAAAAAGAGATACAGCTGGTCGGAGGAAAAAATCTTCTGATGCGTATCATGCCCTATCTTACCCACGACGGCAAGAACGACGGAGTGATCATCGCATTCATTGACATCACCGCAATTACGGACCTCAACAATATCATCCGGGGTGTATTCAATTCCAGCCCCAGCGCCATCTTCGCCTTCCAGGCCAGACGGGACGCAGCAGGCCACATCATCGATTTCGCGCTGCTTTCGTCCAACTACGCCGCCAACGCCATGGTCCACCGGTCGAATGAGGACCTGAAAGGGGTTTCCCTGAAACACCAGATGCCCCTGCTGCTGACAAACGACCTCCTCAAAAGATATGTGGAGGTGGTCAACGGAGAGAACAGCTACCACAGCTTTATCCAGATCAAAGAGGATAATAAATGGTATGAGGTTACCATTGTAAAGATGATGGACGGCTTCGTGGCCACTTTTACAAACATCACCGAGCGCAAACTGGCAGAAGAGCGGCTGCGCTCCAACTATATGGAGCTGGTCTCCGCCCGGGAAACGCTCCGCAGGCTGAATACCGACCTGGAGGACAAGGTGGTCGAACGAACCCGCGCGCTGGCCATCAGCGAAGAGAGGTTTCGGCTCGTGTCCCGTGTCACCAACGACGCGCTCTGGGACTGGGACTTCGTGAACAATATAGTGTGGTGGAGCGACACGTTCTTCAACCGTTTTTGCCAGGGTACCCCGGGGCAGCCGCTGGACCGCAACGGGTGGCTCCTTAAAGTGCATCCCGACGACCGCGCCGCGACAGAGGACAGCATCTATGCAGCCATCAATAGTCACCAGACCCAATGGACCCGCGAATACCGTTTTTACAAGGAGGACGGCAGCTATGCACATATCCTCGACCGCGCCTATATCCTGCATGACGCCAATAGCACGCCCTATCGCATGCTTGGTTCTATGCTCGACATCACCGACATGAAAAAAGCCACCGAAGAGATAGCACGCGCCAGGCAGGTGCTGGAAGAAAAGGTGGCCGAACGCACAGCCCAGCTGCAACACCTGAACGAAGCCCTCGAGACCAGCAACCACGAGCTCCAGCAGTTTGCCTCCATCGCATCCCATGACCTGCAGGAACCCCTGAGAAAGATCCATATGTTCGCCATGGCCATTCGGGAAAGATATGATGGACTGATGCCCGAGGATATCAGGACCTATTTCAACAAGATCGTCCGCTCAACCGACCGTATGCGTGCGCTGATCGTCGATATACTCAACTTCTCCCGGCTCTCCGCAGAGGTCTCCTTCTTCAGGCGAACAGACCTCAAAGTCGTTTTCGCAGAAATAGTGGATGATTTTGAGGTGAGCATACGGGAGAAAAATGCAGTGCTCACCGCAGGCGACCTGCCGGAGATCGATGTCCTTCCGGGACAGTTCCGTCAGGTCCTCCACAATCTGATCAGCAATGCCCTGAAGTTCACCAGGCCCGGCGTCCCGCCAGCCATACGGCTGGAAGCCGAATGCATACGCAGCAGGGATTTCAACAGCGAACCCGACCCGGACGGCAGCTACTATCGCTTTTCCCTGACCGACAACGGCATCGGCTTTGAAGAAAAATTCGCAGAAGACGTCTTCAAACTTTTTCAGCGACTGCATTCCAAAGACCGTTTTGAAGGCACGGGCATAGGTCTTGCAATAACAAAGAAGATTATCGAGCGGCACAACGGCATTATCACCGTCCACAGCAAAGAAGGCCAGGGGACGACTTTTGAATGGATATTACCAAAAAAACATTGATTCTCTCGAGCCGCCGGCGGCGGCACACACTAAATTCCGGTTATGTTGAAGTACAAAAAAATCCTGCTGGTAGACGACGATGCTGACGATCGTCAGATCTTCGAAGAGTTGCTCCATGAAATAGACGACGAGACGACCGTCGAGAACGCCGAGAATGGTCTTGAAATGGTAGCCATGCTGAACAACCGGCCAGATGACGACCTTCCCGGTCTGATCATCCTCGACCAGAATATGCCCAGGATGACAGGAAAAGAAAGCCTGGTCTTTCTGAAGGCGCATCCCCGGTTTAGAAATATCCCGACGATCGTCTACTCCACTTACCAGGTAAGAGACTTTTACCGCGAATGCCTCGACCTCGGTGCCCAGGACGTGGTAGCCAAGCCGGATACGATGCAGGCCTATAGGGAAATGATCGAGCAGTTTTTGGTTACTCACTAGCTATTCCACATACCCTCACCTTACCTCCTATTCCACACCCCCGACCACCATCGGGATTGTATATATTCCCGTAGATGCCGTAATAAACAATGTTTTCCTGTCGGCACCCCCAAAACACAAATTCCCCACCCACTTCTCCGGAACAGGTATATACGCCACTTTCCGGCCGGATGCATTGAATACCGTAACCCCATTACCCGTCAGGTATACATTCCCCTTCTCATCAAGCGTCATCCCATCGGATCCCTTGCTGCAGAATAATTCCCTGCCCGACAAACGGCCGCCGGCGCCAATCTCGTACTTATAGGTTTTCCCCGCACCAAGGTCAGAAACATAGAGATAACGTCCATCCGGCGTGCCCACGATGCCGTTAGGCTGCTTCAGACCATCAGCCGCCAGCACCGCCTGCGATGCCCCCGGAGCCAGGTAATATACGTTCTGCGCATCCAGGTCCGGCTTTGTCCTCGTCCAGTAATCCCGCTGATAGTAGGGATCGGTAAACCAGATACCTCCGCGCGGGTCGATCCAAAGATCGTTGGGGCCGTTGAATCGCCTTCCTCCCAGGTCCTTCACCAAAACCTTTACTTTCTTATTCATATCGATCGCCCATAGCTGATCATTCTCGTCTGCGCAGGCGATGAGCCGGCCTTTCCGGTCGAAATACATCCCGTTCGAACGACCCGTGCTGTCCATGAACAGGACCAGCTGCCCGTCCAACCGGTATTCCCATATTTTGTTGTTGGGCTGATCCGTAAAAAAGATATTCCCCTTCTTGTCGACTGCCGCCCCTTCAGTAAAAGAGAATTGCCCCGGAACTTGCTTCAGGGGCCCCGCCACTACACCCGCAGAATCAAAAGCCTGTTGCTGCTGTTGCGCCACCGCGCGGCCGCCCGTCAATACCCCCGCTGCCACCGTCACTATCCACAAAAATTGTTTCATAGTCCAAATTTTCAGCAATATACGTTCTCCATCCCCACTATCATCTATATTACGGGATTCCGGGTTCCAACGCGTCGATCACCAGGTCAACAAGGTCCAATAGCTGGTACCGCCATTCCCGCTCGAGGGAAAAGAAAAGGATAAGTCCGAGCAATACGTTTTCCATAATACAACAGTTTTGTTCTAATTGGACAGTGAAAATAAACAATATCGTCCTAATATGTAGCAAATTTGTCGTATATTTTTTATAAATTACAGCAAAATTGGTGCAATGGGTTTATCGGCGTCCTCCATAATGCCTTTATTATCAAAGTGGGAAGAGTATCTCAACCTGTTTCCCGACGGAGACCTCACCGGCTTTGCCCATTGGGTACTCGCAGAAGCCACCCCCTCACCAGCCGCAGCACCCGAGCCTGTCACAGCCACTTCACCTATCTCACCGGCGTCCCCCTCCGCCTCCACGTCACCCCCATCCTCCCCCTCACCCGAATCTCCCACCAACCTCGATACCACAGCACAAAGCCTCCTCCTCATCAGCAGGCTCCACCGCATCATGCAGTTTCGCTCAAAACCCATCGTCAAATACCTCGGCTTTACCAAACCCCAGGAGTTTTCCATACTCGTCCAGACGGCCATTATGAACAACCCCAACAAAAAGCAGCTCTGCCAGGAGATGCTCATCGAAGGGTCCACCGGCGTTGAGATCACCAGGCGGCTGACGGCAAAAGGCTTCCTCAAAGAGAAACCCGATGTCAACGACAGACGCTCCGCCCTCCTCAGCCTCACGGAAAAAGGCAAACAAACACTCCTGCAGGGTTACACGAAGCTCTCCCCTATCCATACCGGATTCCTGGCGACGCTGAACGAAGCGGAAAAACAGCAGCTCGTATCCATGCTTGCCCGCCTGAATGAATACCATACACGTCAGCTGCCCCCACTATCTTAACCGGCAGCCCTCGTCATCCCAGTTACCCTAACCAACCACCCCCGTTATCTTAATTTTATCAATTGACCGATCAGGCCCGTTATCCTTTCTTCCGCTTATATTTGATAGACAAACCCCATCTATGGTCTGGTACGAAAACGAAGTCCAGCGGCTTGAAAAAGAAAGGACGTCATTGACCTACGATCCTAAACTGCTTTTCTATGGCAGCTCCTCCATCAGGCTGTGGGAAAATCTGTATGAGGACTTTGCCCCCTACCAGCCCGTCAACCTCGGCTTTGGCGGTTCGACGCTGGCCGCATGCGACTGGTTCTTCGACCGGCTCCTGTCTCCCTTCCACCCTTCCTCCATCATCGTCTATGCCGGAGACAACGACCTGGGCGACGGACGCCACCCCGAAGAGGTATTCATCTTCTTTCAGCAGCTGGTCACCCGCACCCGCCAGCGCTTTGGCAACATCCCGCTGGCCTTTATTTCCATAAAACCAAGCATTACCCGCTGGAATATCGTCGACAGCATCCGCTACACGAACAGAATTATTGAAGAAGAGATCAACAAGCAGGGCAACAATCTGCACTTTATAAATGTCTATAATAGGATGACCGATAATTCCGGTTACCCTAAACGGGAATTTCTGGACCCCGATGGATTGCACATCAACGCGAAAGGCTATGCTTTATGGAAAGAGATACTCTTGCAATACCTATCCGCCCGGACGCCATGAGAAGAGAATATCATAAATGGTTCAGCCCCTCTTTGGGACGAGAAATGGAGCTGCTGGTCTTTGGCCACGCCGGCGATCCCATCCTTTTCTTCCCCACCCGAACAGCCCGTTTCTTCGACTATGAGGACTGGCACGTGATCGAAGCCCTCCGAAGAAAGATCGAATCAGGCGCTATCCAGGTCTGGTGCGTCGACAGCGTAGACAAAGAAAGTTTTTACTCCAAACAGCTTCACCCGGCAGAACGCATCCTGCGATATCTGCAATACGAAAAATACATCCTGCTCGAAGTTCTCGACCACATTCAAAAATCCAACCCCCATCCGACCATCGTAGCCGCTGGCTGCAGCCTCGGAGCATACCATGCCGCCAACCTCGCCTTCAAGCACCCCACGCTGTTCCATAAAATGGTTGGTCTCAGCGGCCGCTACGACCTCACCAGCTCGATGGAACACTTCGATGACCTCTTCGAAGGCTACCGCGATGAGAATATTTATTATAACATGCCCAGCCAGTTCATCCCCAACGTGAACGACCCCATCCTGATACAGCAGCTAAAAGCACTGGAGATAGTCTTTGTAGTAGGCGAGAAGGACGTGTTTATCGACAACAACCGCGCCATCAGCAACGCCCTCTGGGAAAAAGGTATCTGGAACGCCCTGCACCTCTGGGACGGGGAATCCCACAAGGCCCGGTACTGGCGACATATGGTGCAGCTATACTTCTGATCCCTGCCATCCCCCATTACACCTGAAATATCTGTATATAATTACCACAGCCATCCGCGAACAATGCTATCGTCGAGGGTCCCATTGGCGTAGGCGGCATCTTAAAAACCACTCCCAGACCCTGCAGCCGCAGATACTCCGCCTGTATATCCTCCACCTGGAACATGGTAAAAGGTATGCCCGCATCGAACAGGGCCTTCTGAAATACCCGGGCCGGCTCAAAGCCCATCGGCTCGAGCAATAATTCGGTTCCATCCGGCTCCTTTGGCCCGACCACAGTAAGCCACGAATGCTCCCCCATCGGGATATCCCGCTTCTTGATAAAACCCAGCACCTCCGTATAGAACCGGAGTGCTTTTTTCTGGTCATCGACCATGACCGTTGTTATTGCTATTCTCATAGCCCGAAGCTATCAAACTTTTCCCGCCACCCCCGTCTCTAAAATTGCTTTTTTCAGCATCGACGGCGTCCGCCCCCAGTATCGCTTGAAGAGCCCTTTAAAGGACGAGATGCTGTCGAATCCCACAGCCCCGCATACCTGAGAGACTGGCAGCCCCTCCGCAAGCAGCCGCCTGGCTTCTCGCAGACGCACAGCCGTCAGGTACTGATGGGGCGTCATCCCATAGTGTAGCTTGAATAATCGGAGAAAATGAAACTTCGAAAGAAAGGCGTTCCCGGCTATGGACGAGAGACCTACCGGTCCCTGAAAATTCCGGTCAATGTATTCCTTTGCCTGTATGATGCGCCGGGTCAGCTCGGGCCTGGGATACATCAGGGCGTGCAGTCTCCTTACTTCCTGCTCATAAAATGTCATGACCGTTAATTTACCATCACCTCCAATTTTTTCTGGACCAGCAGCCCATGGTCAGGGGGTTTAAGGTCCATAATACTACTTCTTACTTACCTCTACCTGCCAGTCGCCGCCACTGCCGATCTTGTTGACCGCGGCAAAATCGCCCTGGTTCAGCGCAAACGACACCTGCAGCAGGCTGTTCAGATAAGCGAGCGGCTTGCCCTGCGGCACTGCACCAAACGTCGATGCATAGGGCATTTCACCTTTGTAGACTTCCTTTCCCTGGTGGAGGATGCGCACCCGCACCATTTCGCCGAAAGAGATATGCAGCTGCTGGAACAGCTCACCCGGTATATTCGTCCATACATTCCCGTATTGCACATCCAGCACAGGAATGGTTCCCGCGATAGCCGTGCCCTTCAGCTCTGCCTTCTGATAGGGTATGGAAACAACCTCCTGTTTGGGCAGCAGGGGTCCGACCTGCTCAAAGCTGATCACTCCCGCCGCGAGACGGGCGCCGGTATAAGAGTATACGTCCCGGCCATGAAAGGTATAGGACTTGCGCGATTCCGGCCGCCTGTTTATCGATTCGTCGATCTCCCTGATCGCGTCTATCCCCAACGATTCGGCGATCAGTGTCAACGTCCCGTTGTCCGGCGTCACGATGAATACACCGGTTTTTGTTTTGAGCACGACCGACTTCCTGGCCGTCCCCACACCGGGATCTACAACGGAGACGAATACTGTCCCGGTAGGCCAGTAGGGCACGGTCTGCTGCAGCCGGTAAGCCGCCGCCCAGATATCATAAGCCGGTATCTCATGCGTGAGATCGAAGAGTTTCAGGTCGGGCGCGACGCCCATCGCCACACCCTTCATCTCCGAGACAGCCCCGTCCTTCAGGCCAAAATCGGTCTGGTATACGACGATCTTGTTTTGCGACCGTCCACACAGTCCCAATACCAATAATCCAGAAATAGCGACAGCCTTTTTTAGCCTTACTTTCATCATAGGTTAAATGTTTTATCTTTATCACTATCGTCCCGGCGTCCTGCCGGATCATCCAATAATTGAAAATATGAAAAAAATTACACCCTTTCACGTCGCCGTCCCGGTATATGATCTTCAGGAAGCCAGAAACTTCTACCGGGAGGTGCTCGGTTGCGAAGAGGGCCGTAGCTCAGACGCCTGGGTGGACTTTGATCTGTATGGCCATCAGTTCGTCATTCACCTGAAGCCGCGGCCCGCCAATACCGAAGGCCTTCACTCCAATCCCGTCGATGGTCACGATGTACCCGTCCCCCACTATGGCGTGGTCCTCGAGTGGGACCAGTGGCATGACCTGGAACAGCGCCTCAAAGAGCGCAGGACCCGTTTCGTCATCGAACCATATATCCGTTTTAAGGGTCTGCCCGGTGAACAGGCTACTATGTTCTTTTTGGATCCTTCCGGAAACGCCCTCGAATTCAAGGCCTTCCAGGACATCAGCCAATTGTTCGCGAAATAGAAATATCCCTTGGCTCAAATATAACCATCATGAAAAAGACTCCATTAACCATTCTTGGCGTGGTCTGCCTTCTCGCCACGACGGCAAAAGCACAGATCAACGCTGCCCTCTTCCGCTATCCCGACGTGTCTGCCACGCAGATCGTCTTCACCTATGCTAACGACCTCTGGGTCGTGCCAAAAGAAGGCGGTAAGGCTATCCACCTCAGCTCGCCCGCCGGCGTAGAGGTCTTCCCCAAGTTTTCGCCCGACGGCAATACCATCGCCTTCACCGCGAACTACGACGGCAATAATTCGATCTATACCTTGCCTTCAATGGGCGGCATTCCCACCCGAATCACCTGGTATAGCGGCGGCGAAAGGGTCGTAGACTGGTACCCCGACGGCAAACGCCTGCTTTTTGCATCGGGACGTCAGAGCGGCCGCGAACGCTTCAACCGTTTCTTCTCCATCGGAGTGGCGGGCGGACCCGTGGAAACCCTGCCCATGCCCTACGCGGAGTATGGTTCGCTGTCCCCCGACGGGACACAGCTGGCTTTCACCTATACCTCACAGATAGGCCGCAACTGGAAACGCTACCGCGGCGGCTGGGCCGGCAAGATCCACCTCTTCCACCTCAACGGTTATGCCGATGAGAACATCTCCGCCGGCACCGACGCCGACGAAGAGCTCCCCATGTGGCACGGCAACAGCGTCTATTTCCTCTCCGACCGTGGCGACGAGAAGAGAATGAACTTATGGCAATACGATATCCCATCCAAAAAATTCACCCAGCTCACCCACTTTGCGGATTATGACGTGCACTTTCCCTCCCTCGGACCCGATGACATCGTCTTCGAACAGGGAGGTTCCCTTTATCTGCTGGCACTGGGCACGGGCCAGTACAAACAGGTGCCCGTCCAGGTGGTGAGCGACGAGTCGGCGCTGCGACCCAGCCTCCAGCCTACGGAAAAGCTTATCTACAATGCATTCATTGGTCCCGACGGGAAACAGGCGCTGTTCGAGGCCCGCGGCGATCTCTATGCAGTACCGGCAGAGGACGGACCTGTGATCGACCTTACGCAGAGCAGCGGCACTGCCGAACGGTTCCCTGCCTGGTCACCGGACGGCCGATATATCGCCTATTGGTCCGATCGTAGCGGCGAATACGAGCTCACCCTCCGCGAGGCGGGGAAGAACAGCCCGGAAAAGAAGCTCACCTCCTATGGTCCGGGGTTCCGCTACAATCTTTACTGGTCCCCCGACAGCAAGAAGATCGCCTTTATCGACAAGGCAATGAAGGTCTATATCTATGACCGCAGCACCGACCAGACCACACTGGTCGACCACGGCAGCTATATGACCGACGGTCCCTTGCAGGCATTCAAGGCGAGCTGGTCTCCCGATAGCCGCTGGCTGACCTATGACCGCGACCTTCCCAATACTCACAGTGCTGTATTTATCTACGACTATCCCGGCAAGCAGCTGCACCAGGTCACGTCTCCGTTCTACAACAGCAGCAGCCCGGTCTTCGATCCGTCGGGCAAATATCTCTTCGTGGCTACCAACCAATCCTTTGAGCCGCTGTACAGCGACCTCGATAATACCTTCATCTATCCTAATTCTACAAGACTCGCAGCGATCGTCCTGCAAAAGACTACGCCATCGCCGCTATATCCCAGGAATGATACGGTAGCAATAAAAAAAGAAGAAGAGACCACCGCAGCCGCGGACAAGAAACCAAAACCGCCGGTCGTCGCTCCGGCATCGAAGCCTTCCGCGCCCGAGGTTAAGATCGATTTCGACGGACTGGAGAGCCGGTTGATCATACTACCCGGCGAACCTGGCAACTATAACAATCTTCAGGCGGCCGAGGGTAAGCTGCTCTATATGCAGCAGCCCAATACGGGCTCAGGCTCAAAGGCCCAGGCCCTCCGGTTCTTCGACCTCGACAAGCGGAAGACAAAGACGATCCTCGAAGACATAGGTGGCTACCAGCTGGCAGCAGACGGCAAACACCTGCTCGTCGAAAAGGATCATGGTTATTTCATCGTCGCTGCGGACGAAGGCCAGAAGATGGAAAAGAAGCTGCGTACTTCCGAGATGCAGCAATGGGTGATGCCCCGCGATGAGTGGCGCCAGATATATACCGACGCTTGGCGGCTCGAACGGGATTATTTCTATGATCCGAATATGCACGGCGTCGACTGGGCAAAAATTCGCACGCAATACGGGAAGCTCATCGACGAAGCCTCCACTCGTGAGGAAGTAGATTTTATCATCGGGGAAATGATCGGTGAACTCAACTCTTCGCATACCTATCACGGCGGGGGTGCGCTCGAAGAGACCAAACGCGCTTCGGTTGGCTATCTCGGCGTCGACTGGACTCCCGAAGGAGAGTATTACAAGATAAAGAAGATCATCCGCGGCGCATCCTGGGATGCAGAGGTCCGCTCGCCGCTGGACCTGCCCGGCGTCCCTGTAAAAGAAGGCGACTATATCCTCGCAGTGAATGGCATTCCGCTGACTACAAAGACGGATGTCTTCGCACCTTTCCTGAATCTCGCCGGCAAGTCCGTCGAGCTGACCTACAACAGTAGCGCCGGCTTCAGCGGCGCAAGGACGGTCATTGTCCAGCTGCTGCCCACGGAGTTTCGTCTGCGCAACCTGGCCTGGATAGAAGAGAAGAGACAGCGGGTAGAAGCCGCTACCAACGGACAGGTGGGTTATATCCATGTACCCAGTACGGGTATCGACGGACAGAACGAGCTGATCCGCCAGTTTTCAGGGCAGCTCGAGAAGAAGGCGCTGATCATCGACGAACGTTTCAATAACGGCGGCCAGATACCGGATAGATTCATCGAGATGCTCAATCGTAAACCGCTGGCCTTCTGGGCCACCCGCGACGGCACCACCTTCCAGTCTCCGCCGGCAGGCAATTTCGGAGCCAAGGTCATGCTGATCAATGGATGGAGCGGCTCCGGCGGCGACGCCTTCCCCGACTATTTCCGTAAAGCCGGCCTTGGCCCCCTCATCGGGACACGCACCTGGGGCGGCCTCATCGGTATCAGCGGGGCGCCCGGCCTCATCGATGGAGGAAATGTCACCGTGCCCACTTTTCGTATGCTCAACCCCGATGGTACCTGGTTCAAGGAAGGACACGGCGTCGACCCCGATATCCTTGTTCCCGAAGACCTGACCCAGGGCTCGCAAGGCAAGGATAACCAGCTCGAACGCGCCATCAGCGAAGTAACCGAATTAATGAAGAAAGGCTTCACAGCGCCCGGCCGCCCCTCGGCCGAATCCCGCTAACGGCTTCCGCGCCCGCATCCCCGGCGAAGCCGGGGCATGCGGGCGCCCCAACGATGTCCGCCATCGTCAGATGGCGGACATCCTCTTCTTCTGCAACCACGAAGTAAACAATGTATAAAAAACCGCCATAATAATGGCCCCCTTAAACATCCCCGTAAAACCCCACGCGGCCAACCCACCTATCACCCCAAGAAACATCACCAAAAACGGCAGCTTCCCCCCACTCTTCGCAATCAGCACCGGCTTTAAAAAACCATCCACCAACAACAATCCTACCCCATAGATGATCAAAAAAACCGTCATCGCCGTATGCCCCTGCATCGCCGCCCAGATCACCAGCGGCACCCAGACCACCAATGGCCCCACCTGTATCAGCACCAGGAAGAACACCGCCCCGGCCAGCACCAGCGAAAAGGAGACCCCCGCAATGGCCAGCCCGATCCACGCCAGTATAGACGCAATAAAAGCCGTCCCCATCATGCCGATAGAGACGCCCCGGATGGCTTGTGTTGTAGCCGCCAGCAGCGTCAGGCCATCCCTCCGCCCCAGCAGGTGAGCGACTGTCGCCTTTATCGGCTGTAATATCTTATCCCTTGAGACCAGGAAGAACGCAGAGATAACAATGCCTACTACTACCTGCAGAATGGTGCTGATCATCCCCAGACCACTGGCCAGCGCATGACGCAGCAACATCCGGACCTGCTCTTCATGATGAGTTATCGTATCCCGGGGGCTATCCTGCAGCTGCTGCCAGAAGGCCTGGATATCCGAACCGACGATCGGAAGCCTCACGACCCAGCCCGGCAGGGGCGGCAGACCGCTGGCCCTGATACGGCCGATCCAATCGATGGCCTCCCGGATATGATTCCTCACAGCCCCAACGATTATAATGACGGGCAGCGCAACGATCGCAACGAGCAGAATAGAATAGATGACGGCCGCCAGCTTGCGGCGGTTGCCGATGAGACGGACCAATCGCTCAAATATATCCGAAAAAGAAACTGAAAAGATCAGCGCAAAAGTCAGGACCCCAAAGAAGACCTTGACCACATCATACAAAGCCAGCATCAGACTCAACAACAACAGCAGCACCAGAATGGTCTCGATAATACTACGGGAGTTGTTTTGCATAGATTTGCTCATAATACAGTGCTTGCAGCTAAAGTTAATATAAATCTCACTGCAAACATAAACCCCGCGCCATAGGACACCATCCACCGGCTGAGCCCCTACTCCGATCGCAGGCTCTTCACGGGATTGGCCAGCGCCGCCTTTATCGCCTGTAGACTCACCGTTGCCAGCGCGATCGATAACGCCAGGGCAGCTGCCAGCGCAAAAACTTCCCAGCCGATGCTGATCCGATAGGCAAAGTCCTGGAGCCAGCTATGCATCGCCCACCAGGACAACGGGAAGGCCAGTATCGCAGCCACGAGCACCAGCCGTAAAAAATCCTTTGACAGCAGGGTGACGATCCCGCTCACGCTCGCCCCCAGTACCTTCCGGATACCGATCTCCCTCGTCCGCTGCTCCGCCGCATAGGCCGCCAGACCGAAGAGACCCAAACAGGCGATAAATATAGCCAGCAGAGAGAACGACAGAGATATCCCTCCCATCCGCTGCTCGGCCTTGTAAATAGAATTGAACTGGTCGTCCATAAAGACATAGCTGAACTCCTGTCCGTTTGCTACCTTCTGCCATTCTCTTTCCGCCTGCTTCACTACACGCGAAAGATCGCCACCCGCACCAAGCCGCAAGGCTATGCTTCCCCTGTCGTTATGCAGGAACAGTCCAACCGGCGTCACCACCTGCCGCAGCGAGTTGAAATTAAAATCCTTAACGACCCCTACCACGTGAAATTCGATCTGCTTCTTGCTCGTCGCGCTCTCCAGCTCATAAAGTTTGCGGCCTATCACGTCTCCGCCACCCATCAGCTGGACGGCCGCCTGGTTGACGATCACCCCGTTGGAATCGGTTAGAAAATCCTTCGAAAAATTCCTTCCCGCCGCCATCTGCATTCCGAGAACCGGGATATAGCTCTCGTCGACGTTCCAGTCCTGCATGGATATGGCCTTCTTCGGATCCAGATCGGGCGTGAAGAAAAAAGCATCGTCATTGCGCGAGTCTGCCGTAGGTAGAAAACCCGTCATGGTCACGCCCCTCACACCAGGTAGCTTCAGCAGATTTTCCTTATAGGCCCTGACCTTGTCACCCAGCGTATAGGAATTATTGATGATCAGCACCTGCTCCCGGTTGAAGCCAAGCGACCGCTCGCGGATATACCCCAGCTGCCGGTAAATAACCGCAGTGCCTACGATAAGAAAGATCGAGATACCGAACTGAAAGACGACCAGCGAGTTTCTCAGCCAGCTGGTCTTGAAACCCGAAGCCACATTCCCCTTCAATACCGCGATAGGCCGGAATGCCGACAAAAAGAACGCCGGATAGCTGCCGGCAAGAATGCCAACTACCACCACCAGCACGAGTATCGATGGCGCCAGCCAGGGCCGGGAGAAGAGACCGATCGACATGTGCTTCCCGGCAAGATTGTTGAAAACAGGCAGCAACGCCCACGCAAGTCCCAGCGCAAGCAGCATGGAAACAAGACTGATCAGCAGGGACTCCATCATGAACTGCCAGACAAGATGGCCGCGCAGAGAGCCCAGCACCTTCCGGACACCCACTTCTTTGGCCCGGTTGGCCGAACGCGCGGTCGAAAGATTCATAAAATTGACACAGGCGATTAGCAGGATGAACAGCGCTATCGCGGAGAAAATATAAACATACTGCACATTCCCGTTGGCGCCAAGCTCGGACGTCTTATTACTGTGCAGGTGGATCGATGTCAGTGGGGTCAGCGAAAAGCCTACGAAGTTGCCGCTTTTGAAGAAATCATCCAGGGAGGTATTTACAACGCTCATCAACAGCGGTCCAACATATTTGCGGACCATCCCCGGAAATTTCGCTTCCAGTCTCTTTGGATCGGCTCCCTTCCGAAGCAGGATATAGGTATTGAAATTATTGCTGACCCACTCCGTCGTGCTCTTCGCCTCGTTCGATTCGGAAAGGCTTACAAAAATATCGAACCGGAAATGCGACTGCTCCGGCATATCCCGGATAACGGCCGTCACTTTATAGGGTATGCTGTCATTGACGATCAGATTTCGTCCAACCGCTGGCCCGTCCCCAAAGTATTTTTTGGCTATCTTTTCACTAATGACGACAGTGCGCGGTTCCACCAGCGCCGTATGCGGGTCGCCGGCCAGCACAGGCAGCGTGAATACATCGAACAGCGTGGAATCCGCATGGATAACCGCATCTTCGCGGATATTCTGATTCCCTTTCTTCACGGTTAGCCCCCCGTACATCCGGAAACGCGTTTCCTTCTCGACCTCGGGAAAATCCCGCAGCATAGCAGGCCCAGCCGGCGCCGGTACCGTCGCCAAAATGAAATGGTTCCCTCCGAACTTGATGTCCCCATCCAGCCGGTAGATACGGTCGGCATTCTTATTGTACTTGTCGTATCCCAGCTCGTCCATCACAAAGATGAGGATCAGCAGGCAGGTCGAAAGTCCAATGGCCAGGCCGACAATATTGATGGCGGAAAAACCCTTGTTCTTCCACAGGTTGCGGAGCGCAGTCTTGAAGTAGTTGGAAAACATAGTTGAAGGTTATCCCGCTTGGACGACGATCCCCCGAAAAATGTTACACCCCCGCCAGGAAAATTATCTCCACGCGCGAAGTCCCATCTACCATCAACCCTGGATCCGGCCACTGACGTCTACCTCCCCGGTACCGGCACTACGGGTAAACTCTCATTACCACTCTCATTAACACTCTGTACAGCAAAGAAGTAATTGTCCTTGGAATAGGGTAGCTTCACCTCCGTCGACGGAGTAAATATCTTCTTCTGCCAGACTGCGCTGGTGGTCTCCCGCATCAGGATATAATACCCTTTTGTCTTCCCGTATGCCGGCGCCTTCCAGCTGAGCTGTGTCCCGTTGGTCAGGTTGCGCACTTCCACATGTACTTCCTGCGGCATCCCGGGCGCCTTCGCCAGGTTACCCAGATTCGCCAGGTTCATGGCCGTATTCTTTCGCAGGTATTCAAAGTCCATAAATTCCGCCAGATCGCCATAAACGACCCCATTCTCCGTCCGGACATCCTGGTGCTGGTGGTTGTAATTCTCATTCATCTCTGTGATCCGCACCGCCGGGTAACCGTTCTCCACATAGGGCGAATGATCCCCCCCGCGAAGGAATCTGTCATTGCGGTATACCATCACGACTTCCAGATTGTCCACATACCGCTCCCCTACCTCCTTCACGTACCTCGCCAGCTGCCGGGCCGCGCCGTCGTTCTCCAACCCCAGCTGCCTGATCTGTTTGGCCTGCTTGTCCAGGTCGTAAGCCGGCAGCCCTTCGCTGAACACCCTGACCCTCGTATTGTCGATGATATTGGTCTCATTGCTGTTGTTGCTCCCCATAATGTCGTTATTGAGCACGGCCTCAATGTTCCAGTTCTGTGTCCTGGCCTTCTTCGCCATATATCCCGAGCCCAGCAAGCCCTGCTCTTCGCCGCTGACCGTAACAAATATGATCGTAGCGGGAAAAGAGTGCCGGCTCATCACCCGCGCACACTCGAGGACTGCCGCGCTCCCGCTGCCATCGTCATTGGCGCCCGGTGCGTCCGCCGTCCCATCCATTACGTCCGTACGCCGGCTGTCCAGGTGACCACTGATAATAAAGATCCGGTTGTCGTTGGGGTCTGTCCCTTTCAGGGTGGCCACGGTATTGCCCAGATTGATCGGCGCCTTTACCCGCCGGCCATCCGCCGCATAGGTCGTGGTATCCACATATGCCGTCAGTCGCCCACCGGAGGTGGCTGCGAACTGGTTGAACTTCGACAGCACCCATTCCCTGGCGGCTCCGATTCCCCGGCGACGGTCGCTGACCGGGCTCACGGTGCTGCGCGTCCCAAATGCTACCATCGACTTTATATAAGAATGAAGAGAATCCGCATTCACCTCTTTTATCATATCTGAGATCTCCGGATCCCTTAAGACGGTCACCTGTGCATGTCCGATATAAGAGCTAGTGAATGCCAGGATCATAAGAATATATTTCCTCATATGTGCAGTAGCCCCCGGGTTTGATCGGGGGCTACACAAATATAATATCTCCGTCTTTTTATCTGAAACTCAAATGTACGCTGCCGCCATTTCCATCAACCTTCACCGGGATACCGCCGCCATTCAGGTGCCCGCTGATACGGTGCTTGTCCACATCTCCCTGGAAGTTAGACATGGCCGTGGAATGCACCTGGTCACCCGAGATATTCAGGTCCATGCCCTTGTCCTTTGGAAGCTCGAGGGTGATGTTGCCACCGGAGTTGGAAAGGTCGACAAATTTCGCGGGGTTGATGATAACATGAATATTTCCGCCGCTGGTCGAAGCCGCCAGGCTACCGGTCATATTGTCGAAATCGATATTGCCGCCTGAAGTACGGGCCTGCAGCTCACCTGAGACATTCGACCCACCGACATGGCCACCGGAGGTCTCAGCCTTGATATTGCCTTTGATGTCACTAAGATCGAGATTACCCCCGGATGTAACGAGACGAATCGTGCCTTCACAGTGTTCAGCGTTCATGTTGCCGCCGCTGGTCACCAGGTCGATATTATCTTTTGAATTGGCGATCGAGACATTCCCGCCCGAGGTCTTGCCGGTGATCTTGCCGCTGAGATTGGCGATAGTCAGATTGCCGCCGCTGGTCTTGAAATCCTCATTCCCCGAAAGCCCTTTCAGATCGATGTTTCCACCGCTGGTCTTCAGCGAAGAGCTCACTGCCGAAGGTGTATGGATCACAAAAGAAATGGACAGGGTCCTGTTCCAGTTGATATCGTGTACCTTATGTTTGGCGATCGCCTTCAGTACGCCACCTTCAAGCCCTACTGTCAGATCGAACTGTTCGTTCAGCCGCTGTTGTATCTCTTCCCTGGATATGTCGTGGCCGTTGTTTGACTTTATATATACTTCGATGCGGGCCTCTCCCGGATCTGCCGACACTGAAATATTCCCGCCGGAGGTCTCCGCCTGCAGCTGGTGCACCGCATCCCGGGAGAAAGATTTCTGCATATACGGGGTGCCGGTCTGCGCATGTAGGATAAAGGGCAGACTGCAAGCAAACGCGATAAGAATACGCTTCATATAGTAGATGTTTTTGTTAAAGTCGCCGCAGCACGAACAATGTTGCACGCGACCGACAACTACGACGTCCCGGCCAGATAAAAAGTTACACCCGGCTTTGTTTCAAATTCTAATATATATTCCTTTCCATCCTTCTTCGAACGCAGCTCATTCATTATCAAAGGGGTACCGCTGCGAATGACAACCCTTCCCCCCAGCCTTGACAAAACGCGCGCCCACGCCAGTCGTCCGCCCTTCCAGTTCATGTCGACTACAAAACCACCCCTTCCGACCAGTCCATTTACCGTGCCGCTCGCCCAGGCATCCGGCAAGGCCGGCAGCAGGTGCAGATCACCGTCCTGGCTCTGCAGCAGCATTTCCCCTATTCCCGCGGCGCCGCCAAAATTGCCGTCTATCTGGAAGGGTGGGTGTGCGTCGAAGAGATTGGGATAAGCGCCCCCGCCTTCTCCCCCTCCCATCTTTATCTCATTCTCCCGAGTCAGCCTCAGCAAGTGTCGGAACAGACGGTAGGCATGATTCCCGTCCAGCAACCGCGCCCACAGATTGACCTTCCAGGCCATGCTCCAACCGGTCCCGACGTCTCCTCTCAATATCAGCGACTGCTGTGCCGCCGCAGCCAGCGCGGGAGTCCGGGACATAGATATCTCATTCGCAGGGTAGAGAGAGTAAAGATGCGATACATGCCGGTGATGCGGGTCCGGGGAAGCATAGTCCTTGTACCATTCCTGCAGCTGACCCTGACTGCCGACCTGGTAAGGCATCAGCCGCGGCCGCAATGCCAGCAGACCGGAGAGGCTGGTATCACCCAATACACTATCCGCCGCTGCCAGATTGTCGAGCAGATCACGTATAATACCCAGGTCCATCGTAGTAGCAACTGATACATCCGCGATCTTATCATCCTTATAAATAAAATCATTTTCGGGCGACATCGATGGCGCCGTCACAAGGCGGCCGCGTGCATCAGGTAACAGCCAGTCTTCGATGAACTCCGCTGCCCCCTTCATCAGGGGTAGAGCCGTGTCTTTCAGGAACTGCCGGTCGCCAGTGTACAGATAATGCTCCCAAAGATGGCGCACCAGCCAGGCGCCGCCCATCGGCCAGTTAGCCCATTTTGGCTCGCCCCTCCCCTTATCGCCTACCGGCGTCGCCATCGCCCATATATCACTGTTATGATGCACCACCCAGCCCCTGGCGCCATAGAATTGACGCGCCGCATTCCTGCCGGTAACCGCCAGGCCTCCGATGAAGTCGATGAGCGGCTGCACCATCTCCGGCAGATTACATTCTTCCGCCAGCCAGTAATTCATCTGTACATTGATATTGGTGGTATAGTTGGAGCTCCATGGCGCCCGCAGCTCGGCGTTCCAGATGCCCTGTAAGTTGGCCGGAACACCCGGCGTACGCGAGCTGCAGATAAGAAGATAGCGGCCATACTGAAAATAGAGGGCCTCCAGCCCGGGGTCAGCAGCTCCCTTTGTGTAAGCCGCAAGCCGTTCGTCGGTCGGCAGCGCGGAGCCGGCGCCCAGATTCAACGATACTCTGTCAAAATAACTATGAATATCCGCGAGATGCCTCGACAGCAGCGCCGCATATCCGAGCTGCATCGCCTTATCAATAACACCCGACTCATCCATCCTTCCATTCGGACACTGGTCATAACCCCTGAATCCCGTTTGCATCGACACGTACAATACCACTTCCGAAGCCTTGCTCACCTTTATACCGGAAGTATCGATGGCTATGACACCGCCCTTGCTGCTGGCCCTCATGGCCATCATCCACGGCATGCCGCGGCAGCTGTCATTATCGTCATAGAGGACCGGCTCTTTTGTATAGTTGACATAGTTGGGATCGACGTGCGCCGGAGCCTTTCCCTCCATTGTCCATATGCTGTCCTTCGCCGCATGGCTGTTGTGCAGAAGACTCGACGCACCGAGCTCAAGATTAATAGACCCGGGCCTGCTGCAGGTCCACCTGACCACCATCACCTGGTCCGGCGCTGAGACGAATACCTCCCGCACATATTTCGCGCCATTTGCCGTAAAGGAAGTGCGCGCAACGCCGTCCCTGATATTCAGCTCCCTGGTATAGGATACAGGTTTTGCAACGTCCTGGTGCAAGTGCAGATCACCCAGAGGCAGGTAGCTTTCCGACCATCCACCCTGCATCTTCTTCGCCAGACGCTCTGCCTCTTCATAGTTCTCGGTAAACAACGCGATCCTCAGTGGATCCAGATACTGCTTAGCCTCGGGGTTCACGTCGCCACGCACCGGCCCGCCCGACCAGAGCGTCGCTTCGTTGAGGGAGACAACCTCATCGGCCACTCTTCCATAGACCATCCCGCCCATCCTTCCATTGCCAATGGGCAGAGCCTCCGTCCATACGGCAGCGGGCTGACGATACCATAGTCGGTTCTCCGGGGTCCCCACACGGGCAGTCGCAGCTCCACTTTTGTCCTGTGCAAAAACCCCAACCGTTAGAGAGGTCAGGGTTAAAAAGATCAGATAAAATTTCATGGGTTGTTAGTTTCTTTTTGATAGATCGTACCGATCTCTTCGTCAGACAACGCGTCCTGATAGATCCTTGGCCTGCGCAGCTTTCCCTTATAGAGCCGCTGCCCCGGAAATTCCTCATTGCCGCCGATCATCCAGGTGCGGGTTCCCCCATATAAATGTACGCTTTTTTCCATCGGCGTAGAGCCGCGCCTCACACCATCGATATAAACCTTCAGACCGCTTTCATCACAAACCCCGGCGATCAGGTGCCAGTGCCCTTCCCAATCCGACGGCAGGTCGACAGTACAATCTCCCCTTCCCCATCCACCCGCAAAGAAGGTCAGCTGCCGGCCATCCACGACCTGTAGCACATGATTGTCTCCGTTGGTAAATATATCCGTCAGACCCCGGCGATTGGCTTCCGGGTACACCCACAACAACATCGTCAGCCGCTGACCCAGGTCATTCAGACTTGGACTCCCCGGCAATCGCACAAGACCATCTACAACAATACCATCATTGCCAAAGCCAGATCCGTCTTTCAAGCTGCTGTCCAGGTCAACCACCAATGCAGAACTCGCATCTCCGCATACCTTGAACCGCTGCGCGCACCCGCCTATCCGCAATTCATGCCAGCCAGCCCCTCTCCCCAACCAGCTGACCCTCCGGGATACCCGCTGCCCCGCATCCAGCCGCATGCTATCGACTTCAACCGGCTTTCCATCAACTACAACAGGGACCCGAAACATGCGGGTCAGCCACCCGATATTTTGCGCCATATAATCAACACTAACTGTATCGCCTACTCTAACGATAACCCGCATATCCAGATCGGTCACCTCCGGCATCGAAGGCTGCGATGCACCAAAAGCAGGAGCTACCCCAAGCTCACCAATCTCAGCGCCATCCAGACGCACGCGGAAATCGCCCTTGGGATACCAGCGAAACCGAATAGAATCGGATATCTTCCGCCCCGCCCCTACCATACAATTCACACTACCCGCTGCCCTGTCTCCCACATACAGACGAACGATCTTCACTCCTGTAACGCCCTTATTCTCGATAGAGAAATGCACAGTGTTGGTTTCTCCCGGCCGCACCTTCCGGGATGCAAGTCTTATGCCCGACACCACGAACTCCGGCCGCAGCCTCCCCAGGGGCCCGACACTATCCCCAATCACGAGCTCGCCGCCAGCGCTGATCGCACTGTGAGGGATCACCGGTTGATGATATATAGCGTGTCCGCGCGGGTTTACGCCTTGCCCACGCCTGATCACCAGATCCTTCCCCCCTGCAAGATGCAACACAACCTTCCCAAACAACGGCGCCCCGACAGCATATTCAGGCGTCCCGGGGCACCAGGGGAAAAAGCCTAGCGCGCTAAAGACATACCAGCTGGACATCGCCCCCAGATCATCATTACCCGGCAAGCCCCCCGGCTGGTCACTATATCGGTGGCGCATAATTTCATTGATCCAATAAACAGCCAGGTCGTGCCTGCCCGCAAAATTGAAAAGATAGGGCACATGCACAACGGTCTCGTTGTCAAATACGATCCTTTTGTCCCTCAAGGCAGAGTCCAGCCGCAGCGCAAATTCCCGGTCCCCTCCCATTCGGTCGATCAATCCGGTCACATCCTGCGGCGCAAAATAGCTGTATACCCAGGCGTCTCCTTCCTTATAGCCTGTATTGCCCGGCCTCACCCGGAAAGAGTCCCCTGCATGCGGCAGCAACAACAAAGAAGGAACATACAGGAGCCGGCGCCAGGCGCCCGACCTGGTCTCAAGCATATCCGCCGTCTTAGCGTCCCCCATGACCGACCGCGCGTACTGCCCGAGCACCCAGTCATCATAGGCATATTCCACCGTTCTGGTCACCGATTCCGGCCGCGTCAGCGGGATATATCCGCTGTCCGCATATATCTGCCGGTCGTCCTGTACAAAAGGTCCGCGGACCAGGCTTTTCATCATCGCCTCATAGGCACTCCCGGCATCAACGGCCTTTACCCCTTTCAGATAGGCGTCGACAAGGATCGCTACTGCATGATTCCCCGTCATCGATTCCGTCGGAAGATGTCCCCGCCTTCGATAGATATCCATCATCGATCGCATCATCGCCGCCTGCCTGTCCGGATACAACAAAGTCAGCAAAGGATGAAGGCTTCTGTAGGTATCCCAGGGAGAAAAATTCCCATACCCCCCGGCCGGCTCCACCCAGGGCACCAACAGCGAGTGATACAAGGCTGTATAGAAGATCGTTTTTTCGCGAACGCTTCCTTCTCCAACCTCCACAACAGACAAGACCTTATTCCACTCGGCACGAACAGACCCGCGCATCCCATCAAAATCACCAGATTCAGCTCCGATCCACACCAATATCGGTCCCGCCCCCGCCGAAAAAGAAAATACCTCGCCCCCCTCAACAGCGCGCCGGGTCGTATACTGCTCGCTGAATCCGAACGCAACACCGGCCGTGTCTCCAACAAATATCTCGCGCGCAACACCCGCCGGAAAACTCATTCTGAAAAGGCCGGCCAGCGTGTCGGCCACCATCTCAACCACCGTTCCGTCATCGTTCAGCCGCACCCGGTAATAACCCGGCTCCGCGATCTCGTCCTTATGAGAAAATCGGCGTGCCCCACCGCTATGAAAAGGCATCACAAAGAACCTTCCCGCCGATCCATTCGGAAAGCCGCTCGGATGATGCATACAGCTGAACACGCGGATCACGCTATCTCCATAATCATATCCACCACCAGCCCTGGTCTCAGGACTTAGCTGTATATATCCCCAAGGCGCCACCGCTCCCGGATAGGTCCCGCCCTCATTGCCCCACCGCGTAAAGGCATCGCTCTTTGCGGTGCCGATAAAGGGATTGACCCAGTGTGTCAGGTCAGTTGCAACAACCTCTTTCAATATCCCTACCGGTCTTGTAGCAGCCTCTTCCAATTCAATCCTGACCTTTCCAGCATCCTTCCCATCCTCATCAAATATCTCCAGCTTATTCTGCCCCGACTTCAACCAACACTCGAGTATATAAAGTCCATTCACCGGTATTTTCTCCGGATAGCGGCCCAGGTTATGTCCATTCACCCATACCGATCCGTGTCCCAATCCCTCCGGTATCACCCGCCAGATGCTGACATAGCCTGGGTTCGACGGGACCGTAAACTCCGTCTTCCACAAACACGCTCCGGCCGCAGAACCAGCCACTCCCAGTCCACCCTTCATCTTCCATCCACGAACCTCTACAGGTGAATCCCAGGGCGAGAATCGCACCGGCTGATCGATCCCACCCTCATTACTATAATTCTCTATAAATACCCTCACCCTCACCGGCCGCCGCATCGTGTCTATTCGGTCGATGAGCACGCTGAACGGCATATTCCACCCCTCATGCCGAAAAACCTTCCGATCATTGATATAGACGTCCGCATTCTCGTCGACGCTGGCAAATCGCAGCTCTGCCTGCCGGACACCAGGCGCCACATCAGGCAGCTCAGTCTCGAACCAGGCCTTACCCGCCTTCTTGTCGAAAACATCATCCCCGATCTTATAAGGTGTATATACCCCGTCCTTCAAAACCCTCCACCCATCCAATGTCTTGACCGCGGGCGGACCTTTCACCAATAATGCCCTTCCAAACAGTCCCTTGCGGGCCACAGAGTCCAGCCCCCCGATATAAGCGGCCAGCTTGTCCCTCCCGTCGTGTGCCGTAAAAACTGTCAGCAGATGCCGCCCCTTTGTCAAATGCAAGGGGATCGTCCCCGCTTTTATATCCACCGCCCCCAACGGCCGGCCATCCAGAAAAGCCGTGCCCCGATCGGATCCCTCTACCAGTAACGTATAATCGCCATCGCTGCCCACCGAAACCCATGTCCGGTACCACGCATCCGCCGTCGAGTCTCCATCGGCGCCCATCTGCAGAGGCTGCGGCGCAAATAACCAGCCACGATCATCAAAACCCGCCGCCGCTCCGGTCATCAACGTTTTTTTCCACCCACCCACAACACCCCGCAATGCAGGCCGTGGAGAACTCCCCCTATACAACAAACGCTGTACGCCACGGGCAGTATAGACCACCGCATCAACCGTATCCTCAACCTCCATTTCCAAACCTCCACCCACGCCTCGAACATTCCCCACATACTTCGGTCCACAAATAATCGTATCTCCAATCACCCAACACCGGTCAGCCCCCTCATCATTCATCACCAACACCCTCCTGCCACCAACAGCAACGACCTCCGGCAGCAACCCAAACGGTACCTTCACATTTAAAACCTCACCACCTAATACCACATTCATCCTACCCCCGGCACGACCATAGACCACCAGTCCCGCTCCACACCTCGCCAGCAGCTTAGCCGAATCACCACTCACCCTGACATATCCATCAACAACAATCCCACTATCCGAAAAATGAACCCGCTTCTCCGCCAGCTCATCCGCAAAGCTCCGCGCAAACAAAGCCGTCTTTTTAAAACTATAATAGATCGGCCGCAAGTCCCCAGCCTGCCCCACCGCCGCCCCATAGTCATAAGACGCCGCGTCTTCGTCATTGTTCGTATACCCAAAATTGCTGCCACCATACGCCATATAATAGTTGTATCCTCCACCTCCCCGCTGAATGATCTTCCAGGTCCGGTCCTCGAACAATCTCGCCTCGCGCGGCCCCGACCCATAACCGTTATACCACACGCTCCAGAACTCGGTCGTGAACCAGGGATTCGGCCGCGTTGGATCATCCAACGTCACAGCATCACCTGCCGGATCACTGGAATGATGCAATCCACTAAAGAAATAAGGCACCTCGATACCCAACTCCAATGCCTTCCGCTGCAGGAACTCAAAATAGGCATTCGGCTTGTCCGTCCCCCATCCCAGCGGATGCTCATTCTCCAGCTGCACAAGAATAACAGGACCACCCCGATGTATCTGATTGGCCGCAACGATCGGCAACACTTTATCAAAAAATCGTCCAACATACCTCTCAAACTCTGCATTGTGCTCCCGCACCCGCACCCCCGGCTTGAACTTCAGCCACAAGGGATACCCGCCATTATCCCACTCCGCGCAATCATAAGGACCCACCCGTACAATGGCATACATCCCCATCCGGGCTACAAGCCGCAGGAAAGCATCCAGATCATGATCTCCGCTAAACTCAAATTTCCCCTCCCGGGACTCATGAAAATTCCAGAAAGCATATACCTCGACGCAGTTGAAGCCCGCCCGCTGCAGCCGCAACAGCCGGTCCGCCCACAACGCCCGCGGCACACGCGCATACTCCATCCCCGCCGATACCAAAAAGGTCCGCCGGCCATGGATAAAAAATCCCTTCTTGTCAAAATGAATGGAGCGGCTCGCACCCGCCGACTCCGGAAAGATATGATCATTCGGCTCCTGGGCCTGGACAACAACGCCAAAGCACAAAACCGCTAACAACCAGCTATAAACGTGACGCATATTTCTTGTAGATACCCTTCACGACCTCCACCGCATCTCCAACAGGCTCCTCCGTATAATTCCCCCCCGTAGTATTCACCCACTTCCATTCCCACTCCTTGATACTCCGCTCAAACCCGGTCGTCTCCATCCGGTCGCCGTTCTCTATCTTGTGCCGCAGGACCTCGAAATACTGCTGCCACCGCGGCTTGTAAAAATCCTTTATAAGACCCGCCCACTGCCGGCACGAATACTCATGCAGTCCGCTCTCCTTGTCCCCCCACAGCGTGATAAGGTCACGCGCATTCTTCTCGTACAGGTCTTTCTCCGCCCCATCGACACCACAACGACGCGCATCGCCGATCCATCGACCAAGCAGGAACTCCCTGCGCGTCGCCAAAAGCCCGTCCATATCGTCCATAAGCGCTAAAAACTCGGCGGTATAACGATCAAATCCGGATACATCATGCTGCAAATAAGCCAACACCCATTTCTGCTGTAAAGGCAACGCATAGTTCGCCAGAACCTGCCGTGTAATGTCTACCAGGTCGTACCGGAAACCGTCGCTGCCCTTCAGCGCATCCGCCTCGCCAACGAACAAGGACCAGGCCTTCACCAGCTGCGCCGGTTCATAATCCAGCTTGGTCCGCACCCTGTCCCCCCAGACATCCGTCATCGGGCGGGAAACAATGATCGACTCCGGCCCCCCTTCCCCTAACCCACCCGCATAAACAGTCTTCGCCAGTATCTTCCACGCCTCCTCCACCCCCGCATTCTCCACACCATACCGCTGAAGACCATATGACCGCAACCAACCTGAAAGATTGATCGCGCTATCCCTCCAGGTATTATCCAGCATCAGCTGAAACAACGCCGGATTCTGCTCGATCCCCTCCGGCGTCAACCCGATGCCCCGCATCTTCCGCGCCAAAGGATCATGCAGCGCAGCAGAGGGGTCGTGAGCAACCGCCTCCATCCTACCCCAAAGCGAGATATTGCCACCAAAATTCTGCAGCATATTCCATATCCAGGGCTTGCCATAATAGGCGGAAGTCCGTTTCCACACCGGGTGACTCTCAGTATACAGATCGAGCACGATCATTCGATCGTCCGGAACAGCTTTCAATAAAGCCTGCACCTGCGGAGCTTTCCAATAAGCAGAATCGTAATGGAACATCCAACCCTGCATCACCCACACAGCCTTGGGGTCCGCTCCCGCCATCGAAGCATAGACTTTCTTGCTCATCTCGCTCAGATAAGAAGAATCATCCGTAGGCGGCACATTCTCGTTAAAAGTATCCGCGGAATAGAAATGATCAGTACCGTATTCTTTTGTTTGCGCCTCGTTAAACAGACGCCCGATCTTCTCGAACATCGGGTCCGAGGGGTCTAATATGTACACGTCGTCAAAACCCGCCCCCCAATTCGTCTTCTTCACCTTTGCCGCAGGAAATCTTTGCGTGAACCCCGCCGGCACATGCCCCGTGAAGGACGCCAGCACCGGCCGCATGCCCATCGACCGCTCAGCCGCAAGTATCTTCTTCTGCAGCTCGCGATGCGAGTCCATCCAGTGCTGCGGCAATGGTCCACCCCAGCCGTCTAAATTCCCCATCCAGAACCAGCTGAAATAAGCCGGGCCGCAAAAGAACCGATCCAGCTCACCATCGCTAAAACCCATCTGCCGGTAGACCTGCTGCCAGATAGCCTCCTCACCCGTCAACGCCAGCGGCAGGTTAATGCCATTGAGCGTCATCCAGTCGATCTCCTTCTGCCACCTCGTCCAGTCCCACCAGGCCATCGAATAATTGAACGTGCAGTAGTTGATATAGTAGCGGTACTGATAGGGTGTCTCGCGCCGGACCCGACCCTTTACCAACGGCAACGTAGCCGGAATCCGGAGGTCCACCCCATTCCATGTGACCAGGCTATGGCAGTATTCCCGAAGATAACAGTTGAGCGCCGAGCCCACACTTACCCCATTGCTTCCACGCAACACGATCTTTCCGCCCTTACTCTCGAGCTCAAAGACGTCCCGCCCACCCGGGGGCGCAACATATTCCACGGCAAAGGCAGAAGCCCGGTCCCCAACTACCCGCTGAACAAAAGCCCCTGCAGCCACCTTGTCCAGCTGTCCAAAACCCGATTTACAACAAACCAGGGCTATAGCGACGATGACGAAAGATCTCAATTAATAATTCGGATTTTGTTTGATGATGCCTTTACTCTCATCGACGATCTGCTGAGGTATCGGCATGTAATAATCTTTTGGCCGTGTAAAGGTACGGGCAGGAATGATAGTAGCGCCATTAAAAGGAGGCAACGGAGAAGCCGCCAGCGGCTTGCTCACGATCGTGTCGATGTTGACGAGCTTGTCCTTGTCCCAGCGCAGCAGGTCCTGCCAGCGGGTATTCTCACCCCCCAGCTCTACACGGCGCTCGTGGACGAGGTCGCGCATCGCCGCCCCGCTTTTCGGCAGCAACCCGGCCCGGATCCGCACTTTGTTCAACTCTGCATCTCCGGCGCCGGGACCACTCTGCCTTATCTTAGCCTCAGCAACCAGCAGATAGATGTCTGCACTGCGTAGCAGCGGTTGCTTCTGATTGAAATCGATCATACCGTCGTGTGTGGGATTCCCGTCCGATACAAACGCCGTATACTTCCGCACACAATAGCCCGTAGCCGACATGCTCGGCAGAAACCGACCCGTCGTCTGCCCCGACATTCCGGTGAACATCTGGTAGGCATCGCCATCCCCGATCGTAAGGATATTTTTCTGGTACGGGATAGTGTCGCCGACCGAGATCAGCGTAGCCCGTTTGCGAACGGTGTCCGCCGTCTCGAACTCACCAGCAAAATTCTGCGTCGGCTGATGAAAGCCCCAACCCTGCCACGCACGGGGAGTAAAATACTGGCTGATCGCAGACGAGGGAACATTAGAGGTCAGCTGACTGTTATTCCAGACTGCAAACAGTATCTCGGAATTGCTTTCCTGCTGCCCCACCGTGAAGTTGGCCCGATAGTCCCCTGCCAGCGCATAGTTGCCGTCGTTAACTACCTTCGATCCCCAGGTAATAGCATCAGCCAGCCGGTCTTCGGTCATGTATAGCTTACAGAGCATCCCCCAGGCAGCGCCTTTAGGAACCCTTCCCTTGTCTGCGTCCTGATAGGTCTCGGGCAGAAGGTTCGCCGCCTGCAGCAGATCGGATTCTACCAGCGCACGAACGCTGTCGACCGAAGACTTCGCCACATTATAGTTGACTGCCGTGACGTTCTTCTCCGTAATGATCGGCACTTCGCCATAAATCTCGCTGAGGACAAAATAGGCATAGGCTCTCAGAAAATAGGCTTCTCCCATTGACCGCTGGCGGATAGCGTCATCCATGACCGGAACTTTGGGAATATAGATCAGCGCATTGTTGGCCCGTCCGATCTGCTCATAGGCAAAAGCCCAGGTAACACCGATGATCTGCTGCCCGGCATCGGCGTTGAATACCTCTACCGCCTTGAAGTCGGGGTGGTCACCCGCGACATAAATATCATCCGACTGATCATCGAAAACATAGATATGATGTCCTATCCAGTCCTCGGTATAGAGCACATTGTAGATGCCGTTGACACCGGCAATAACGTCCGCCTGATTGCGCCAGTAGTTACCCGTATTGTATTGTCCACTTTGCACCTGGTCAAGCGGATGCTTGATACAGCCCGCGACCACCGCAGCTGTCGCCACCACCAGGGAACCCAATATTATATAGTTGCGTCTTCTTTTCATATTGTCTTTTTTGAAGGGTTAAGGTTAGAAGCTCACAGTAGCACCAAAAGTTATATTTCGTGACTGCGGGTACTGAGCCACGTCAACACCCCGCTGAACCCCCGGCGTGGAGGCATACGGATGCGGTTCGCTCGGCCCGGAAGAACCCGGATTCGTATAACCCAGCTCAGGCGTATATCCCTTATACCCGGTGATGGTAAATACATTGTAGCTGCTGACATAGACCCTGATCTCCGGCAGCTTCACGTCCCCGATCTGTTTCCTGGGTATCGTGTAGCCTATCGAAGCGCTCTTCAGCGTGGCATAGGCCCCGTTCTTCACCCAGAGGTCGGAAGACCTGTAGTTGTCATTTAAATTGTAGGTGGAAAGCCGGGGAATGCTGTTGCTCGTTCCGGCCCCATGCCAGCGCCCGTTCTGCTCCGCATACCAGTTGTAGACCTGCGTCGCATCCAGACCAACCAGCCGGTCCGCGTCATACAGCTGAAAACCCGTGGCTCCCGTAAAATTGAAGCTGAGGTCAAAGCCCTTGTAATTGACCGACCCATGAACTCCAAAGACAAATCGGGGGTTCGGGTCACCCAGTCTCACCCTGTCCTTGTCGTCGATGACCCCGTCTCCGTTGATGTCCCTGAAACGTACATCGCCCGGCTTGATATTCCCCTTGTTGGGGTCGTTGGCGACGCCCGGGTCCTTGTCGATATCGCTCTGAGTCTGGTACAGCCCGTCCGTCTTATAGCCATAGAAGGAGGCTATAGGCTGCCCTTCGTAGGTACGCGAAATATCTACGTTCTCACGTCCATACAACGGCGCCCCGATATAGGCCGCATCCCCGAAAAGCCGGGTAACTTTATTTCTCAGGAACGAGGCATTCGCCCCGAACGAGTAGCCTAAAGAGCCAACCGTGTTCGAATAGTTGAGCTCCAGCTCGATGCCATGATTATTGATCTTCCCCAGGTTGAGGTCAGGCAGCCGGATATTACCCGCGTCATCACTGGCGAGACCATTACCGCCATTCTGCGCGCCAAAGGTTTCCACCAGCTGATAAGGTATCAGCATATCCGACGTATTCTTGTTGAAGTAGGTGATCGTAGCCGTAAGGTGGTTATTGAGAGTCGCCAGCTCAGCGCTGATATTGGTCATGACCGCGCGCTCCCAGGTGATATTGGGGTTGGCGATGCTGATCACATAGGCGCCGTTCTGATAGACGGTTCCTGTACCCGTGCTATAACCGAAACCGCCTCCGCCAAGTCCGCCGCCACCACCATAGCCGATACCGCTGAGGTACTGGAAGTCGCCGATATTCTGATTACCCAGCTGTCCCCAGCCTCCGGTTATCTTAAACGAATTGAGGAATTTCACGTTGTCCCGGAAAAAGTCTTCATCCGAAACCCGCCATCCCGCAGAGAACGCGGGGAAATAGCCCCAGCGCTTTCCGGGCGCAAACTTGCTGCTGCCGTCGGCTCGGAAGGTCGCCGTCAGCAGGTATTTACCCATGAAGGAATAGTTGGCCCGTGCGAACCAGGACTGCAAACCCGCCGTCGGAACATTAAAGCCGGAATTGCCGGCGCTGCTGCTGTTGCCCAGATTCAGTACGCGCTGATAGGCGCTGGTATCGTCATAGCCTACCCGGGTCGCATTGAAATAGTTGCCTTTAAAGGTCTGGGCGGAATATCCTCCGGTCAGGGTCAGGTTGTGAGAGCCGAACAATTTGTTGTAGGTAAGATAGTATTCCTCGAGGAAGGACCAGCTCTTGCCCGAACCACGCGTCAGCTGTGCGGTAGACGGTCCGCGGGTCTGGTTGGCCAGCGCATTGTCGAATTCATAAAAATCTTCGGTCTGCTGATCATAGCCATAGTTCGCCCTTAGTTTAAGTCCCTTCAGAACCTCGAGCTCGGCGTAGCCATTGGCCAGTATCCGGTCGAATTTGTCGGACTTGTCTACCTCCGTAGCCGTTGCTACCGGGTTATTGATATCCCCGAGCTGGTTGTCCGCCTTCGAGCTGCCCCAGCTGCCGTCCGGATTGATGACCGGTATGCCGGGATTAAATCTGATAGCGCTCCACACCAACCCCGTCTGAGATGATTTCGTATTCGGCGCGGCGCCATCCGTATGCGAGTACACGATGTTCTCGCCAACCTTCAGCCGGTCGAATATCTTGTGCTCGGAATTGATGCGGAAACTGTATCTTTTGAAGTAAGAGTTGATGATCATGCCCTTCTGGTCGAAATAGTTGCCTGAAAAGCTATAGGTGCTGTTCGGATTCCCGCCCCTCACCGCGAAGTCCGCGTTCTGCGTATGCCCGGTGTTGAAGAGTGCCCGCTGCCAGTCCGTCTTCTGTGTGCTGTAGGTATTCCCCAGCCATACCCCCGGCACCGGCAGACCGTCGTTATTGTACGCTTCCTGCTTCAGCTTCACAAGGTCTGGCGCCGTCAGCAGGTCCAGGTATTTGGCCGCCTTGTCGAAGCCCCAGTAGTAGCCGGCGCTGGTCTTCATCTGCTCACCAAATGCGCCTTTCTTCGTCGTTATCAGTACGACCCCATTGGCGGCGCGGCTTCCGTAGATGGCCGAGGCGCTGGCATCCTTCAATATTTCTACCGAGGCGATATCGTTGGGGTTCACGTCATTCAGCCCCGTAGCCGGTACGCCATCGATGACGACGAGAGGATCGGAATTGTTGAGCGTACCCGTACCACGGATACGGATGCTGGGCTCGCTGCCGGGAGAACCGTCGTCCCGGATGATATCAACGCCAGCAGCGCGACCCTGTAGGGCGTCGCCCGCATTGCTTACCGGCAGGTTCCTGAAATCGTCTCCTTTGACGGTGCTGATGCTGCCCGTCACATCCCGCTTACGCTGCGCACCGTAGCCCACGACTACCGCATCAGCCAGACCGGTGGCATTGGGCTGCATCTGCACCGCGACGGCCTTATCCGAGCCGACCGCAATACGCTGCTCCTTATAGCCGACATAGCTGATGACAAGCTCATCCCCCGCCGAAGCATCGATGGTAAAATTTCCGTTCTCGTCCGTCTGAACAGCACGGCCGCCACGACTTAGCTTTACCGTTACGCCCCCCAGCGGTTTACCTCCTTCATCGGTGATCTTACCCTTCACAGCGGTATCAGGTCGGGCAGAAGGCCCGGACGGCGCCGTCGGCTGCTTCTGTGGCGTGATGATCACCTTATGACCATCCTTGATCGTATACCCGAACTTCCCTGCCAGTATATGGTCGAGGATACTGGGGAGCGAAGCGTCGGTGACGTCGAGGTCCACCTTTCCGAGCTGCCGGAGATAGTCGTTGTTGTAAAAAAATCTGTACTTGCTTTCTTTCTGGATCGCGTTGAAGATCTCGTGCGCCCCCACCTGCTTGAGATGGAAACTGAACGTTTCCTGGGAATAGCCATGGGCTGACACCTGCAGACAGACCGCCATCAGCAGGGCAAAACATACTCTCACCATAATTTTAGTTTTGGTTGGCAACAAGCCTAACCTTGTTGCTGTCTATTTGATAATTGAACTTCGTCGTCATCTTCAGGATATCCAGGGCCTGCTGCAGCGTCTCCTTCTCGAACACACCGCTCACATGCTCATGCCTCAGCTCATCGCCTTCGAACTCGACATGAATGGCATACCGCCTTTCGAGCTGCAGGGCCACATCTTCAAAGGTCTCGTTGGTAAACACCATCTTATTGTCCATCCAGGCCGTCTCGGCGACGGTCTCCGGACGATCAGCCTGCGGCAGCAGCTGCACCTGGTAGCGCAGCTCGTTCTCCATTATCGTGCCGCCCTTCACTTCCCCATTGACAACGGTTAGCTTTTCGTGCGGGGAAAGCAATATCTTTTTTTCCGGATCGTCGTTCATGATCACCTGTATCTTCCCGCTGATCAGCGTCGCGGAAACTTTCTCGTCCTCTTTATAAGCCTTTACGTCAAACCTCGTCCCCAGTACCCGGACGGTGATCTTCCCCGTGTGTACAAAAAAAGGCTGGTGCGCCCGATCTGCCACGTCAAAGAAAGCCTCTCCTTCCAGTTGAACCTCGCGCGTCTTTCCGGAAAAGATCTTGGGATATACCAGGCGGCTGCCGGCATTCAGCCAGACCTTTGTCCCGTCCGCAAGCAACAGCATCGTCTTCTTACCATATGCCACCTGCTCGGTCCGATACATGACCGCCTGCGATGGCCTCCTGCTCCATTGATAAACACCGAATCCCGTCAGCAGTACTACAACGGCCGCGGCGACCCATTTCCATCGCAAACGCCTGACCATGGCCGGCGCAGCATTCATACGCGCCGCCAGATGCGCCCAGCCATTGCTGGCCAGCTCGGCCTCCGGCATATTCTTCTCCACGTGCTCCGCATTTCCCTTCAGGGATGAAACCACTTCCAACAGGTACGAGTAAGATGGGTTGGCGGATAAAAGCGCATCGAGCTCTTCCAGCTCATCCTGTGAAGCCGTCTTTCCCAATCGCTTAGCCATTAGTTCAATGACCCGGTCATATTCGGTTGAATTATCTCTCATTCAGAAAGCAGGACACAGTAATTCCTATTTTTTCTTAAAAGAAGCCGAAAAATTTTTTGGGAGGGAAGGTCTAAGCGCTTCTTCTAACTTTTTCAGTGCGATAGTCAATTGTGTAGTAACTGTTTTGTAGGAGATATCCAGAATGGCGGCTACCTCGGCGGCACTCAGTCCATCCTCTTTTACCAATTTGAATATCAATTTACAACGCGCTGGCAGGTCATCTATCGCTGCGGCTATCTTCTTCCGCAGCTCGTCCGTGATCAGCAGCTGTTCGGGGTCGGGGCTCAGGTAAAAATGGTGCACGACTTCGAGGTCCCTGGGGTCGCGGCGGCTCACCTGCCGCTGGTAATTGGCGGCCGTATTCTTCACGGCCACATAGAGGTATACGGAAATATTTTCGATCTGGTCGATCCGGGACCTGTTCTGCCACAGCTTCAAAAAGACGTCATTGACGATCTCTTCGGCCTGCTCCCTGTTCTGGATAAAGGTGAAGGCAAACTGGAACAGGCGGAACATATGATCGGTATAGAACTGCCGGAAAGCAGTCTCATCATTGTTGAACTGTATTCGATGCAATAGTGAAGGTTGCATAGATTTATTTCGCCTGATATCTTATCAGCTGCACCGCACCCTTGTTCTTTGCTGCTACTATCAGAAGGCCGGCAGTCGTTTTTAACGACGTAATATTACGAATATCTCCCATAATAGACAACTTCGTAATTGCATTTGGCACCGCATCGAAGTTGCCCTTGCCATCGCCTTTCAGGAAAACACCCATCCCAGCGTCCAGGGGACCCTGCTGCACTTTGAAGGGAAAGAAATTGCCAGCCAGCAGCAGATCGGCCTTTCCGTCGTTGTCGAAATCCTGTATAACAATCCCGTTGACGGCGCTGATCTGTGCTTCTTCAGGCAGGGATGTGGTGCGGAAACCCCTACCCTCTCTGAGCAGCACCAGGGATCGGGTGGTATTGACCTTTATCGTCTTACCCGTCGCCAGCTGTTCGGGAGTAAAGATATCCGTCAGCTGTGCGTCTGCATAGTCGGCATACCGGCTATACTTCTTTTGTTGCGAGGGCATCTGGTCAAAAAGCTCGTCCCTCGTCATATAAGGATAGCTCTTCCCTTCACTATAATAACATAATATCGGATCCATGACCCCGTCCCTGTCAAAGTCGCCGTAGGTGATCGTCAATGGCGTCGCGGGACCGGCCCTGAACTGTGTATTGAGTCCCATATTGCCAGCCACGATGTCGCTGTCTCCATCCCCGTCTACATCTGCGGCCGCAAGCCTGCACCACCAACCCGCCGTCTCTCCAAGGCCGTAAACTTTTGTACGGTCCTCCAATACACCGTTGTGATTCTCAAAGACCTCGATCGGCATAAATGGCCCTGCGACCACCAGATCTTCCCATCCGTCCTTGTCAAGATCGATCCAAAGCGCGTCCGCCACCATGCCACACCGACCAAGACTCGTATCCACTGCCTGCTTTTCAAAACGGATCGCGCCCTTCACGCTCTTGTTCTTCAGCACAAAACTTTCCGGCGGCGCTGGAAATAGCCCGGGCTGTACATACCCGCCCACAAAAAGATCGGGCTTCCCGTCGTGATCGATATCGGCTGCACGTACACAGGATCCGCTGACAACCTCGGCCGGCAGTGCCTCCGGCACCAGTCGAAAATGCCCCTTCCCATCATTCTCAAAAAGTCGGTCCTGGTAGCGCTTATCATTCAGCGGATAATCCGCGCCCCCACTGACAATATACAGATCCAGGTCTCCGTCGCCATCCGCGTCGAAGAACAACGCATCCGAATTGGTATAGTCTTTTGTAGCATTCCAGGGCTGATCCTTCGCAAGGACAAACTTCCCATTCGTCGTTTGCAGGTACAGCTGACTCTCAAATCCCGATGATGCCCCTACAAAAATATCTTCCAGCCCATCTCCATTCACGTCGCCATGGGCGATAGCCGGACCAGTCTTGGATATCTGATAGGGTAACAAAGGCGAGATCTTAAAATCAATGGTTGACGCCTCGTCATGTTTGAAATTCACCCCCGAGGCCGCCGTCACATCCCTGAACGTCACCCGACTGCCTACGGTCCGCTTCACCGGCCTGTCATCCATTTCACTTTCCACCAGTTTCACTGTGCAGTCTGCCTTCACATCATTAAGTTCTCCGGTCTTCCCCGACGGCCAGCTGACGCGCAAAGACGCTACGCTATCTTCACCAAGACCGATATGCATTACCGGGTCTACTGAAGACTGGAAGCCCCTCGATGTATATTGCTCCTGCACCTGCATTCCATGGGCCGAGAAAACCGTTACCTTCGCCCCTAGCCCGTACGTATTTTTGCCGGCGGCCCTCAACTCCAATCGCAGATAATGTGGCCCTCTGTGGGGAAACCCAACCGTGTCGAGCGAGACCGTATTGTTACGGTACACCAGCGCCGGCCCATTGAGATCATTGACCACCAGATCGAGATCGCCATCCCCATCCAGGTCGACATACGCCGCGCCATCATGTATCCCCATCCCCGTTATCCCCCATTCCGTCGTCACATCTGAAAAGCCCAGCCGGCGATCATTCCGGAAAAGATAGTTGCGCAGCTTGGTCGAAGGCATTTCCTGCACGAGCTTCCACATTTCTTTCTTATCCCCTCCTACCTCTTTATAGCTGGAAGAATAGCCGGAGGTGTACTTCACAAAGTCGAGATTGGTGATATCCCGCAGGATACCGTTGGAGACAAAAAGGTCCTTCCAGCCGTCATTGTCGAAATCGGCGAACAAAGGCGCCCAGCTCCAGTCCGTGCTGCTGACACCGGCGAGCTGTCCTATTTCGCTGAACACCGGCATGCCGCTGCTGTCTACCCCCCTGTTGAGCTGCAGGGTATTCCGCATCTGCTGGTGGTGCAGACCATGTTCGACCCGCATAACGTATTTGTCGTAGTTGTCCGCCCCTCTGAGCAGTTTCTGGCGGTGATTGCCCTCGGGCAGCATGTCCAGGACCATGATATCGTCCAGTCCGTCGTTGTTGTAGTCTGCTATATCCGAGCCCATCGAAAACTCAGAAATATGGCCCGCCGCCTTGTCCAATACCTCCCTGAACGTCCCGTCGTGATTGTTGAGATAGAGAAAATCCCGCTCGTCATAGTCATTGGTGGTATACAGATCCGGCCAGCCATCGCCATTGATGTCGCCGACAGACACGCTCAGCCCGAAGTTCAACCCGCTGCCATAGATGCCCGCCTGCTCGCTGACATCTGTAAAATGGCCGTTGTCGTTGCGGTAAAGCCGGTTGCCAAACTGCGGGTGCCGCTTCGCCCTCAGCTTATCAGTATTATAGAAGGGGTTGTAGAACATCGCGGCGTGATTGACCATGAACATATCCAGGTCGCCATCGTTGTCCATATCGAAGAAAGCCACCGTCGTCGTATAGGTGCCGGGCGCGTCCAGCCCATAGGCCTTTGCCGATTCGGTAAAGGTTGGCACTCCGTCCTTCACACCATTATTAATATACAATTCATTCGCCCGCTCCGCGTCAGTCCCCGGCCCGGAATAACAAACATAGATATCCAGCAGTCCATCTCCGTTGACATCCGCCATCACCGTCCCCGTCTTCCATTTGGACCGCCCCTGGACCCCCGCCCGTTCCGTAACATCCTCGAACTGAAAATTGCCCTTGTTCAGATATAATTTATTCGGCCCCATATTGGCCGTGAAATAAAGATCGGGTAGACCGTCCCCGTTAACATCCCCCACAGCCACGCCCCCGCCGTTATAAATGTATTCGTAGGTCAATACGTTATAGTCCTCATCTTCTTTTATGTCATTCCGGAAATCGATATGGGTCGCGCTCGCCGGCATCGCAGTGAACACGGTCTTGCTATCGCCCGAACCAGAGCCAGAGCCGCCTCCGCAGGAAAATAAGACGGTGCAGGCCGTTGCGAGTAAGAAGGTCGTGCGGAGGTTGACTCTTTCCATATTAGACAATATTACATTAAATTTACTGGGCATGAACAACACCTATGCCCTTCTTGTCGGCCTTTTACTGTTTTGTTCCCGGTTGTCCGCAGCACCCCCTTCTACGCCGAAAGAAGCGCTGGAGTATTTGGAAAATACCAAACTGCCCGATTCGAGTACCTTCTGGCCCAATATCAGACGCAGCCTTTTTATCGAGAACCTGAAAGCCAATATCGTTTCACCCCTTGCCATCTACCAGGGCAGCAACACCAATTTCTGCGGATACGCAGCCCTCTCTTACCTTCCGCTGCACGATGATCCGCTGACCTATACCCGGTTCATGATCGAGCTGTATGTCAAAGGATCGGCGACCTGGGGTAAGATACATTTTACGCCGTCAAAGGAGGTACACCGCGCCGCAGGTACGTTACGATTTAAAGGCATCCTGGATATCCGCCCTGCCGACCAGATGTGGTTCCTTATTCTTGCCGACCATTTCCGGTCTTATCTCAACTTCTTCTTCCCTCGTTTTAAGCCCGGATCGGAAGATACGTTCTGGGCCGCCGTCAATTATGGGAAGTTCAACCGTATGATCAGGGACCTTATCGGCTATAAGGTGGAAGCAACAGGCTCCGATATCCTTCGCCCCCACTTTAAAGACCTGTATGGTTATCTGACCGAGCGGCTGAAGAGCGGGTACACCTATCTTTATGTGAACAACACCTATCTGCACAAGAAAAATCACGACAAGGGACGGTTCAGGAATAGTTTCCCCACGCATTTTATCGTGCTCTCTTCCATCCGGAAGGCGGACGACGACCCCGAGAGCGATATGGTCGACATCGTCTACTGGGACTATGGTGGCCGCACGCTGAGACAGGTCAGTCTCCGTTTTCTGAAAAGGATCATCTTTGGAGTGACGCACTGCTGGCCTCCGTCAACAAATAATTAAATTTCTATGCGCCCCCTGCAACGACTATATTACTGGCTGCTTTTTTCACTGGTGCTGCTTCAGGCCACCTCCTGCGCTACCATCAATATTTCCAACTACTATCGCAAGAACCAGCCGATCCTCGACAGCATCGAAGAGACCTTCCGTGCCGCCTACGCCAAAAAACCATTCTCCATCGAATTCACCGACAGACCCTTCAACCGTCTCTCCCTCGAGCTCATCACGGACACGCTCACCTATATTTACGAATACAATGTCGGCGAGCCGCGCATGCAGGACACCCTGATCCGCTACGGCTACGACACCTCGGCCATCAATGCCATTATCAGCGACATGCGTTCGATGGAGTGTACCTGGATCGACAACCTTAATTACTGGACCTACCCCGAGGTAAAAAAACATTCCCTCATCTACATCTCCCTCTGGCCCCGCGTCTTCAACTCACCCTTCGCCAACAAAAAATATTATATCCTCACCTACTTCCAGCAACCCCAGTACTACGACAGCGAAGGACGCCTGCTCGTCGGCCGCCGCCTGCGCCGCATCCGCAAGATCAACGCCGAAACCTTCCGCCGCATTACCGACCGGGTGGCGTTCACAGTTTCTGACCGGTTCAGGTAACATCAATTCCTGAGATCCACGATCACGTTGATGGTCAACGCAACGATCACCGTATTAAAGAGAAAGGAAAGTATCCCGTGCAGCAGCGCGACGCGTCTGATAACCCTGGACGATATTTCGATATCGGAGACCTGGAAGGTCATTCCGATCACAAAGGAGAAATAGGCGAAGTCGAGGTAGTCGGGCCACAGCTCGTTGGGGATCTGTAGTCCAACCGTATTAGCATCGGGATCCAGCGGATGGTCGCCGTAATAGAGAAGGGCATAGCGGTAGGCGAACATCGTATGCGTCAAAACCCACGAACAGACGACACCGGCGATATAAATAAAGGTCTCCGCACCCTTGCTCAGCAGCCAGGCCTCTTTATTCCCCAGCAGCAGCATTACCCCAAGCAGGCTGCCGATATTCGCGGCGAGAACGATGACAAAGACCACGAGCCGGCCCGCGTCCTCGGTCTTGGCCAGTACCCGTATCTGACGCGGTCGCATGCTGGAGAAGATCACGACGCTGATAATGATCATACAGGCGCTGAAACAGTCCCATCCGATCATGACGCGCGTCATCCCCTCCATATGGATCGGCAACAATGCAATTGAAATGATGGCGGCGACGGCAAAGCTGACAATGAGCTTATAAACAGCTGGTAACCGATGCATCCAGGTCGGACAGTTGATATAATTCGCTATATAGTTCGACATAACATCGTAAATTAGCACAAAGCTCTCTAAGCAAAAAATTAGCCCGTAAGCTATTGCCGGACAAGTTTCGTCTCCCAAATTAATAGTAAATTCATAGTAAAATTTAGATCATGCCTGCCTATTCGCTTACCATTAACAATAAACCCGTCACCGTGGACGCCGAGCCCGATATGCCGCTGCTCTGGGTCATCCGTGACATTATTGGGCTGAAAGGTACCAAATTCGGATGCGGAATAGCGCAGTGCGGCGCCTGTACCGTTCACCTCGGCACCGCTGCAGTCCGGTCCTGCGGCCTGCCAATCTCGGCCGTCGCCGGGCAGAAGATCACGACCATCGAGGGGTTGACCGGCGATAAGCAGGGCGAACTGGTCCAAAAAGCATGGATCGAAGAGCAGGTACCCCAGTGCGGCTACTGCCAGTCCGGCCAGATCATGAGCGCCGTAGCCCTGCTTCACCGGACACCCAAGCCTTCAGACGCCGATATCGATATCGCCATGCAGGGCAATATCTGCCGCTGTGGCTGCTACGAGCGCATCCGCAAGGCCATTCACCTTGCCGCCTCAAAGCAGACGCCACCCGCATCACTGAAAAAGTCGCTTACCCGGTCATAAATTCAATACTATGTCCTCCACACATAAAATAGCCCGCCGCGATTTCCTGAGGCATACAGGTCTCTCCGGTCTGGCCCTTATTCTTGGCGTCTCATCGATGAACAATGCCGACGCCGCCGATATCCGGAAAATGTCAGCAGGCGATATCCCGCCGACTGGCCTGGGTGACCTGCCCGAGCACTATGGCATCACGCCGTATATCAGCATCGAACCTTCGGGTAAGATCACGATCATCAATCCCAAACCGGAAATGGGCCAGGGCACCTGGCAGTCCATTCCCTCCCTTATAGCAGAGGAGCTGGAAGTCTCCCTCGACCAGGTGACGATCATCAACAGCAGCGGACAAAAGGAGATACCGGGTCAATCCGCCGGCGGCAGCTCGTCGGTCAGGGGATCCTATGCCAGTCTCAGGAAGGTCGGCGCCTCAGCCCGCGAGATGCTCTGCACCGCAGCATCGCGTACATGGAACGTCCCCGTCACCGAGTGCAAGGCGGAGAACGGCAGGATCATCCATACGCCATCCGGCAAAAGTCTCGGCTATGGAGAGCTGGTAGCCGTCGCCTCCACACTGGACGTGCCGGCCAATCCGGTCCTGAAAGATCCCAAAGACTTTAAGATATTAGGCAAGTCCACGCCCCGCCCGGATATTCCGCTGAAGGTGACAGGAAAGGCCGTCTACGGCATCGATATGGAGCTGCCGGGAATGGTATATGCCTCGGTCGAAAGATGCCCCGTCTTTGGCGGCAAGCTGGTCAGCTATGACGACAGCGGCGCCCTCAAGGTCAAAGGCGTTATCCGCACAGTAAAGACTGAGCGCGTTCTCGGCAAGAATCGCTACGAAGGCGTAGCCGTTGTCGCTGACAACTACTGGGCTGCACTGAAAGGAAGAAAGGCCCTGAAGATCGTATGGGATTACCAGGGTTTTGACAGCTTCAATACAAAAGAATACGAACAGCACCTTCGTGACCTCTCGAAGACAGACGGACTGGTCGCCCATACTAGTGGTGATTTCGACAACGCCATGGCCGGGGCTGCCCACAAGCTGGAAGTTCTGTACGAAACGCCCGTGGTCGCGCACGCCACCATGGAACCGATGAACTGTCTCGCACACTGGCAGGAAGGCGACAAGGTGGATATCTGGACCTCGGTACAGGGCGCATCGATCGTCAAACGCGAGCTTTCAGAATCGCTCGGCATTCCCCAGGAGAACATTACCCCCCATATCTCCTTCCTCGGTGGCGGTTTTGGCCGTCGCCTGGCAGCAGACTATGCCGGCGAAGCCGCGGGCATTTCAAAGGCTATTGGCAAACCCGTCAAGGTCATCTGGACCCGCGAAGACGATATCCAGCTGGGGCCCTTCCGCCCCATGACCTTCTCGGCCATGAAAGGAGGCGTCTCCGCAGACGGCAAGGCTATCGCCTTCCAGCATAAGGTGATCTCGCCTTCCATCAGCGCTACAAAGAATGCCAACTATGACAAGACCAAACCCGACCGCTCGATGACCGAGGGCATCAGCGACCAGGAATACGAGATACCCAACATGAAGAACGCGTACGTCTTCGCCGACATACATATTCCCATGCAGCCCTGGCGTTCGGTCACGAGCTCGACGCTGGCGTTTGCCCATGAATGTTTTATCGACGAGATGGCGGTCGCAGCAGGCAAAGACCCGATGACCTTCCGCCTGGAAATGCTGACCAAAGAGACGGATACGAAGAGGCTTCTTGCCAAACTAAAAGAAGTCTCCGACTGGGACCGGCCACTGCCGCAGGGCTGGGGTCGCGGCGTCGCCCAATACAAGTTCTTTGCAGGCCTGGCCGGCCATGTCGTTGAAGTTTCTACCCAAAAGGATGGCAGCATCAGGATCGAAAAAGTACACTGCGTACTCGATCTGGGCACGGTCGTCAATCCCGATATGGCCAAGGCCAATACGGAAGGCGCTATCGTCATGGGTATCATTGCCGCCACCAGGGACGCCGTCACCTTCGAAAAGGGCCGGTCCGTGCAGAGTAACTTCCACAACTACCGCATGTTGCGCATCAATGAGATGCCAGCCCTCAACGTACATATTCTGGCAGACGGCGGTCCGGTGATCAAAGGCGTCGGTGAACCCGGCCTGCCCCCGGTCGCCCCGGCACTCGCCAACGCGATCTTTGCCGCAACAGGGAAAAGGATCCGCCGGCTGCCAATCGATCTAACCCACCCAACCGCATGATAAAATCTTGCATCCTCCTCCTGGCGGCTAGTTTCACACTGGCCGTCCACGCCCAGCCATACAATAATACCATTGACGTCCAGCACTACGATTTCTCGCTGGACCTCAACGATTCCAACAACGTCATCCGCGGTCAGGCTGCCGTGACCGTGCTGTTCAGATCGGACGCCGCGGCAGGCTTCCGGCTGGACCTTACACGAAAGAACGAGGCTGGCAAAGGAATGGCGGTCAATAAAATATCCGAGAATGGCCATGGGATTCGCTTTACCCAGAACGCCGGTGATCTGCTTTTTCATGTTGCTGCCAGAGCGGGAGAAACGCACACCTACACGATCTCTTATGAAGGGATACCGGCCGACGGCCTCATTATATCTAAGAACAAATTCGGGAACCGCGGCTTCTTTGGCGACAACTGGCCCAACCGGGCCCACAACTGGCTCCCCTGCGTCGACCATCCTTCGGACAAGGCAACACTGGACTGGCGGATCACTACCCCTCGCCATTACACGGTCGTCGCCAACGGTGCGCTAAAAGAAGAGACGATGCTCGGGAATAGCAGGAAATTGACGCACTGGCAGGAATCTGTTCCGCTGGCTCCCAAGGTGATGATGATCGGCGTTTCCGACTTTGCGGTTGACCATCCCGGTGATGCCATGGGTATACCGGTTTATGACTATGTATACAAAGAGAATAAGGATGTCGGCTTCAAGAGCTATTCGTATGCGCTCGAAATACTGCCATTTTATATTCAGCATATAGGTCCCTTTCCGTACGAGAAATGCGGGAACGTTCAGTCGAAAACCCGTTTTGGCGGACTGGAAAACGCCAGCGCCATCTGCTATTTCGAAAACTCGGTCAATTCTCCCGATGTCGAGTCGTTGATGGCGCATGAGATCGCGCACCAGTGGTTCGGCGATGCCGCCACGGAATCGCAGTGGCAATATCTCTGGCTCAGCGAAGGGTTCGCAACCTATATGACCCACTGCTATCTCGAAAATAAATATGGTGCGGACACGCTGGAGAAAGGAATGCAGAGGGACCGGGAGAAGGTGATCGCCTTCGAGGCGAAGAGGAAGACACCCGTTATCGACAGCAGCGTCAAAGACGACTATATGAAGCTCCTGAACCCCAACAGCTATGAGAAAGGCAGCTGGGTATTGCACATGCTCCGGCGCCGCATCGGCGACGAGCTTTTCTGGAAGGGCATCTCTACGTATTACGCAACTTACCGAAATAAGAATGCCACAAGCACCGATTTTGAGACGATCCTGTCGACCGTCAGCGGCCAGAACCTTCATGACTTCTTCCACCAATGGCTCGACCAGCCCGGCCATCCTGTGCTGCGGCTGCAACACAGCTACGATCCGGATAAAAAGGAGCTCACGCTGACATTCACGCAGACGGGAGAATATCTTTTTGCCTTTCCGCTGGAATACACCCTCGACGGATCGCCACACACCGTCGATATCAAAGGCGGGAGCACTACCGTCAGGATACCGATGGCAGCAGAGCCTCAGCAGATTCGACTCGATCCTCATGTAAATACACTCTTCTCCACCATCTAAATATTCTTTCAAAATAAATTTGCTCAACCAAACGGTTGCGCTTATTTTTGCAACCACGTAGTTGCGTAAAAAACTAATATGGAAACAAGAAGAGACCCCTTTCAGGCGATAGCGGATCCCACCCGGAGAGCCATCCTGGTATTAATAGCGGCGCAGGCCATGACGCCAACCGCCCTTGCCGACCACTTCAATACCAGCAGACAGGCGGTGTCGAAGCATATACGCATACTCACCGAGTGCCAGTTGGTGACGCATCAATCATCCGGACGCGAGGTCTATTACGAAATAAATGCACCCAAATTGAAAGAGATAGACCAATGGATCGAGCAGTTCCGCTCAATGTGGGACGCCAAATTCAACCAGCTCGAAAAAGTATTGAACACTCTTAAAAACAAAGAAAATGGTATCTAACAGCCAGACAAAAGTGGCTTCCCCACAAAAAAAGGCCCCGCCGAAGTGGGGCCCCACAGTTTTTGATGATAAGATACTGAATCCAGGACAGGGTGTCGGAATTCAATTGACCTACTGGCCGGCCTGAGCCTGGTTTCGAGGTTCGCTATATTCGGGCTGGTCTTCATTGGACGAAGACGAACCGTTCTTCTGATTGCCGGGTGCATTATTTGGCTGACTGGGCTGGTTGGGTTGATTGTTATTGTAATTCCTGCGGGAATTATAATAGTAATCCTTTCGGGCCTGAATGATCGCAGCGTCACGGTCATGTTTCAGCTGATCGATCCTGGCCCTTCTGTCCTTCCGGTCCATCGTCTTGTCATGACGAACTTCCTTGATCTGGGCGCTATAGTCGTTCTTGATATCGTCTATCTGAAGAGCCAGACGGGAAGGCATCGCGCCATAGCCGTAATACCAGCCCGGATACGGACCCCAGGGACCATACCAACCATAGGGATAACCCCATGGATAAAAACCATATCCCAAACCTACCCCGACATATGTCCGGGGATAATAATGATAGCCAATGCCTCCGTGGACAATAGCATGTCCACCCCGCTGGGCCGAAGCGCCATAGGCGAGGCCGAGCGAAAGCAATATGATTAATGTCTTTTTCATGATTTTGTAGTTTAATGTGCGTATATGAGAACGTAAAAATAGCGCCAGGTTTAATATCACATGACTACTATAACTTATCTATAACAATCTGTAAAGAAATGTTAAAGACAAAATTCAGGTCAACATTTTGCCAATCGCGAATTACTAATTAAATTAGCATAACTCAACTGATCATCTTAGGATTATGATATTTACCATCGGCCATGGCACCCGCCCGCTCCCCACCTTCCTGCAGCTGCTGGAACAATACTCCATTGAGTTTCTGATCGACGTCCGCTCGGTCCCCTACTCCGCCTTCAATCCCCAATATCGCCAGCCCGAACTCGTCACCGCCGTCCGTGCGGCAGGCTTCCGCTACATCTATATGGGCAACAGCCTTGGCGGCCGACCCAGCGCCCCCTCCTGCTACAACAGCCTCGGTAGGCTCGACTATGAGCTCGTCCGCACCCAGCCATTCTTCCTGGAAGGCCTCGAACGGATCATCACCGCCTACGAAAAAGGTATCCGCGTCGCCCTGCTCTGCAGCGAAAGCAAGCCCGCCAACTGCCACCGCAGCAAGCTGATCGGCAAATCCCTGCAACAGCGGAATATTCCCGTCAAGCATATCGATGAAGAGGGGGGCCTGATCGAACAAAGCCAACTGGCCATAATTCCGGCGCTTCTGCTGTTTCAATAGGGCGCGTCATCTCTGCCGCGCGAGCCGTTCTCTTCCCTCATATACAACGCCCTACCACTAAAATAAATTCCGGAGGAACCTCCCATCAATTCAGTAACTTAAGCGGACATCAACCGCCCCACCATGCCAACATTTACCTTACTGATCAATGGGAAAAAAACGCCGGTTACAGCGGATGACAAAATGCCGCTGTTATGGGCCATCCGTGACATCGCCGGCCTCACGGGAACCAAATACGGCTGCGGCATTGCACAATGCGGCGCCTGCACCGTCCTCCTCAACGGCAACCCGGTGCGCTCATGCTCCATCCCGGCGTCGCTCGTAGCCAACCAACCCATCACAACGATCGAAGGCCTCTCACCGGACAACTCGCACCCGGTACAAAAGGCATGGATCGAAGAACAAGTGCCCCAGTGCGGCTACTGCCAGAGCGGGCAGATACTCGCCGCAGCCGCGCTGCTCAAAAAGAACCCCCACCCAACAGATAAAGACATCGACATCGCCATGCAGGGCAATCTCTGCCGCTGCGGCACCTATACCCGGATCCGCAAGGCCATCCATACGGCCGCAGCCGTCGCCCAGACGTCTGTCACAAACAACAAATAAGATCCAGCCATGCAACCAACAACCAACTCCCGCCGCGCCTTCCTTAAGAACGCCGGCCTCTCAGGCATAGCGCTCACACTCGGGTTCCCAGCCTTCGCAAAGAATCAGAAAGCCGCCACTCCCGGCGCCACCACCAATCTCCCCATCGTCAATCCCTTGCTCGACGCCGCAGGCTCCGAAGGCCAGTCCATCGAACTCATGACCTGGATCTCCATCGACACAAAAGGCAAGGTCACTCTCCATAACCACCGCGCCGAAATGGGCCAGGGCTCCTACCAGGCCGTGCCACAGATACTCGCCGAAGAGCTGGAAGTGGACCTCGACCAGGTCGCCATCGCCTTCGCTCCCGGCAACCAAAAGAAATACGGCAGCCAGATCACCGGTGGCAGCTCGACCGTCCGGGGCTCCTACCAACAGCTGCTGCGCGCCGGAGCCTGCGCCCGCGAGATGTTGACCAGGACTGCTGCGACGAAATGGGGCGTACCAACCGAAGAATGCTACGCAGAGAAAGGAAAGATATTCCATAAGCCTTCCGGCAAGAGCTTCAGCTACGGCGATCTGGTAGAGGACGCCGCCAGACTCGAGCCACCAAAGAACCCAACGCTCAAACAGCGCAAAGACTACAAGCTCATCGGCAAACCCCTCCTCCGCCAGGACACGCCGCTAAAGACAAATGGCGCCGCTATCTTCGGAATAGACAAAAAATTACCCGGAATGTCCTATGCCGTGGTCGAACGCAGCCCCCGCATCCTCGGCAAGGTCAAAAGCTTCGACGACTCCGCCGCAAAAAAGGTCCCCGGTGTCACCCACGTCTTCGCTGTCAGGCGAACGGTATTCGACCATCTTCAGGAAGGGGTCGCCGTCGTCGCAGACAACCTATGGTCGGCTATGCAAGGCCGCAAACTCTTAAAGATAGAGTGGGACGACGACGGTTTTGAACACGTCGACACCGAACAGCTCTTCGCACGTATGCACGAAGACCTCAACAAACCCGGCCTCAACGACCGCAGCGCCGGCAACTTCGACCGGGAATTCGAAAAGGCCGACAAAAAGATAGAGGCGGTCTACGAAACGCCATACGAATCTCATGCATGCATGGAACCCCTCAACTGCATCGCGAACGTGAAAGACGACAGCATCGAGGTCTGGGGACCGATCCAGGGCCCGGACTGGGTCCAGTCCGACCTCGCGCAGCGCATGGGCCTGCCCCTCGAAAAGGTGACGGTCAATATGACCTTCCTCGGTGGTGGCTTCGGCCGCAAGGCCTTCCTCGACTACCCGCATGAGGCAGTCTTGATATCAAAAGAGATCAAAGCCCCCGTACAGGTGGTATGGACAAGGGAGGATGATATGACCCAGGGGCCTTTCCGGCCGGGCGCAGTCTATGGATGTAAAGCCGGACTCAGCAAGGACGGCGAGATCAACGCCTTCCAGACAAAGATCGCCACACAGAACATGGACCACGAGAACGCCGGTGCTGACAAAGGCGCCTACAACGGTAGCGCGCTCGAAGGCCTGCCCAAACCATATCTCGAATCGATATCCCACTACAGCTTCTCCGATATCCCAACAGTATCGCCCATACCGGTGATGTGGTGGCGATCGGTCTATTCCTCAACCAATGGCTTCGCCTACGAAAGTTTTATCGACGAGCTCGCCCACGCCGCAGACAAGGACCCGCTGGCATTCCGGAGACAATACCTCCGCGACGAACGTTACCAGGCCCTCATCGATCAGCTGATGGACCTCACGGGCTGGCGTCAGCGCGGGAAGAACGAAGGCTGGGGCGCCGCAGTCACCGAATGTTTTAACAGCATCGTCGGAGAAGTAGTAAAGGTTTCCAAAAAACCAGACGGCAAGGTCAGGATCGACAAGGTCATCGCCCTCATCGACTGCGGCTGGTACGTGAACCCCGATACGATCAGGGCCCAGGTGGAAGGCAGCATCGTCATGGCCCTCGGCGCCGCCATCAAGCACGATACACATTTCAAAGACGGCAGAGCAGTAGAAAAGAATTTCGATACCTACCGGATGCCCCGCATTAATGAGATCCCGGATATAGAAGTACATATCGTTGAGAACAATGAGAGAGCCGGCGGCGTGGGAGAACCCGGTCTTCCGCCCCTCGCGCCCGCCCTCTGCAACGCCATCTTCGACCTCACCGGAAAAAGGATCCGACGCCTCCCCTTCAATCTCGACGAAACCTAACGGTAAGGAACACTCAAATTTTTATTGTTGAAAAATAAGTTAAAACACCTACCCTACCCAAAAAACGGCCCCAGTAAGGAATACATAACTTCCACTAGCGTTATCTTGGTAACCCTGAAAGTCCAAGGACGCGTGTCCTCTTTGGTTAAACTCTGACACTCCTAGCCCATGCTACTCCTACTGGTAGCCATACTCCTTATCACTTTGTGCCTTAGCCTGGTATATATCCGCCGTTTACACCACCGCCGAAGCAGCCTCCTCTCCTATCTCAGCCACGAGATACGAACACCCATGAACGGCATCATCGGCATGTCCACCCTGCTCGACCAGACCTCCCTCACCAAAGAACAACGCCACTACCTCTCCACCATCCGCACCTGCTGTGATCAACTGTTACAAGTCACCAGTTCCGCTCTCGACCAGCCACCTCCCAAACCCACAGAGCCTTCCGCGATCCCAACACTGGCCAACGAATACCCCCTCCACATTCTTCTGGCAGAGGACAACCCGATCAATCAACAGCTCGCGCTGATCCTCCTCAAAAAAATGGGCTACTCTCCCGATATCGCCGCTAACGGAAAAGAAGTGCTTGACCGGCTCCACGACGCCCACTACGACATCATCTTCATGGACGTCCAAATGCCCGAAATGGACGGCCTCGAGGCCACCCGCGCCATCCGAAGCCAAACCCGGTCAACCAACCCCACTTCCTCCCCCACCGTGTCCGCCCCCTCCCCCATCATCATCGCCATGACCGCCAACACCACCTCACAAGACCGCGAACAATGCCTCGCCTCCGGCATGAACGACTACCTCTCCAAACCCATCGACCTCCCCGAACTCACCTCCATGCTTCAGAAATGGGCAACGCAAAAAAAACACCCCTAATGGGGTGTCTTCAATAAATTCGACCGAGGGCCTTCACCACTAGTGAGCCCCCTTCATCAACTCTTTAACCGCCTCCTCTATCTGTTGATCATGCCCGGCCGACAAATGATCAGGCTCATCCCTCACCAGTATATCCGGCTCCAGCTGATGCCCCTCCTCAAACAAACCATCCGGCGCACGCCATCCCCCCATCGGGTTGCCATAGACTAACCCCGGATCGATCTGCACCTCCCACCAGACAAATGTACCCGTACCCGGAACCGGCATACCGAGGGTCTTGCCCACATTCTTCAGCTTATACGCCACCGGGAAAAGATGCGCATCGGAATAGTTCGACTCGCCAATAAGCACGATCGAAGGCTTCACCCATTTATCGGCAGGCTCAGAACCCACATACTGGCCGTGCGGAATGATGTCAAAATATTTCTTCCCGTTGAGGAAATCCGACAGCTGCTCGTGTATATTCCCTCCACCATTCCACCGGGTATCGACAATGATCGCGTCCTTCCCGATATTCCGGCCCAGGGCCTCCTCGAACACGGTCCGCATGCTTTCGTCATTCATCGCCCGGACATGTATATATCCTATTTTACCTTTCGACAGGGATTCCGTCTCCTCGCGACGCAATCTCACCCAGCGTTTGTACAACAGCTCGTTCTCCTCATTGAGGCTTATCGGCTTGATCGTCTCCTCCCAGCGCACCCCCGTCGAGGCATCGAACAGCGACAACAACACGAGCCTGCCATCCTTCCGATTCAAATATTTGTAGTGGTCAACAGTATCAGTGATATCCTCCCCGTCGATCTTCTCCAGTATCACGCCGGGCCTTACACGCTCGGAGTACTTGTCCAGCGGGCCGCCATCGATGACTTCGGCGATCTTCAGCCCGTGCCCCTTGTGCTTGTAGTCAAAAAGAATACCCAGCGATGACGTCCTGTCCCCCGTAGGGCGGCCGCCTCCAAAATAGTAACAGCCGGTATGTGAGACGTTCAGTTCACCCAGCATCTCGCTCAGCATCTCCGAGAAATCATAGTCATTATTTATAGAAGGAAGGAATTTCTTATAAGCCGCATAATAAAAGTTCCAGTCTACCCCATTCATGTCGACGACATAGTATTTCGCCTTGATCTGGCGCCAGACGTGATCGAAGATGTAGGCCTTCTCTTCCGCGTCTTTCAGCGCCATCTCTCCGTTGATGGATACCGGCTCCGCCTTGCCGCTGCTGGCGTCGATCTTTGTGATACGACCGTCCCCCAGCAGGAATATGTACTTCCCGTCTGCAGACAGCTCCATCCCCCCATACTTGGCACCTAACTTCGCAAACAGTTTGGTCTCCTTTGTCCGGGTTTCAGTCATCCAAAGGTCATACCCTTTCTCGAACTGGCTGAGATAGTACAGCTTCTCCCCGTCCTTCGACAACACCCAGTCGACCGCGTCAGAAGTATGCGTGGTCAGGCGAAGCTTTCGGTCGGTAAGGTTGTCCCAGTCGATCTTAACCCCCGAGTCTTTCCCGGCGCCGGCGGTAGCAGTGTCCTTACCCTTACCCCCTTTTCCCCCCTTGGCCGTCGCCTTCGCCTCTTTCACACTATCCTCCTTCTTCTTTTCCTCCACTTCCTTCAGCAACGCAAAATCTTCCTTCGACAGCTTAAATCGGTCAAAACTCTCCTTGGAAAAGAACATCCCATACACATCCCCGGTAATCGAATAACCTCCCTGTGCCCTCGCACCTTCCCGGTTCGAGCCCCAGATCATCATCTTGCCGTCCATAACCCATTTCGGAGTAAAATCATCATAGCCGCTCAGGGTCAGGTTGATCACAGGAGCCTTTCCATCGGCAGCAACAAGACCTACCTCCGAGCTCATCACGCGTTCAGCCAGCCCGTACTGCACCAGGAACCACTTCCCGTCCGGCGACCATTGATAGTACTGGTCTCCGTCAGAGTAAGAATAGTTCTTGTCGGCAGGCAGGATAGTTCGGGTCTTCTTGCTGGCCAGGTTGATAACCTTCAGGGTCACCCTATCCTCCAGATACGCTACTTCCTTTCCATCCGGTGAAAAAGCCGGCTGAAACTCCTCGGCAGCAGTCGCTATAACCGGCTCCTCTTTCAGCACCGTAGATGCATAGAAATAGGGCTCCTCCTTCCGGACGATACCCGTAGTATAGATATTCCAGCTATTGTCTTTCTCAGCTGCATACAGCAGTCGGCGACCATCCGGGCTCCAGCTGACGCTGCGCTCCTGCCAGGGCGTATTGGTGATCCGCTTGACGATGCCTCCTTCCACAGATGCCACAAATATCTCCCCCCGGAATACAAAGGCGATCTCCTTGCCATTCGGGGATAGTTTCATTTCGGTGATACCACCGCCAAAGGGCAGTATCCGCTCCATAGAGCCACGTCCATCCGCCGCCACCCTGATCGCAACCTTAACAGGCTCTCCGCCGGGCTTCAGCGTATATATCTCACCGTCAAATCCAAAGCAGAGGGTGTTGTCGTTCGCGCGGGTCAAAAATCGTACAGGGTGCTTGGAAAAATGCGTGAGCACGACCGGGGCAGCAGGCTGCGCAGTTCCCCCACCCCCACTCTTATATATATTAAATGAACCACCCTGCTCGCTCAGATAGTAATAGTCCTTGTCATTGGCGTCGAACACCGGGTTCAGGTCCTCCCCTTTAAAACTCGTCAGCCGCTCATACTTCCCCGATCGAAGATCATAAGACCAGATGTCCCGGGTCACAGAGGAGGTATGGTGCTTGCGCCAGTAGTTCTCATATCCTTTATTGTCCTCATAAATTAGTTTGTCTCCCGCGACGCTCACAGTCGCATTGATGGCCGGAACCGGCAATACCTGGTCTACCCTGCCTCCCGCAATGGGTACACTATACAGCTCCGACATCGCTCCCGTGGGAAACTGTCCATCGGTCACCAGGTCCTGCCGGACCGCGGAGAACAATACCCGCTTATCGTCGGCCGTAAAACTACTCGGTATCTCCCTTCCGGAAAAATAGGTCAGCCGCTTAGCCTCGCCCCCCGTAGACGGCATGACAAAGACGTCGAAATTCCCGTACCGGTCCGAAGCAAAAGCGATCCACTTGCCGTCATGGGACCACACCGGGGCATATTCGTAGGATTCGCTGATGGTGAGGGGGACGGCAGAACCGCCCCGGGAAGATACCGAATAGATATCCCCCTTATAACTAAAAAGGATGGTCTGACCATCCGGGGAAATAGCAGGATAACGCATCCATAGAGGATTGTCCTGCCCAAAGACCAGGCCCGTCAGCAGACAGGCGGCCAGGGTTATGGTTAATGGCTTCATATCACCGAAAATACAGAACCCCTACCACGAACACAAGCCGCTCGTCACTCCTGAACCTCACTGAAATAGTAGGACAATGCACCCGAGGGACATTTCCTGATCTGCGCCACCAGCACGTCGGCATCAGCGTTCTCGGGCTTTATCCAGGGTTTTTCAAACGGATTAAAAACCCCAGGCAGGCCCGTGGCCTCCTTCCAGCACATCGTAGAGTGGATGCATAGGCCCGGCTTCCAGACAATTGTGAGGTTTCCCTTTTTGTATTCCTTAACAATCTCTTCCATAATATTCAAATTTAGGGCTTATTCCACACCCGAAAAAAGGGTTGGTTATCATTCCGGAAACTGCCACAAAAACCTAACTACCAATTATTTACACATCACCCTATCCCGGTTGGCGTAATAAAAAACGATCAAACTGTGTTTGTACACCCCCGTATCGCGCCCTAAATTTGTGTAACAATTCAGATGATAAGCGTCCTGCTCCTGAATAAGTCCAACCGAACTGCCTGCCTTTTGCTTCTGCCATATACTTCTTACGATTGCCGCCGGTAAACTTACACGATTGTCGCCAGTAAACTTTTTCGTCTTTAACAACATCGTAAATAACAAAAGAAAAATAGTATGAACACTAAGAATGTATTCGCAGCAGCTCTCACCGCAGTAGTAGTTTTCTTCAGCAACGCAGCAAGCGCCAACGAAGGCGGTAGCAAAAAGGCTTCTTCCGTAACCGAAGAACAGGTATCTGTTAAGTACCAGGGTACCACCGAGAACAACATTATCTTCAAGGTAGAGTTCGAAAACCCTACTTCTGAGAAGTTCTCCCTGATCATCAAGAACGACAACGGTGATGTAGTATACCATCAGCAGTTCTCGGATGCGCACTTCTCCAAGTCCGTATTCTTCCAGAACACTGACGCTCAGATCCACCCGACTTTCATCATCCGCACTGGCAACAACAACGAGATCGTTCGTCAGTTCGCAGTTAACAGGACGCTGACTGAAAACACTGTAGTAACTCGCCTCTAATTGGTCAACACAAAAAGCAGTAATAAAAAAAACCTCGGTTAAGCCGGGGTTTTTTTGCATTTTACACCATTGAGGACCTCCGCCCTGGTAGGGCAGGGGTCAGTAATAAGAAACAGATTGAGCACATCTCCCTCCACCGAATACCGGTAGACACCTTCCCCATCCGGACAATTGTACTGCCCTTCAAAATCTTTGATCTTCATGGTATCCTTCTCGATCCTGCAAAAGGACCGGATGACCACCTCTCCGGCAACGGTCGTGGTATAGCTCGAATCCGAACCGATATGGAAGACCAGTGAGTCATGCAGCTGGTCTACATAGAATTTCCACGCGGTGTTCTTAAGGGATTGAGCATGCAGCCCCCCGCAAAAGGCTACAGAAATGAACAGAGCGATAAGACTTGTTGCTAACTTACGCATAAATAGAATTTGCGCCTAAGATATAGGTTCTCATCGCCCGACAACGGCCATTGGTCAATGTTAGCGATATAGTAACACTGTTAATTTAATTTCCTCAGATATCCAACCAGCCACTTTCACCTGTATCCCCAACGGATCCCTGCCAGGTCCCTTTCACCCATTCCCCTATTCACCCATTCACCGCCCTGGTACCCCCACTTACCGGCAATCCTCCCAAAATGACCGCCTTTGTCTTTGGTCTTCTGCCCCAACCTATTAACTTAGTCTTATGAACACCATCCAACCTTCCCCCGCCCTCCGGGGCGCCAACCAAAACACCCCCGTCCTTCAGGTCTCCAACCTGAATGTCAGTTACGGCAGCTTCAAGGCTGTTCGTGACGTGTCCTTCGATGTCAGGCCCGGAGAAATATTCGGTCTGCTCGGTCCCAACGGCGCCGGCAAAACCAGCACGCTCAGCGCCATCGAAGGCTTGTTAAAGCCTAACAGCGGCGCCATCTATATAGCAGGCTTCGACAACCGCAAACAGCCCCTGCACGCCCGGGCATCAATGGGAGTCCAGTTCCAGTCCACCAGTTTTCAGCCGGAGCTGACCGTATCGGAGATCATCCGCCTCTACGCGGGCATCCACGGCATTCCCCTCTCGGCAGAAAAGACGGCGGAGATACTCGCCGATATCAAGCTGGAAGATTCCGGCTCCAAACGTTTTGGCCAGCTATCCGGAGGACAGCAGCAGCGCGTATCGCTGGTGATCGCAACCATTCACCAACCGCCGCTGGTGCTCATGGATGAACCCACGACAGGCCTAGACCCCCAGTCCCGCCGCCAGCTCTGGGAAAGGATCGAGGCAATGCGCGATCGGGGACATTCCATTCTCCTGACTACCCACTCGATGGAAGAGGCCGAGTCCATCTGCGACCGGATCGCTATCATCGACCACGGTCAGATCATCACCACCGATACACCCCAGGCCATCATCGACAACAACCGGGACAGGCCCGAGGTCATCCAGGCCTCCCGCAGAGGTAAGATCACCCTCGAAGACGTCTTTATCGGACTCACAGGGTCGGCTATTCGTTCTTAATCATGATTCAACCAAAAGATATGTCAAGCACTACAACTCCTGCTACTACTGCCATAACAACCCACAATACCGACCTGCCGGTCAATCTGCCCTCAGCCGGTTCGGTGCTCTCTAACCTGCTAAAAGCCGATCTTACCGCACAATGGCGCAACCGGCGGGCGAGCATCATGGTTATCCTTATTCCGTCAATCATCCTCGTATCCTGGAAAGGTCTGATCGATAAGTTTGGCGGCGCCTTCGCCCTGTCCAACTGTATCACGGTCGGCCTCAACGCGATCGGCCTGATGGGCTATACCAACGCCATCGCCCGCGACCGCGAGAAAGGCATCTTCCAGCGCCTGCGCGTCACCCCGGCTCCGCGCTGGACCATCATCGTCAGCCGCCTGCTCGTCCAGCTGATCATGATCATGATCACCACCCTCGTCCTCTTCTATATCGGCTATCAGGTCGACCATATCAAGCTGACCGCCGGCGCCTACGCCCTGGCCTTCTTCACGGCGATCCTCGGGGGAGCCGTCTACCTCGCCCTGGGGCAGATGATCGTGGGGCTGGTGAAAAATCAGGAGATGGTCAATGTCACGACCCGTCTGGTCTTCTTCCTCTTTATCATGATCGGGCAGTTCGCCTCCTTCGGCATGCTCGGCGAGCTTTGGGGGAAGGTCGCCGACTGGTCGCCCTACGGAACGACGAAAAACATTATCTCGTCGGCCCTCTCACCGGGCAGCTGGGACAGCACGAATTATATGACGCTGCTCGCCAATGTCGGGTATACACTGGTCTTTACGACGCTGGGGGTACGTTTCTTCCGTTGGAGTAATAAATAGGACCCGCCACGGGTGGCCGCTTCGGCATCGGAGGCGGTCCCGGGGTGGTTGTTACAACGACCACTTCCCCCCAATGGTGTAAAACTTCCGGGAATCCATCACGTCCTGTTTGCTGTTGCGGATCAGTCCACGAGTCTCAGCAAACAGCGAGAACGAGTTCCAGCTGTAGCCAATATACAGGTTGGGAACAATAACCGAATTGACATGTTGCGTCCCCTGGGGGGCACCATAGTTGATAGTTTCATGGAAATGATACAGCAGGTCGAGACCGGCGGTAAGACGGTTGAATTGGAGACGATTTACCCAGCCCCCTGTCGGAGAATAGCCTGCCGGAGCAATATCCCCATAGATCGGATTGAATTGTACATCGCCGGCAGAGTCAGGCTTATTGCGCAGCAAAGTCACGTTCAGCCCGGTCTCCCACTTCAGGTTACTTTGATCCAGCACTTTTGCCCGCACGTCGAAATGGTGCAGAGTCGAATGCCACTGGCGCTCAATATAGGCATATGCCCCCCCGGGAACCTGGACTGCACCAAGCCCGGCAAGGTTTCGGTGTTCGAAAGTATATTGTATCCTTACGCGGTCATGCGCCAGGGACAAGGTCGCTCCTGTCGTCCAGACCCAAAAAGTCGGATTAGGATTATTGTTTACAACCGGGATTGCTCCTGCGCCGGTTCCGAAAAGCAAAGTATTTGGAATGCCATTGACAGCACCGGCAGAGGCTAGATCCAGGTAATAGAAGGACGATGTCCTGCTAAGTTCAGCCAACGAGCCACCCTCGAACAGCAGATTTCGTTGTGCATAAGACCCGAATAGCCTCAGGCTGTTGTTTGGGTTTGCCCCAGCCATCCTCAGGACATCGACCGATGCGCTGGCAAAAGGCAGCACATTTTTACCACTATGATCTGACAGTATCGTCGCCGACCCGAACTGGAGATTCAGCATATCCTTCCAGCTTAGATCAATGCTCGGGACCAGCAGACTTATCTTTCCGTTGATCGCAGTCGTCGAACCGTTGACATTGTTCGGCGGAGGAAATGGATTACTACCCGTCACCAATGTTGTCTGACTAAAATATTCCTGGTTCTCTTTGACATGTTCATAGGAATAAGTTACCGCGGGCTCGATCCGCCAGTCGCCCGCTTTGATCGTATAGGCCAGCCGGTCCCGCGCCCACCAGAACTTATCATTTACATTGACCTGCAGCTGGCTTTTTTGCGTGCCTGTGACAGGAGTGGTCACCGTCTCACTGCCAAGATCGCTCTCTTTATAGGTCGAGCTAAGGTAGCTGCCCTGCAGATCGTTCTTCAACCCGGGCAGCAATTCACTATGCCAGCGCACACCCGGGATCAGCAATTTTTGCGGCGCATTTCTGTTTTGCTGGGAAACCAGGTCTCCACCGTCAAATAGTTGTTTTTCGGGGGAATAATTGATCGTAGCCTCTATAAGATTGTGGCTATCGGGCCTCCAGTCGAAATAACCATTCAGCCTCCAGCGCTGGAGACTATAAGGCGTGTTTATTTTGACCCCCGGGTCTTTCTCCAGTGGCATCACATCTCGTTGCCAACCCGCAGACACACCCGCACTGAATTTATCCCAGTTGCGATAGGCATTCGCATAATACGAATGATAAATCCGCGTCTCCGTCTTGACGCCATTGCTATTGGCATTTATCAGTCCGGTCTGCGCCGCGACGGTGATTCCCTGTTTGCCTTTGCCCCGCCGGGTAGTAACGAGCACCAGCTGTTGCTGTCCCTGACCGCCCGCCATCAGGGCCGCAGCATCCTGGACGAGAACGATCTCCTCGATGTCGTAGATGCTATAAGCATTGACGTTGGTTACGGGGTTGCCGTCGACGACATACTGAACCGTCCCACCCTGCAGCCAGGTGCCATAGAGCCACGGACGAAGCGCATCATTCAGATTGGTAAAGGGCATTTTCTCCAGGTCGGCGCCCCTGATCGTAATGGTCTGCGTAAATTTTTTATTCAGTGAAATATAGCCCAGGTCCAGATGGGTAGAGTCCTGCTGAGCCAGTGCAGGCGTATAAAAAAAACCAACCAATGTCACGGTAACGGCTAAGGGATAAGCGAGTCTTTTCATAAAAGGTTTTAAGCAGGCACAATATAGGGCCTCCTACTCAGACCTCAAACTCTTAGCGGGGTTAGACAGGCCAGCTTTAACAGCTTGATAACTTATAGTCAGCAATGCGATCCCCATAGACAATATCGCCGCCATTGCGAATACCCACCACCTGATCTCGACCCGGTACGGATAGTCCTTCAGCCAGGAGTACATCGCCCACCACGCTATCGGTGCCGCCACCACGAAGGACAGGAGCACCAGCTTTAAGAAATCTTTCGAGAGCAGCGCCGCGATACCGCCTACCGATGCTCCCAGAACTTTTCTCACACCGATCTCCTTCACGCGGTTCTCCGCCATATAGGTCGCCAGGCCGAACAGCCCGAGACATGAGATAAAGACCGTCAGAGCCGCGAACAGCCCCGCCAGCGTCCCGATCCGCGCTTCATCGTCAAATTTTTGCGCATATTCAGCGTCGACGAAACGATACTCGAATGGATAGTCGGGGTTATACCTCTTAAAAACAGCCTCCGCCTTCTTCAGACTGGTCTCAGTCAGCTGGCTCGCAGGCAGCTTGAAATTGATGGTCGAGAACCAACCCTTTGATCCGATGACCACCATTGGTTTGATGGGCTGATAAGGCGACTGCATGATGAAGTCTTTGATCACACCAACCACATGAAAGGCGGTATTATCCTCTTTCACGATCTGCCCGATCGGTTCCTTGAAATGCATGGCCTTGACGGCGGACTCGTTCAGCAGCATGGCCGTGGAGTCGGTCGGATATTGACGCAGGTCGAAGTCCCTTCCCTGCAGTATTTGTATCCCTGTCGTCTTCGTCAGGTGCTGGTCGGCACAGAAATAGTTGAAATCCGTCTTGTCGCCGGGGTCCTTCCCTTCCCACTGAAACCCCCAGGTATCGCTGTAGCTCTCGGTCAGGGGCGAGCTGGTCTTGCACACGGCAATGGCCGCACCCGACGATAGCAGGTCCTGCTTGATGAGGTCATATTTCTTTTCGATATCACCCGTCATAAAATGGTAGGCCAGGCTGCCCCTGTCGTAACCGATATCCCTGTTACGTGCATAGTCTATCTGCTGTTTGACGATAATGGTGCAGATGATCAGGATGATGGCAAAAGTGAACTGCAATACGACCAGGACTTTTCGGGGCGTAACGAGCGCATTCGCCGCCTTGAAGGTCCCTTTCAGAACTTTTACCGGCTGGAAGGACGAAAGAAAGAAGGCCGGATAGCTGCCCGCGAGCAGTCCGGTAAAGAAGATGAAAGCCAGCGCGCAGAGCCAGAACCAAATGCTCCCGAACGGAATATACAGCTGCTTCTTGGTCAGCTCATTGAAGGCGGGGAGGCTCAGCAGCACGATGACGATGGCGAATATCGCCGCAAGAAAAGACAACAGGACCGACTCCCCGATGAATTGCCCGATCAGCATGCCCTTTGGCGCTCCCACTACCTTGCGTATTCCGACTTCCTTGGCGCGGCGCTCGCTGCGGGCCGTGGAGAGATTCATAAAATTGATGCACGCGATCAGCAGGATAAAGGCGGCAACGATACCGAACAGCCGCACAAACTCTATCAGACCTCCGTCCTCTTCCGTTCCCTTGAAATTGGAATAGAGCCTCCACCGGCTGATGGGATAGAGGAACATCTCCCAGTGTTTTTCGGTGCTGTCGTACCGGGTCTTGATGACGTTCATCTTGGGCGCGATCGATGCCAGGGTCGCATTGGGCTTCAGCAGCACATAGGTGCGGGTGCTGTTGTTGCCCCAGTTGGTCTCTTGTGTATTATCCGTCTCCTGCCGCCGGTAATAGGCCCAGGGCAAAAGGTATTTAAAGGTAAATCTGGTATTGTTCGGCAGGTCTTTGAGGATACCCGTTACCGTGAAATTTTCTTTGTCGTCGATCCGGATCACCTTTCCCATGGCATCGGCATTGCCAAAAAGGGTCTTGGCAAAAGTCTGTGTGAGCAGGATGGAATGCCCGTCATTCAGCGCAGTAGCCGGATTGCCCTGCAGCAGCGGGAAGCTGAATATCTCCAAAAAGACGGAATCGACGATATTCCCCTGTTCCATCAGCTTCTTCTCGCCAACGGTGAACAGGAGCCTGCTCGGCCAGTTGACCCTCGCGGTATGCTCTACTTCGGGAAAATCGCGCTGCATGGCCGCAGCCAGCGGCTTGGGCGTTGTATTCCAGCAATGCATCGCCCCGCTGAATGCGGCGCGGTTCCACGCCTCATAGATCCTGTCCTTCTTTGCGTGAAAACCGTCATAGGTCACCTCGTTCTGTATCCACAACAGGATCAGGATGGCGCTGGACATGCCAATCGCCAGCCCAATAATATTAATAAAGGAAAACCCCTTATTCTTCCATAAGTTGCGAAAAGCGACCTTGAGATAGTTCTTAAACATGGAATACCCTTTCCTAAGGGACGACAGCCTTTGTTAAAATGTTGCAAATGCCTGTAAGTTATTTAGGTCGACCCCGACTAATCCTCCGGAGCCCCCATCCCGTGACCCACCATTCAGCGGTTCACACCCGGTTTCACCAGGTTCACACCCGGCGAGTTTCCGCGGTTCACATGGTTCACCATCAGTCCAGCGGTTCACACCCGGTTTCACCAGGTTCACACCCGGGGGCGGGTTTGGCGGTTCAAATTTTAAAAATGTACAATATGTTTAATACCTTAACATTTCAAACAAAACCCCTGAGACCCTTCTTTCGTTTATTATTCGTAAAACAACGCGTCATGAAATATCTAACCTTTACATTGGTCGCTCTTATCGTCCTGTTTACATCCTCGGCACAGGCCCAATCCAAAAAATATCCTGACCCACCCACAGCCTCTGCGAATGCAAAGTACCCGATGACCTTTACCCCCACAGAGTGGAAGGCCCGGCTTACCCCTGACCAGTACTATATTCTTCGTCAGCAGGGGACTGAGCGGGCCTTTACCGGGAAGTATGACCACTTCTATCAGAAAGGCACCTACTATTCCGCGGCCACCCTGCAACCCCTCTTTAGCTCCGAGCAGAAGTTCGACTCCCATACCGGCTGGCCCAGTTTCTGGGCGCCGATCAACCCCGATGCGGTCCGCCTGGTCAAGGACAACAGTGACGGCATGGAAAGATGGGAAGTGGTCGACAGCAAGAGCGGCTCGCACCTGGGTCATGTCTTCGACGACGGCCCAAGCCCGACCGGCAAGCGCTATTGCATGAATTCCGCAGCCCTGATCTTCGTTCCGGAAGGCGGCCAGCCCCCGGTAACTTCAAAAGCACTCTAATATTCCGGGCCGCCACACGGTTCCCGGTAACCTCAAAAGCATTCTAATATACTAATATGAAGCCACCATGATTAATTAAAACACACAGGGGCATGAAAATGAGGAGAATTCGTAACTTAAAGGAAACCTCATGATCATGGAAAACGAACAACAAAAACCCGTTGTGGAATTTGACCAGATCG